>Ga0066695_10000194_pt1 | contig 15593 bp, 11 predicted proteins | sample GraSoiAngelo_144_FD_66452 | JGI IMG/M metagenome (GOLD analysis project Ga0066695, IMG submission 66452) | Grasslands soil microbial communities from the Angelo Coastal Reserve, California, USA - 14_1009_02_40cm | ecosystem: Environmental > Terrestrial > Soil > Grasslands | place: USA...
ACGGGCTGCCAGGCATCGTTCATGGCTGGGCCTTGGGGGGGCCCTCGCCGTCGCGGCCCTGGTCACTGCCGCAGCCTGCGCGACGCGCACCCGCAGCAGCGTGCCGCCTGGCACGACCGAGCCCGACAAGTTCCTCTTCGACAAGGGCACAGACGCGCTCAATGCCAGGAAGTGGCTGACGGCGCGCGAGTTTTTCAAGCAGGTCACCGAGACGTATACGGCGAGCCCGTATCGTCCCGACGCGAAGCTCGGGATCGGCGACACCTACATCGGCGAAGGGACGTCTGAAGCCCTCGTCCTCGCGATCAACGAGTTCACCGAATTCCTTTCTTTCTACCCGACGAACCGGCGCGCTGACTACGCCCAGCTCAAGCTCGGCATGGCGCACTTCCGCCAGATGCGGCTGCCGCAGCGCGATCAGACGGAGACGCGGGCCGCGCTGAAGGAGTTCGAGACGTTCGTCGCCCGGTTCCCCAACAGCAGCCTGATGCCGGAAGCCAAGACAAAGCTGCGCGAGACGCGCGATCGCCTGAGCCAGGCCGACTATCAGGTCGGCTACTTTTACTTCCGCCAGAAGTGGTATCGGGGCGCCATCGACCGCTTCAAGTCTCTGCTCAAGGAGGATCCCGGGTTCACGGGCCGCGATGCCGTCTATTACTACCTCGCCGAGTCGCTCGTCAGAAACAAGCAGGAGGCCGAGGCCCTGCCCTACTTCGAGCAGCTTGTGAAGGAATTCGAGCAGAGCGAGTATCTCGTCGAGGCGCAAAAGCGGATCACCGGGCTGAAAACCCAGGTGACGAGCAAGACATCCGGAGGCTAGATGCATTCCTTCCGTCTCCCGGCCATGAGCGTCCTCGTCGCAATCGTCAGCGTCGCAGCCGGCGTGGCCGGCGCCCAGACCGATTCCACGGCGTTCTCTCCGCTCGAGCTCTCCGTGGCCTGCGCCCCGCCGCCGTCCATCGGGGGGCCGCCGCCGAACCCCCTCCGCCTCGTCGGCTCGCAGGACACGGTGCCGCGCACGCTGTTCGGCGCGCGAGACCTGGTCGTGATCGGTGGCGGCACGAACAATGGTGTGCTGCTCGGTCAGCAGTTCTTCGTCCGTCGCGGGAACCGCTTCGGCGTCAGCGACGCCGCGCGCGCGCACGGCGCCAGGACCCTGGGCTGGATCCGCGTCGTGGCGGTCAACGAATCGACTGCGATCGCGACCGTGGATCACGTCTGCGGCGCCATGGTGACGACGGACTATCTCGAGCCGTTTGTGGCGCCGGTGCTTCCTCCGGGCGCCGATCGGGACGAGGCGTCCGGCGAGCCCGACTTCACGTCGCTCGGACGCATCGTCGCCGGCAACGAGGATCGCGCCTCGGGGGGATCGGGCGACTTCATGCTCATCGATCGCGGGAGCGATCAGGCCGTGACCCCTGGCTCGCGATTCGCCGTGTACCGCGACATCGGCGTCGCCGGCATGCCGCTCGCCAGCGTCGGTGAAGCGATCGTGATCACGACGAGCGCGAGAATCGCGCTGGTGCGGATCACCCGCGCGCGCGACGCCGTCATCGCGGGCGACTACGTCGTACGACGCAGGTAGGGACCGGGGACTGCGTCATCCCGCCTTCCTGTCCGCGCTGCGCTGGTCGCGCGCGACGTTGAAATCCGTGACGCGCGGGCTGATGACCACGCTGAAGCGGCGGAAGTAGTCCGCTGCGGACGTCAGCGCGGTGACCATCACGACCCACAGGGCGGCCTGCCCCACGCGATCCAGATGGAACTGGCGCATCCGGCCGTGCGCCAGGATCAGCGCGAGGATCGCCACCACCTGCGCCACCATCTTGACCTTGCCGAGCGGCGAGGCGGGCACGGCGATGCCACGCGCATAGGCGAGGCTGCGCAGTGCGGTGACCGCGAACTCGCGTCCGAGAATCACCGCGACCATCCACGCCGGCGCGAGATCCATCTGCACGAGCGAGATCAGCGCGGCCAGGATCAGCAGCTTGTCGGCGAGCGGATCGATCATCTGGCCGAGGGGCGTGATTTGCTTGCGACGCCTCGCGAGGTACCCGTCCGCCCAGTCGGTGAGCGATGCGAGCGCGAAAATCACCGCGCCGACGATCTCGTTGGGGACGCCGAGAATCTGCCGGCCCTCGAACTTCGTCAGCAGCACTACCACGAGCAGCGGCACGAGGAAGATGCGCGTTACGGTCAGCGAGTTCGGGAGGTTCATCAGCGGCTCGCGCTCACATGATAACATCGGTGGTTGCCATGAAAGCGATTCTGCTCGCCGGGGGCAAGGGCACGCGATTGCGCCCGCTGACAATTCACACACCCAAGCCGATCGTACCGATCTTCGACCGTCCGTTCCTCCACTACCAGCTCGATCTCCTCAAGCAGGTGCCGGAGATCGACGAGGTGATCCTCAGCCTCAATTACCAGCCGCGGCGGATCGAGGAGATTTTCGGCGATGGCGCGGACTCGGGCATCGCGATTCGCTACGTGGTCGAGCCGGCGCCGCTCGGCACGGCCGGGGCCGTCCGGTATGCGGGCGAGTCGCTGCGCGAGTCGGTCGTCGTTTTCAACGGCGACGTGCTGACACAGGTCGACCTCGGCTCCGTCATCGCCCTGCACCGCGAGCGGAAGGCCAGGGCGACCATCGTGTTGACGCCGGTCGAAAACCCCAGCGCGTACGGCCTGGTCGAAGCCGACGAGCGCGCCAACATCCGCCGGTTTCTCGAGAAGCCCAACGCCGACGAAATCACTTGCGATACGATCAACGCGGGGATCTACGTCCTCGAGCCCGACACCTTCGACCGGATCCCGAAGGACACGCCGTGGTCGATCGAGCGGAGCTTCTTCCCGTCACTGATCGATCGCGACGAAACGTTCGTCGCCTACGTGTACCGCGGCTACTGGATCGACATCGGCACGCCGGAGAAATACATTCAGGTGCACCGGGACATCATGGACGCGAAGTACATCGGGCACCGGGGCCGACAGGCGGCGCGGTTTGCGGCCGGTCCGGCGACGGCGTTCGTCTCGCCCGAGGCGCGGGTCGAAGACGGCGCGATGCTCCAGGGCCCGTGCTTCATCGACGACGGCGTTGTCGTCAAGGCCGGCGCACGGATAGGGCCGTACAGCGTCCTCGGCCGCCAGTGCCACGTCGAAGAACACGCGGTCCTCGAGCACGCCATCGTGTGGGCGAACTGCCGGATCAGCCAGGAAGCGATCGTGCGCCGATCGATCATCGGGCGCCACTGCCACATCGGCCGCAGCGCCATCGTCGAGGACGGCGTGGTCCTCGGCGACAAATCCGTCGTCACCGACCATAGCCGGCTTTGACCATCAGTCATCGGGCCATGAACCATGAGTCATAAACCGTGAGCCATCAGCCATGAGCCATCAGCCATCAGCCATATCTCTGTCCTTGAACGCGGACATCTTCAAAGCGTACGACGTTCGCGGAGTCTATCCCTCCGAGATCAACGAGGACGCGGCGCGGGCCATCGGCGCTGCGTTCAGCGCCTACCTCGAGGCGAAGCGGATCGCGGTCGGCCGCGACATGCGGCTCTCGTCGCCGGCCCTCGCCGCGGCGTTCATCGATGGCGCGACCTCCCGGGGGACCGACGTCGTCGACTACGGGATGATTTCGACCGACATGCTGTACTTCGCCGTCGCCCGCGACGGCCACGACGGCGGCGTGCAGATCACGGCGTCACACAACCCGAAGCAGTACAACGGGATGAAGATGGTCCGCCAGCAGGCGTTTCCGCTCAGTGGTGAGGAAGGTCTGAAGGAAATCCGCGAGATGATCGCGGGCGGCACGCTGCCGCCCGCCGCGGGCGCTCGCGGCCAGGTGACCGCGCAGAACGTGCTCGACGTGTACGTCGAGCACGCGATGTCGTTCATCGATCCGCCGGTCATCAAGCCTTTCAACGTGGTGCTCGACGCGGGCAGCGGCATGGGAGGGCTCGTCGCGCCGAAGCTGTTCGAACGGCTTCCCTGCCGGACGACGCGACTGTGTTTCGAGATCGACGGCCGCTTTCCCAACCACGAGGCCAATCCGCTGATCGAGGAGAACCGCCGCGACATCGTCGAGCGGGTCGTTGCGGAGAAGGCCGACGTCGGGATCGCCTGGGACGGGGACGCGGACCGCTGTTTCTTCATCGACGGGACCGGCGCGTTCGTCTCCGGCGACTTCATCACGGCGCTGCTGGCCGAGGCGTTCCTGATCAAGCATCCTGGCGCGTCGATCGTCTACGACCTGCGCGCCAGCCATGCCGTGAAGGACACCGTCGCGCGCTACGGCGGCACGGCGCTGATGAACCGCGTGGGCCACGCCTTCTTCAAGCGCCGGATGCGCGAGACCAACGCCATCTTCGGCGGCGAAGTGACGGGCCACTACTACTTCCGCGACAACTTCTACGCGGACAACGGGTTCATCCCGGCACTGCTGATGCTGGAGTTGATGTCGAAGAAAGGCCAGCCCCTCCACGATCTGCTGAAGCCGCTCGCCGGGCGCTACTTCATCTCGGGCGAAATCAACACGAAGCTGGCGAGGATGGATCTGGTGCCGGCCAGGCTGGCGACAATCGCCGCGCGGTACGCGGACGGCCACCAGTACGAGCTCGACGGGCTCTCGGTGGAATATCCCGACTGGCACTTCAACGTGCGGCCGTCGAACACGGAGCCGCTGCTGCGGCTGAATCTCGAGGCGACGACATCGCAAATGATGGAGAGGAAGCGGGACGAGGTGCTCGCACTCATCAGGACGTGATATAAAATTGGCGAGCTGGTGATTTCGTGACTTGGTGATTCAATCACCAACTTACCAAGTCGCCAACTCACGAACTCTCAGCGTAAGTTCGAGTCTGCGGGCTTAGTACAATGGTAGTACAGAGGCTTCCCAAGCCTCGGACACGGGTTCGATCCCCGTAGCCCGCTCCAGCCTTCGCGCGCCAGGGCGAGCTTCGGCTGGCAAGCCAGGCACAGGCTCTCCGCAGAAGCACCCAGGCGAAGGCGGGCTACGCATTCGGATTGAATCGATACCCGACCCAGGGCTCCGTCACCAGGTATCGCGGGTTCGACGGATCCGGCTCCAGCTTCTTGCGGAGCTGTCCCATGAACACGCGCAGATACTCCGGCTGTTCCTGGGACGCCTCGCCCCAGACCGCCTCGAGCAGCGTCCGGTGCGTGATGACGCGATTGGGATGCCGCGCCATGTAGACGAAGAGCTCGAACTCTTTCGGCGTCAGGCGCACCTCGTTGCCGCGGGCGTGCACGCGGCGGCCTTCGAGGTCCACCCGGAAGTCACCCGCCTCGAACGAGGCGACCTCCGTTTCCGCGCCGCTTCGCCGCAGCGCGGCACGGACGCGCGCGAGCAGCTCGTCGATCCCGAATGGCTTCGTGACGTAGTCGTCGGCGCCGGAATCGAGCGCTTCCACTTTTGTCCGCTCCTCGCCTTTCACCGACAGCACGATGATCGGGACCGCCGAGAGCGCCCGGATGCGGCGGCACAATTCGACGCCGTCCATGTGCGGCATGTACAGGTCGGTGATCACGAGCTCCGGCCGCCACTCCTTGAAGTTGGCCAGCGCCGACTCGCCCTCCGCGGCGGTCCGCACCTGATACCCCTGACTGGTGAGCACCGTCCGCAGCACGCGCGTGATCTGCGGCTCGTCGTCGACCACCAGCACACGCGATTTCTCCGTCGTGGATGTCATCATTTCAGATCCTCACTGCTTGCCGGCCGTCACCACCGTCACCGGGCGATCAGCGTCGGCCGGCTCGAACGCGGTCGGCAACGTCATGACCACCGCCGTGCCGATCCCTCCGGGCGGCGTCTCCATCCAGATGCGTCCGGCCTGGGTCTCGACGAGCCGCCGCGCGATCGGCAGCCCGAGGCCGATGCCGCCGCGATGCGGGTCGTGCGATTCGCGCCCCGGGACGCGGAAGAATTTCTCGAACACGCGCTCGCGCAGATCCTCCGGGATGCCGGGACCCTGGTCTGACACGGTGATCCTCACGTGCCGGTCGTCGTCCCGCGCGGCGTGGACGGTGATCGTCGTGCCCGACGGTGCGTACTTGCTCGCGTTGTCGAGCAGGATGTACATCACCTCGGAGATCGAGGACGCATCCACCGACACGGCCGGGAGGGCGTCGCCGAGCGTCACGACGACGCGATGATCGCGCGTCACGGTGTCGGCGCGATGCAGGCCCGAGCGGACGACGTCGTCGACGCGGACCGTGCGCAGATGGATCGGCTGCACCGGCCCGGCGGGATCGCCGGTCGAGAGCCCTTCGATGAAGCGATTCAGCCGGTCCGACTCCTCGTCGATCACCTGGAGGAGCTCGCGTCGGCCCTCGCCGGAGAGCTCCGAGGTCTGACGCCAGACGCCCACACGGATCAACGCCGTGACCGCGGCCTTGATGGACGTGAGCGGTGTCCGCAGATTGTGCGTCAGCGCGTCGAGCAGCGCCGCTTTGAGCTGCTCGTTCCGGCGCGCCGCCTCCGCCTCGCTCGCGCGCTCGAATGCGCCCTGCAGCTCCTGATACAGCCGCTCGATCTCGTGCCGCCCGGCGTGAGCCTCGGCGGTGCGCCGCTCCGCCCGCGACGCGAGCTCGCCGGCAATCACCGCCGTGACGATGAAGGTGACGAAGGCAATCCAGTCCTCCGCGTCCTCGATCCCGAACCCGGCGGGCGGGAGGACGTAATACGAATAGGCCGCGGCCCCCGAGGCCGCCGCGATCAAGGCCGGGCCGGTCCCCCACAGTCGCGCCACGACGACGACGTCGAGCAGCAGGAGCGGGGCGGCGACACCGGCGTAGCTGACCGACGCCAGGCGGAGCACGGCGACAATCGGTCCGACGGTGAGGGCCGCCCCGATGTATTTCAGCCCACGCACCATCCGATTATAGGACCGGCGTGACACCGGCACGAGGCTACATATTCCTTACGGGTGCGAATGTGAGCGTGTGGGGTCGCGTGCAGGCCTTCAGGCCTGCCCTGCCTCCGCCGGCCTTGACCTGGCGTCGAAAGCCGCTAGACTTGAACGGTGGTTCACTTTTCGAACCGCCGTTCAATGCGGGCCGACGCCCGGCGCCTCGAAATCATGCGGGCGGCGGCGCGCGTCTTCCGTGCGCGCGGCTTCGCCGCCGCAGGCATGCGGGATATCGCCGACGCCGCCGGCCTCTCACCCGGCAACCTGTATCACTATTTCCGCGGCAAGGACGAGCTCCTCTTCTTCTGTCAGGACCGCTCGCTGGATCGCCTGCTCGAGGCGCTCGCCGCGGCGCGGACCAGCCGCCGGCCACTGGGCCCGCGGCTGCGCGACGTGGCCGTCGCGCACGTCCTCTGCCTCCTCGACGAGGTCGAGGGGTCGGGCGCGCACTTCGAGGTCGATGCCCTCCCGCCGCGCCTGCGCGCGCGCATCGTCGCCAAGCGGGATCGGTACGAGCGCGGCGTGCGCGCGCTCGTCGCCGGCGGCGTTCGGCGCGGCGCGCTGCGCGCGTCCGACCCGACCGTCGCGACCCGTGCGTTTCTCGGCGCGCTCAACTGGACCGCGCACTGGTTCCGCCCCGAGGGTCCGCAGTCACCGCAGCGGGTCGCCGAGCTGGTCGCCGACTACGCCATCGGCGGCTTGCTCCTCCGCAATCCGCAGTCCGCAACCGGCAATTCGCGAGACGCCCATGCCAAACGCACACGTCGCTCTCACGATCAACGGCGAGCCGACCGAAGTCGCGTTCGCGCCGTACAAAACGCTCCTGGAGGTGCTTCGTGAGGATCTGAACCTCTGCGGCACCAAGCACGGCTGCGAGCTCGGGGAGTGCGGCGCGTGCGCGGTGCTGCTCGACGGCCAGCCGGTGCTCTCGTGCCTGGTCATCGGGATCGACTGCGACGGGCGCATCGTCACCACGGTCGAGGGCCTGGTGACGGGGGGCCGGCTGCACCCGCTGCAGGAGACCTTTGCGGATCTGGGCGCCGCACAGTGCGGCTACTGCACGCCCGCATTTCTGGTTACGGCCAAGGCGCTGCTCGACGAGCAGGCGCACCCCACCCGCGATCAGATTCGCGAGGCGCTCTCCGGCGTGCTCTGCCGCTGCACCGGCTATCAGCAGATCTTCGAAGCCGTCGAAGCTGCGGTCGATCGCGCTGCGGCCCCGGACACCGGCACCGCTGAAGCGGTGCCCTACGGTTCTGGAGAGGTAGAGCGCCGCGAAGGTCCGGTCGCAGGGCGCCGCGAAAGTGCCGTCCTAGGGCACCGCTTCAGCGGTGCCGGTGGTGAGAAGCCGCGATGAAAATCATCGGAGCTCCCCGGCGGCGCGTCGACGGGCGCGCGAAGGTCACCGGCCAGACGAGATTCGCGGACGACCTGATGCTGCCGCGCATGGTGCATTGCAAGCTGCTGCGATCCACGATCCCGCATGCGCGCGTCGTGCGCGTGGACGTCTCTCGCGCGCTCGCGCACCCCGGCGTGCACCTCGTCCTCACCGGGAGGGACTTTCCCGTGTCCTACGGCATCCTCCCGGTCAGCCAGGACGAGCACGCGCTGGCGATCGACCGCGTCCGATTCGTCGGCGATCCGGTCGCCGCCGTGGTCGCCCGCGACGAGCTGACGGCGTTCGAGGCGCTCGATCTCATCGACGTCGAATACGAGCCGCTGCGCACGTTCAGCGACCCCGAAGAGAGCCTTGCCTGTCCCGAGCCCCGCATCCACGAGTACGGCGATGCCGGAAACATCCACAAGCTCGTGTCGCTGCGGTTCGGCGACGTCGACCAGGCTTTTGCCGACGCCGATCGGGTGTTCGAGGACACGTTCTTCTATCAGGGCAACACCCACCTGCCCATCGAGCAGCACGCCGCGGTTGCGGCGAGGGACCCTGACGGCAAGCTGGTGCTCTGGTCGAGCACGCAGACGCCGCACTACGTGCATCGCGCGCTCGCGAAAGCGCTGGCCATGCCCGCGGCTCACATCCGCGTCATCGCGACGCCCAACGGCGGCGGGTTCGGCGGCAAGAGCGACCCCTTCAATCACGAAGTCGTCGTCGCGAAGGCGGCGCTGCTGCTCGATCGTCCCGTGAAGATCTGTCTCACGCGCGAAGAGGTCTTCCACTGCCATCGCGGGCGCCATCCGGTGCTGATGCAGTTCAAGACCGGAGTGAAACGCGACGGCACGATCACCGGCATGCACGTGATGACGCTCCTCGACGGCGGCGCGTACGGCTCCTACGGCGTCGCGAGCACCTTCTATACGGGCGCGCTGCAGACGGTGACGTATCACATCCCGGCGTATCACTTTCAGGGCTGCCGCGTGTTCACGAACAAGCCGCCCTGCGGCCCGAAGCGCGGGCACGGGACGCCGCAGAGCCGCTTCGGTCAGGAGATACAGCTCGACAAGATCGCCGAGGGATTGTCCATCGATCCAGCCGAGCTGCGCCTCCGGATCGTCGAACAGCCCGACACGCTCACCGCGAATTACCTCCGCGTCGGCACGATCGGCCTCGCTGAGTGCATCCGGCGCGTGACGCACATCGCCGATTGGGCCAATACCTTCGGCAAGCTTCCGCTCGGCCGCGGCGTCGGTCTCGCCTGCTCCTCGTACCTCTCGGGCGCCGGGCTCGCGATTTACTGGAACGACATGCCGCACTCGGGCGTACAGCTCAAGCTCGATCGCAGCGGCGGCGTCACGGCGTTCTGCGGCGCCACCGAAATCGGCCAGGGTTCAGACGATGTGCTCGTGGGGTGCGTGGCGGAGGTGCTGGGAATCGAGCCGATCGACATTCGCGCGGTGACCGGCGACACGGACCTGACGCCGGTCGATCTCGGCTCGTATTCGAGCCGTGTGACGCTGATGATGGGGAACGCGGCGATCCAGGCCGCCGAGCGCGCTCGCGATCTGCTCGCCGGCGCCGTGTCGCGGAAGCTGACCGTTCCGAAAGATCGGCTTGTGTTCGCCGATCGGCGCGTTTTCGACGCTGGCGATCCGGCCGCCGGCGTCAGCTTCGCCGAGGCCGTGTGCCTGGCCGAAACGACGCACGGGACGATCGGCACGACCGGCTCGTATACGCCGCCGCGGTCCGCGGCGCGCTTCAAAGGCGGTGGCGTGGGGCCGTCGCCGACCTACTCGTACTCCGCGGCCATCGTCGAAGTCGACGTCGACGTGTCCTCCGGCTGGATCCACGTGCCTCGCGTCTGGATCGCGCACGATATCGGCCGGTCCCTCAATCCGACGCTCGTCAGAGGGCAGGTCGAAGGCAGCGTCTACATGGCGGTCGGGGAGGCGCTGATGGAGGAACAGATCTTCCGCCGCCTTCCGGCCCGGCTGTCGCATGCGCTCGTCCACAAGTTTCCGTCGATGCTCGAGTATAAGAGCCCGACCACGCTCGACATGCCGGAGGTGATCACCGAGCTCGTCGAGAACCCCGACCCCCGCGGTCCGTTCGGCGCGAAGGAGGTCGGCCAGGGTCCGCTGCTGCCGGTGATGCCGGCCGTCGCCAACGCCGTCTACGACGCGATTGGCGTCCGCATCGACGAAGTGCCCATCACGCCGGAAAAGATTCTGAGAGCGCTCGACGCGAAGGCCGCCGGCAAAGCGCCGCGCGTCGGTCCGGCGCGCTTCCCCGACATCAGCTGGCCCGAACCTCTCGACGTTCCGCCTCCCTGGAAAAGTGGGGACGGCAAGGCAGAAGTCAGGAGTCGGAAGTCAGAAGTTGGAAGTGAAAGGTCAGAAGTTGTAGGTACGGACGCCGGAGCGAGAAGGCTTCAGCCGAGCGGTGATCGGTCATGATGCGAAGGCTTCAGAACCGTGGCGCGAAGGCTTCAACCGAACGTGACCCGTCAGGCCGGAGCGCGAAGGCTTCAGCCGAGCGTGATCCCTCATGATGCGGTTGCCCTGCTTCCGCTTCCACGCGCCGCGAACCGTGCGCGAAGCGGCGGAGCTTCTCGCAAGCACGCCCGGCGCGATGCTCGTCGCGGGCGGGACCGATCTGCTGCCGAACATGAAACGCCGTCAGCAGGTGCCGGGCACGCTGGTCGGCCTCCGGCGCGTCGCCGAGCTGCGCACGATCACGCGTGGGGCGACCCTTTCGGGGTCGCCAGCCAACGACGATGAACTGACCATCGGTGCGGGGGTCACGCTCACCGAGCTGGTGCGCGACGGCCGCATCCGCCAGGGCTACGGCGCCCTCTGGCAAGCAGCCGCGCAAATCGCGACGCCGCATTTGCGGAACATGGGTACGCTCGGCGGTAACCTCTGCCTCGACACGCGCTGCAATTACTACGACCAGAACTACGAGTGGCGCAAAGCGATCGATTTCTGCATGAAGAAAGACGGCGGGACCTGCTGGGTCGCGACGTCGAGCCCGACGTGCCTCGCGGTGTCGTCGACCGACACGGCGCCGGCGCTCCTGGCGCTCGGCGCCCGCGTCACGATCGTTTCCGCCGACGCGAGCCGTCAGCTCGCCGTCTCAGACCTCTATCGAAACGACGGCATCCACTACCTGACCAAACAGCCGGCGGAGGTTCTCACCGCGGTGCATCTACCGCCCCTCGACGGGTGGCGCAGCACGTATTGGAAGCTGCGCCGGCGCGGCTCGTTCGACTTCCCCGTGTTGTCAGTGGCGGCGGCGGCGAAAATTCGGGCGGACGGCACGGTGGAGGCCGCGCGAATCGTGCTGGGCGCCGTGGCGTCGCGACCAATAGAAGTGCCCGCCGCGGCCGCCGCGCTCGCCGGTCGGCGGATCACGGACGAGCTCATCGCGACCGCCGCCACACTCGCCGCCCGGCCGGCAAAGCCCATGGATAACACCGATTTCACTCTGTTGTGGCGCAAGCGTGTCACGAGGGATTTCGTGACGTACGCGCTGCGCGAGCTGAGGGGGGACGACGTGCGCGAGTTGCGCCACCGCGTGTCCAGAATGCTGTTGTAGTCGACCCTAAAAGGGTCGACCTACATTTTCATTGTGTCGGTGTAGGGCGACCTTTTCAGGGTCGCCGAACTCATTCCAAATTCCAAATTCCGAATTCCTAATTCTTATTTCTCCACTCGGCTTGCCACCTGGCGCGCAACCGGGCGCGGTCCACTTCGTGTCCGCGGAGGAACACTTTATAGATTCGCCGCGAATTCGCGATGTTCTCGAGCGGATTCGCATCGAGGACAACGAAGTCAGCGTTCTTGCCTGGCGCCACCACGCCGGTATTCACTTTCGCGATTTCGGCTCCGTCGCGCGTGGCAAAGACGATCGCCTCCATCGGCGTGAATCCCATGGCCACCCAGCTTTCGAACAGCAGTTGCGGATACCAGCCCACGAAGAACCGCGTCTGCCCTGTGTCGCTCCCCAGCACGAGCTTCATGCCGGCGGCGATGAGCTTCTTCGCCACGGCTCCGGATCTTCTGGCATTCTGCCTGGCGCGCTCGACCGCCTCCGGTGTGAGGTTCCTCAGGAACTCGCCGTAGTGCTCTTGAATCTGTGCGGCGGAAATCGTCTCCTTCAACAGCGGATCGTTCCACGCTTCACGCCCCCCGACGGCGACGCCGCCGGAGTCGTTGAACCACATGGTGGGGTGATCGTTCCTCGCCTTCCGATCCGTGATCATCGCGATGAACTCGTCGTCCGGCTCCTCGCCTCCGCGAACCGGCGGGTGAAGCCATCCCTCGACGCCGAGCTTCATGAGTTCCTTGGCATCGGCCAGTGTGACGTTGTGGGCGGCGACCGGAATGTTCGCCTTGTGCGCTTCTTCGACAATCACCCGGTACAGCGGCGGCGTCAGCCTCTTCCTCGTGCCGTTCCTGTCGTCCACCCAGATCTTGACGAACTCGGGCTTCATCTTGACGTAATCGCGCGTGGCCTCTCGAGCCTCCTCGACCGTTGTGACCGGATACGGCACGTCGGCTCTGGACGGGTGGCCTTGAGCACCGGAATCCGGCCAGGCGATGCCCGGGCCGGCCGTCTTGAAGAGCGCTGCACCAGGGATGATTTCGTTCCGCACCCGCAACGGCACGTCGCCCCACTTGTGCCTGCCGCCGCGGAGGTCCGAACGCTCGACCAGATCGGCAATGCTGACGACGGCGCTGATCCCGTGGTACGCGAGACGCTCCAGATGGTCGATGAGGTTCTCGCGCGTGTAGTACTCCTTGGCCATCGTCCCGTCGGAGACATGCTGGAACCCGATGTGGCCGTGGAGGTCGACTTTTGTCGGCATGACTGTCTTGCCGGTCAGATCCACTCGGGCGGCTCCGGCTGGCATCTGAAGCTCGCCCCTGCGACCAACCCGCGTGAATTGAGTATTCTCGACGATGAACGCGGAGCTCTCGATGGCCGCGCTGCCGTCGCCGGTAATGAGCCGCGCGCCTTCGAACAGCGTCGCCGTGCCCTGCGTTTTCACCGGGGAAGAGCACGCCGCGACGACCGACAGGACAGGTACGATGAGCAGACACTTCAGTCGGAGCATTCGCAACCTCCTGCAATTTGGAATGAAGAATCTGGAATTTGCAATGCGTGAACGAAGGCCAAATTCCAAATTCACAATTCCAAATTTCAAGCGTCAGAAAACATAGTGCGCACTGAACGCAACAATCCTCGGCAGCATGATCGCCGTCGCCAGGCCGAAGCTGGGTCCCGACTGCTGTGTGACAGCGGTGACGGCGTTGATGTTGAGGGAATTGAAGATATTCATTTGCAGGAGCAGCCGCTGTTTCGGTGTGAGGTTCAGCCTCTTCTCGAGCCGGAAGTCCAGGAGGTTGATGTTGGGCAGGCGCCGTGTGCCGATGGGCTCGACGTTCAACGTAATCGATGGAATGGTTGCGCCGCCTCTGAAAAGCGCCGTCCGCGCCCACGGCGTCCCGCTCCGGTGCTCGAAATTCGCCGACGTCTGCAGCCCGTACGGCAACAGGTAGCTGCCGGAGAGCCGGCCCAGCCACTCCCAACGTGTATCCGCCGCAAAGATCTCCGAGTTGGGATCCTGGGTGTTGGCGCCGAAGCTGGTGCCGCCGCCGACATTGTTGGGCAACGGGACGTTTCTCTTCGTGGCGCTGTAGGACGCCATCATCTGCCACTTGCCGACCAGCCGTCTGGACATGGCGAGCTCGATCGTCGAGTACTTCTGATTGGCCTTGTCGTCGTTGACGATCGTGGCCACCTGGAACGCTGACGGGGACAGCGAACTGGGATACTCGAAGTACGTAAGCGTCGTCCCCGGATCGTCGGCGGTGTTGAGCGTGCCGTCCGGACCCGGATCGCGATTCGTGATCGGGATGCTGTAGGCCTCGTAAGGCCGACGGAGGTTCGCGAGCCGGTACTGATTCAGCGCGCGCGAGTGCGCCGCTGTGACGCGCATCGCGAAATTCGGAATCAGCTCCCGCTCGACCTGCACACTGTACTCGTCGGTATAGGGCTGCGACTCGTTCGGGTTCGCCACGCCGTTCGCGAGCGCCCCGCCCTGGCCCGAGAGCGTCTGCGACAGGAAATCCGGTCCGCTCAAACTGAGATTCGTTTCGCCCGGATCGTAGTTCCGGTTGCCGTTGAGGTCGCGCCAGCGGTAGAGCGTCGTCGTGATGACGTTGCGGTTCGCTGTCTGCAGTTCGTCTGTATAGCGCAGTTTGTGGTACCGCCCCCACCCGCCCTTGATGACGGTCTTGCCGTTGCCCGACACGTCATAGGCCGCACGCAGTCGGGGCGACAACGACTTGTAGATCCTGAACTGGACCTTGTCGAAGCACTGCGCCGGATTGGGCACGTCCCCGGGCGGATCGGCGGCCTCGCGGCACCCCGCCGCGACGTACCCGTTGTCGTAGTTATAGCGCGCCCCGAAGTTCAGCGTGAGCTTGCGCGCGATGGTCCAGCTGTCCTGCACGTAGCCGCCGATCGTGCGAAGCGGCGCGTCCGGGAACACCGGAGTGTTGAACACGGAGATCTGATCGGCCACGCCGCTCCTGAAAATCAGTTGGTAGTTCCCGGATCCTGCGGGACGCGGGAGCCGTTGCCGGTCGGCGCGGACCTTGAAGGCATCGCCACCAACCTTGATCTCGTGATTGCCCCCGAGCCAGTCCGGCTTGTACCAGCTCAGGCTGCCGCGCACCTGAAGCCGATCCTCGAAATTGCGCTCGTTCATCGTGGTGGATGTGCCCGTGACCACTCGGGTGACGGAGTCGAGCGTCGCCGGTTTGCCCAGACCGAACTCCTCACCATACCCGCCCGAGTGATTCCAGAACCCGCCGAACATCAGGTTTGCAACGATTGCCCGGCCCCTGACGCCCTCCCACTCCGTCTTCCACGCGCCGTTGAATCCTCTTTGGTTCCGTCGCGACTCCCAGGCGACAAGGCGCGTCATGTTCTCGATGTCAGACCGCCAGTTGAACATGGTAAAGGCCGTGAACCGGTTGGACGCGTTCATCTGGAACGTTTCCTTGTGAGTGGCGAACCACGCTTTTTGCGTCTCGACACACCCGGTGCCATCCGGCTTGAAGCACTCGAGGATGCCATTGTGGTCCCGTCGCTGGCGGCCGGCGGTATAGAACCACAGCCTGTCCCTGACGATCTTGCCGCCCAGATCTCCGCTCGTGTCGTCCCGCAGTTGGAGCGTGTTGCCTTCCGACACGCCCTGCGCC
>Ga0066695_10000198_pt1 | contig 15539 bp, 8 predicted proteins | sample GraSoiAngelo_144_FD_66452 | JGI IMG/M metagenome (GOLD analysis project Ga0066695, IMG submission 66452) | Grasslands soil microbial communities from the Angelo Coastal Reserve, California, USA - 14_1009_02_40cm | ecosystem: Environmental > Terrestrial > Soil > Grasslands | place: USA...
TTCGTGTCTTCGTGGTGGGTTGGGCGTAGGCTTTACCACGAAGGCGCGAAGACGCGAAGAATCGCTAGAAATGCACCTTCAACGCGAATTGGATCGTCCTCGGTCCGTTTGTCTGACTGGCCGGGCACAAGCCGGATGAAGGTCGCGGGGCTGCGTTGCTCGCCCGTCAGCGAGAGGGGCAGGTCATCGAGCTGTTGATTGCTGATGGTGGTGCCAAGTTCCGAAGTGTCCGGCTTTAACAATGGCGCTTCCGCCACCACCTCGACTGTTTCCGAAGCCTCACCGACTTGCAGGATCACGTCCACGCGGACCGTCTGCCCAAGAGGAACTGTGACGCTGGCCTGCACCGATTTCTTGAACCCAGCCTGCTCCACGGTGATGCGATAAACACCGACGGTCACCTGCGGGATCGTATAGACGCCGGCCTGGCTGGTCTTTGTTTCGAACTCAAAGCCCGTCGCCGTATTGGTGGCCGTCACCTTAGCACTGGTCACGACCGCCCCCGAAACATCGGTGACTGTGCCCGTGATCGTTCCGCGGTCCGTCTGGGCCCAGGAAAGGGCCACGGCACTCAAGACCATGACCGAGCAGCGCAAGAGACCACCGAGGCTGCGCATTCTTTTTGACCTCCACATAGTTTCCCCTTTTCAAGTGCGAGACTCGCGACCCGTTCAAGGCTGATCACGCCCAGGCCTGGGGCCGCACGAACAGGCCCTGAATTCATGCGCCCGAAGAACAAGACGATCCCTGAGACGACGAAATGTGGGGCAAATCATAGCGGGCGACCGTCACACCGCCAAGGGCAACCACAGATGAACACAGATTCACACAGATGGGTCCGAGCAACATCCGTGTCCATCTGTGTTCATCAGTGGTTTCAAACGCTGGTGATGGGAGCTGAATCTCTCGTGGTTGATCAAGGTCAATCCTGTGTTATTCCGTATCAGGCCAGAATCTTGGTGATGGGACCGTAGCCGTGCTCGACCAAACGCACCGGACGGTTGTTGACAACCACGGTCAAATCTTTATGGTCTAGTCCCATCTGATGCAGAATGGTGGCGTTTAGATCGCTGACGTAAGCACGATCCTCCACAGCGCTGAAGCCTACGTCATCCGTGCTCCCCAGGACAAAACCGCCCTTGACACCGCCGCCGGCCATCCAGCAGGTAAAGCCGCGAGGATTGTGGTCTCGCCCTGTGGTATTTTGGGACCACGGGGTGCGCCCGAACTCGGTGGCCCAGACGACCAGTGTGGAACTGAGAAGTCCCCGCTGCTTGAGGTCTCCGATCAAGCCGGAAATGGGCTTGTCGGTCTGGCGGCACAGAGGCCCGTGGGACTTCATGTCCTCATGGGCGTCCCAGGCCCCGTTGCCACCGCCTCCGTGGCAGATCTGAATGAACCGCACTCCACGCTCCGCCAGGCGCCGCGCCAATAACAACTGGCGGCCGAAGGCATCGGTGTCTTTCTCTCCGATGCCGTAAAGGCTCTTGATACTCTCAGGTTCCTTGGCGAAATCGACCAGGTCCGGCACCGAGAGTTGCATGCGCGCGGCCAGTTCGTAGCTCTTCAGCCGGGCCGCGATCTCCATTTCCGTCCGGTGGTGCTCTCTGAACTCCGCATTGAGCTGGTGAAGCAGGGCCAAGTCTTTCTCCCGTTGGGCGGAAGCCGAGGGCGGGGTGCGCAAGTTTTCCACCGGAACCTCTCCCGTGCCGAACGGTGTGGCGGCCTCCGTAGTGCCCAGATATCCGCCGGTGAGTTGCACGGGAGAGGAGGGACGCCCGATGTTGACAAACGCCGGCAGGTTTTTATTGGCCGCGCCTAAGGCGTAGGAGATCCAGGAGCCGAGACAGGGGTGGTTAAACTGGCGGCCGCGATGTCCGGTGACCATCTCAATCACAGCGGGAAAGTGGTTCACTTCTTCGGTGTACATGGAGCGGACGAAGGCGATGTCATCCACGCACGACCCGACATGGGGGAACCAGTCCGAGACCGCTATGCCTGACTTCCCGTAGCGGGTATAGGTCCTCAAGATCGGAATAACCGGCCGCAGCATTTTGGCCTGGTTGTCTCCGAAGCCAACGGCGTCAATCATCTTGCCGGCATGCCCGTTGTCTTTGGGATCAAACGTGTCGATGTGACTGACGCCGCCACACATAAAGAGGAAGATGACGGAATTCACTTTGACGGGGAGGCGCGGAGCAATTTGGCCCAACGGCCCTTCCTCTTTGTCGGCGCCCGTCGAGGAGGTAATCAGGCCGTCGTGCGTCCAGAGATACCCGATGGCCGCACCCAGAAATCCCGCTCCGACCCGCTCGAAAAAATATCTGCGGGTCATTGTGCTCATCCGGCTCACATCAACAGAGTGCTGACACTGCACGGCAATCCCCCCTTACCTACCTGACAAAGACGAACTCGTCCAGATTGACCAAGAACCAGGCCAGCTTTTCGCCTGCCGACAGGGACGGATTGGCTTTCTTATACTCTCGCAGGTAGGACAAGAGCATCTGCTTCTCGGAAGCAGAGCCGGGACGGCACAAGGCCATCGTGTAACCCAGGTCAATGGCTTTCTCCAGATCGTCGTCAGACTCCTTCAACAAGCGCTTCCCGAAATCTGCGGCGGCATTCTCTACCAGCGGGCTGTTCATCAAGAAGAGGGCTTGCAGCGCCGTGATACTCTGCGTTCGAACCGGGTTGGGCAGCAAGCCGTTATCGACGTCAAAGATCTGGAGAAAATTCGGCATCATCTCCACGGTGGAGTTATAACCCCTGACCATGTAGAGGGCTCGCCGATTCGTCTCTCGGTTGAGGTTGCCAATCACGACTCTGGATCCCGGGTAATAATAATCCGGCAACTCGGTGAACGACTTGCCGCCCAGCTTAAGGTCCAGTTTTCCGGACAGCCAAAGGATCGAGTCGCGGATCTCCTCCGCGGTAAGGCGCCGGATGGCCCTGCGCCATAAAAAAGTATTACCCGGGTCAATCTTCTCGTTGCCGGAATGAGAGGACGCCGCCAGTTGATAGGTGCGTGAAGTCACCAGGAGACGGTGCATGGCCTTCATGCTGTAGCCGCTTTCCACAAAACGGGTCGCCAGCCAGTCCAGCAACTCGGCATGGACCGGAGCTTCGCTGAGCGCGCCAAAATCACTGGGGGTCTTGATCAGGCCGACGCCGAAATGCCACTGCCAGAGCCGGTTGACGGCCACGCGCGCGAACAGGGGGTTCTTGGGGTGCAGCATCCATTCCACGAACTGCTGGCGGCCGCCGGTCGTAAAGCGCTTTCCTGCGCAGGGGCCGGGCGGCACGTCGAACCCTGTGTCGGCGATGTGAAACATGCGGCCGACTTCTTCCTTGGGGCGTTCAGGATCTCCGGTGTCCAGGACAAAGCTCTTCTTCTTGGCAAGCTCCTCGTCTTCACGGATGGTCCAGAAATTCTCCAGGTCGGTCGGTCTTGCCAGAATCTCTAAAGGGGCGCGCAAACCTTCGTAAACCCGGATCTGCTCCGGTGTCATGACCTCCTTGTACTTGGGGGGGTCAATTCTCAGGATCGGCGCATAGTCGTCGGCCAGCTTCTTCTGCTCCGGCGTGCGCTTCTCTTCGGGCGTCCTGACGGCTTCCTGGACGTTGGCCGGCAGTTCACGAACCCGCTCCCCTTGAAGCTTTTCCTGAAAGGGCTTGAGAAACTGGTTCAGAGGTTTCTCCAACTCGGCCTTGCGCCGCTCGTAATGAGCCAAGGCCACCTGATATAACGCCTGCTCCTCGGGGCCGGCCAGGATACGCTTTTCCACGACCAGAGGGTTAAAGATAGCTTTCAGGCCGTAATAGTCCGCCTGGCGGATGGGATCAAACATGTGATCGTGACACTTGGCGCAACCGACGGTGGAAGCCAAAAAAGCTGTAGTGGCCGTTTCCACCGCGCTGAAGGCGATAAGACGCTTCTCATCCTTCTCCGTTTCGGCGCCCCGGGCCAAAAATCCCACCGCAAACATGGCCGCGGGGTCGTCCATCAGGTCTCCGAGCAGTTGAGATTTGACAAATTGGTCGTAAGGGAGGTCACGGTTGAGCGCATGGATCACCCATTCGCGCCAGCGGTAGATGCCGGTGTAAGCGGGCATGTGTTCGTCGGTATCGACGTAACGCAGGAGATCCAGCCAGTGACGGGCGTAGTTGACGCCGTGCTGTTCATCGCCCAATAGCCGATCGACGACCCTTTCATAGGCTTGCGGCGAAGAGTCGTCCAAGAACAGGGCCACTTCCCGGGCGCTGGGAGGCAGCCCGACCAAGTCGTAAGTCACCCTTCTGAGCAAGGTTCCCTTGTCCGCAAGCGGCGCGGGCGTCAATCCTTGCTTTTCATAGGCCGCCACCAAAAAGGCGTCCACGGGATTGAAGACGAACTGCCGGTTCGTTACGACGGGGACGGCCGGTTTCGCAATCGGCCGGTAAGCCCAATGAGCGGCCTGTCGTTTCTGGGGCCACAGCGCTCCGGCTTCAATCCACTGCCGCAGGAGCGCTACTTCTTCCGCCGAAATGGGTCCCCCGGGCGGCATCTTCAGCTCGCCATTCCGCGCCACTGCCTTGTACAACAGACTCTCGTCAGGTTTCCCGGGAACTATTGCCGGACCGCGACCGCCGCCCTTTTTCAGGCTCTCGCCGCTGGCCATGGACAATCCGCCCCTCGGACTCTTGATCAGCGGGCCGTGGCAGGTAAAACAGTTCTTGGACAACACGTCGAGGACGTTCTGGGCCGAGGCGACTTGGGCGAGGAAAAGGAAGAAGGTCAGCAGCGTGGGCACGGCCATCGCAAGAGATCCACCTGGACGAATCCTCACATTCATCTTCGCGTTTCGAGACAAGGCCTGACCTTTGCTTCGGGAGCCTGCTGGACGCAGGCAGAGTAGAGTCCCCTGCCTGACACCGGCCGCCCATCGGACCGTCCGGATGAAGAGACTCGCCTCGATGCTACGAAGCGCTTCCGCAGGTTGTCAAGCACCAAAAAGCAGAAAGCGGCGGACTCCAGCCCGTATTGCGGCATTTTGACTCTCAGGCAGCGGGCGCGCACACCTGCAAGCACCCGGTCACTCTTGGGTGCAATTAGAAGAAGTGGGAGTCAGTTTCCGCCGCAGGACGGGCGCAAAAGAGGGACAAACGACGAGTCCGATATGGAGTGTGGCGACAACAAGCCAAAAAAGGAAACGGGACCCAGAAACCCCAAAATCGCAAACCAGGGCTGAGGTCAAAGTTCGGCTAATGGGCGCGAGGATGCTAGTCGAAGAGAATTTAGGCTTCCTTGGAGAACTGCCATATCCTACGTGAGAGCGATTCTGCTCGTACGCCCTGGTCTGCCCCGCAGAGATGAAGATTGTCTCCGTCATCACCGATCACCGAGTCGTCGAATTCTCGTCCTTGACAGCGGATTTCTGCTGTGCTCCAATCCTGCGCGACTCAAAACTTAAAGCACAATACATAAAAGTCTCCCAACATCCATCATTTTGACATGCTGGTTGGGAAGCCCCGGGAGGTGCAACGTGTTCGGCACTTGGCTGCAGCACATTGTAGGCTTCGGGTCTGATCGGGTCGAAGCGCGGAAGGGTCTGTCTTTGGTCAGGATCAAGATACGGAGGGGTAAGGGTCTTGCTTGTTGGACGCCGGCAGCCATGCTGCTGATCGCGAGCCTTACACCGGCCACGACGTTCGGCCAGTCATACTATGGAGGCCTCCGAGGCACTGTTCGTGACCCGAACGGCGCCGTGGTGCCGAACGTAAAGGTGACGCTTATTGACCAAAATACAGGTCTCCGTCGCGTCACCCAGTCGGCTGCCGATGGGGGATATGTTTTTAACCAGGTCGTTCCGGCCGCCTATACCGTTTGGGCCGAAGTCACAGGATTTAAGAAATTCGAGCGAAAGGATGTGATTATCAGCACGCAGGGGCAAGTCAACCTCGACCTGACTCTGGAGATTGGTCAGTTGACGCAAACGGTCGAGGTCACGGCAGCGACGCCGCTGATTGAAACGACAAACGCATCGCAGGGTCAGTTGCTCGATGACCAGAAGCTGGCTGAGCTTCCGAACATCGGGCGCAACCCCTTCATCATGTCGAAGGTGGCGCCGAACGTGGTCCAATATGGCAATCCCGTCATGAACCGCATGCAGGACCAGAGCAGCACAGCGAATACCTCCGTGAACGGTTCAATCGGTTGGGTTGGCAACTATCTCATCGATGGAGTGCCGGTGACTGATTGGGCTGGCAGGCCGATCATCATCCCATCCATCGAGGCAACGCAGGAAGTAAAGGTCATGACCAATACCTACGATGCCGAGATGGGGCGCAACGGGGGTTTCGTCTTGAACACCCTTTTGAAGTCCGGCACGAATGACTTTCACGGCGTCGCCTACGGCGCCATCCGCCGGACAGGCATGGATGCGAATCAGTTTTTCAACAATGCTGCCGGCATTCCCTTGAGCCCTATTCCCAACGATGCCTGGGCTGGCAACTTGGGCGGCCCACTCTATATTCCTCACCTTTATGACGGCAGAGACCGTACATTCTGGTTCTTTGCGCTCGAGGGTTACAACAATTCCGCGGCCAACTCCTCGAGGTTTTACGTCCCCACCGCCGCGGAGCGGGCCGGCGACTTTTCCCAAACCAAAACCGCCACCGGTGCGCCTCTGGTCCTCTACGATCCCTCGACTACCGTGCAGAATCCCGACGGCACTTACGGACGCGCGCCTTTCCCGAATAATACGATCCCGGCCAACCGGATCAACACTGTCGGCCAGAACATCGCGAACTACTATCCGCTGCCAGCTTCGGCACCTGCCTACTATGGGGATCCTGACATTACTGGCAGCTCGAGCTCCGTTTCGAAAGGCAGGCAATACGTCGGGAAGGTCGATGAGCAGTTCTTCCCTTGGTGGCGTGCCAGCGCAAGTTATATGCACACCTGGACCATCGAGCCGGGACCTGAGTTTTTCGGCGGGCCGGCAGCGAATGGGCAATGGGCGCTCTGGCGCGTCGAAGATGTCACCGCGATCAATAACTTGTTGACGATTTCTCCGACCACCGTGCTGGCGGTTCGATACGGTTTCAACCGTTTCCCCAACCTTTTCTACACCACGAGCGAGCGTCAGGGTTTTGACCCAACCACGCTGGGCTTCCCCGCCTCGTATGTAGGGCAGATGATGGGCCATAAGTTCCCGATCATCAATACCTCCACCGCATTGACGCTGAGCGATGGCAATGGCTCGTACTACAATTTGGTCAGCAACAACTTCTCCACCATCCTTTCGAGGATCCAGGGGCGCCACAGCCTCAAGTGGGGCTTCGATTTTCGCCGCCTGGTGGCGACCGGAAACGGTTACGGCGATGAATCCGGCAGTTTTTCATTCAACGGCGCCTTCACTCAATCGAGTCCCACGAACCCGGTCGCGGGCACGGGCGCCGATGTGGCCGATCTCCTGCTGGGCTACCCTTCGAGTGGTGATACGATTCTCGCCATCAAGCTGACGAACTACACCCACTACTACGCGGTCTATGGTCAGGACGATTTCCGTGTGACCAACCGCCTGACGCTTAACCTGGGGCTGCGCTGGGAACGCGAGCTTGGCTTTAGGGAAGTTCAAAATCGCCTGTACGTGAATTTCGACAAGCAGGCGACTAATCCTCTCGCGGCAAACGTTACCGGGATCGCACCGAAAGGGGTGCTTCAGTGGGCCGGGCAGGGCGCGAATCCCGTAGGCGTCGGCAATCCCAACCTTAACAAATTGGCGCCACGCCTCGGCGCCGCGTACCGGCTCGACAGCAAGACCGTCATTCGAGGGGGCTATGGTGTGATCTGGGGACCACAGTCGACGCTAGGTGCCACCTATGCGCCGGCGGGCTTCTCTTCCACGACGCCGTATATTGCCACACTGAATGGCTTTGCGACGCCGGCGAACTCGCTCAGCAACCCGTTCCCCAATGGTCTCATTCAGCCGGCGGGCCTGTCGCAGGGGTCCCTCACGGGAATTGGCCAGAACGTCTCGCTCTTCTCTCCCTTCGCCAAAGGACCAAGAATACAACAATATTCGGTTGACATTCAGCGTGAGTTGCCCGCCGGGATTGCTCTCTCGGTCGGGTACCTGGGAAATCGCGGGACGCATCTACCCATGGACGTTAACCAGAACGTGTTGGATCCAACCTTCTTTTCCATGGGTACCGCATTGAACCAACCCGTCGCGAACCCCTTTTACGGGCACGGGGGCACAGGGGTCATCGGAACGCCCACGGTGCCAGCGTACCAGCTTCTCCTGCCCTTCCCCACTTACGGCAATGTGATTTTTTCGAGCAGCGATTTGAACCATTCCCGTTACGATTCATTGGTGATCAAAGGCCAGAAACGCTTGAGCCAAGGACTTACTTTCCTGTCCACATTGACCTGGGCGAAAAGCTACGACCTGGCAAGCTCAGGCAACACCCTGATGGGCGGCCCTTCGGGAGCCCAGAACCCTCTTAATCTGGAAGCCGAATATGCACCGTCACAGTTCAATGCCCCCGTCACTTGGTCCTTTACATTCAGCTACGCACTGCCCGCGGGAAGGGGCAAGCCATTTCTGAACAGCAACAAGGCCCTGGATTATGCACTGGGTGGCTGGCAGCTCAACGGCGTCGCGGTCTACCGAAGCGGATTCCCGGTCGCGATTACACAAAACCAGAATCTTAATGGCGCCTTCGGATATGCCGGTCAGCGGCCCAACGCCACGGGCACTTCTCCGGAAACGATCGGCAGTCTCGGGCAAAGGCTGAACAGTTACATTAACCCGGCCGCGTTCTCCACGGCCGCCCAGTTTACCTTCGGCGATGTCGCCCGCTACATTCCCATGCGCGGCCCGGGGTTGGCTAACTGGGATCTCTCGCTTTTCAAAACCGTGGCCGTGCGAGAGCGCCTGCGCGCGCAGTTCCGATTCGAAATGCTGAATGCCTTCAACACGCCGGAGTTCAACGGTCCCAACAATTCCTTTGGCACGTCTTCGTTCGGGCAGATCAACTCACAGGGGAACTCGGCGAGGCAACTTCAGCTTTGCCTGCGATTCATGTGGTGATCTGGTCCTCGTTCTCGATGGGGACATTTTGATCTCGGGATTTAACTTCCGAGCTGGCAGGCACCACAGCAGGCCAACAACCTTTGGGAAGTGAGCGTGGATGAGCGAAGATCAGACCAACGATTTCGTATTGCTTTACGATGGCGTGTGCGGGTTTTGCAACAAGAGCGTGCACATGATTCTGGCGCATGATAAGCAAGGCACTTTGAAATTCGCTCCGTTGCAGAGCCACTTTGGCGAAGAGGTAACCGCAAGGCATCATATCAAAAACGTTGATTCCATAGTCTTGGTTGACAACTCATCAGGCACAGAGCGCGTCTATGTTCGCTCAAACGCCGCATTAAAGATTGCCAGTTATTTAGGTGGCTGGTGGAAATTGCTTGCGGTTTTCCAAATCATTCCGCGTCCACTTCGAGATTTTTGCTATGATCTGTTTGCCAAATATCGCTATCGGTTCTTCGGCAAATACGACAGCTGTCTTTTGCCCTCGCCTGAGGTCCGCTCAAGATTTTTGGATACGGCTTGAAGATTTTTTGAGACGGAAACACATCTGTCCATCACAATCGAAATGGCACAAACGAACATTTTCCTCACAGCGGAATGGAAACATTTGGCGATGCTCAATTTTGAAATCGAGCCATCCGTTCCACGCCCTCACGTTCCTTCCGGCACGGAATTGGACTCCTGGAACGGCAAGACGTTTGTCAGCGTCGTCGGGTTCATGTTTTTAAAAACCCGAGTGCTGGGTTTGCCGATTCCCTTTCATCAAAATTTTGAAGAGGTGAATTTACGATTTTACGTGCGCTTCAAATCAAGCGAAGGATGGCGGCGCGGCGTTGTCTTTATCAAAGAGTTGGTGCCGCGAAGGGCTATCGCCACTGTGGCTCGCGTCGTCTATAACGAAAACTATGAAGCCCTGCCGATGCGACACGCGCTGGATTTAGAGGGCAGCACTATTAAGAAAGATGGCGCGGTCGAATATGGTTGGCGGTACAGAGGTGAATGGAATCATCTGCGCGTGCAGACAGCGGGCGAGGCGCAAACGTTAATCGCCGGTTCGGAAGAAGAATTCATCACCCAACATCATTGGGGCTATGCCGCGCAGAAAGATGGTGGCTGTGTGGAATATCAAGTCGAGCACCCTTCATGGCGCGTCTGGCAAGTGAGCGAGCGTTCTCTGCATTGCGATGTCGCAGCTTTGTACGGAGAAAAATATGTCGAGGCTTTAGGCGGCAAAGCCAGTTCCGCATTCTTAGCCGAAGGCTCGCCCATCATCGTGCGAAAGGGTTATAGGATCCCCTTTGATCCGGCACAGTCAGTATTCTGAAAACAGAATCAGGCGGTTCAGTTCCCTGATGCTCGGCGCCGGAAAGTTACGGTCATTGCTTTCCCCCTGCCCTCACTCTACCGTAGCACCAACGAGCAACACGTAGTCCGATGCTCGAGATCCTCTTTCCGCAGCGAAGCTCCGGGCCGGCCTGTTGCTCGACAAAAACTGCAGAGGTCCGATTCCTACGAACGTCCCGCCGCCTGGCGCACGCGGCGGCGCTGGGCCACTTCGAAGCCCATGAACGGCGTGGTTGCGGTGAAGCTGGCCAGGCTCTCGCAACAGCTTGTGCGTCGCGGTTCCTGAGGAGGTCGCAATGAAAAAAAATACTACACCGTCTCCGGACGCGGATGCACCCATGGGCTACGGTACGGCCGCTCCAAGAGGCGATTTGCCTCGGCATCGCCGATGACTCGTCCGCCGTTGGCGTCCCAGGCGAGTGTGCGTCCGAGGCGCATCGCCAGATTGGCGAGGATGCAGCTCGCCGTCGAGATATGCCCCTGCTCGATGTCGGCCACGGGCCTGCCGCGAGTTGTGATAGCCGAGAGGAAGTCCTTCATGTGCGCGCGAATTGCCGGTGCGCAGTGTTTCTCCAGGTCCGGCTCCGTTTTGTCCTCGGGATACTGCTCAAGTTCGTAAGTCACGTCCTTGTGTATCGCCTGCTCACCCTTCGACGATGGCGTGAAGTCGTAGCTATAGACGCTGGCCTTCAGTGTCCCCTTATCTCCATAGAAGGTCGCGCCCCATGCATACTTGGAGTCGGGCGGGTCGCCCCACGAACGCTGTTCCCAGATCACCTTCACATCGTCGAAATCGAAAGTGGCTGTCTGGGTGTCCGCGATGTTGGCCTTGCTGTCATGGGGGAGCAGTATGCCGCCCGAAGAATGGATGCGCCGCGGCCAGCTTAGATTCATCATCCAGCGCACCATGTCGAGCATGTGAATGCACATATCCCCCATGATGCCGTTGCCGTATTCCATGAACGCACGCCAGCCTCGCGGATGCACCAGGCGGTTGTAGGGCCGCAGAGGTGCGGGGCCGGTCCACATCTCGTAATCGAGATTTTCGGGGGGCTCGGTATCGGGAGGATTGCTCTCGGCGCGCATGTGGTAGTAACAATAGATCTCGACCAGACCGATGTTACCGAGCCGCCCCTCGCGAATGATGTTGTCGCGCGCTTCGACCAGGTGCGGTGTGCTGCGGCGCTGCGTTCCCACCTGCACGACGCGTCCGTGCTTGCGCGCGGCGGCCACCATTGCCTGGCCCTCGATCACGTCCACGCTGACGGGCTTTTGACACCACACGTCGGCGCCCGCCTGGACCGCGGCAATCATGGCGAGCGCGTGCCAGTGATCGGGCGTGTCGATGAGGACGATGTCGAGATCCTTCTCGGCGAGCATCTTGCGATAATCGGAATAGGTGCGCGGACGGTGCTTCGACGCCTGGCGCTGCGCCACAGCATCGGCCGCGTCCGACAGCATCTTCTTATCCACATCGCACATCGAGACGACCTCGACGGGCGCGACCTGGATCAGACGAAACAGGTCGGTTTTGCCGTACCAGCCCGGTCCGATGATGCCGACACGCGGCTGCTTGGCCCCGGTAGTCTGGCCTCGCAAGTCGTAAGCGGACAGTCCGAGGACTGCGGCGCTGTTGAGCAGGAACTGTCGGCGATTCATGGCTCTCCTCCGTCGAATGGCTGCGAGTATACATCATCCCATGGCCGGTCCAATCGCCGTAGTCCTCCTCCAGCGACGCGCCCCACCTTGAGCAGCGAATCTGACCGTAATCTGGCGGTCGACCGCCCCGGCTACCGCAGGAATTCGCTTGTTCCCGTCATGCCTTCGCGATACAAACACATATAGTTTCCATTTTGATTGTGGGGAGGATTGTAAGAATGTTCAGGCGCCTTGCCGTCCTGCTGTCTGTTCTGCTGTCTTCTGCTCTGTTTGCCCAGACCTACGACCAGGCGCTCTTCAGCGGAATGAAATGGAGAGGCATCGGTCCGTATCGCGGCGGCCGCGTGCTGGCCGTGACCGGCGTGTCCGGCGATCCGAACACCTTCTATTTCGGCGGCGTCGCCGGCGGCGTGTGGAAGACTACGGATGCCGGCGCCATCTGGCGCCCTGTGAGCGACAAGGAGCCGTTCACCTCCATCGGGTCCATAGCCGTGGCCGATTCCGACCACAACACCCTTTACATCGGCACCGGCGAGGCCTGCATTCGCGGCAACATCACCTACGGCGACGGCGTGTACAAATCGGTGGACGGCGGCAGGTCGTGGAAGCACGTCGGACTGCCGGACTCGCGGCAGATCGGCGCCGTAGTCGTCCACCCGAAGAACCCCGACATCGTATATGTCGCCGCGCTCGGCCACGTGTACGCACCCAGCGCGGAGCGCGGCATCTATCGCACCACCGACGGCGGCGCCACCTGGCAAAAGGTTCTGTACGTGAACGACAAGACCGGCGGCATTGATGTCGTCTTCGACCAACAGAATCCGAACACCCTCTTCGCGTCCATGTGGGACGTGAACCGCACGCCTTGGAGCCTGACCAGCGGCGGTCCCGGCAGCGGGCTGTATCGCTCCACCGACGGCGGCAACACTTGGAAACGGCTCGAGGGACACGGCCTGCCTGAGGGTGTGCTCGGGCGTATCGGTGTCTCGGTGTCCGGCGCGGATTCCTACCGCGTTTATGCGCTCATCGAGGCGAAAGAGGGCGGGTTGTTCCGCTCCGATGACGGCGGCGATACCTGGACGCGCGTCAACGAAGACGAGCGCTACCGCCAGCGCGCCTGGTACTTCACTCACATCTTCGCCGACCCGAAAACCGTGGACACGGTTTACGTGCTCAACACCGGCGCCTTCCGATCTGTCGATGGCGGCAAGACCTTCACCCTGCTGCCCGCGCCACACGGCGACCATCACGGCCTGTGGATTGATCCGGCTAACCCGAAAAGCATCATCGACGGCAACGATGGCGGCGCCACCATCAGCGTGGACGGCGGCCAGACCTGGAGCACCGTGTACAACCAGCCGACGGCGCAGTTCTACCACGTCATCACCGACCGCCAATTTCCGTATTACGTCTACGGCGCGCAGCAGGACAACAGCAGCGTTGGCATCGCCAGCTTCAGCGACGAGGGTGTCATCACGGCGCAGAACTGGTTTGCGTTCGGCGGCGAGACCGGTTTCATCGCGCCCGATCCCCGCGACACCAACGTCATTTACGGCAACAACGAGGCCACCATCTTCCGCTTCAACAAGGCCGACCAGCAGACGCAGGACGTTTCCGTCTGGCCGCTGGATGTCTCCGGGCACGGCGCCGTGGATCTCGACGTGCTTCGCTTCAACTGGACGTCGCCGTTATTTATATCGCAACACGATAAGACTACGCTCTACACCTCCGGCGATAAGGTGTACAAGAGCACCGACGGCGGCATGAGCTGGACCGCCATCAGCAAGGACCTGACGCGCAACGACAAGAGCAAGCAGCATCCCTCGGGAGGACCGATCACGCTCGACATCACGTCGGTCGAGTACTACGACACGATTTTCGCGCTTGCCGAGTCTCCGGTGCAGCAGGGCCTGCTCTGGGCCGGCACCGACGACGGCCTCGTCTGGATCACGCGCGACGGCGGTACCACATGGACGAACGTCACCCCCAAGGCGCTGCCGGAATGGGGCATGGTCAGCATCATTGATCCGTCTCCGCACGAGTCCGGCACCGCCTATATCGCCGTGGATCGCCACAAGCTCGACGATCAGAAGCCCTACATCTACAAGACCTCAGACTTCGGAAAAAGTTGGAGCCTGATCGTGAACGGCATCGCGCAAAACCACTATGCCCGTTCTGTACGCGAAGATCCCGGACGCAAGGGCCTGCTGTTCGCCGGCACGGAGCGCGGCGTGTACGCCTCCTTCGACGACGGCGCGCACTGGCAGTCACTGCAATTGAACCTGCCGGTCTCGCCGATTCACGATCTCGTCGTGCACGACAACGATCTGGTGGTCGCCACTCACGGGCGCTCGTTCTGGATTCTGGACGACCTCACGCCGCTGCGGCAGCTCACCTCGCAAACCGCGCGGGCGCAGGCGATTCTCTACAAACCCGAGCCTGCCGTCCGCTTGCACTATCCCGACCAGGTGGACCGGCGCCGTCCGGCCGGCGAGAACCCACCCAAGGGCGCGATCATTGATTATTACTTCGCGAGCAAGCCGAAGGAAGAAGTGACGCTCGACATCCTCGACGCGCAGGGCAAGCTCGTGCGCCATCTGTCGAGCAAGGAAAAGAAAGGCTTCGAGCAGCCGCCGGAGTGGCCCGACCAGGAAATTCCCAAGGAAACCATTCCCGCCGAAGCGGGCATGAACCGCTACGCCTGGGACCTGCGTTACGAGTCGCCGGCAAAAATTCCCGGCGCGTTTTATTCCGGCCTAGGCCCGTTGGGACCGCTCGCCCTGCCGGGAACTTACCAGGCGAAGCTCGCGGCGGGATCATTTACCCAGACTGTGCCGCTGGAGCTGCGCATGGATCCGCGGCTGAAGAACGTCACCCAGGCGGATTTACAGAAGGAATTCGAGCTCGCTATGAAGATCCGAGATCGCAACAACGAGCTGCACACTGCGGTGAACCAGATCCGCGAGCTGGGCGCCGAACTCATGACGCTGAAGAAATGGTCGGGCGAGAGCGCGCAGGCTAAGCAGGTGATCGAGGCTGCGGATGCGCTCGACAAAAAGATGACGCCGATCGAGGAAATTCTGATCCAGGTAAAGATGAAGAGCTCCGAGGGCAACCTGCGCTACCCGAACCAGCTCAATGAGCAGTTCGATTCCCTCAGCCATACCGTTGAGTCCGCTGATGCCGCGCCCACGCGCCCGCAGTACGCCGTCTATGATCTCCTGAACGGCAAGCTGCAGGAGCAGTTGAAGGACCTGCGCGAGGTGCTCGATCGCGACCTGCCCGCGCTCAACGAGCTCATGCGCAAAACCGGCGTACCCGCCCTGACCGTGCCCTCGGGCACGCCCAGTGGAAGGTAGCGATTGTTATTTTCGTGAAGGCTTTGAGCCGCTGACTAGTGCTGAGTTGATGAAACAGAAAAATCACGGTGTCGCACTTTTAATCGCACCGGAACAG
>Ga0066695_10000205_pt1 | contig 15323 bp, 16 predicted proteins | sample GraSoiAngelo_144_FD_66452 | JGI IMG/M metagenome (GOLD analysis project Ga0066695, IMG submission 66452) | Grasslands soil microbial communities from the Angelo Coastal Reserve, California, USA - 14_1009_02_40cm | ecosystem: Environmental > Terrestrial > Soil > Grasslands | place: USA...
CGTCACGCGGTCGACGATCAGACTGCCGTCGTCGGTGATGCCGAGGCTCGAGCGCTTCGGGTGCGGAGGCGTCTCGAGGACGCCAGACTGCATCAGCATTCCGGTCGGGATGCCTTCGTCCCACGTCCAGAAGTCGCCGTTGACGCCCGCGACGTTTGCGCTCGCCGAGGCGCGCCTCTGCATCGACGTCACCGTCTCGCGCCCGAGGAGCGCGTCGTTGGACAGCAGCGGCCGGAGCGCGTACAGGCCGCCGGGGCGCGGCGCGCGCATGATGTGGACCACAACCGGGCCCCGCGGCGTGAACTGGACCTGGCGCTCGTAGCTGACACCGGGCATCAGCGAGACGCGGCCGGCGTGCGCCGGGGCCGCAATCACCGCAAAGAGTAGAGCTGTTATGGCGGTTTTGCGGAGCAGGACGGCCGAGACGGTAGCGCACTCCGGCTCGGGAGATGCAAGTTTTTACATGTTGCAAAAGAGATTCAGCGCGTCACACTTGGCACATCCGCCGAGCGTCTCTCCTGTCAGTCCTCATCCTCGTGATCGGCGTGAGCATCGGCGTCTACGCGGCGACTCACGGCTCGGACGAGGCAACCCCGCCGACCTCGGCCGGGTCGACGACGCCTCCACACGCGAAGGCGCCTCCCCCGGCGAGACCGGTCGGGCCCCACCGTCGCCCGGTTCCGATCCTGATGTACCACGTCGTCGGGCCCACTCCGCCGAGAGCGGCGATCCCAGGCTTGTACGTCGGTCGCGCGAGGTTCGCGTCACAGCTGCGCTGGTTGGCGGAGCACGGGTATCACGCGGTCACGCTCGACGCCGTCGATCGCTACTGGAGAGGCCGGGCCAGGCTCCCACGCAGGCCGATCGTCTTCTCGTTCGACGACGGCTACCGCGAGCAGTTCACGATCGCCGAGCCGCTGCTCCGAGGTCACCATTGGCCCGGCGTCCTCAACCTCGAGTACGCGCACCTCGTGCACGAGGACCTGACGGGCCCGATGGTCCGTCGAATGCTGGCCGACGGCTGGGAGCTCGACTCGCACACGATGACGCACCCCGATCTCACCACCGTCGGCGCGGCCGCGCTCTACTCGGAGCTGGTGCGCCCGCGGCAGCTTCTCCGCCGTCGGTTCGGCGTGCCCGTGCACTTCTTCTGCTACCCGATGGGCAAGTTCGACCCTCGGGTGGTGCGGGCCGTCCGCGCCGCCGGCTACTGGGGCGCGACGACGACCCGGTTCGGGCTCGCGCGGCCCTCGCAGATTTTCACGTTGGCACGGATCCGCGTCGATCGCGGTGACGGCCCGCGCGAGCTGGCGAAGAAGCTGGCCCTCGCGCGTTAACGCCCGCGGCGAACGAGGAAGCGGCGCTCGAGCTGTGCGGAGCCGAACGCATTCACGGCGCGCACGCTGGCGACGTACGGGCCCGAGAAGGCGCGGACACCGCTGCCGTAGCGACCGTTCCACCGGATGCTCGTCGTCCCGGCCCGCAGGCGGCGGCGGATCGTCTGCACGGTCGCGCCGCTCAGGGTGCGGATCCTGAGCGTGACCGTCGCGGGGTGCGCGAGCCGGAAGGCGATGCGAGCCGAGCCGCCACGGCGACGGAGGACGACGCGCGGCGGGCTGACTCGCAGGTAGCCGAGCGTGTTGTTGAGATAGAAGGCGCGCTCGGCCCTCGACGACTGGCCGCGATCGTCGAGAGCGTTGACGACCCAGCGCCAGCGCCCCTCGGGCTCGGCTGTGCCTTGCTGAGTGCGCCCCGTCCAGTTCAGCGTGTACGTACCCGGCTCTTTCGGGCCGGTCTGCGCCTGGCGAGCGACTCCGTCGGGGCCGATCAGGCTCGCAGTCACGGTCGACGGCCGCACGACCTTGTAGCTCACCTCCTGCGACTCGTCGACGCCGTCCCCGTTCGGCGAGAGCACGTCGGTCGCCGGAGCCGGCGCCTGGACTCCGTAGTAGAAGACGAAGAGGCCGTCGGCGACTCCGCGCTCGCCGGCGGGATCGGAAGGACGGTTGAGCAGCTTCCCGTCGAAGGCCATCGTCGTCGAGGAGCCCGAGTCGAGCGCGCTCGCGGTGACGGCGCCGAGCCGCACTATCTGCTGGGCGAGCTCGAAGTTCGTCATCCCGGTGCTGTAGCCGGGCATGGCGCCGTCGATCGCGACGAGGATGATCCGCCCGTCGGCGCGCTGGCCGATCGCGGTGCGCGCTCGGCGGAGCGAGAGCTGGTTGCTCGTGAACTCCTCCTGGGCCCGGAACACCGGTCGTCCGTTCTGGACGATCAGCGGGCCGCCTCCGACCGCGTCGACGACACCGCTCCACTGCGGGCGGAGGACGAGGCGGACCGTGACCTGCTGCCCGACCGGCGCCTCGCTCGCGAGGCGGCCCGCGGAGGCGCCGCGCCCGACGAGGACCGCGCCGCCCGGCGGGATCGGAGTCCCACCTGCGGGCTTCGCCGCGACAACGGTTCCGGTCAGGTCGGTCAGCGGCGCGACCGGCGGGAACGAGCTGAGCACGACCTCGATCGTGTCGGTCGCGGGCGGGGTCGCAGCGCCCCAGGCGGAGGTGAACAGCGACACGCCCTCGGGGCCGGCCGGCTGGTTGAGGCCGGTCATCGGGCGCCGCTGGCTCGAGCCCTCCCAGGTCGCGATCATGGCCACCTGCTGGACGAGGAGGCGGCCGTCACTCGTCATCCCGACGGTCGAGCGCCGCGGGTGCGGCGGCGTCGTCATGACGCCGGAGTCCATGAACATGCCGTCGGGCGTACCGTCGTTCCAGGTGAAGAGGTCGGCGTTGACGCCGCCGACCGTCGCGGTCGTCGAGAGGCGTCTCTGCATGGCCGTCACCGATTCGCGGTTGACGACCGTGTTGTTCGAGAGCACCGGGTGGAGCGCGTACAGCCCGCCGGGCTTGGGGGCGGTCATGACGTGGATCACGTCCGGGCCGTGCGGTGTGAAGACGAGTTGCCGCTCGTAGGTGATCCCGGGCGCGAGCGTGATCCCGGCGGCCCCGGCCGAGGGCGCGAAAACGCCCGCGAGGAGGGCGGCGATCAAGATTCTGCGCAACATCAGACCCGCGACGAGGCTAGCGGAAGCTCCGACCGGCGGTCTAGTTCCAGACGCGGACGTCGCGGTAGAGCGTGTCGCGCTGCACCGGCGTCTTGCCGAGCGCCTTGATTGCGCGGATGAAGTCGTCCGTCGACGCGCGGTGCGTCGTGCCCGCCGCCGAGACGACGTTCTCCTCGATCATCACGGAGCCGAGGTCGTCGGCGCCGAACTCGAGTGCGACCTGCCCCACCTTCATCCCCTGCGTCACCCACGAGGACTGGATGTGGTCGACGTTGTCGAGGTAGATGCGGCTCACGGCCTGCGTGAGCAGGTACTCGAACGAGGTCGGATGGTGCGTCACGAGCGGGGCGAGTCGCGTGCCCTGCGGCTGGAACGTCCAGGAGATGAACGCTCGGAAGCCCCGCGTCTCGTCCTGGAGCTCGCGGATGCGGCGCATGTGCTCGATGCGCTCGGCGAGCGTCTCGACGTGGCCGTACATCATCGTCGCGGTCGTCGACATCCCCAGGCGATGCGCGTGCCGCATCACGCCGAGCCAGTCCGCGGTCTTCGTCTTCTTCGGCGCGATGATGTCGCGGACACGGTCGACGAGGATCTCGGCGCCTCCGCCCGGAATCGAGTCGAGGCCCGCGTCGCGCAGGCGCGTCAGCGTGGCCGGGACGGTCAGCTTCGAGCGCCGCGCGATGTGCTGGATCTCCGGCGGCGACAGCGCGTGCAGGTGGATCGGGTAGCGCTCCTTGAGCGAGCGGAAGAGATCCTCGTAGTAGTCGATCCCGAGATCCGGATGATGCCCGCCCTGCATGAGCACGCCGGTGCCGCCAATCGCGAGCGTCTCCTCGACCTTCTTGTAGATGACGGCCTTCGGCAGCAGGTACCCCTCGGCGCGGTCGCCCGGCCGGCGGTAGAACGCGCAGAAGTCGCAGTCGGTGACGCAGACGTTCGTGTAGTTGACGTTGCGGTCGATGATGAACGTGATCCGCCCCGCGTCGGTGCGGCGCGCACGGAGCTCGTCCGCGGCCTTGCCGACCGCGACGAGGTCCTTCGACTCGAGGAGCGCGAGCGCTTCTTCGTCGGTGATGCGCTCGCCGTCGAGGGCCTTCTCGAGGATCGGCGCGGTCACGCCAGGCAGTCCTTGACCTTGTTCATCTCGTCAGCCGATACGTCGGGCCCGATGCTCGAGCTGTTCCGGTGCCCGAAGATGATCACGTTGCCCTTCGTGGCCAGCCTCCCGCTCGGTGCCTTGAGCTGCTTCGCGTAGGCCGACGCCTGCGCTCCACTCGGCAGGAACAGGATCTCGAAGGCCTTGGTCTTCGTCTCGATGTGCGCGGCGGTCTGTCCCTTGTTCAGCAGCTTCTGGGTCTTGCCGAGGCCGTGGAAGCAGTCGACGCTCTTGGCGTAGCTGTACTGGGTCTTCTCCTTGCCGCCGCAGGCCACGACGAGCAGGAGGAGGCCCGCCCCCAGCAGCAGACGGATCACGCCGGCACCGCCTCGCCGTACACGAACCTCAGGTTCGGGACACGGTCGAGCTCGCCGGCGTCGCGCGCGAGCTCGAGGAAGGTGAAGAGCGCGGCGCGCTCGCGCGGGCCGAACCTGTAGCGCAGCTTCTCGAAGTAGCGGGCGAGGAACCCGGCGGGATACCCGTACCGGTCCATCGCCTCGTGCGCGAGGACCTCCGGCTCGGAGCGCGCCTGCCTCACTGACGCCACGAGCGCGTCCTCCAGCTCTTCGACTCCGGCCGGCGGCGGATCGGCACAGGCCCAGACCGCGAACACCATCGGCAGGCCCGTCCGCTCGGTCCAGATGCGTCCCAGGTCGTGGTGCGGCGTCGGGTCCTCGAACGCACTCCGCAGCGCGGCGTCGCCGATCAGGAGCTTCGCGTCTGCGGGCTGCTCCAGCGGCACGTGGGAGGCGTTCGGGAACAGGATCCGCGCCAGCACGACCGAGGTCGCGCTCTCAGGCGTCACCGCGATCGAACGGATCTCGTTCACCGGCTTCGGCGAGACGAGCTGGATCGAGTCGACGGCGCCCTCGGAGGACACGCAGAGCCGCGGCAAGAGCCGGAGCTGGGCCGCGTTCCGCGCCCACTCGATGGACGGGATCGGCGCCACGTCGACCTCGCCGGCGAGGAGCCTGCGCGAGAGGTCGGTCGGGACGCCGCTGACCTCCTCGACCTCCGCCTCGAGCCGGTGGAAGACCGGCGCCATGTTCACGTACGAGATGCGGCCGAGCCGGATCACGGTCGCGACCCCTTTGAGGTCCACGCGCGTGAACGGGCGACCCCACTGACCGCGCCCCTGCCGCTGAGGCTACGGCTCCAGGGCGCACGTGTCAGTGACCGGAAGTGACGACTCTGCATCAGTCGTCCCACCGCCGCAGCTCGTTGTAGAGCGTGTCGCGCTGGACGGGGATGCGCCCCGCCTCCCTGACGACGCGCACCAGCTCGTCGATCTTCTGCTCGGTCTCGGTCTGCGCCCCCGCCGCATGGAAGATCTCCTCGCGCACAACCGTCCCTTGCACGTCGTTTGCGCCGAAATGCAGGGCAATTTGCGTCAGCGGCAGGCCCATCATGATCCAGTAGGCCTTGATGTTCGGGATGTTGTCGAGCAGGAGCCGCGAGACGGCGATCAGCTTGAGGTCGTCCGAAGCGGCCGTGTGCTTCCAGCCGCGCTGCTCGAAGACCGTGTTTTCGGGATGGAACGCGAGCGGGATGAAGGCGAGGAAGCCGCCGGTCTCGTCCTGGAGCGCGCGCAGCCGCAGGAGGTGGTCGACCCGCTCGGCGTAGGTCTCGACGTGCCCGTAGAGCATCGTGCAGTGGGTCGGGATGCCGAGCCCGTGCGCGGTGCGGTGGACGTCGAACCAGTTGTCCGGATGCTCCTTCCCGGGCGCGACCAGCCGGCGCACCCGGTCGGCGAAGACCTCGGCGCCTCCGCCGGGCAGCGAGCCGAGGCCTGCGTCGCGCAGCTCCCGGAGCACCTGCTCGTGGGTCAGGCCGCCGAGCTTCGACATGTGGTGGATCTCGCTCGCGGTAAAGAGCTTCAGGTGCACGTCCGGCATCGCCTCGTGGAGCTGGGAGACGATCTGGACGTAGTAGTCGAAGTCGACATGCGGGCTCTCACCGCCCACCATGTGGATCTCGGTGAAGCCGCTCAGCTCGCGCTGGCGCAGCGCGTCCTCGACGAGCTCCTCGGCCGTGTACGTGTACGCGCCCTCCTGTTTCTGCGTGACCGCGAAGGCGCAGAACTTGCATTTGACGCGGCAGACGTTCGTCTGGTTCAGGTACAGGTTCTGGACGAAGTAGACCTCGTCGTTTCCGCCCCGCCGGCGGCGCGCGAGGTCGGCCAGCTCGCCGAGCGCGAGCACGTCGTCCGACTCCATGAGCTGAAGGCCGTCCTCGAGATCGAGCCGCTCGCCGGCGACGACCTTCTCGCGGATGCTCTCGAGCGTCGCGGTGTGGTCGAGAATGGCCACCGAGGCACCGCTTGCGGTGCCGTCTTCAGGACGCGCGGGCTCTGCCCGTGCGTCCGTCGGAACTGACCGGTCGACGCGTTTCGAATCCACCTGAGACATTTCTAGGCAGTCCTGTCTACCACGGCTTCCGCGATCGCCTCGAGCTCGTCGCGCGCCTCGAGACCGTCGAGACACGCCAGCGCCCGCTCAGCGTAGTTGCGCGCGACCTGCCGGGCCTCTTCGATCGCGCCGCTCGCCGCAACTCGAAGCAGCGCACCCTCGAGCGATCCGCCCGCGAGCGCCTGGCGGACGAGCGCGTCCTCTCGAGCCGCGAGCAGAAGCGGAAGCGTAGGTATGCCTTCGCGGAGATCGGTGCCGGCGATCTTGCCCGTCTCGACCGTCTGTCCCGCGCAGTCGAGACAGTCGTCGACGATCTGGAACGCGATTCCGAGCGCGAGGCCGAACTCGCCGAGCTCGGGACGACGGCTCGAGAGCAGGCACGCGGCCTCGAAGAGCTTGGCCGTCTTCAGCGTGCAGCGGTTCAGGTACTCCTCGACGCTCGTCTCCGGACGGTGCCGCTGATTGCGCTCGAGCCCCTCCCCGCGGACGAGCGCCAGTGCCGCATCGGCGAGGATCGCGACCGCTCCTCCGTCGCCCGTTTCCGCGAGCTCGGCGAAGGCGCGTGCGAAGAGGTAGACGCCTCCGGCTCGCGCGGCGCCCGCGCCGTAGGCGGACCAGACGGACGCTCGCCCTCGACGCAGCTCGGCCCCGTCGATCAGGTCGTCGTGGACGAGGCTCGCCATGTGCACGAGCTCGATCGCGACGCCGGCGGCAACCGGGCTCCCGGCCTCGGGATCGGCCGTGAGGAAGACGAGCAGTGGGCGGAGGCGCTTGCCGCCCGAGGCGAGGGCCTCGGTTCCGATCTCCGCCACGAGCCCGGGCCGCGCCGCGACCGCGATGGCCAGGCGGTCTTCGAGCTCCTCGAGGTACGTGTCGAGACCGGGGGCGGCCTGGACGGTTGCGAGGGCGCTCACCGGGCGACCCCGGTGTGCAGGGCGACGATGCCGCCCGCGAAGAGGCGCCAGCGGATCTCGCCGAAGCCGGCCTCGTCCATGACGTGGGCCAGTCCCTCTGGATCGGGGAAGCGACGCACGCTGGCCGGAAGATACGTGTACGCGGAGCCGCCGGGAAGGACTTTTCCGGCCGCCGGGATCAGGACGTCGAACCAGAGCCGGTAGAACGGGGCGAGTAGCCCCCGGGGGCGCGTGATCTCGAGAATCGCAAGCCGGCCGCCCGGGCGGAGGACGCGTCGCAGCTCACTCAGCCCGCGGTCGAGCTCGGACAGGTTGCGGACACCGAAGCCGACCGTGGCCGCGTCGAAGGAGCCGTCGGCGAACGGCAGGGCGAGCGCATCGCCTTCGACCCACTCGAGCTCGGGAGCCTTGCGGCGAGCGCGCTCCAGCATCGGCTTGGAGAAGTCGATCCCGGTCACCTTCCCTCCGGCTGCGGCAGCCGCGATCGCGAGGTCGCCGGTGCCGCAACAGGAGTCGAGCACCTTGTCGCCGGGCTTGACAACGGTCCTGGCGGCCTCACGGCGCCAGCGCCGGTCGAGCCCTGCCGTCATCACCCGGTTCATCGAGTCGTACACGGGCGCGATCCGGCCGAACATCGACCGCACGCCCTCGGCCGGCAGCGTCCCGCTCTTGACGTTCATGCGTTCCCCCGGACACGGCTCATTCGTCGCCCCACGGCTTGACGAGGGTCTGCTCGAGCCCGAGCTGGGCCAGCGCGCGGCCGGCCACGAAGTCGACGAGGTCGTCGACCGACTTTGCGCCGTGGTAGAAGCCCGGCGCAGCGAAGAGGATCGTCGCGCCTGCGCGGCGCAACGTGAGCAGGTTCTCGAGGTGGATCGTGGACAGCGGCGTCTCGCGCGGGACGAGAACGAGCTTGCGCTCCTCCTTCAGCGCGACCCCAGCCGCGCGGTGGATGAGATTCGCCTCGCCCCCGGTCGCGATCGTCCCAGCGGTCGCCATCGAGCACGGGCAGACGACGTAGCCGTCGACGGACGCCGAGCCGCTCGCGTACGGCGCCGAGTAGTCGTGCGGGTCGAAAACGGTGACGGCGTCGCGAGCGGGCTCGGTGAAGCGCGCGAGCACCTCGTCCCGAGGCAGCCGCGGGTCGCCGTACAGCTCCGTGGCCAGCACCTGGACCCCGGCCGCCGACGCGCACAACCCGATCTCACACTCGGCCGCCGCCAGCGACTCGACGAGGCGCGCGGCGTACGGTGCCCCGGAAGCGCCCGTGATCCCCAGGAAGACCCGCATTACTGCCCGCCCGCAGCGGGGCACGTGTCCGTCTTCGGACTGCACGTGCCGGAGGACTGGAGGAACGTGCCGAGCTTGCGCAGGTTGTCCGCCCCGAGATCTTTGAACTGCGGCATCACGTTGTTGCCGAACTTCGACGGGTCGGAGACGTAGGTGGCGAAGCCCGCGACCCCGCGGTTCGACGTCTTCCCGATCTTCGACAGGTCGGGCGCGCCCAGGTTCGACGTCCCCGCGCCCAGGTAGGTGTGGCAGTTCATGCACCCGACCTGGGCAAAGATCTTCGCCCCGTCCACGGCAGTCTGGTTGCCGGCGAACCCTTGCTTCGCGGCCCACTTCGGCACGAGCACGAGGTTCTCGGCGGCGAGCGGCTCCTTCGCGGTTGCGCCTTTGTAGGTGAGCACGCCCATCGTGATGATCGTCAGGACCGCCGCCGTCATGGCCACCGGCCGGCGCATCGGCCTCCGCTCGCGGCCGATGTCGATGAACGGCAGCGCGAGCAGGAGCAGGAGTGCAACTGTCGGGATCCCGACCGTCCCCAGGATCACCGAGTCCGGCCATTTGAAGATCCGCAGGAGGTAGAAGAGGAAGTAGAAGTACCAGTCCGGCCGCGGGACGAAGTTCGTCGTCCCCGGGTCGGCCTTCTCGTCGTAGAGCTTGCCAAGCCAGCCCGAGTCGTGCTCGCCCGTCCCCTCGTTCGCGGTGTACTTCCAGATCACCGCCAGCGCGACGATCAGGCACACGACGAGCAGGCTCATGACCGTGTCGTGGAACATCGCGTACGGGAAGAAGGGCTTCCCGCGCGTCTTCACCGTCTGCTTGTACCGCGCGTGGTACGCCCGGCGCTCCTCGAGCCGCCTGTTCATCGCCTCCTCGCTCCTCTCGAAACCGGCGCGGCGAGCCCATTCCTCGGCGCCGGCGCGACGAGCCCCTTCCTCGGCGCCGGCGGCGGCCCCGGCTCGGGCCGTCCTGCCTCGGTCGGGGACCAGGGCGGCGAGCTGACGCCGATGCGCACGACGAGCCAGAGGTGCAGCCCGATCAGCGCGGCGAGCGCGCCCGGTATGACGAGCATGTGCAGTGAGTAGAAGCGCGCAAGCGTGTCGGGCCCGATCTCGGAGCCCCCGCGCAGGACATCACCGAGGAACGGCCCGACGAACGGCCCGGTCGCCTGCAGGTTGACGCCGACGACGGTTGCCCAGTAGGCCGTCTGGTCCCACGGCAGCAGGTAACCGAAGAAGCCCTCCATCATCCCGAGCACGAGGATCAGCACGCCGATGATCCAGTTCAGCTCGCGCGGGTACTTGTAGGCCCCGTACAGGAACACGCGGCCCATGTGCAGGAAGAGCAGGATGATGAAGACGCTCGCGCCCCAGCGGTGCATGCCGCGGACGAGCCAGCCCGCCCACAGGTCGTCCGTGATGTGCCGGATCGACTCGTACGCGGAGTTCGGATCCGGCTTGTAGTACATGGCGAGGATCACGCCCGTGACCGCCTGCACGATGAATGCGGTCAGCGCGGCCGATCCGAGCGTGTGCCCCCAGCTGATGTCGCTCGGGACCTTGCGGAAGAGGAAATACTTGATGCCACCGACGATCCCCGAGCGGCCCGGTAGGGAGGTCCGCTCCTCGAGCCAGTTGAGCGGATAGAGCAGGATCTGGAGGAGCTGGTGACTGCGGCCTTGTGGCTTGTTCGCCATCAGCGCGGCGGCTGCACCGGGTAGAGCCAGCCCTCAGGCCCGTCCACGTGCTGGCCGGGGCCGGCGAGTCGGTACGTGTGAATCTTGGCCTCGGCGCCGGTCCCGTCGACGTCCGAGACGGAGAACGTCTGGCCGAGGAGGAGGCGCCCATCGACGATCTCGAACTGATAGCGGTCGAGCGCGCGGACCGGCGGGCCGGCCGTGCGGTTGCCCTCGGTGTCGTACTGGCCGCCGTGACACGGGCAGCCGAAGCCGGCAGCCGCAGCCGTCGGGATCCGCGTCACGACGTTATCGCCGGCCGTCTTCTCGGTCTTCGCCTCGTCATCGAGCGGCAGGCCGTTCACCTGGACCGGGCAGCCGAGGTGGACGCAGCGATTGGAGAGGATCGTGAAGCTCGGGCTCTCGTCGAGGAAGCCGTTGTTGCGGATGTACGCCGTGCGGCGCGACACCTCGCCGTCTTCGGGCTTCAACAAGTACGTCGCGATCACGAACTTGTTCTCAGGGAAGTCCTCGATCGCGCCCACGTCGATCTTCGGATGGCCCTGCTTGATGAAGGGCGGAAGAACGGTGAAGCCGAGCACCGGAGCGGTGACGATCACACCGATCAATCCGCCGAGGCCCAGCGTCGTCGCCTCCAGGAACTTGGAGCGCGGGAAGCGGACGATCTCGCCCTGGCCGGGATCGGGGCCGCTGGTTCGGGCCGCAGGTGTGCCCGGCGGCAGAGCGCGAGACGGCTCGGGCTCGGCCGGCGCCTCCTCGCCGCGGAACGGCCTCGTCGCGTCCCGGATCCACAGGAAGCCGAAGATCGCGGTTAGGACCACCCCGACGACGAGCACGATCTTGCTGATGATCAGCCCGACGAAGATGCAAGCGATGCCAACGGCGAAGCCGACCGGCCAGATGGTCGGGGTCGGCTCGTGCGCAGTGCCCTGACCCTCGTGCGGATCCACGTCGTGGCGCGGATTCAATCGGGCCTGGGGCCTAGCGTCAACGACGTAGCAATTGACGCAACGAGCGCAACGAGCGCCGCTCGGTTCCGTTTGTCGTTCCCGGCTCCGAGCCGATGCCGTACTCGGCCCAGCGCCGATCGACGAGAGCGCGGATCTCGTCGCTCATCACGATCTCCTCGGGCCACTCGCGCGTGCCCTCGTCGGGGCCTTTGTGCGTCGCGTCGATGCCCAGTTTCCCGCCGTAGAATTGCCGCGTCGGAGCGTGGTCGAGGTGGTCGAGCGGGCCCTCGGTGAGCAGCAGGTCGCGCTTGGGATCCACGTTCGCGGTCACGCGGAAGAAGACGTCCTCGTAGTCGTGCACGTCCACGTGCTCGTCGACGACGACGACCGACTTCGTGAGGCTGAGCAGGCCGAGGCCCCAGATCGCGTGCATCACCTTCTGCGGCTGGCCGGGGAAGCTTTTGCGGATCGAGACGATCACGCAGTTGTGGAACGCGCCCGCGACGGGCAGGTCGTAGTCGACGATCTCCGGCACGCTCATCCGGATCGCGGGCAGGAAGATCCGCTCGGTCGCCTTGCCGAGCCAGGCGTCCTCGGCCGGCGGCTTGCCGACCACGATCGACGGGTAGATCGCGTCCGCGCGCATCGTCATCGCCGTCACGTGGAAGACCGGGAACTGCTCCGCATGCGAGTAGTAGCCAGTGTGGTCGCCGAACGGGCCCTCGAGCGTGAGGTCTCCCTGCTCGACGTAGCCCTCGAGCACGATCTCGGCGTTTGCGGGCACCTCCACGCCCACCGTCTTCCCGGGAACGAGCTCGACCGGCTCGCCCTTGAGGAAGCCGGCGAGCATGAACTCGTCGATGTGCTTGGGCAGGGGCGCCGAGGCGGAGTAGGCGCTCACGGGGTCGAGCCCGAGGGCGACGGCGACCTCGAGCCGCCCGTCCGTCGCCAGGTAGTCCATGCGCCCGTCCTTGTGCAGCTGCCAGTGCATCGCCGTCGAGCGCCGGTCGAGCTTCTGCATCCGGTACATGCCCACGTTGCGCGTCCCCGTCTTCGGGTCGTGCGTGATCACGGCCGGAAGCGTGATGAACGGCGCGGGATCGCCTGGCCAGCAGTGCTGGATCGGGAGCAGGCCGAGATCGACGTCGTCGCCGGTGAGGACGACTTCGTGATGAGCGGCGCGCGAGACCGTCTTCGGCCGCGAGTCCGCGATCGACTTCAGCTTCTTGAGGCCGCGCACCTTGTCGACGAGGCCTTCCGGGGGCTGCATCTCGAGCACGGAGCCCAGCTTTGCGGCCGCGTCGTCGAGGTGGTCGACGCCGAGCGCGAGGCACATGCGCCGCTCGGTGCCGAACTGGTTGATCAGGAGCGGGTGCGGCGAGCCGGTCAGGTTCTCGAAGAGGAGCGCCGGTCCGCCCGCGCGCACGGTGCGGTCGACGATCTCCGTCACCTCGAGGTACGGGTCGACCTCCGCGGAGATGCGGACGAGCTCGCCTTCGCGCTCCAGGAGCGCGATCCACTCGCGCAGGTCGCCGGAAGTCGCCACGAAGGTCAGTCTATGGCTGCAAGGTCGATCTGAACCCGCTCGCGGCGGCGAAAGCTCTAGTGCGGGGAGCGGCCGCGGCGGTGGTACCGGAAGTACATGTACGTCTCGCCGAGGACCGGGAGGCTCGCGAGGACCAGCCCCAGGATCAGCATCCCGACGATGACCTTCTTGCCCTCTTTCGCCGCGTCGGCGAGGACGAGGGCGGATGCGAGCGCGTGAGCCATCGGCCGCGACTCTAACGAACGCGCTGGCGATGGGCAGCCAGCGCGCGCTCGACGGCTTCTTCGCCTGCCGCCTCGGTGGCGAGCGTGACGAGCGCCTCCGGCTCGTTGCTCTCCTTGAGGGCTCCGTGACCGAGGAGCGCCACGCATGCGGCCCAGGCGGGCCCGTCGTCGCCTTCGTCCTCGGCGCGCAGCTGAGCGCAGAGGGAGATCAGCTCGCCCATGTCCGCAACCGCCGCCACCGAGCCTGCGGCCGAGAGGCGAACGAGGCCCTGCGCGTACAGGTAATCGCCGAGCAGAAGGATCGCGTCCCGGTCGCCGGGCGCGAACAGGCGCGGGCGGCCGTAGTGGACGAGGTAGCCCTCGTAGATGGTCTCCACGGCCAGGGCGAAGCGCGAGTCCGTGAGCGGCGAGAAGATCGGCTCGCGGTCTCGGGCACCCCGCGGTCGGAGCGCTCCCCGCCAGAGCGACCCGTCGCGCTCGGCGTCGAGGGCGATCTCCTGCCAGAGGTCAGGCTGCGTGGAATTCAGCGGCGGCCTCTACCGTCCGGTCGATCTCCTCGTCGCCGTGCGTGAGCGAGACGAACATGGCCTCGAACTGCGACGGCGGGACGTACACGCCCCGGTCGAGCATGTGCCGGAAGAACGCGCCGTATCTCGAAGTGTCGCAGGCCGACGCCTGTGCAAAGTCTGTGACGGGGTCCGACCCCGACTCGGAACTGGAGAAGAAGAGCGTCAAAAGTGAGCCGACGCGCTGGACACGTCCCAGCGGGGCAAGGCCTTCTTCGACGCGGGCGGCTCTGCGCTCGAGCTCGTCGTAGACCGCCGGATCCCGGAGGCGTCGCAGCATCGCCAACCCCGCGGCAGTCGCGAGCGGATTCCCCGAAAGGGTGCCCGCCTGGTACACGTCACCGACCGGGGCCAGGTGCCGCATCAGCTCAACGGGGCCGCCGACGGCGCCTATCGGGAGCCCGCCGCCGACGATCTTCCCGAGCACGGTCAGGTCCGCGCGCACGCCCAGCCGCTCCTGCGCCCCGCCGCGCGCGATGCGGAACCCGGTGATCACCTCGTCGAAGACGAGCAGCGCCCCCGAGGCATCGCAGAGGTCGCGCAGCGCCTCGAGGAACCCGGGCTTCGGCGGGACGACGCCCATGTTCCCGGCCACCGGCTCGACGATCACGCACGCGAGCCCCTCGCCGTAGCGCTCGACGGCCCGTGCGGCGGAGTCGACGTCGTTGTACGGCGCGACGACGGTGTCCGCGGTCGCGCCGCTCGTCACGCCCGCCGTCGCGGGAAGCCCGAGCGTCGCAGGCCCGGAGCCGGCCTCGGCGAGGAGCGCGTCGGAGTGCCCGTGGTAGCAGCCCGCGAACTTGAGGATCCGGTCGCGCCTCGTCGCGCCGCGAGCCAGCCGGATCGCGGTCATCGCGGCCTCGGTACCCGAGCTGACCAGCCGCACCTGCTCGATCGACGGGAACGCGTCCACGATCTCGGCGGCGAGCTCGACCTCGCGCTCTGTGGAGGCGCCGTACGTCGTGCCGCCGGCGACCGCCTCCCGCACGGCCTCGACCGTCTCCGGGTCCGCATGCCCGAAGAGGAGCGGCCCGAAGGACATCACCCAGTCGACGTAGCGCGCGCCTTCGACCGTCTCCAGGTACGCGCCCTCGCCGCGGCGCACGTAGAGCGGATCGTCGAGGCCGACGGCCCTCATCGCCCGCACCGGCGAGTTGACGCCGCCCGGGATCAACCGCTCCGCCTGGCGAGCCAGGTCGGACTTGGCCCTCAGAGCCAGGCCACGAGCTCCTTGGCCCAGTACGTGACGACGAAGTCGGCGCCCGCGCGCGAGACCGCCGTCAACGACTCGATCGCAGCCTGCCGCTCGTCGAGCCAGCCCCGCGCCGCAGCGGCCTTGACCATCGCATACTCGCCGGAGACGTTGTAGGCCGCGACAGGCAGGTCGAAGCGCTCGCGGGCCGCGCGGATCACGTCCAGGTTCGGCAGCGCAGGCTTGACGATCAGCGCGTCCGCTCCCTCGGCCACGTCGAGCTCGCATTCCCGAAGCGCCTCGCGCACGTTCGCCGGGTCCATCTG
>Ga0066695_10000213_pt1 | contig 15229 bp, 16 predicted proteins | sample GraSoiAngelo_144_FD_66452 | JGI IMG/M metagenome (GOLD analysis project Ga0066695, IMG submission 66452) | Grasslands soil microbial communities from the Angelo Coastal Reserve, California, USA - 14_1009_02_40cm | ecosystem: Environmental > Terrestrial > Soil > Grasslands | place: USA...
GCAACGGCGCCGGCACCTTCCGCGATGACCCGATTTCGTTCCGCGATGAGCTTGACGGCGGCGGCGGTCTCATCGAGACTGGCCGTGAACGATCCGTCGAGCAGGTCCTTGGCCATCGCGAGCATATTGGCGAACACCGTCTTGCTGCCGATCCCATCGACGAACGAGGGTCGGTAATCGACCACCTGTGGCGACCCGGCTTTCCATGATGCCGTAAAGGGCGCGCCGGTCTCGGCTTCAACGGCGTAGATGTGCACCGACGGTTTGAGGGCGCGGAGCGCGGTCGCGATGCCGATGGCCAGGCCGCCGCCGCCCCAGGGGATGAGCACGCTTTCAAGCTCGGGCAGGTCCTCGAGCAGCTCGAGCCCGATCGTGCCGTTGCCGGCCATCACCCGCTCGTCGTCGAAGGGATGGACGAACGTCCCGTCGATCCCAGGGAAGTTCCGGTCGGAGAACGTCTGCCACCAGCGATCGAAGGGAACCCTGATCACTCGCCCCCCCAGCCGCTCAACAGCGCGCACCTTTGTTTCGGGCGCGCTGTCGGGAGCGATCACGGTGCACCGAATACCCAGCCGGCGGGCGTTCCACGCCACCCCTTGCGCCATGTTTCCGGCGCTGGCGGTCAGGACGCCTTGAGCCAGCTCAGCCCTGGACATCATGTTCATGGCCGTGGCGGCGCCGCGGATTTTGAAGGACCCGATGGGCTGCAAGTTCTCGAGCTTGAGGACGATGTCAGCAGGCGCATCCCACACGTTCAGGCGCACCAGGGGGGTTCGAATGGCGGCGCCGGCGATCAGCTCGCGGGCTCGACGAATATCGTCGAGCGTCAACGGCATCGTCTTCACATCTTCACGGTCTGGCCGCTACCGGTTTCTCGCGCCCGGCGGACCACATACGCGGCGGATGCGACGTCCTCGACCGCGAGCCCCAGCGATTTGAACAGCGTCAGCTCGCGGGCCGATCGGCGGCCCGGGTTCTTCCCGGTGAGGACCTCGCCCAGCTCGGCCTGCACGTGATCACCCTTGACCGCCCCTTCCAGCATCGGGATCAGCAGGTCGCCCGCTTCCGCGAGCGCCGACTCCCGCCGGTCCACGAACAGCCGGGCCGCCGCCATGGTAGCGGTGTCGATCTCACGAGACGTTGGGATCGACGATCCAACGGCGTTGATGTGCACGCCTTCTTTCAGCCAACCACGCTGCAGGATTGGTTCCGCGCTCGCGGTGACCGTGGCTACGATGTCGGCTCCTCGAACGGCGGCTTCGGCACTGGCTTCAGGTTCGACCGGGAACGTGAAGCGCGATCCTTGTTCCAGGGCGAGGGCGGCGGCCCGATCCGGGTTTCGGCTCCAGATCCGCACGCGGCGCAGCGGCCGGACGGCGGCGATCGCCTCGACGTGGGTGCGCGCTTGCACGCCGGCGCCGAGGATAGCCAGCTCCACCGAATCCCGACGGGCGAGCACGTCCGTGGCCACCCCCGACACGGCGGCCGTCCGGATTGCTGTGATGGCGCCGCCATCCAGCAGCGCCGACAGCCGCCCGGTATCGGCTTCGAAAAGGAGAACGGCGCCCTGGTGGGTGTCGATTCCGCGTTTGGCGTTGGCTGGAAAGACCAGGACGGCCTTCAGGCCGAGTGCACCTTCCCCGCGGTCATCTGGCGCGATATAGCCTGGCATCACGCCGACGAAGCCACTCGCGCCCGGAACCCGCATGATCATCCGGAGCGGAACGAGCGCCTCCCCGCGCGCGAGCGCCGCGAGAGCATCGCGCATCACCTGGATGCATTCGGGCATCGGCAGGAGGCGCGTCACCTCCTCAGCGTTCAGCACCAGGACCTCCATCAGGCCACTGCCGCCTCCATCCGCGACGCCACCGCGTCGCGTTCATCGGTCGTCAAATGAATCTCGACGGCCTCCAGCCAGGGCCGGAACTGCTCGAGGCTCCGCGGCCCGATCAGGGCGGACGTCACCGAAGGGTGACTGAGGACCCAGGCCAGGGCCAGCGCGCTCATGTCGACGCCGCGTTCGGCCGCAGTCGCTCGCAGCGCGTCAATCGCCTGGAAGGTGGCTGGATTCATCAGGTGCCGGTAGGGCTGCGGCCGGAGGTCGACGCGCGACCCTGGAGGCGGCGGGTCACCAGGATGGTACTTCCCGGTGAGCAGCCCCCCTGCCGCTGGACTGAAGGGGGTGACCGCGATCCGTTCCTTCGCGGCCAGCGGAAGCACGTCAGTCTCGATGGCGCGGTCGAGCAGGCTGTAGCCATTTTGGACCGACTGGTAGCGGTGGACGCCCAGCCGATCGCTGGCCGCCAGCGAGTCACCCAGCTGGGCGGCTGTGATGTTGCTGGCGCCGATGTGCCGCACCTTCCCGGCGTGCATCAGAACATTCATGGCCTCCAAGGTCTCCTCGATGGGTGTTGCCGGGTCAGGCTCCATGGTCACGTAAAGGTCGATGTGGTCCATCTGGAGGCGACGCAGGCTGCCATCCACCGCCTCCATGATGTGGCGCCGGGAAAGACTCCGATCCTTGGGGCCCTCGGCGAGCGCGTAGCACACCTTGGTCGAGATGATGGGGTCGCGGACTTTGCGCTCCTTCAGCCAGGCCCCGATCATCCGCTCGGACGCCCCGCCGCCATAGCTGTCCGCCGTGTCAAAGTAGTTGATGCCCGCGTCCCAGGCGTAGTTCATCAGGGCGAAGGCCGCTTGTTTGTCCTCTCCCTTCCCAAAAAGCTCCGGGGCAGACCCAATGCCTCCGAATCCCCCGCAGCCGAGCCCCAATACCGAGACGCGCATCCCGGTCCGCCCCAACGCGCGGTACTCCATTTTGCCTCCGCCGAGATCGTAAAGGTTTTGTCGTTGCTATCATCCGCAGGTCATGTTGGAGCAGCGTCGGGCGCGCTTGCGTCAGGAACGCGATATTGAACGCCGTGCCATCGATGGGGGCAGCGTCCAGTGGCTGGTCGACCGCCAGCTCGGCGCGGAACACCTGATGGCCTACAAGTTGACCGTCGACCCGGACTCGGCGGCAGGCCACGTCCACAATGGGGCGGAGGAAGCCCTCTATGTCGTCGAAGGTGCTGGCGAGGTGCGTGTCGAGCACATCGCCCATGCGGTCCGCAAGGGTCAGGCTGTGTTTGTGCCGGACGGCAACACGCACAGCTATGTCAACACCAGCGCAACTCCCCTCGTGGTCGTGGGAGCGATGGCGCCAGTCATCGAGGTGGACGACATTCATCCGGCGATGGCGCCCCTCGACCTTCGTGGCGTCCGGCGGACGGCCTTCGACGAGGCCAGCGTGATGACGCCCACCTGCATCGACGAGCGTCTCATCACACCGACGTTGATGGGCGAACGCAGCTTCAGGGTGCTGGTCAGCCCGCAAGTTGGCTGCCTGCGGATGACGCTGTTCACGGGCATCATTCCGACCGGTCGGGCGCCGCTGCACGCTCATCCGCACGAAGAGATCGTCTACATCCTGGCCGGTGACGGCCGGCTGTGGATCGAGGACGATCGGGTCGGTGAGCTGCGACCAGGCGCGGTGGTCTTCGTCCCCGTCGCCGTGCGCCACACCCTGGAGAACACCGGTTCGGGCGACATGAAGGTGCTGGGCGCCTTCTCACCCGCGGGCTCGCCGGAGGCGAAGCTCAGCGCCTCGGGCTGACTCCGAGCCACTCGGGGTTGCACGGAGCTTCTGGCATTCTATTCAGATGTCCTCAGCCATGACATCACAGAAGTCGCGGTCGTTCACCGAGTCGGTTATTCGGGAGATGACCCGGTTATGCCTGGCTGAGCACGGCGATGATTGCCTCAACCTGGCTCAGGGTTTTCCCGATTTTGCCGCACCCACCGCGCTGAAGGAGGCGGCGGTCGACGCCATCCGAAAGGACTTCAATCAGTACGCGACCACCTGGGGCGCGAAGGTGATGCGCGACGCGATCGCCGACAAGACCCGGCACTTCCGGCAAATGGCCGTGGACCCCGAGACCGAGATCACGGTCTGCTGCGGTGTGACGGAGGCGATGCTGTCGACCATCCTGGCGCTGGTCGACCCGGGCGACGAGGTCATCATCTTCGAGCCCTTCTACGAAAATTACGGACCCGACTGCATTCTCTCCGGCGCCACGCCGGTAGTCGTGCCGCTCATCGCACCCGACTGGCACTTCGACCGTGACCAGTTGCGCAAGGCTTTCACTGCGCGGACGCGGGCGATCATCATCAATACACCGCACAACCCGACCGGCAAGGTCTACAGCCGTGAGGAGCTGACGTTCATCGCCGGACTCTGCCAGGAATCCGACGCCCTGGCCATCACCGATGAGATCTACGAACACCTTGTCTACCGGGGCGAGCACATCAGCATTGCCACATTGGACGGGATGCGCGATCGAACGGTGACCATCAATGGGCTTTCGAAGACGTACAGCGTCACCGGCTGGCGGCTCGCGTATGCCATCGCGCCTCCTGAGATGACCAACGCGATCCGTAAAGTCCATGACTTCGTCACCGTGGGGGCTCCCCATCCGCTCCAGGTCGCCGCCGCCACGGCGCTGCGTTTTCCCGATCAGTACTACGTCGACCTGCTGGCCGCGTACCAGGAACGGCGCGACTTCATTCTCGAGATCCTCGACGGGGCCGGCTTCAAGGCCTACCCGCCCGACGGCGCCTACTACGTCATGACCGACATCTCGCGGTTCGCCGAGGATGATGTCAGTCTCGCCCACCGGATGGTCCGGGAGATCGGCCTGGCGACCGTTCCCGGGAGCAGCTTCTACCTGGAGCCCGAGCGCGGCCGTGGACAGATCCGGTTCTCCTTCCCCAAGAAGATGGAGACCCTTCGTCGAGCCGCCGATCGGCTCAAGCGGCTGAAGCGCGTTGCCTGATGTTTCTCGCCTGTCCGAACCGATGCAGCACAAACCGATTCGAGCTCTGGAACGCGTCGATCTTTGTCGACGCGCTGGGCCGGTACCTCGACTACCGCGCGGTGGACGCGCCTCTCTACCGCTGCACCGAATGCGGCAGCCCGGCGGTTGACCTGGGAGAGGTTCCGGGCGCCATGGCCGCGGACCGGGCCGCGCTGGAGAACCCGATGCGAGAGTATGCGTGTCCGGCGTGCGAGGCGCTCTTCAGCGCGCCGAAGGATCAGCAATTGGTCGTTTGTCCGAGCTGCGGTCAGACGTTCCCGGTCGCGGAGGCTCCGTAGTCGGCCTCGATCCGGCTGACGATCTCGGGCAGGACCTCGCCCGCCTTGCCGTGGATCACGACGGCGGCCATCTCATCGAATGGCGTCGGTTCCGCGTTCACGATGATGATGTCAGCACCGTGCTCGCGCGCCAATCGTGGAATCCCCGCGGCGGGATAGACCTGCAGTGAGCTGCCCACGACGAGCACAACGTCTGCCGCCATGGCCAGAGACTGCGCGCTGCGCAGCTGCGCCTCCGGCAGCGCCTCCCCGAACAGCACGACGGTCGGCTTCAGAAACCGCCCGCCACAGGCCGGGCACCTCGGCGGACAGTGCTCGCGATTCAGCCGGTCGATCTCATCACGAGGAAACTTCGCCTCGCAGTCAAGGCAAACAACGCTATGCGACGACCCGTGGAGCTCGATCACGCGTCCGCTGCCGGCTTTCTGATGCAGGCCGTCCGTGTTCTGGGTGACGACCGCCCGTAAGAGACCGCGCCGCTCCAGCTCTACCAGCGCCCGATGGGCCGCATTCGGCTCGGCATCGCTGCGGCGGTGATTGAGGCTGTACGTCCAGTACTCGGCCGGGTTCTTTCGGAAGGTCTCGATGTGGGCAACTTTGTAGGGATCGAACTTGGTCCACAATCCGCCATTCCCGCGGAAATGCGGGATGCCGCTCTCCACCGATACACCGGCGCCGGTGAAGGCGAGGCCGACCCGGGTCCGTTCGAGCAGCGAGGCAGCCATCAGGAGCTGGTCTTTCGCAGCCGTCTTCATCGAAGGCCGGCGAAGAGATCGTCCTCGGGGACGGGCGCGTCCACCGAGCTCCGCACCCGCTCGAAGGTCTCCAGGGACCATGCCTTCGGTCCGAGCGCTTCGCTCAGCTTCAGGAACCAGCTGTCCTCCGGGATCTGGGTTCGATGGGCCCGCATCGCGGCCAGCTTCTTATCGATGAAGGGGCTGACGTCCAGCCAGGTGGTGACCCGGTCGTCCGATACGGCAAAGGGCGGCGGCTCGCCGTCCGTAGAGAACCGGTTCTCGACACCGGCCTTCTGCATCCCCTCGGCCATCTGTCGCATCAGCGATTTCGGAAAGGCGGAATAGTAGAGCTTGCTGGGCCGGAATGGTTCGCCGCCCGGAAACCGCTTCGCGTCAGCTGCGTAGTAAAACGCGCCAATCGCCACCCGGTGGGTCTTGACGTGGTCCGGGTGGGCGTAGCCGCCGAACTCGTTCTGCGTGACCATCACCTGCGGGCGGACCCTTCTCACCACCTGGATCAACCGACCGATGGCCTCTTCTTCGTCGGCCTGCCAGAAGGTTCGCGGTTCCCGGTTTCGTGGCAGGCCCGCCATACCTGAATCCTCATAGCCGAGGAAGACGAGCTCGTTGACGCCCAGGATTTTCAGCGCGTTGCGAAGCTCCCCCTCACGAATGGTCGCCAGCCTGGGTGCCGCTTCCTTGGGGTCGAGGTCCTTGTCGAGGATCTCGCCCACCTCGCCGCGGGTGGCGGTCACAAGGGTGGTCCGCACACCTTCCGCGCTGTAGCGGGCGAGCGTGCCGCCCATGCCGATCGACTCGTCGTCCGGGTGCGGCTCGACCGCCAGCAGGCTGAGCGGTTCTGCCCTCCCCCTCTGGGGGAGGGTCGGGGAGGGGGTGCTCATTTGCCCTTGCGCGAGCGGACTTCCTGGATCAGCTGCGGCACGATCTTGTGGACGTCCCCGACGACACCCAGGTCGGCGAGCTTGAAGATGGGTGCTTCCCGGTCCTTGTTGATGGCGATGATCGTCTTGGCACCTTTCATGCCGACCGTGTGCTGCATGGCGCCTGAGATTCCCAGCGCAATGTAGACGGTCGGCTTCACGGTTTTTCCAGTCTGGCCGATCTGGAACGCGTACGGTTTCCAACCGGCATCGACGACGGCCCGGCTGGCGCCCACCGCGGCCCCCAGCTCCGCCGCCAGCTCGTCGAGCATCTTGAAATTCTCGGGAGCTCCAAGGCCACGACCGCCGCTCACGATCACCGCCGCATCTTCGAGCTTCGGTCCGCTCGCCTTTTCTTTTTCGCGCCGGAGCACCCTGGCAACCGGCTTACTGGAATCCACAGGGTCGGAGAGCGTCTCCACCTGCGGCGCGGAGGCGTCCTCCGCCGGTTGCGCGGCAACGGCCTTCGGTCGCAGAAGGACAAGCGTCGGAGCTTTTGCCATCGGCACCGTGGTGACCAGCAGGCTGCCGCCGAACATCGGGGTGGTCACCGCCCAGCTACCGTCCCGTCTGGCGATGTCGGTCGCGTTGGCGATCAAAGCCGTTCCAAGGCGAGCGCTGAGGCGCGCCGCGACATCGCGACCGTCGTAGGTCATCCCGAAGAGGACGAGGTCCGGCTGATCCTTGCCGATCTGTTTTGCGAGCAGGTCCACCGCGGGCGAGGCGAGGATATCGCGAAAGGCCACATCCTCGTGGAGGTACACCTTCCTCGCCCCGTGCCTGGCAAGTGCCTCCGCCGCTTTTGCGGCGCCGGGACCGAGAGCAATCGCGGTAGTTGGACCCAGGGCGCGCGCTTTCGTTAGCAGCTCGAGCGCCACCGGCGAGGGCGTCCCATCGCTGGTTTCCGCGAAGACAAAGATCCCCGGCATCAGATGACCTTCAGCTCTTTGAGGAACTCCGCCACGCGCTTCGCGCCTTCACCCTTGTCATCGATCACCTCACCTGCCTTGCGCGGCTCCGCCGGGGTGGCGTCGATCACCTCCTGGGTCAGGGCCGCCTTGCCCGCTTGTCCCTCCAGTCCGATCTCCTTCAGTCCGACCTGCTTTACTTCCTTGTTCTTCGCTTGCATGATGCCGCGGAGGGCCGGGTAGCGGGCCTCATTGATGCCCCCCGTAACGGTGACAAGGGTAGGCAGCGGGGCCTCCACCACGTCGTAACCTTCATCGGTCTGCCGGTCGATCACGGCTTTCCCGTCGCCGACCTCCAGCTTTTTCGCGAAACTCAGTAGCGGGAGGCCGAGCAATTCGGCCAGCTGAGCCGGGACTGCACCTGAGGAGCCGTCCGTGCTTTCAGTGCCGCAGATGATGATCTCGTAACTCTGACCCTTGATCGCCGCCGCGATGGCGCGGGCCGTGCTGATCGCATCCGAGTTCTCGAGTCCAGGGTCCGTGATCAAGATGCCCCGGTGGGCCCCCATGGCAAGCGCCCGACGGATCGCCTCGAGGGCCTTGGGAGGCCCCATCGAAATGACGGTGACCTCTCCGCCATCCTTCTCGACCAGTTGCAAGCCGGCCTCGACCCCATGTTCGTCTCCAGGGTCCAGCACCAGGTCCACGCCTTCGCGAACAAGCCGCTTCGTTTGGGGATCGAGCTTGCCCGGCGCATTGGGATCGGGGATCTGCTTGACGCAGACAAGCACATTCATGGCTGGCTCTCCCCATTATGAGGAAATCCGCCCCCATCGAACGGATGTTCTATCATGGAAAACCCATGCCCCGCACCGAGTACGTCGAGATCGTGGCGAAGTCCGCGCTGAACCGCGTCCAGCACATGGGATTCAACTGGTCGCTCAACCCGTACCAGGGTTGCTTTCACAGCTGTGTCTATTGCTTCGCCCGCGCCCACGCCAAACTGGCCGACCGCGATCCGGGTGCGGGCTTCTCGGCGCGGGTCGGGGTCAAGGTCAACGTGCCCGACTTGCTGCGGTTGGAGCTTTCGCGGCCAGGCTGGAAGCGCGAGATGGTGGCGTTCGGCACCGCGACCGACCCCTACCAGCCCATCGAAGGCAGCTACAAACTCACGCGTCGATGTCTTACGGCGTTCTGCGATTACCGGACGCCCATCGGCTTGATCACCAAGGGGACGATGGTCATCCGCGACATCGATGTCCTCGTCGAGCTATCACGCCGAGCGAAGACCACCGTCTCGTTCAGCATTCCGACCATCGACGATGAGGTCTGGGCTCGCACCGAGCCGGGCACGCCGCCGCCGCGAAAGCGACTTCGGGTGCTCAAGGCGCTCGTCGATGCCGGCATCGAGGCGGGTGTCGGCATGGCGCCCGTCCTGCCCGGGCTTTCGGACTCGCCGCGCCAGCTCGAGGCGACGGTGGCAGCCGCCGCGGAGGCGGGAGCCTGCTTCCTGTGGGCCAATATCGTCTATCTGAAGCCCGGAACCAAAGAGCATTTCATGGAATTCCTCGCCCGCGACTACCCCCAACTACTGCCGAAGTACCGGGGCCTGTTTCCCGGAGCCTATGCGCCGGCTGCCGTGAAGACGCCCGTGGTGGAGGCGGTCGGCCAGTTCAAGCGGCGCTACGGCGTTGGCGACCGGCGGACCTGGCGGGCAGAGCCACCGCAAGAGCCGGTCCAGCTCGGGTTGGCCGTCTAACCTGCCGCGCCGAGTTCGCCCGCCGATCGCGCTCCTGTATTCATTTGACTTCGCCGCCCCAGTGTTCTACCGTAGCCGCGAGTGCTTCGCTGGCTGAGCCGGCTGTTCCGGCAGCGCGATGAGGCTACGATCGCCCCCGCAGCAGCACCACCACTAGCGACACCACCCCCTGCCGTGGTCGAGCCGACTGAAAGCGAAGCGGCGGCCACTGTGGAGCCGGTCGAGGTGCTGGCCCTGGTGGAGGTGCCGACCGCGTCGGCGGAAGCCGACGCGAAGGAGACCTGCCCAACCTGTGGCCGCACCAGCGTTTTTGCCGGGCCACCCGGGCAGCGGTTCTGCACCTATTGCGCACTACGCGACGAGCTGTTCGAGCGTAGCGCGGCCGCCACCGAGTAAGACCCAACGTGACGATCTACCCCATTCTCTGGGATAGCGGCGTCTATCTGCCGGACCAAGAACTCTGGCTCGATCCCCGGCAACCACGACCCCGCGCAGTCATCAGCCACGCCCATAGCGACCACGTAGCCGCGCATCCACTGGCGTACGCCACGCCCGCCACCCAACGATTGGTTTCCCATCGGCGGCCATCCCTGGGCTCCGTCAAGGGCGTTCCGTATGGTGAACCGATCGCGCTAGAGCGATGCCGCCTGACCTTCTTTCCGGCCGGCCACGTTCTCGGGTCGGCGCAAACGCTGATTGAGACCGATTTCGGTCGTGTCCTCTATACCGGAGATCTCAAAACCCGCAGTGGGTTCACCAGCTCGCCGGCCAAGGCAGTTCCCGCCGACGTTCTGGTGCTGGAGAGCACCTTCGGCAAGCCACACTATCGCTTTCCCGACGCCGGCGAGGTGATTGCGGAGGTGGTTTCCTGGTGCAGGAGCGTGCTGGACTGCCGCGCTACCCCGGTGCTGCTCGGTTACTCCCTGGGCAAAGGCCAGGAGATTCTCTCCGCCCTTGCCGCCGAAGGGCTGCGGATTGCCCTTCACCCGTCGTTATTTGGCGTCACGGAAGTGTATCGAGAGCTTGGCTGCGCGTTCCCTGCCTACCAATCGCTCGCGGAGCCCGGCGCAAAGCCAACCGTGGTCATCACCCCGCCTTCCGCTCGCCGCAATGGGCTGAAAGACCTGCTCGGCGAATTCAAAACGGCCGCGCTGACCGGCTGGGCCATGGACCGCAGCCTCAAGGATCGCCTGGAGGTCGACGCGGTCTTTCCCCTGTCTGACCACGCGGACTTCGAGGAGCTGTGTTGTTACGCCGAGGAGGTCGGTGCCGCCATGACCTACACGGTGCTCGGCTTCGACGAGGAGCTGGCGATGCATCTGCGACGGCGGGGCGTGCGAGCAAAAGCGCTGACTGACGTCGACCAGCTGCGACTGTTTTGATACGCGCGGCATCGCAATTCTGCAAGTTCGTTTTGGACTGACCGTTATCTCGGATAAGCGCATGCGATTCGTGCGCCGCGGTTCGCCGCTCACGCGATAAGGAGGTGACGCATGGCGACCAGGAAGAAGGCCACGAAGAAGGCCAAGAAGTCGACTCGGAAGAGCCGCTAAAGAGCGGTAACGAAAGGGGCCCGCAAGGGCCCCTTTTCATTTTCAGGCGCCGGTGGTAAACGCCCGGATCGTCAGGCCGGCCATGAACAAGCCGGCTATGCCGTAGACGAGAGGCTCGCGACGCGGGTCCCGTCCCGAGGTGTAGGTGGCGGCGATCGGCAGCACGATCACCAGCAAGATCCCATAGAGCCAGTGAAGTCCGTCGTGCGGGCGGCTTCCTCCGAGGAACATCGCGATCCCGACCAGGCCCTGGATGATAAACAGACCCTCGGTCAGCACCAGCGTCGACCGGAATCCGCCGCTCGGCAGCGCCTTGCGGAAATAGAGGACGAGCCCCCAGATGGCGATGATCACCGTGATCAGGAGCCCCGCGCGGAATAAGCCGTTATGAAGGAAGAGAAGCGCGCTCACGGGGCTTCCGGTAATCGTTCGACGCCAGAGATGGCGGCGTCGAGCGTGTCCTTCAGGTTCTTGAAACTGATCGCGCGTCGCGCCCCGGCGGGTGTAAACCACCTCGCTTCCTCGATCTCCGAGAGTTGTGGCGTGAACCCGTTGTCGCCGGTGAACTGAACGAGATAGTTGTGCACCGTCTTGAAGACGAGCCCGCCTCCCCATCGAAAGGCATATTTGACGGGCGGCAGCGGGGTCACAATGCGCAGGCGGCTCAGCGGCAGGCCCGTCTCTTCGGCGATCTCCCGCAGCGCGGTCGCTTCGGGGGTTTCATCCCTCTCGATGTTTCCCTTGGGAAAGCTCCAGCGACCATTCGCCTTGATGAGCGCGACCTCCGGCCCGTCCGATGTCCGGCGGAAGACCACGCCACCCGCGGACACCTCTCGCCGGCCCCGGGCCGGCTGGCGTGGACGAGGCACCCGCTCATTATCGCCCCGGCACCTAGACTTGCTCGCGATGACGCGCGACGGCCAGCGCCTGATGGTGGTGATGCCTCATCCGGACGACGAATGCTTCGGCTGCGCATCGACTATCGCCCGGTATGCCGCCGAAGGCGCGAGTGTCTCGCTGGTCACCATGACCCGAGGCGGCGCCGGGCTGTGGAATGGGCGCGCCGCGGGCGACCTACGTCGACTGAGTGATGTTCGGGAGCTCGAGCTGCGCGACGCCGCCGCCGACCTCGGCGTTCGCTTCCTGGAGGTGCTCGACTACCCGGACGGCGCGCTGGAGAAGGTCGAGGAGGTCGATGCAGTTCGAGAGCGCTTCCTCGGCGACATCGTGCGCTGCCTCCGCCTCCACCGTCCGCAGGTGGTCGTCAGCTTCGGGCCAGAGGGCGCCTATGGACATCCCGATCACAAGGTCGTCAGCCGCCTGACGGTTCAGGCCTGCGCGCTGAGCGGGGATCCGGCGACGTTCGAGCTCGAGGCGCTGGCCCTCGGCCTCCTCCCCTGGTCGCCGAGCAAGCTGTATTTCCAGACGGCGACGGTCGCGACCGTCGAATCGTTGCAGCTACCGGCGCAACCCCCGATCACGACTCGGATCTCGGCCGGCGGATTTCAGCAAGCCAAGTTGCGCGCCTTCAGTCACCACTTAACGCAAACCCAGGAATGGGAGCCGCTCCGTAAATTCGTCGAGGCGCAGGGCGACGTCGAAGTCTTCTCCCTTGTTGGCGCGGCGCCCGGTCTGACCGAGGACGATCTCTTTGCCGGCGTCGATCTTTAGGGGATCGCTGTGGAGCCGGCCCAGCGCGCCTCCATCGCCCTCCCGTCGCGGTCCTCGTGCCTGAGCCCGAAGGAAGCAAGAACAGCGGCCAGCACCAGGAGTGGGGGCAGCAGGATCAGCAGAGCGAGCTGCAAGCTCTGCAGGGCGTCCGAGACCCTGCCGATGGCCCACGGCGCGTACGAGTCGCCCAGGAGGTGCTCGATCAGGAGGGCGATGGTCACCGCGGTCGCCCGTACGGTGGGCAGCACGACATTTTGTTTGATCGCGGTGTAGGGACCGTTGTAGAGATAGAGCGACGCGGCGCCGAGCAGGAACATGGGAAGAAATAGCCCCAGGCTGGGCATCACCAGCGCCAGGGCCACGAACACCGCCCCGGCGAGGAACCCGGCAATCCCCACGGGGAGATTGCTGGCCGCGCCCCGCCGGCGCGTGAGCCGATCGGCGATCGTTCCACCCAGGAGCGAGCCGGCGAGAAGCCCGACGACGAGCACGCCCCCCGCCAGCGTGCCCGCCGCGCCGGTGCCCAGGCCGAAGCGGCGGCTCAGGTAGGTGGGGAGCCAGAACGCCGCCCCGCCCAGCACGAAGAAGAGCGCCGTCTCGGCGGCGATGGTGGCCCGCAGGGTAGGGATCTCGAGCAGTCGGGCAAACGTCCGCCAGGTAATCGGCGCGGTCGCGCTCGTTTGCGGACCGCGCGCCTCGGCCGCGCCCCGGAGCGGCTCACGCAGGCCGAACGCCAGCACGGCGAACACGAGCCCGGGCACGGCGGTCATGTAGAAGGCGGTCCGCCAGCCAAGGCGGCTGGCAACGATGCCGCCCCCGGCAAAGCCCACCGCGATGCCCACCGCGGTGCCTGCCGCCCAGATCGACATCGCCCGCGCCCGCCCCTCTTTTCTGAAGTAGTCGCCCAGCAGGGCGGTGCCGGCCGGGTAATAGCTGGCCTCGCCGATTCCCAGGACGGCTCGAGCCGCGAAGAGCTGGACATAGTTGCGCGCCAGCCCGGTGAAGAGCGTGGCCAGGCTCCAGATGGTGACGCCGACGGCGACCACGGTCTTGCGCACGCCCCGGTCGGCCCAGATCCCGAATGGGATTGTCGCCACCGCGTAGACCAGCAGAAAGGCGCTGCCCAGCAGCCCGACCTGGCTGTCGGTGAGATGGAATTCACCCTGGATCTTGGTGGCGACCGCCGGCAGGATGTAGCGGTCGAGGTAATTGAGGAAGTTGATGCCGACCATGACGGCGAGGACGTAGCGGGCGTAGCCGCGTGGCATCGAGGAGCATTATGAATTGATGGCTGACGGTGTGGAGCAGAGGCTACGAGCAGAGGCCGACCACTGCCACCCGTGGAGCAACGGGCCGGGCGCCATCTACGCCGTACACGACCACCCGTATCGAAAGATTCTGTACGTCGACCAGGGCTCGATCACCTTCACGCCCGCAGGGCGACCGCCAATCGAGCTGCGGGCCGGAGACCGGATGGACCTTCCGGCCGGAACGCCCCACGGAGCCATCGTCGGGCCCGACGGCGTGGTCTGCTGGGAAGGTCAAGCGAAGTAAGTTTTAGGGAGCGCGTTCGGTCCGACAGACAGCTGTCGCAACCATGGCTCAGGATGGCAGCATGTGCAGGTCCAGCGAGACACCACTCGACCGGGTCATGTCAGGGCTGCAGGATTTGCCCGGCTGGCTGGCCGAACAACCCGCCGACCAGCTCGGCGACATCATCATCAAAGGCCGCGAAATCATCGACCGTACGGAGGCGATGGCCGCGGAGGCCACCCGCCGTTTCGAGAAGGCCCGTGGGTACCAGGCGGACGGGTTCCTCGGCATGGTCCCCTGGTTGCGGGTGAAGGGGAAACTCTCAGGCGGAGCCGCCGCCGAGCGGGTCGAGGTGGCCCACCAGCTCAAGGAGCTGCCTCGGACGGAAGAAGCCCTTGCTCGCGGCGAGATCGGCTACCAGCACGCCGTGACCATGGCCCGAACCGCCGAGCACCTGGGCGCCACCCAGGTCCGCAAGGCCGAGGCCACCCTCCTGAAGGCCGCCGAAACGATGGACCCTGGTCAGTTCGTAGGCGTCGCCAGGAACTTCGAGCATCAGGTCGACGCCCAGGCCGCCCTTACCGAGGCGAATCGCGCCCACGAGCGTCGGTATCTCCGTATCGGGCAGCCGTTGGACGGCCTGGTCCGGATCGAGGGTCTGCTGGACGCCGAGGGCGGGGCGATCGTCCGCACCGCGCTCGAGCCGTTGGCCAAACCGACCAAGGCCGACACGAGGACCACCGACCAGCGGCTCGCCGATGCCCTGGTGGAGCGCTGCCAGGTCCGCAGTGGTGGAGGGCATCCCGATGGGGCAGGTCCGCGCCCGCAGTTGATCATCAAGGCGAGCCTCGACACGTTCGCGGGCATCGATGGAGCGCCGGCGGGCAATCTCGAGTGGGGCGGAACGGTCCCGGCAGAGGCCGTTCGGCGCTT
>Ga0066695_10000215_pt1 | contig 15217 bp, 12 predicted proteins | sample GraSoiAngelo_144_FD_66452 | JGI IMG/M metagenome (GOLD analysis project Ga0066695, IMG submission 66452) | Grasslands soil microbial communities from the Angelo Coastal Reserve, California, USA - 14_1009_02_40cm | ecosystem: Environmental > Terrestrial > Soil > Grasslands | place: USA...
CTCATGCGCTCTTCCCAGCGGCTAGCTGCCTGACTTGTTAACATGAGACTGAGATACCGCTGGAAATCGTCTACTTCCATATAGGCGAAGAGGTCGAGACCTCTGAGATAGATCGAGTAGCGAGAGCATCCGGCTTGTTTCAAATCGGCCAGTAATTCAGGCCAGACCTGTTGATGGCGCGCGGTGTACTCCTCTTCACTACCCGGCTTGATTTTCATCGTGAAAGCAATGCGCTGCATTATGTCTACCGACCTTCTTCCCTGCTGATACACCTGACTATATGTAGTGGAGGGAGAGGTTTCTACATGTCTCCCTCCACTACACACAATCCCAAACTAGAAGTTGAACTGGCTGATGTTCGTCTTGTCGAAAACGGTGGGTGGACCCAGCAAGACCACCGCATTTGCCCCGATCTTGTAGGTCCCCAGAGTACCGGCAGAGAAGGTTTGCCCCGGCTGGCCGGTGATCTTGCCCTGGATCAAGGCGGCCGCCGCGTAATATGCCAGTTCGCCCAGTTTCCCTGGGTCCCACAGGGCGAACTGCTGAACCGTGCCATCCTCGACGTACTTTCGTAACTGGTTCGGCGTCCCCAGGCCAGTGAGAGCAACCTTGCCCCCTTTATTCACCGATTCGATGGCGCGGGCAGCAGCCGCAATGCCGACGGTCGTCGGAGAAATGATGCCCTTCAGATTTGGATACGCCTGCATAAGCGACAAGGTGTCATTGAAGCTTGTCTGATCATCATCGTTCCCATACACGATTTTGACCAGCTGCATGTTCTTGTATTGTGGCTTGGATAGCTCGTCCTTCATGAAGCCGATCCAGGCATTCTGGTTCGTGGCTGTGCTGGCAGCAGAGAGGATGGCTATCTGGCCTGTGTAGTTGAGCTGTTTGCCGAGAATCTGCACTTCGATACGCCCGATATCCTCGGAGTTTGCCTGGTTGATGAAGAGTTGACGGGCATCAGGTGCCACGTCAGAGTCATAGCTGACCACCTTGATCCCCTGGCTCATGGCCTGTTTGAGTGCCGGGGCCAGCGCGTTGGGGTCGTTGGCCGAGACAACAATGGCGCTCACGTGTTGCGCGGTCAGGTTGTTGATCCAGGTGACCTGGTCGGATGCGCTGGCCGTGGATGGCCCTACCTGTTTGAACGATCCATTCAGCGCTGTGGCGGCCTGCATTGCACCCTTGGCAGCCGTGTCAAAATACGGGTTGTTAATGGCTTTGGGGAGAAACACGATATTGAGTTTGCTCCCAGTACTGGTGGGAGTAGTTCCACCGCTGCTGGTGCTGGAACTACTGCCTCCACAGCCTGCTAGAACTAGCAGGACGAACACCAAAAGACTAGACCCGAGTGTTAGAAACAGCTTCTTCACTGTCTCATCCTCCTTTATGCTATGCTTGTTTTGAACTTTCCGCGGCCAGGCGCCTGCGGGATAGCACGACTTGAATACGCTGGACGATATTCGGCCCTAATACTGAGAGGACTAACAACGTTCCGACAACGATGTTCTGAACATCTCCACTGACATCGGCAAGCCCTAACGCATTGCGAAGCGCTCCTATGACGAAGAGCGACAGGATCACGCCTACCAGTGTTCCGCGCCCGCCAAAGATGTTTACTCCGCCAAGCAAAACGACGGTGATGACATCCAGTTCAAAGCCAATCGCATTGTCGGCCCGGGCGCTCGAGATCCTGGCAGTAAAAATGATGCCAGCCAGCGCTGCAATCAGGCCGGATAGTATAAAGAGCAGCAGTTTCAGCCGCCTCACCCCAATGCCCGCAAACCGCGCCGCTTCCTTGTTGAGACCAGTCGCATAGATCTGCCTGCCAATCCAACTCCAGTGGAGAGTTACCATAAAGAGAAGCGCTAAGAGAACGAATAGGACAAAGGACCAAGGGATCAGTGTTCCGGGGACATCACCGATGCCAAAGTTCGTGAATGCGCCTGGGAAGTCACTCACCGCTTGATCTCCTAAGATAACAAAGGCCAGCCCGCGAAACAGGGCCAGGGTGCCCAACGTCACGACGAGCGATGGGAGACCGAGGCGGGTGACGAGCGCTCCATTGAGCAGTCCCGCAGCAACGCCTACTACCAGAGCTATGCCTATCACCAGCCACAGCGGCATGCCCGCGTGCCAGGTAACGCCTACGAGCACACTTGCCAGGCCAAGAACGGACGCTACTGAAAGATCGATCTCTCCTGCGATAATGATGAAGGTCATGGGGAGGGCCATGAGCGCTTTCTCCACGAAGTCTTCAACCATCAAAGAAAAATTGAACGGGGTGAGGAAATAGGGAGAAAGCGCGTTTCCTAACACGATGGTGAGCAGCAAGAGCACGACGAGCAGCGTTTCCCACGGCCATGCACTCACAAATTTCCAGATGTGCTTCATCTTTGCCTCCGTATGATAAGCAGGCGCTGCAGCCAGCGCGTGATAAAGGCGTCGATGGTCACCGCAATGAGGATGGCCGCTCCATCGATTGCCTGCAGCCAGAACTGGGATACCTTGAGAAAGGAGAGCGAATTATCGATGGTTCCCAGGACGATAGCGCCGAGCATTGCCCCAAAGATCGTCCCTGATCCTCCGAAGATATTCACCCCGCCGACGACGACCGCGGCTATCACCTGGAGTTCCAGCCCCGATGCAGCCGTGGCATCCACTGTGGCAAAGCGCGCTCCCCACAGCACACCTGCGAAGCCACTCAGCAACCCCGATAGCGCGAACGCGGCAAAAATGAGCAACCCGCTGCGAATACCTACCAGGCGAGCCGCATCAGGATTGCTGCCAATCGCATAAAACTCCCGGCCTGTACGGGTGGATCGCAGGTAAAAGGCGAAGATGAGCGCTATGATGGCGGCAAACCAGATGAGCGCGGGGATACCTAAGAAAGGTGTCGTAGCAAGGCTAAGAAAACTTTCCGGTACATCGGAGGCACTCACCTGGTTCCCTCTTGCATACAAAAAGTCGAGGCCCCGGTAGACGTAGAGTGTGCCCAGTGTCGCAACGATCGCAGGAACGCGTCCTGCCGCCACCAGCAGCCCGTTGATCGTCCCTAGCGCCAGTCCTAAAGCGCATCCCAGCAGGATGCCCAGCAGGAGATTTGTCCCAGGGTGCTGTTTGAACAGGTCAGCAGCGACGAACGCCGCAAAGCCAACGATCGAGCCAACTGAAAGATCTACATTCCTGGTCAGTACCACCAGTGTCTCGCCTACGGCGACGATGGCGAGGATGGAGACCGAGAGCAGTATCTGCACCAGATTGGAGATGGTGAAAAACTGCGGTACCTGCACCCCGACAATGATGAGAATCAACGCGAGAACGACGAGCAATCCTAACTCGCGCACCCGGCTTACCAAACCGACCAGGCGACTTCCGCTCCTGCGTGGTGGATAGGTTGTACCCCGTACGTGTTCACTGGTGGTTGCCATTGGTCACCTGCCCTGTTGCTGCAAACATGACTTTCTCCTGATCCACATCTGCGTGGGTAAACTCAGCGGCGACGCGCCCTTCATGCATTACCAGGACACGATCGGCCATCGCCAGAACTTCCGGTAGCTCACTAGAGATGAGAATAATGGCCAGCCCTTTGCGGGCAAGCTCTGAGATAATGCGATGCACTTCAGCTTTTGAACCAACGTCGATGCCACGCGTTGGCTCATCGAGGATCAAAACAGAGGGGTTCGTAATCAGCCATTTCGCAAGTACCACTTTCTGCTGGTTGCCGCCAGAAAGCGCCTTGACCAGCTGATCTATGCCGGCTGAGCGTACCTGCAATTGCGCCGAGTAGTCCTGTGCGACCTCGCGTTCGCGCCGCCGGTTGACGAGCCCAAGCTGGCTGGTTTGGCGCAGGAGGACAGGCAACGTCATATTCTTGGCAATACTGAAATCCATGATCAGGCCGTGCTGGCGACGATCTTCAGGGACATAGGAGATACGATAGTGCATGGCGGCCTCGGGGGAATGGATCTGCACCGGCTTCCCGCCAATGCGAATTTCACCTGCGTCTGCCCGGTCGATGCCGAAGATGACCCTGGCAACCTCGGTTCGTCCGGCCCCGACCAGGCCAGCGAAACCGAGAATCTCGCCCTGTCGTACCTGGAAACTGACATCCTCAAATACCCCACTGCGTGTCAGGTGCCTCACATCGAGGATGACTTCTCCTGGCTCGACGTCGGTCTTAGGGTAGAGCGTCTCCAACTCGCGCCCGACCATCTGGTGGATGATCTGCTCGGTGGTCAGTTCCGATATGGGTGCTGTGGCAACGCGCGATCCATCGCGAAAGACAGTAACCCGTTCGGCCAGTTCAAATATTTCTTCCAGGCGATGGCTAACGAAGAGAATCGCGACTCCTCGCTCGCGCAGTTGTTTGGCGATAGTGAAGAGTTCTTGAACCTCGTGCGCTGAAAGAGCCGCGGTAGGCTCGTCCATAATCAGCACGCGTGACTGGAGGGAGAGCGCCTTTGCAATTTCTACAAGCTGCTGGTCGGCAACAGACAGCCCCTGCACCGGCGTATAGACGTTCAGTTTGACATCGAGCGATGCGAACAGGCGCTCTCCCTCCTGGTACATGTGTTTCCAGTCCACGCGCCCGAAGCGATCACGGGGGTGTCGCCCCATATACACATTCTCTGCAACGTTCAAATCGGGGAAAAGCGTTGGTTCCTGATGAATGACGGCAATACCAGCATTGCGTGCCTGAGCAGGATTGTGCAGTTCAACCACTTGCCCATCGATTTTGATACTCCCCGCGTCGGGACGATAAATACCGGCCAGGATTTTGACGAGCGTACTCTTTCCCGCTCCGTTTTCTCCAACGAGCGCGTGTACTTCTCCTGGATACAGGTTGAGATCGACGCCTCGCAATGCCTGGACTGCACCGAATTGCTTGGCGATGCCCACGAGTTCAATGGTAGGCTCAGGAGGTTTCGCCACGTTTTTGCCCCTCCTCACGGAAATACTTGACGGACTAGACCCTACACGGTACAATTACCAATGAACTGAAACGTTTCAATGAAAGGAAAAGATACTTGCTCGCTGTGTTGTCAGGGGATGTACGGTGAAAAATAGCCCACTGTATTCGACCGGTACACCCACTTTTCTCTGTCATCGGTAAAGGTACGCGGGAATTGAAACGTTTCAATAAAAGCAAGTATAAATGCAAATTATTATTTTGTCAAGAGGTTTGCGCCTGAAAGAGTGGGGTTCACATACATCGAGCAGATGAGGAAGCGTGTGCGTATGAGTTCAATGACAAGTATCCGGGAAGTAGCGGAGCGTGCGGGTGTTTCGCTCGGAACCGTATCGAACGTACTGAACCGGCCGGAAATAGTTGCTGAAGAGACGCGGCGACGGGTGCAGCTCGTCATCGAGGAAATTGGCTTCGTTCCCAACGGGTCGGCACGCCAGTTACGCGCTGGCCGAAGTCAGCACATAGGCCTGGTTGTGCTTGATGTGGCCAATCCTTTTTTCACAGAGGTTGCACGTGGAGTCGAGGATGCGGCGCACGCAGCCGGCTATGTTGTTATCCTTTGCAACGCTGACGATTCCGCAGAAAAGGAAAGCCACTATCTTCGGGTGCTCGAGGAACAGCGTACTCAAGGTGTGCTGATTACCCCGGTGCAGAGTGATGCCAGTTACCTGCAGCGGCTCCGGCAGCGCGGTATTGCCGTCGTTCTACTGGATCGTCCGAGTCGCATAAAAGACCTCTGCTCGGTGACCGTCGATGATATACGAGGGGGAGAACTTGCCACTGCCCACCTTCTCGAACAAGGTCATGAGCGCATTGGCTTTGTGCATGGCCCACTCAGTATTCGCCAATGTGCAGAACGACGACGGGGTATGCTGAGGGCAGTGAGAGCTGCAGGCCTTGATCCTGACCAGGTCATTGTTGATATCACCACTTCGGCTCAAAGGGCCAGGGAAGGTGAGGAGAGCGTCGAGAAGCTATTACGGGCCAGGATCAAGCCCACTGCTGTTTTTTGCGCGAATGATCTCCTTGCGCTTGGGCTGATGCGTGGTCTGATGAAGCGTGGGGTCTCCATCCCTGGGGATATGGCCCTGGTGGGCTATGACGATGTTGAGTTCGCGAGCATGCTTTCAACACCACTCACAACCATTCGACAACCGAAATACGAGCTTGGGCGTACAGCCGCTGAGTTATTGCTTGACGAGGCAAGTAATCCCACGTCTCACCAGCACAAGCACATCGTGTTTCAGCCTGAACTGATTGTGAGAGAATCATCATTTAAAGTGAAAGAAGATGGCTTCTTGCATTAGTTGAGGTAGTGATCCAAATACACCAGATAAAGGTACAAGCTCACAGTGACAATCACTGCATATCCGAGATAGATTGACCAACCTTGTGCTATATTCGCAGAGAAAACATCCCAGCCGAGCAACGCGAGGTTGAGCAGCAGTACCGGGAAAGCGTACACTTTCAGAAAAGTGGGGCCTTTCTTGGCCACAAACACCTTTCGCTCTGAGGCCGGTGCTGTAGCCCCGTACATCGCAGTTGCTGCACCACTCTTTCTCCATGATGGTCTTTCCCATCTCTGAGGGAATTTATATTCCCTGCTTACGTTCTGTCTAATCATCATTCATCACTCCTTTGAGCTGGGTGGGAGCTTCAACCCCGCATTTTCCAGCACATCGAGTGAGAGCGCCGACCAATCCATATCACCACGTCCTTTGGCAATTCCTGCCAGCATGCGGTCGTGCAACAAGCTTGCTAAGGGCATCGGCATGCTGGCGTGTTCAGCAACCTCTCTGACAAGGTTGACATCCTTCAGGCCCAGGCTCTGCCGAAATCCGACGGGCGTATGACGCTTCTCTGCGATCATCTTGCCATAGTTCTGATAGACGGGGGCTGAGAACATCGTGTGTGTCAGCATATCGATGACGGCTGAACGATCAAGCCCGCTCTTCTCTACCAGGGTCAACGCCTCGGCCATCGCCTCCATCGCCGAGAGGCTCAAGAAGTTGCCACACAGCTTGACGATGTTGGCCGCTCCTGGCTCCTCACCGAAGTCGAAGATGCCCTGTCCCACCGCCATGAGCACGGGTTGTACTCGCTCTTTGGCAGCGCGTGGTCCCGCAACGCAGATCCACAGTTGCTGGCTTGCAGCCGCTTCGGGTCGCCCGAAGACGGGTGCCGCGACATAGGTGCTGCCGTGCTCCGCGTGGAGTTCTGCGAGCTTGCGCGACGTTGCGGGCGATACTGTGCTCATCGAGAGGTGAATGCCGTTTGGCCCCAACCGCTCGAGAAAGCCTGGACTCATGACGATCTCCTCCAGGGCCTGGTCGTTGGCTACCATACTCACTACGATGCCGCCCGTCGTAACGGCCTCACTCGGCTGACTCGCTAGTTGTGCCCCCTTCGCCGTTAGCGCCTCCGCTTTGCTCCTGGTGCGGTTGTAGACGGTGAGGGCATAGCCAGCCTTGAGGAGGCTGCCTGCCATCGCACGTCCCATATTGCCAAGGCCAATAAATCCAATCATTTCTCTCATATCTATCTCCTTTTCTTCTGTCTTCTTCTTACCGCACTGTCCATCTTATGCAATGGACAGTGCGAATACGTAGCAAGTTTGCAAGAAATGTACCCTACATGCCTTCCGGAGCAGGTCCTCCTATTGGGACCGCCTCGCGCACGATGCGCTCGATCTCCTGCAGCGTTGCTTGAGTGAGATGAATCTCGCCTGCCGGGGCGGTTTGTTCGAGCTGTTCAGGGCTGCGTGCTCCGACAATTGCTACATCAACGGCTGGCTGGGCAAGCACCCATGCGATAGCCAGTTGCGCGACGGTCATTCCTTCTCGCTCCGCCAGGTGCTTCAATTGCTCCACGACCGCGAGGTTGCGCTGAAAGATGTCGCCGTGGAAGATCTCGCTCTTGCTCCGCCAGTCATCCGCTGTAAAGGTCGTCTGCGGCGTGAACGCTCCGGCGAGCAGTCCATGCGCCAGCGGGCCGTACACGAGCACCCCGATGCCATGCTCCTGGGTATAGGGCAGGATATCTTGCTCGATATCGCGCCGGAAGAGACTATAGGGGGGCTGTAAGGCATCCAACTTTCTGGTCTGTTCGAACGCTTTCATTTGCTCGACGTTGTAGTTCGAGACGCCCACATAGCGAATTTTCCCCTCTTGCACCAGTTGATCCAGGGCGCTGGCAGTTTCTTCGAAGGGCGTGTTGGGATCAGGCCAGTGGACCTGGTACAGATCAATGTAGTCGACGCCAAGATTGCGTAAACTCTGCTCAACTCCCTGGCGCAACCAACGGGCACTTGCGTCGCGTAGGAGCTTCTCTCCTTCCATGCGCAATCCACCCTTCGTCGCAAGAATAATGTCTTCTCGCAGGCTCTTGAGGTATGGCTGTAGGGCCTCACCGAGCATGCGCTCGGCCAGGCCAAAGCCGTAGGCTTGCGCTGTATCGAAGAAATTGATGCCCAGTTCGAGCGCTTTCTGCACGGTCGCTTTGCCTGCGTCCCATTGTGAACGCTCTATGTGACCCCAGTCGCCACCGAACTGCCAGGTCCCGTAACTGATCTTTGAGACGCGTAGGGATGTTTGACCAAACTGCGTGTATTCCATCGTATTTCCTCCTATTTGTAACTACTCACGCATTACTTTTTCTTCCTATGAGGCAGTATAGCCTTCAGCATGAGCGAAGTCATGACACTGAGGTGGGATTGTGTCGCGTTTCACCTGTCACACTTTCGTGGGATAGATGTGCAAGACCTCACATTCCTCGCTATCACACTCTAGTAAGATGACAACGCTCGTGCTGAACCTTACACTGACCTCTATGAAGATAAGAAAAGGAGGAGAAAACAATTCTTCGGCAATGCCTGATGGTGCCCACTTATGATTCATCGGAGAGCAAGCCGAGGGTACGTGCTCGTGCCACCGCTTGGACGCGGTTATTCACCCCCAGTTTCTCGAAGATATGAGTCACATGGCGTTTGACGGTATCCAGGGCAATCACCAACACCTCAGCAATCTCCTGGTTCGAGTCGCCTCGTGCGACCAGGTGGAGCACCTCCAGTTCGCGTTCGCTTAAGGGTTCTACTAGTGGTTGCTCCATTAGGCGTCCTCTGGGCTGATTCAGCCCTGTAGGAAGAGGTTTGTGCGTCATGCTCTCGAGTGAGAAGGCGGCCAGCAGCGTATCGAGGTACGGCGTTGGTCCTTTCCTCCATTTCTGTTCCCGCAGCCGGGAGAGCAACGTTGCCATCGCGGTGCCTTCGTCCACAAAGATGCGAATGTAGCTCTCGGATTCAGCCAGGTGCACCGCCTGGGCAAGGACGGTTAAAGCCTCTTGCTCTTCGTTGCGCATGGAATAAGCCAGGGCCTGCAAGACCTTCATCTCGATGACATGGCTCCAGCGCTCCTGCTTCTCCGCATTGGCCTGTAGAGGTTCCAGGAGTGAGAGGGCCTCAGTAGGCATCTTCTGGACCAGCAAAATGCGTGCTCGTGCCACACCTTCGCGTTCACGTGCAAATGGAGAATGCACGCTGGTATGCTGCGCAAGTTCCTGTACCCAGTTCATAGCGCGTTCCAAGTCTCCGCTTGCCAACCAGAACTGTACCCAATTCACGATGAGGTATGCATCGCGCCGGTACGGGCTGTAGGTTTTCGTCAGAGCCTCTTCTGCTTTTTGGAAGGCAAAGCGCGCTGCGTCCATCTCTCTTCGTGCCAGGTAGATACGCATCAGGATGGTGTAGCCTAAATATAAGGCAACGATGGTTTCTGTCTGCTCACTCAGACGGACTCCCTGTAATGCGAGATCCAGGGCCTCATCAAGTCGGTTCCACTGTCGCAATGCGTCCGCATGGAAGATATACGCCCAGCACGTCATTGCATGCGGCAGTCCAACCGGCGTTGTTCCCAGGAGAGCAGCTTGCTGGGCGATCTGTACCACCTCATGGAGCTTTCCATGCAAGAGCAAGGAATACGCCGTTCTACACATATAGATAATGGTTGAAGAAGTGTCTCCTGCGGCTTGGGCGAGCGCAGTGGCCTCCTTCGCACCCTGGATGGCTGCCACGATGTCACCGAAGGAATGGTAGGCCAGGGACTGCGCGTAGGCGACTTCTGCTCGTGCTAATAGATTCTGTTCTGACAGGTGGGCTAGGGCCTCCTGGCAGAAAGCCAGGGTGGAATGCCCCTCACCGAGATAGTAGCCGGTAATGATGGCACGATAGGCAGCGATTTCTCCCAACAGGTTGTCCCGCTCGTGTTGTTCGGAGAGTGAAACTGCTCCGGTTTCAGCAGTCTCGTTCGTCAGAGCTGGTGAAGTGCCTCGCAGGGCCGTTTCTGCATCTTGCAGCCAGCGTTCCATCGTCGTGTAAGAGGAAACCATGAACAGTGTCTTGGCATACGCCAGGCACAGACGAGGCCGCGAGCGCATCACCTCGGCAGGGAGATTCTCAAGCCAGCGTCTCAACATCGCATGTTCACTGTTTCCCCAGATGAGTGTATAAACTTGCTCGATCAGGTCAGCGGCCCACTGCCATTCCTGGGCTGTGATGGCATGAGAAATCGCCTCGTTCAGGCGACCGTGCTGGGCATACCACTGGCTGGCTCGATGATGCAAGATAGGTACGAATGCGGGCTGCGTTTGCTCCAGGCGGTGACGCAATGCTTCGGTAAAGAGGGCATGATAGCGATACCAGCGGCGCTGCGTATCCAGGGACACGACGAATAAATTGGCTCGTTCCAACTGCTCAAGCATCTGCTGACTCCCACTCTGTTGCAGGATGGCGTCACACAAGGGAGCGGAGAGCCGTTTCAGGATCGAGGTATACAGCAGGAATGTTTGCACGGATGCGCTCTGACTCTGGAACACTTCCTCGATCAAGTAATCAAAGATGTAGCGCTGACTCCCACTCACCTCCTCCAGCAAATCGCCAGGATCAGCATGTCCTTGCAGCGAGAGGCCAAGCAATTGCAAACCCACCAGCCAGCCTTCTGTCCGAGTAGCCACTTCCTCGACCATGTCTTGAGAGAGTTGGATTCTCGCCGACTTCTTGAGGAAGGCCATGACCTCATCTGGATTACAGCGTAACTGATCGGTGCGCACCTCTAGAAGGTGCCCGCGTGCTCGCAGCAGCGAGATTGGTAGAGGAGGGTCGGCACGTGTCGCCAGGATAAGATGGAGTTGAGGAGGAAGATGCTCCACCAGGTAGGTGAGAGAGGTGTGAACCGCCTGCTCGGTGACAAGGTGGTAGTCGTCCAGAAACAGGAGGAACTGCTCAGATTGCTCCGCAAGACGATTGATGAGCGTCTGCAGGACGGAACGCAGCGGTGGGGCCTGTTGTGTTTGCAGGTAGGTTACAAGCTGCGTGCAGAGCCCAGGCTGCTGGCTGTCCAGTGCTGTGAGCACATACATCCAGAACAGCACCGGCTCATTGTCTCCCTCATCCAGGGACACCCAGGCTATCCGCGGGCGCTCTGGTGAGAGCGACTGTACCCAGGTCGAGAGCAGAGTGGTTTTACCGAAGCCAGCAGGGGCCGAAACCAGCGTCAGTGGGCACTCTAAACTCGTATTGAGCAACTCAATCAAGCGAGGACGGGGGATCAGCGCATGGGAGGAAGAAGGGATAAAAAACTTCGTTGCCAGAAGCTGGTCGTGGAACAATGGTGACTCGTCCATGATAATCTCCCTTGCATACGTTGCTAGATTGCTATCTTACGATTGGTTCCTCCATCCTCATCTTTCTCTCCTATTTTAGGATATACTGACCCTTTTAGGCAATTGGGCTTCTCTGTCGACCTTTTCTGTCCTCATCAATAATCACGCACAACGAAGACGTGCAGCGTGCGAGGGCCATGCACCCCCTCCACGCGACTGAGTTCGATATCGCTGGTGGCCGATGGCCCCGAGATCAGCGTGATGGGATGTGTTGACCGTCTCGTCAGCCTCGCGATGGCTTCGGGAACCAGCCCCACCACCTGTTCGGCACGCACGACACACAGATGCCGGTCAGGGATCAGCGACAGCACCCGCCGCCCTTGAGTTGCACCTCCATCCAGGATAATCGTCCCCGTTTGAGCAATGGCAATAGCGCAACCGGTAAGTACTGCGGAGCTTTTGTCTAGATCAGCGTAGGTGAGCGGCGGATCGTCCTTCAGTGCTGTCACATTGGCAGGAATCCAACTGGCGGACAAATCGGCTGGAATCACGATTTGGGTAATGCCTTGCTGCTGGCAAGCATCTACAATGGCTTGAGGCAAGTCAGTGTCATTGGTACGCGTTACAATCGCTTTGTAATCGACCAGCCGATCGATGAAGTCCTCCAGGATAGCAGCGCGGTCCCGCTCATCCCGCTCGCGGAAGTCATTTGGGATTGGGGAGGGCTCAGGTGCATTGGCTATGCCCTTTCGAATGCGATACAGCATGATATCTTTCGCGGTATTCCTCATGACTGACTCTCTTTTTGTCGCTCTCGCCACCAGTCGCGGAAACTCTGCTTGGGAATAGGCGCCAGGTCACGCGCCGTAGTCCATCCCGCCAGCATTCCCGGCAGATGGTTGATCATTCCTCCATGCACGAAGAACCGCTGTCCGCGTCGCGCCAGTTGCTGCGCCCGCTCATACCGTTCGGGACTGGCGAAGATGTGCGCCAATTCTCGCATCGCTAGCGCCTCGGGATGAAGGGGCGATGCATGGCGCGTCACCTCTCCGCGCAGGTGCAGCAACACCTCAGGAATGTTGATCTTGACCGGGCAAACTTCGTAGCAGGCCCCGCACAAGGTGGAAGCGTAGGGCAAGCTTTTGGCTCGCTGTATACCCACCAACTGTGGTGTGAGAATAGCACCGATAGGGCCGGGGTAGACCGAGCCATAGGCATGACCGCCCGTGCGGGAATAGACCGGGCAGATATTGAGGCAGGCGCTACAGCGGATGCAGTGCAGCGTCTGACGACCCACATCGTCGGAGAGGACTTGCGTGCGCCCATTGTCAAGCAATACCAGGTGGAAGCTTTGCGGGCCATCTCCCGGCGTCACTCCCGTCCACAGACTTGTATAAGGATTCATCCGTTCTCCCGTCGAGCTGCGCGGCAACAATTGCAGGAAGACGGCAAAGTCCCCGAACGTGGGCAGAATCTTCTCGATACCCATCACGGTGATAAGAGTCTGAGGTAACGTTATACACATACGCCCATTGCCCTCGCTCTCCACTACGCAGATCGTCCCCGTCTCAGCTACAGCGAAATTTGCGCCGCTCAAAGCTACCTGTGCAGAGAGGAATTGCTCTCGCAGGTAGCGCCGTGCCGCGGCGGCAAGTTGTTTGGGGTCGTCGCTGAGATCCTGTCCTTGAGCGATCGTGCGACGGAAGAGGTCGCGTATTTCGCTGCGATTCTTGTGGATGGCCGGGACCAGAATATGAGAGGACGTTTCGCCGGCGAGCTGGATGATCAGTTCGGCGAGGTCAGTCTCAATGGCCCGAATGCCCGCCTTTGCCAGTGCGTCATTGAGGTGGATTTCATCGGTCGTGAGCGACTTGACTTTCACCACACGATTCGCGCCGGTTCCCTGTACGATCGCTGTGATGATGCGATTGGCTTCTCCCGCATCGCGCGCCCAGTGGACCTGTCCCCCTGCGCGCTGAACGGAAGCCTCGAGTTGCAGCAGGTACTCGTCGAGATGGCGCATGACACGCGCTTTGATGGTTGATCCGGCGGTGCGCAGGGCTTCCCAGTCGGGCAGTTCGCTCACGACGGAATCGCGTTTGTTGCGGATCGTGGTGGTAGCTTTGCCCAGGTTGCGGCGCAACTGACTGTTGGCCAGGGCCGATTTGGCGGCCTGGGGAAACATGGGCAGGGATTTGGATGTCATCACGCGACCTCGCTTTCCGTGTTCGCCAGGATTTCGGCCAGGTGGACGGTCGTCACGCCGGCACGCTGGCGATGCAGCCCTCCACCGATGTGCATCAGGCAGGAGGTATCGGCAGCACACAGGACCTCCGCGCCTGTATCCAGCACGCAGCGCATCTTGTCGCTGAGCATAGCCAAAGAGGTGTCGGCGTTCTTGATGGCGAAGGTACCCCCAAAACCGCAGCACTCACGGGCGTTGGGCAATTCCACCAGATCGATTCCTTTGACCGCGCGCAGCAGTTGCAGGGGCGCGTCACCAACATGCAGCACACGCAAGCTGTGACAGGTGGGGTGATAGGTCACGCGGTGAGGGTAGTAAGCCCCCACATCGCTGACGCCCAGGTGTTTGACCAGGAACTCCGAGAGTTCGTAGACACGGGGGATGAGCTGCTCAACGGCTTCAACGAGCGCAGTATCACCAGAGAGCGCGGCAGCTTTGGGGTAGAGATCGCGCACCATACCAACGCACGATGCTGAGGGCGCAACAACGACTTCAGCGTTACGAAATACCTCGACGAAGTGGCGCACCAGCGGGATGGATTCACGTTGATAACCCGTGTTAAAGTGCATCTGGCCGCAGCAGGTCTGCGCTTCGGGAAACTCCACGGTGAGGCCCAGACGCTCCAACAACCGGGTGGTGGCGATGCCAACATTGGGAAACAGGGTATCGTTGAAACAGGTGATGAAGAGCGTCACTCGCATCGGATCATCCTTTCAAAGACCCCGCAGGGCGGTCATCGCGCTGAAACGTTGTGCCGCCTCGTTCCAGGCTGCGCGGTGAGCAGTTCGCGGCGAGTAGACCTGCGTGGGCACATTCTGTGCGATAATACGCACCTCTTCCAGGCCGCGCAGTTCGCCCAGACCCACCAGTTGCATCAGCGCATTGCCCAGTGCTGTTGCCTCATATGGCCCGGCGATCACCGGCATATCGAGCGCATCGGCCAGCCACTGATTGAGCCGTGCGTTACGTGCACCCCCACCAAGGACATGTACCTCATTGATTATGTTACCGGTTAGCCCGCGAATCTGCTGAAATACTTCGCGATAACGCAACACCAGGCTCTCCATTATACACCGTGCGAACGCTGCTGGTGCCGAAAGCGGCGTTTGTCCATGTTCCTGGAGATAGGCGTTGATCGCGACTGGCATATCCTCCGGTGCAAGGAAGCGCGGGTCATCTGGATCGATCAAAGCCGCAAGTGGTGGAACGCCATCCACATCGGCGAGCAAGGTATCATAGTCCCTGGCGCGGCCATCTCTCGCCCAGCGGCGCTGACATTCCTGAAGTAGCCAGAGTCCCATCACATTCTTGAGGAAACGCGTCGTGCCGAAGACACCACCCTC
>Ga0066695_10000218_pt1 | contig 15169 bp, 8 predicted proteins | sample GraSoiAngelo_144_FD_66452 | JGI IMG/M metagenome (GOLD analysis project Ga0066695, IMG submission 66452) | Grasslands soil microbial communities from the Angelo Coastal Reserve, California, USA - 14_1009_02_40cm | ecosystem: Environmental > Terrestrial > Soil > Grasslands | place: USA...
GTCATCGGCGATCCGCTTTGAGCAGCCGGCATCCAGACGGCGCCGACTTCCTGACCGGTATTCTTGTCGTAGGCACGGAGCATCGCGCCGCGCTGGCGTCCCGGCGGCGCGGTGATCTGCGGATCGCCCATGACGACGATCGTCTTGGTGACCATCAACCCGACGCCCGACGTGCCCGGCTGGCCGGTCTTCGGAATGTTCCGCCCCGCGAGCAGCGGATGGGTGCGAATGTTGTCCGGCGTGTCGCCGTGCGGCACCTGCCACATCAGCTCACCGCGATCGAGATTGATGGCGGAGAGGACGCCGTACGGCGGCTTGACGATCGGCAGGCCCTGGACGTTCAGGCCGCCGCCACCCGTGGCCGGTGGATTGGCGGCGGTTCCGGCGGGCGGCGTCGGTGCGGCCGGAGCGTTCGGGCGCGGCGGCGCATCGGCGGCGCAGCAGTCGCCCGGCCCGAGCACTTCCCGGAATTCCTGTCCCGCAATGCCGGAGACATATCGAATGTCGGAGAATCCCTGCGGCGGCGCGACGAGCGAACGGGTGGATGGCATGTTGCCTGCCTGCGCGAACACCACATGCATCTCGGGATCGGCAGCCGAGCCTGGCCAGTTCGTCGCCGTCCCGGCACCGACGGCGCCGAGGATACCGGTCACATTCCCCAGCATCGGCGGCGTGAATGGTGAATTACCGACCCGGTAACGCTTCAGGACGTCGAGGCCCTGCGCCCGCAGCTCCGGCGTGAAGTCGATCACATCGTCAGGCATCTTGAGGTAGTTGCGGCCGTAAGGCGGCGGCTTGGTCGGGAACGGCTGCGTCGGCGACGTCTTTTCGCCCGGGACGTCGGACTGCGGCACGGGCCGCTCTTCGATCGGCCACACGGGCTGGCCGGTGATGCGGTCGAAGACATACAGGTACGCCTGCTTGCTCGGCGACGCCACCGCCTTGATCGCCCGGCCGTTCACGTTGATGTCGAGCAGGAGCGGGGCCGACGAGTTGTCGAAGTTCCAGACCGGATGGTGCACGAACTGGAAATACCACTTGCGCTGGCCGGTTTTCAGATCGACGCAGACGAGGCTTTCGGCAAACAGATTGTTCCCCGGGCGATGCCCGCCGTAATAGTCGGACGTCGGCGTCTCCACCGGCAGGTAGACCAGGCCAAGATCCTCGTCGACGGTGATTTGCGTCCAGACACCGGTGTTGCCGTTGACGGCCCACGACTCGTTCTCCCACGTGTCGTTGCCGAACTCGCCCGGACGCGGAATCGTGTGGAACGTCCACAACAGCTTGCCCGTCCGCACGTCGAACGCGCGCACCAGGCCCTTGGTGTTGTTGTGCGTGGAGACCGTCGCGCCTTCCCGCATGGCGGAGCCGACGATCACGACGTCCTTCGCCACGGCCGCCGTCGAATGGACGCCGATCTCCCCGGTCTCGAGATCGATCGGCTCGCCCTTGCCTTTGACGGCGCCCACTTTCAGGTCGAGGATCCCGCCCTTGCCGAAGGACGGAATCAGGGCGCCATTTTTCGCGCTGAGCTCGACGAGCTGATAGCCGGTCGTCACGTAGATCACGCGGTCATCGCCTTTGCCGTCGGTCCAATACGACACGCCGCGCCCCGAAAGCTGCCGCGGCGAGACGGCGGCGCGCTTTCCCTCGCGGAGGCTGTGCGTCCAGATCACTTCGCCCGTCCGGCCGTCGAGCGCGACGACAGATCGGCGGGTGCCGCCGGTGGTGTACAACACGCCCTTGATCGCCAGCGGCGTGCCCTCCAGCTTGTATTCGGGCCGGGGGCCCAGGTTGTCGGTCTTGAACCGCCAGGCGACCTCGAGCTGGTTGAAATTCGAGCCGTTGATCTGGTCGAGCGGCGAATACCTGGTGCCCTTCATGTCCGCGGTGTAGTGCGGCCAGTCGCCGTTTCTGGTCGAGGGCTGGCCCGCGGACTGGCTCGAGAGCCCTCGCGTCAGCCACATCAGGCCGACGATGACCAGGGCCAGCGACGGGACGATCCGAACAATTCTTCTGGACATCGTTCCACTCCTTCTGACTTCGGACAACGCCGTGGAACCAGGGGATGCTACTGTGTGTGGGCAGTGTAGGCTCAGCGTGCCAGACTCGTCCAGAGAAACAGTTCCTCGAAGGGTACCTGTCCTGAGCGAGACGCTCATCCTTCGACAGGCTCAGGACGAGCGGCGAGTCGAAGAGCCCTGTTATGACGAACACCCTCCGATTCTACGACCGCGCGCTCTTTCGCCTCTCGCGGCGTGAGCTGCTGGGGCTCACGGGGATGCTCGGCGCCGCCGCGCTTGCGCCGCCGCTGACCCTCCGCCGCCTTCTGGCCAAGCCCATCTTTGGAGCCTACCCGTTCTCGATGGGCGTGGCGTCGGGCGACCCCCTGCCGGACGGCGTCGTGCTGTGGACACGGCTCGCCCCGAAGCCGCTCGACGGCGGCGGCATGCCGCCGGCCATCGTCGACGTCGGCTGGGAGATCGCGCGCGACGCGGCGTTCAGGACGATCCTGCAGACGGGAACCACGCTCGCCCGGCCCGAGCTCGCACACAGCGTCCACATTGAAGTCGCCGGCCTCGACCCGGGCCGCGAGTACTGGTACCGCTTCCACGCGGGAGACGAGGTGAGCCAGACCGGGCGCACCAGAACGGCGCCGCCCCCGGGCGCGGCCGTCGACCGTCTGCGCTTTGCCGTCTGCGGCTGCAGCCACTACGAGGACGGGTACTTCACGGCCCTCCGCTCGATCGCCGAGGAGGACTTCGACTTCGTCGTCCATACGGGCGACTACATCTACGAAGGACGCGGCGATGGCGACCCCCTCGACCCGCGCAAGCGACAGCATCTCGGCGGAGAGCTCTTTACGCTTGCCGACTATCGCAACCGGTACGCGCAGTACAAGTCCGACCAGGACCTCATGGCCGCGCATGCCTCGGCGCCGTTCATCGTCATACCGGACGATCATGAGGTCGCCAACGATTACGCGGGCGACTTCGATCTGCGCGGCACGCCTCCGGAGCTCTTCGCGCTCCGGCGCGCCGCGGCCTACCAGGCGTACTACGAGGCAATGCCGCTGCGCGCGAGCGCGTTGCCGTCAGGCAGCCACATGCGTATCTACCGCCGCCTGCAGTTCGGCAGCCTCGTCGACCTGAGCCTGCTCGACACGCGTCAGTGGCGTGCGCGCCAGGTGTGCGGCGGAGGGAACCGGACCGATTGCCCCGAGGCGCTCGATCCCGGGCGCTCGATCCTGGGGCCCGAGCAGGAGAAGTGGCTGTTCGACAATCTCGCGGACGTGCACGCCAGGTGGACGGTGCTCGGACAGCAGGTGCCTACCTTCGCTCGTAATTTCGGGGCCGACGGTGTGGGGCGCTTCTGGATGGACAAGTGGGACGGCTACGTCGCCGCGCGCAATCGCCTTTACTCGCGGCTGTTGGAGGCGAAGACGCCCAATCCGATCGTGCTCTCGGGCGACGTGCACCAGCATTTCGCCGCCGACCTCAAACTCGATTTCCGCGATCCACGTTCCGCCTGTGTCGGCGTGGAGCTCACGAACTCGTCAATCACGACCAACGGCGATGGCAGCGACGTGTCGACGACCTGGGAGCGAACCAGGGCCGACAACCCGCACATCACGTACCACAGCGCGCGTCGCGGCTACATCGCGTGCACGGCCACGCCTGCCACCTTGCGCGCCGATTTCAAGATTATCGAGAAAGTGTCGGAGCCCAATCAGCCGGTGCGCATCGGCGGCGCGCTCGTCGTCGAAGCGGGCCGTCCCGGCGGCAGTGTGGCTTGAACCGGGGGACGGTCCATTCTTGTCGACCTTGAAAGCGTCGACCTACGCATCCTGCGAAGCGTACAACAATCAACGCAAAGCCCGCTGAGCCCGCAAAGGAGAACCCCTTGCGAGCTCGGCGTTCAGTTCGTTCATTGCCGGTTCACGGCAAAGGACCCGGTCTGGGAGTCGATCGTGAACTCGCGCAGAACGAAAGTGATCGTTGAAAGTTGACAGTTGTGTGGTGAGCGGTTATTTCGCTTTCCCCTTGACGTCGACTCCGCCCATGATGACGGCCCCTTCAGCCATGAGGAGCAGCGGCGCGACGATGTCGCCGGTGACCGATCCCGTCGCGCGGAGCTCGACTTTGACGTTGGCCTTGACGTTTCCCGTGACGGCCCCGCTGATGATGATTGTTTGTGCGACGAGGTCCGCCTTGATCGAGGCGCCGGGCCCTATCGTCAGACTGTGATCGCCCAGTTCGATCGTCCCTTCGACGCTGCCATCGATCGTCAGGTTCTCGGTGCTGACTATCTTGCCCTGGACAAGGAGCGCCTTGCCGATCCACGCCGCCAGCCGCCGCTCATTCAGCGGTGGTTGCCGCGCGTCAGGCAGCACTTGCTCGCGCACGCTGTCTACATTCGACATCTCCCCCTCCATCCGGCCGTTCGACGCGTCGGAACCTGCGCGCAAATTATCGGCTCGCTTGCGACGGGATCAGCGAACAACCGTGCTTCTGACCTCTCACTTCCGACTTCCGACGTCCGACTTTTGACTTCTGACTTTCGGCAACCTGATAAGGTATTCTAGCCGCCAGACTCCGCATGAGACGGCGTCGGTGGCCTGTCCCGAGCGAGACATTCATCCTTCGACAGGCTCAGGATGAGCGCCTTCGACAGGCTCAGGATGAGCGCCTTGGACAGGCTCGGGATGAGCGCCTTCGACAGGCTCGGGATGAGCGGCGCGTCGACGGCTCGAAGGAGGAGGCGTCATGGTTCGACCGGCCGCGGCGGCGCTCCTGCTGCTGATCGCTGCTCCGATGGCGGACACCCCGGACGCGGAAGACTGGTCGCGCTTCCGCGGTCCGAACGGATCCGGCATCTCCGCCAGCACGCGCGTGCCGGCCGAGCTTGGCCCCGACCGCAACGTCATCTGGAAAACCGAGTTGCCGTTCGGCCACTCGTCGCCAGTGCTGACACGCGATCGCATTTTTCTGACCGCCGCGCGGGGCGAGCGGCTCGTCACGATCTGCCTCGATCGCCGCACCGGTCGGATCCTCTGGGAGCGCGAGGCTCCCCGCGCCCGCCTGGAAAAGCTCGACAGCCGGAACGGCCCGGCCGGGCCCACCCCGGCGACCGACGGCAGGAACGTCTTCGTGTTCTTCGCCGATTTCGGATTGCTGTCCTACGACATGGAAGGCCGCGAGCGCTGGCGCCTCCCGCTCGGGCCGTTCAACAACCTCTACGGCATGGGCTCCTCGCCGGTGCTCGTCGACGACACGGTGATCCTCGCGTGCGATCAGAACACCGACTCCTTCCTCATCAGTGTTGGACGAGACAACGGGCGCGTGCGATGGAAGATGCCGCGGCCGGAGGCGCACAGCGGCCATTCGACGCCGATCCTCTACACGCCCGCCGGCGGTCCGACGCAGGTGATTGTTCCCGGCTCCTTTCTGCTGACGGCGTACGCTTCGCAGAGCGGCGAGAAGATCTGGTGGGTGCGTGGCCTGTCCTTCGAGCTGAAATCCACGCCCGTCGTGCGGGGCGACACGCTCTACATCAACGGCTTCGGGACGCCGCAGAACCAGCCAGGCGCAAATCCGGTGATCCCCGCCTTCGAGACGGTTGTCCGGCAGTACGCGGACGCGGCGGGCAAGGTGACCCTGGCGAGCCTGCCGAACGGCAATGCCCGCTCGTGGATCGACCTGGACTCGAACGGCGAGGTGTCCGAGAGCGAATGGGACTACTACCGCGCGGCGATGGCGAGCGAGAACGGCATGCTGGCGATCCGTCTCGGTGGCCGCGGGGACATGACCGACACCAACGTGCGCTGGGCGTATCACAAGGCGGTGCCGCAATTGCCGTCGCCGCTGGTCTACCGCAGCGTGCTCTACATGGTGAACGACGGCGGGATCGTCACGGCGCTCAATCCCGAAACCGGCGGCGAGATTGGCCAGGGCCGCCTGAAGGGAGCGATCGACAGCTACTATGCGTCGCCGGTCGCGGGCGACGGCAAGATCTTCCTGCTGAGCGAACGGGGCAAGGTCGCCGTGCTCGGGACCGGCGGCAGCCTCGAGCCGATGGTCGTCAACGATCTCGGCGATGATATCTACGCGACCCCGGCGATCTCCGACGGGAAGATTTATCTTCGAACCCGCGGCTGGCTATACTGCTTCGGGCTGCCTCACTGAATTGGCGAACGTGCAGCATGCAGATTTCACGTTGGAGTGCTGATTGGATTGACGATTGAGTTGCAGATGGGAGGGGAGTGATGCGAAAGGCATTCGGCATTGTGATCCTGGCTCTGTTATCTCTCCTTGCGGCCGGATTTCTCCAGGCCGCGAGCGACGCGCCGCCGCCGTGGGCGTACGGCTTCGCGTCGGCGGCCGACGGCGCGGCCAATCCGCCCGCTGCGCCCGCGGCTCCTGCCACTCCGCCCGCGCCGGTCGACGCCACGCCGAAACAAGTTCCCGGCAGCAGCGCGTCTTTTCCGCTCGCGCAGATCCGCGACGCCTTCGGCCCGGCCGACTGGTTTCCTGGCGATCACCCGCAGATGCCCGATGTCGTGGCCCACGGCCGCAGGCCGGATGTGCGCGCCTGCAGCCTCTGCCACTATCCCAACGGCAAGGGTCGCCCCGAAAACGCAGGCGTCGCCGGGCTGCCTTACGACTATTTCGTCCAGACGATGAACGACTTCAAGACCGGCGCGAGAAAGAGCGCCGATTCCCGGAAGGCGAACACGAACGTGATGATCGCGATCGCGAAGGGGATGTCCGACGAGGAAGTGAAAGCGGCCGCCACGTACTTCGGCTCGATGAAATGGACGCCGTGGATCAAGGTTGTCGAAGCCGCCACCGTCCCGAAGACGCGCATCGCCGGAGGCATGTTCCTCAGGATGGAAGGGAACGAGAAGGAGCCGATCGGCGACCGCATCATCGAGACGCCTGAGGACACGGAGCGAACCGAAGTGCTCCGCGACCCGCGGTCCGGGTTCATCGCGTACGCGCCGATGGGGAGCATCAAGAAGGGGGAAACGCTCGTCACCACCGGCGGCGGTGGCAGGACGACGGCGTGCGCGGTTTGTCACGGTACGGATCTGAAGGGCCTCGGCCCGGTGCCCGGAATCGTGGGCCGTTCCCCCAGCTACACGGTCCGCCAGCTGTCCGACATGCAGCGTGGCACGCGCAAAGGCGTGTGGGCCGAACTGATGAAGCCGGTCGTCGCGAACCTGAGCAACCAGGAGATGCTGGCGATCGCGGCCTACACAGCGTCACGCGTTCCTTAAGCCGACATCGGAGGCAGCGGGCGGGCATCGCGTGGCTCGGATGCCCGCCCAGCGCTGCCCGCCCTCGGACTGTGAATCATCATGTGGACAGGTCGGCGGGAGACGCTTGTCGAACAACGCAGTTTCTCGAGTCCGGCGCTCTTATTTACAAGACGCGGCGACGCGCTGCAGCGAGTGCCCCTGCATCTCGCGGTCCACGAGCACGCCGGTCACGCTGACGCGCTGCCCGACATGACCCGGCAGCTTCAACCTCTTCGATGCATCGACGACTTCGATCGACGGAGAGCCCTTCTTCAGAAAGCCCGACTTCCAGCTCCGCGTCCTGGGCCTATTCACGCCGGTCGTGTCCTTCAGGCGGAACGTCTCGTCGGCAAGCTCGAGGCATCCCGTGATCGTCACCGGAGACGGCTTCTGTACGGATGCCGTTGCCGCCGAATCCATGGCGGGAGCGTTCGGCGACGTCGCGTCCGCCGCGATGGTCACGGCCGGGACAACTCCCGCCCCTGGCGCCTTTGAGGCCGCGGCCTTCTTCGATCGGGCTTCCGTTTGCGCCACCGCCGCCCTTTCCGGGCGCGGGTCTGCCGTCGCGATGTCCGCCGGCTGTGAGGGACGGCCCACAGCGATCAACATCGCGGCTCCCATGACGCAAATCACCAACAGGAGAACGGCCCACGCGCCCATCGCCCCCCTGAAGCGCGTCGATTTCTTCACGCGCGCAGATTTCTTCAAGCGCACCGTTTGCTTCATGCGCATCGATGTCCTCCTTCGCGGAATGCTTGGAACATCGAGTGTCGAGAGCAAGTGGGGTGCCCGGCCGAGGCTGGCGATGGCCGGCTGTAACGCGTGGTGATGGCGGTGGTTGTGGGCCTCTCAGAAGGGCAGTCCTGGCGTGTGGCGGGATGAGACACTCAATTCCGTGATCGCGCGGCTAATGCTGCGCCACGAGCCGGCACGCGCCAGCCCTGCTCAACCTGTCTGCTGTCACGTGTTGGCTGCTATTTCTCCCACGAACTGCCGGACGCCCCGCTCGCCGACGCGGCCGCGGCGGGGACCGAGCCTTTTCCGGTCGTCGGAGCGATGGCCGGAGGTTAGGATAATGCGTTCATCTTTTGAGGAGTGCGGTCGCCGGTTCCACGAGGAGAGGTGCTGCATGCGTCGGTCAACACTGCTGGCGTGTTGTGTCGTTGCCGTGTCGGCGGCGTCGGGTGCGTATTCGCAATCGCGCGGTCCGGTGAACGCTGTTCTCTATGAAGGCGGCCGGTTGATCATCGGCGATGGAACCGTCATCGACAGCGGCGCCTTCGTCGTCGAGAATGGCCGCATCGGCGCCGTTGGGCCGAGAAGCGCGGTCACGCCTCCCGACAGCGCGGCCCGCGTCGATCTGACCGGGAAGACGGTCATGCCGTCGATGATCAACGCGCACGTCCACATCGGGTACGAGGGATACACGAGCTGGGGCGCGCAGAACTACACGCCGCAGAACGTGCTGGATCACCTCCAGCGCGAGGCGTTTTACGGCGTCGGCGCGACCACGTCGGTCGGCAGCAGCCCGACCGATCAGTCGCTTCAGTTCGAGAGGGACCAGCGGGCCGGGAAGTTTCCGCCGGCGTCACGGTTTTTCTTCATGCCGGGCATGGCGCCGCCCAACGGCGGTCCGGACGCGGTCCTGCTCAAAGGCACCACCGCGCTGCACGCGGTGAACGAAGTCTCGACCGCGCAGGAGGCGCGCGCCGCCATCCGGACAATGGCCGGCAAGGGAATCAGGAACGTCAAAATCTGGGTGGATGATCGACGCGGCTCGTACCCCAAGATGACGCCCGACGTGTACAACGCGGTCATCGATGAGGCGCACAAGCATCAGATGGTGGTCCATGCGCACGCGACGACCCTGCCGGATCAAAAGGCAGTCGTAGGGGCCGGCGTCGACGTCCTGGTGCACATGGTGCAGGGCGAGAAGCTCGACGACGAGTACCTCGCGATCCTCAGGGAGAAAAAGCCGTACTGGGCGACGGTCATCGGGCTCGGCGATCGAAGTGAGGTGTGCGACAACGATCCGTTCGTCGATCAGTCTCTGCCCCCGAAGGTGAGCGCCGCAATTCGTGCGACCGTCGAGGCCCGCCCGCTGGCGCCCAGCTGCGGGCCACCCTCCCCGAATGCGGCCACACGCGAGGCGATGCTCGCCAACAATTTTCCGAAGATGATCGCGGCAGGTGTACGCCTCGTGCTCGGCACCGATGCCGGCATTCATCCCGGCCACACGTTCGGCATTGCGGATCACCACGAGCTTGCGCGATGGGTGCAGCTGGGGCTGACGCCGTCACAGGCGATCGTCGCTGCGACCCGGACGCCGGCAGAGCTCCTCGGCATCAAGGACATGGGGACGCTTGCCACGGGCAAGAGCGCCGATTTCCTGGTGCTCAATGCCAATCCGCTGGAGAACATTCGCAACACGCGCCAGATCGCCAGCGTCTACCTGCGCGGGACCAGGCTGGACCGGGACGCGCTGATCTCGGCTTGGAAGAAAGCGGACTGATGTAAAGGTATCGCACCGGCGCCGTACCGGCGCGATTGAGGAGCGCAGCCCATGTCACACGACCCCGCCTCCACCGCGCGGCGCGAGTTTCTCAAATTTCTGGCGGCGAGCCCGTATGTCGCCGCGTTCGGCGGCGTCGCCGCTTTCCTCCAGCCACGCGTCGCCGGCCAGCGCGCCGCGGAAGCCGCCGACGTGATTACGCGCCCGGCGGACGCGCTCGACGTCTTCGATTTCGAAGAGGCCGCGCACCGCAAGGTCCTGCCCGGCCACTGGGCGTACATGGCGAGCGGCGTCGACGACGACCTGACGATCCGCGCCAATCGCGAAGGGTACAGGCATGTGCAGCTGCGGCCGCGCCGTCTTCGCGACGCGACCAAGGTAGACATGCACGTCGACCTGTTCGGCACTGTATACAACAGCCCGATCTTCCTGTGCCCGACGGGAGGCGAAAAGTCGTTCCACCCGGACGGCGAGCTGGCCGTCGCCCGTGCGGCCAGAGCGCGCGGCACGCTGCAGTTCCTTTCCACCGCGACCTCGACAGGCGTCGAAGATGTCAACAAGGCTCTCGGCCGACCGGTCTGGTATCAGCTCTACGCGCCGAGATCCTGGGAAGCGAACGAGCTCCTCCTGCGGCGCGTCGAAGCGGCCGGCTGCGCGGTGATCGCGCTCACCGTCGACAACACCACCGGCCGCAACAGCGAAACCTACCTCCGCACCCGTCCGAAGGACCTGACCCAGTGCGCCGCCTGCCACGAGGGCGGGCCCGGAGGAGGACCACGCCCGATGACCGCTCCGCTGACCATGCCCGGCGGGCGCGGATCGAATCCCGCCATGGACTGGGCCTTCGTCGATCGGCTCCGCAAATTCTGGAAGGGGAAACTGATCATCAAGGGGATCGACACGCGCGAGGACGCGCGCCTTTGCGTCGAGCACGGCATCGACGGCATCCTCGTCTCGAACCACGGCGGACGCGCCACGGAAACCGGGCGCGCGACGATCGAGGCGTTGCCCGAAGTCGCGGCCGAAGTCGGCGGCCGCATTCCGGTGTTCGTCGATGGCGGCGTTCGCCGCGGTACCGATGTGTTCAAGGCGCTGGCGCTCGGCGCCAGGGGCGTGGGGATCGGGCGTCCATTCCTGTGGGGGTTGGGCGCTTTCGGCGAGGCCGGCGTCGATCGCGTGCTCGAGATCCTGCAGGGCGAGCTGAAGCTGGTGATGGGCAACTGCGGCACACGGACGGTCGCCGAGATAACCCGTGCCTACGTCGCCACGCCCGATTGGAAAACCTAACAGTTGGTGAGTTGGTGAATTGGTAAGTTGGTGAGTTGGTGAGTTGGTAAGTTGGTGATTTGGTGACTTGGTGATTTGCGTTCACCAATTCACCAATTCACCAATTCACCAATTCACCAAGTTCTGGATGGAGGTCCCCATGAAACTCTTCACGTTGGCGCTGCTCGGGTGCGCCGCCGCTGCGGCCGCCGCCGGCCCGTCGCTGTCCGCGCAACGTGGACCGAACGCCCCCCAGGGACCGCCCGTCCAGGTGACGGTAAACGGGCGCGCCTGGACCCAGCAGGAGCTGTTCCAGCGCAATATCGGCGGACCAAACGATCAAACCACGGCGTTCACGCCGCACAAGATCATCGGCAACATCTATTACGTGGGCACGACGAGCCTGTCCTCGTTTCTCGTCGTGACGCCGCAGGGCCACGTCCTCATCAACAGCACGTACGAGCGGAACGTCCCGGCGATTCAAAAGTCGGTGGAGCAGTTGGGTTTCAGGTTCTCGGATGTCAAAATCCTGCTGGGCAGCCACGCGCACGGCGATCACCAGGAAGGCGATGCGCTCGTCAAGCAGCTGACCGGCGCGCAGGTGATGGCGATCGCGGAAGACGTGCCCGCGCTCGAGAACATGAAGCCCGGAGGCAAGCCGCATCCGATTGACAAGGTGCTGCACGACGGCGAAGGGGTGGCGCTCGGCGGCACGACGCTGGTCGCGCACCTGACGCCCGGTCACACCCGGGGCTGCACCACGTGGACGATGAAGGTTGTTGACGGCGGCAGGACCTACGACGTCGTGATCATCGGCAGCCTCGGCGTGAACCCCGGGTTCAAGCTGGTGAACAACACGGATGTTCCGAGGATCGCGGACGAGTTCGCGGGCGCCTTCAAGGTCAGCCGGGCGCTGCCCTGCGACGTGCCGCTCGGATCGCACCCGGGGATGTACAACATGGCGGAAAAATTCGCCAGGCTCGGGAAAGGGGGCCCGAATCCCTTCATCGATCCGGCCGGTTACAAGGCGGAGCTGGACCTCGATGAGGCGATGTTCCGCGCGGTCCTCGCCGCGCAGCAGAAGGCAGCCTCTGCGGCAAACCGGTGATCTCGCGTTCTGAACGCAACAACCGCCGAGTGCGCTGAGACCGCAGACAAGGAACCTTTCTCTGCGGCTTGACGCGGAGGGAGTCGTCCGCTGGAAGCAGTAGGGCAGTGCGTGCGAGATACGGTGGACATCGCTCGTGGTGAGCTTGTCGAACCACGAGCGAAACCGCTCGTCCTTCGACAGGCTCAGGACGAGCGGCGTCTTGGTGACGTTAGAACTTCATCTGCATCGCGAGCCGCAGCAGACGGGGCTGCAGCACGTCGAGCGGCTGACCGAACGACGACCCCAGCGTGACGTTCTGGGATTTCACGTAGCTCACGTTCAGCACGTTGAAGACGTCGGCCTGCGCAGAAAACTGATACTTCTGAATCCTGAAGATCTTCCGGACACCCACGTCCAGCTGGTTCTGCCGCCCGTAGAAGGCGCTGCCGGGCGGCGCCAGATCCAGCACATACGTCGTCGGCGTCATGTTCGGAATCACGAGCGCGCCCGGCGTGCAGGGACCGAGACAGTCGGCCGCATACCGCGTCGTCCGGCCGATGCTCCACCTGGTGGCGAGCGGCGCACCGGCGTAGCTTTGAAACGCGGCGTTCGCCTGAATGCCCGACCAGGGCAGCAGATAGCTCCCTGAAAGCTTGAACTCGTGCAGCCACGGCATGCCGAGCTGACTCTGATCGCAGTACTGAAAATCCGACTTTGGCTGATTTGTATTCAGGGTGGCGGGGGTAAAGGAATTGCCTGGGAGGTTCCCCCAGTTTTCCAGCTCGTCGCAGTGCACGCTAATCCGGCGATCGAACGTCCAGCCGCCGAAGAGCGACCCTCCGCGGTAGCGCGCCGTCGCCCCGAATTCAAAGCCGTTGTACGTCAGGCGTCGCAGGTTCGAATCCGTTGAGTTGAAATCCACGCGGTCGATTTGCCCGTTTTTCGACGGATCCAGGTTGTACGCCTGGATAAGGGAGCCGTCGAGAGGGCTGACGACGTTGACGATCGAGTAGTTGCTGCGGTTGAACAACGTGTTCTCGGTCCGCCGCATGTTGTAGGTCCCGCGACGGTACCAGGAGCCCGAGAGCGAGACTCCGGTCACCAGCTCGTGCTGAACACCCGCGCTGTATTCGAGATCGTACTCACGGTTGATATCCGCATCAGGACGAAGGCTGAGCACCGGCAACCCGAAGCTCCGATTGTTGCTCGGACCGATTTCGTTGTCCTGCGCGACGTTGTCGTTGTTCAGATCGGTCCACCTGCGGGTGTCGGATTGGAGCTGCAGCGGGTTGTAGCGCTGGGCGAAGCCAAGCGTCTGGCCGGCCATGTATTTGCTGAAGGTCGCCTTGAGCGCCGTCTTGGCGTTGCCGAAGAGATCGTAGGCCACGCCGAGGCGCGGCGCGACGTCGGACCAGCGGGGGAAGTTCGGCACCTCGTCGAAGTGCCGGTTGGGCGCGAACCGTCCCGCATCGATGTCCTGCGCCTCGATCTTGCCGTTGAAGTACTCGAAGCGCACGCCCGCGTTCAGCGTCAGGCGATTGAGCGTCCAGGAATCCTGCGCGAACACGCCGAGGTCGGCGTTCAGGAACTCGTGGGAACGGATCGGCGTGTTGTACACCCGCACCGAATCCGGCCTGCCGTCGCGGTAAAGCTGGACCAGGTCGCCGTTGATGTCGCGATCGATGACGTAGTCGCCGAATCCCCACTGGACGCCCGTCTTGAACGAGTGGGTGCCCGTGACGTACGACAGCGCGGTGGAGGCCACCCACTTCTTCGGATCGGTCGCGTTCGACGGCGTCACGATGCCGTCATAGTTGGTGAGCAGCACCAGGTCATTCTTGCCGATTGTCGTGTACCACTCCGGGGTCCCGCGGGCCTTTTCAACGCCGGGCTGGTATTTGCCCGTGAAGTATTCGTTGTTGGTCGAGAAGCCCGCTTCGAGGAGGAGCCGGCTGGTCAGTGTCGACGTCCACTTTGCCTGAGCGGTGTAATACAGCGCGTTGTACGGATTGCGCCGGCGCGCGGCGGTGTCGGGGTCGGTCAACGCCCCCATCTCGTGTCCTTTGAACTTCGGATAGCGGTCGTGGTAGATGGTGAACTTGTTCCTCGGGCTCACCTGCCACGTCAGGCGCACCATCTGGTTCTGAATCCACTGGTCTTCGATGCCGGGGCGCCCGTCCTTGTAGAAGTTGTTCGCGATGATCGAGTTGGTGGCGATGCGCCGCCACGTCCCGAAGAACCAGAGCGCGTCACGCTTGACCGGTCCACCCAGGGCGGCGTTGAAGTCCGTGATCAGATCCACCTTGGAGCCCTGCTGCAGTCCACGCGCGCGCAACTCGTCGGTGACGTTGTCGCCTTGCCATGAGCCTCTGGTACCGCCGATGAAGGCCGATCCGCTCAAGCGGTTGCCGCCCTCCTTGGGGATCATGTTGATGCGGACGCCGCCGCCCGACACGTCCGCGCCGACGCCGCTCGTCTGATAGCTCATCTCGGCGTTGGCGGCGTCACTGTAGTACGCCTGCACCTGACCGTCGTTCATGAGGCTGTTGAGCGACATGCCGTCGACCTGCAGCGTGGTGTCGGTCTGGCGGGAGCCGTGCACCGTCATGTAGATCTGTTCCATCTGCTGATTGCCGCCGACGTCTGTGTTGGACATGCGCACGCCGGGCATGAGCGAGGCGAGCCCGGCGTAGTTGCGTCCCGTGGGAATCGAGTCCAGCAGGTCGCGTGAGAGCACCGTCGTTTTCTGGGTGCTCTTCACGTCGACGACGGGTGAGGCGCCCGTCACCGTCACCGTCTCCTCGAGCGCGCCCACGCGCAGCTCGGCGTTGATGGTGGCGGTGAAATTGGCGGGCAGCTCCACGCCGTCACGTTTGAAGGTGCTGAACCCAGGCAGCGTGAAGGTCACGGAATAGGTGCCAGGGCGCAGATCCACGATCGCGTAGCGGCCCTGGTCGTCGCTGACGGCCGTGCGGACTTTTTCGATGAGGACGGGACTGGC
>Ga0066695_10000221_pt1 | contig 15136 bp, 20 predicted proteins | sample GraSoiAngelo_144_FD_66452 | JGI IMG/M metagenome (GOLD analysis project Ga0066695, IMG submission 66452) | Grasslands soil microbial communities from the Angelo Coastal Reserve, California, USA - 14_1009_02_40cm | ecosystem: Environmental > Terrestrial > Soil > Grasslands | place: USA...
CGTTCGACAATGGTTCCGGTTAGCTCGTGTCCCAAAGATACGGGCGGCGGGACTTGTTGGATGATTTTGAGTATATCGGAGCCACATAAGCCACAACCATGCACCTTTACGAGCAACTCGTTGCCGGTGATGGTTGGAATGTACCTGTTTTCTATACGAATATTGTCATAGGAGTGGTAAGTTACTGCTTTCACGGACGTGCTACACATCTCTTTTTGTAGAAGTATGGTTCGTAGTCAGTATAGCACTTTTCTGTTGCAGCTGGTATCCAAAAAAGGACAATGCAAAACGTCTACCTTATAGAAAATAGAAATTATGGCCTATTTGGCCTAATTAGCTTGTAAGTGAGATAAAAACTGTAACGCTCAGCGTATTAATAAGTAGGAAGCGCACAATATTATAATGCGATAGCGTTTCCTTTCTTTTGTCTCAATAACGATTGAACATCCGGCATGAGATATCTATACAGGTGATGCCCGATGTATGGATGGTAGGGAAATCAACCGGTTATTGCACAATTTTTTCTATTGATTAAATGAGGAGAAATACATTTATGACCACAACTGGCGAATTGCGGACAATTGTCCAGGAGCTGCACCTGGTCGATGTTGGAGATGCAGAGAGCTACCTTGGAGAAGAGACTTTGGAGGGAGAAGAATTAATTGTTCTGGTGGAGGAAGTTACTCCATCTGTTGTTCTCGCGGATTGTGAATGTAGAGCCTGTGATTTAGTTCACGTATAAAGTCCTGTTTGCCCTTTCTTTTACAGGAGAGGGTGGATGTTCAATTTTAAAGTGATTTTTTCAAGAAGGCCCTGATTGGATTCAGGGCCTTTCTCTTTAATATCTTGCCTCTAAGAGTATTTTTATGCGCTTCTCCACGTTGGGAATGCCGCAGGTTTTGATTTGTTTCACGACCTCTTTGACGTCGTATGGGACGCGTCGAATTTCGGCGTTCCAGGTTGCATCTTGCCAGGTCAGTATGCCATACGCTGCCCGCAAGTCTTCATCTCGTGGTAGGCCACAACTGGCGACATCGGCCAGCAGGAGATGCCGCCAGTGTCGGGTATAGGCAATATGGAGGTGACCAAAAGCCAGGGCACCCACGGTAGGTTCTATACTGCCCAGCAGGTATTCGAGGTCACTATCAGGGGCATTTGGGAAAATGGCGTCTTCCAGGTTCAGCGGGTTGGCATGGACGATGAGCAGGTCGCTGCCATCGGGGTTAGCAATACGGTGCGAAAAGGGCAAAGCTGCCAGGTAGTCAATGCCGGCCTGTCCAATCTGTTCCCTGGTCCAGGAAATGGTGGTACGTTTCTTGAGACCCTTATCTGGCGCCTCGTTGACCACTTCATAGTCCACATTGCCCTGGATGACGGGACACGCTAATTTCCGAACAGTATCCAATGCTTCGCGTGGGCAGGGTCCGTTCAGGCAGAGGTCACCGGCGACGACCAGGTGATCTACGGCTGGTTGGTGCGAGAGGTCCTGAAGCACTGCTTCGAGTGCTAATTGGTTTCCATGAATGTCAGAGATGATTGCAATGCGCATATGTTTTCCTTTTGAGTAGCTGAAAGATATCATTTGTAATATACCGCAAAAGGATGGTTGAAACCAAATTGTAAGGCTTGACTGCTGAGCGCAAAAGGGAGATACTTTCTGGGCGGGAGGTAAGGAATTGAGAATATCTTGTAGCAGGGAGCATAGATGATCCACACTATTGGCGTCATTTCGGATACCCATATTCCGCACTTCAAAAAGCTGCCAGAGGCCATCTGGGAGTATTTCGCAGAGGTAGAATTAATAATACATGCGGGGGATCTCTCTGTTCTTTCGGTTGTGTCTGAGTTGGAGACCATAGCGCCCGTTGTTGCGGTACAGGGCAATGTGGAGTCAGATGAGGTGATACTGAAACTGCCGATCAAGCGCGAGATTGTGATTGGGAATTGCCGGATCGGTATAGTGCATATTCTGGGGGATGCGAATAATCGCGAACATGTGGCCCGCCAGGAATTTCCCGATGCCCGCGTTGTTGTGTTTGGACATAGTCATATCCCCTTGAATGAAGAGCATAACAGGCTACTCTTATTTAATCCTGGTAGTGCTACCGATCGACGAAGGCAGGAGAGGTGCAGTATTGGGATGTTGCATGTGGATGACGAGGCCCAGAGTGTAAGGGGAGAAATTATTGGGCTGTAGCCGAGGATGGTCTCCTGTAATTCCTTGGGAAAGGTACTCAATGGACCAGTGGTTGGACGGCCCATATGCGATTTGAAGCCGACACGGCCCTGATGAATGGATCGTCGTCGCCATTTGCGTACAGTCCAGATTGAGCAACCAACTCTCTCTGCAATTCGAGTGTCGTTTAGACCAGCAGCGGCATGCTCGCTGATCTCCAGGCGCGTCTGAAACGTGGTCGTTATGAGCGCTGGAGTCTCCTGAGTGGGCGAGGCGCTTAGTTTGCGACCGGCACAGCCTCGGCAGCCGTCTTGATGAGCTTCACCACGTCATCGGGGTGGGAGACCATCGCCACGTGGTTCGTGGGGACTTCGACGGTGGTGGCACCCATGCGCTTGGCGAACAGACGCTCGGCATCGGGCGGGATCGCCTGATCGCCATCGGCGACCATGTACCAGGACGGCAGCGCTTTCCAGGCCGGGACACCCATCACCTCCTGGAGGGCGGTCGCGGACAAAGGCTGCTGCACAGCGTACATGACCTTTGCCTTCACCGGATCAACGTCAGCCGCGAAGTGGTGCACGAAGTCGTCCTCTGGCAGCCAGGCGAAGCCCTGCTTGTCGATGCTGAGGTGCGCCAGTGCCGGGGTCACCGGTCCCTGCGACAGCAGCGCGCCGATCGATTCGCCCTCGTCAAGTCCGAAGGCCGCGATGTAGACCAGACCGACGACGTTGGGCGCATCCGTGCCGAGAGCGGTGATGATCCAGCTTGGGAAGCCTACTTCGATGAGCGCATGGGCTTGAAGTGGCAGCAAAGCTGGCTGAAACGGAAAAGACTGATTGCTTTATGGCAAGAACAGGAGGGATGTTCCCGATTTGAATAGCAATAAGCCATGCTGTTCTTTCCCAAAAGTCGCGCTCTTCCAAATCTACGCCACTCTTGATTACAGCTTCAACGTCAGTAAGTGAGCCGAACGAGACAGCCTCAATAAGCGGGGTTAAGTTCAAATCGTTCGCATTCGCCCCGGCTTTGAGCAGGACTTGCACAGCATCGAACCGTCCAATACGCGAGAGTACACGAACCGCTGATTCCCCATACGTGCTCATGCCAGTCAGGGACACGCCGTTCGCAATCAGCAGATGCAAGAGTTCGATCAAATGCGGGTCATGCAACACATCCCGTCCATGAACGGCATCTAGCAGCGCATCGTAGCCGTGCTCGCGTTGGTAACGGATATCCGCTCCCGCTTCTATAAGCACCGCAATTTTCTGGGGGTCGCCAATACCGATGGCAAATGATACAATATCGCTCTGATCAATACTTGCACCATGATGAAGAAGGGTGCGCAACAGTTTGACATTGGCTTCAGGAGCGGAAACTGCGTACATCAGAGGTGTCCACCCCTTGCGATCGCGCCTGTTTACATCAATGTTCGAGCGTGGTGCACTCAAAAGCTTACTGACGCGATGCAGATCTCCCTTTTTGACCGCCTGATGAAGTTCATATAGTGTCATGAGGATCCTTAATTACAATGGACGGCAGAAGGCTGCTCGCCAGAAATTGTCAATATCAGTGTCATCTTTCGTTTAAACGGCCATCGACTCTTAGAGAAGAATACCATAAAATTGTCTTTAGTTGGGAGTCACCGCGAGAGGAAGTGGATACGTTCACCCACATGGAGCGTGGAGAAATTGCAAAAGCTGTTCTTCTCCCTTCGTGAACAGTCAAGGGAGGGTGTCGGCAAAGGGTTCTTGCGAAGGCATTGGCAGCAGATGAATTGGAGCATATATGACGAAACGCTTGAACGAGAAAGTCGTGGTCATTACCGGGGCGGCACAAGGAATTGGGCGCGGCTGCGCCCAGATTGCCGCACGTGAGGGTGCATATGTGGTTATCGGAGACATACAGCAAGAGGCTGGTGAAGCAACAGCCGCCGCCATTCGAGTCGCCGGTGGTCAGGCGGTCTTTCATCCTACCAATGTCGTCAACGAAACGGAGTGTGCGGCATTGATGCAAGTGGCAAGAGAAACACATGGCAGGATAGATATCCTGGTGAATAATGTCGGCTGGTTTCCCAGGGCGACGTTAGAAGAAACCACCACAGAGCTTTGGGAACAGGTGTTGCAGATCAATTTGCGGAGTGCATTCTACTGCTGCAAATACGCCATCCCAGCAATGCGTGCGTCTGGTGGCGGCAGTATTATCAATATTGGTTCCATCAATGGTATTCAAGGGCTTCCCAATCTTATTGCTTACTCGGCTGCCAAGGGTGGCTTACTGTCTTTGACTCGTACGCTGGCAGGAGCGTATGCAGCCGACAACATTCGGGTCAACTATATCATCCCAGGGTGGGTGCTCAGCGAAGGTGAACTGGCACTCCAACATAGCCGGGGCATAAGTGATGTCGACTTACAGCGGGCCGGTCGGTCTTTACGGCTAGGGCGCCATCAGACCCCCGAGGATGTCGCGTACGCCGTTGTCTATCTTGCTTCCGACGAAGCAGCCCAGGTGACAGGAACCGTTTTGAATATCGATGCAGGCTCAACTACCTTGCCGATTCCTCCTAATGGTCCCTACTTCGGATAACCTGCTCCATGTGTTGAAAGAGAGGGCATACCTTGCAGACAGCTATCGCAGCCTTTCCAAAATGTTACATGGATGACCTCTGTCTCACGGGTCGTATGTCGCTCTTTACCTGGCTTGAAATCGCAGCCACGCTTGAGGTTGATGGCGTAGAACTGTATCCCGATTTCTTCCCAACGTTTGATCGTGGCTATCTCGAGGACATTCGTATAGCTCTTGCCAGGCATCAGCTGACCATGCCGATACTGTGTGCCTCTCCAGATTTCACACAGCCGGATGCACAAGCACGACGTGCCGAGGTCGAACGCTATAAACACATGATAGACCTGGTCGCTTTCTTTGATGCACCTGCACCACGAACATGCCGTCTGCTCAGCGGGCAGAGCCGTCCCGAACTCTCCGAAGATGACGGCGTGGCGATGGTCGTCGAGTGCATTGAACAGGTATTACCGTATGCCGCTGAGCGCGGAGTCATCCTCGCGCTTGAAAACCACTACAAGGACAATTACTGGACGTATCCTGAGTTCGCCCTTCCTTTCAAGCTCTTTCAACGCATTGTCGATGCCATCGATTCACCCTGGTTTGGTGTCAATTTTGATCCGTCCAACGCAATCCTGGCGGGCGAAGATCCACTGGTTGTCCTTGAAGCCATGAAAGCGCGAGTCGTCAGCATGCATGCCAGCGACCGCCATCTGCTTCCAGGATATACGCTGGAGGATCTGCGTGCGCAGGAGGGTCAGCAGGGCTACGCTCATATCTTGCGCCATGGAGAAATCGGCACCGGGCTGAACGACTACCCTGCCATAGTCCGCATACTGGAAGAGATTGATTTTCACGGCTGGATCTCCATTGAGGATGGCGTCGATGGCATAGAGGAATTACGTCGTTCCATCAGGTTTGTCCGCAAGGTGCTGGCACACGATGCAACAAAATGAGCCAACTAGCTAGCCAGGCCAGCACACGATGGTCTCGCCGGTCAGGAAATCCGCTTGGGGGCCAGCCAGGAACAACACGATCTGGACCATGTCTTCGGGCTGCGCTACCTGCTGGAGGCGAGAGAGACCTTGCTGGTCGGTGACCGTGCGTGTAGCCAAGAACCGACCGGTATATGTTGGCGCGGGAGCAATGCAGTTCACATTCACATCATACGGCCGCAGTTGCTCGGCCAGGCAGCGTGTGTAATGGGCAATGGCGCTCTTGGCTGTGGCATAGATAATGCCAGTTTGGACAGGGAGATGACCGGCCGCTGATCCCACATTGATGATTTTGCCCGATCGTTGCTCGCGCATATGCAGACCCACATACTTGCAGGTATACATGGTCGTGAACAGGTTCCGCTCAAGGACGCAGCGGATATCATCCGGGTGGATATCCAGTGCATCATTTGGGTCGGGCCGAGGAGTTCGGCAACCAATGTCTCCGCCTGCATTGTTGACCAGGATATCCAGACGACCCAATGTTGTCAGCGCCTGCTGCACGAGGCGTTCTGCTTGTGCCGGGTCGGTCAGATCTGCGGAGAAAAATGCGGACTGGCGGCCCAGAGCACGGATCTCCTCGGCCACCGCAGGCCCCGAAGGGGCCTCTCCAAACTCCGCCGCTGCGTGCTCATGCACGTCGTGAATGGTCACATCGGCTCCTGCCTGGGCTAGATGCAATGCGTAATAGCGACCCAGTCCACGGCTCGAGCCCGTCACCAGGGCCCTTTTTCCCGTCAAGTCGACTGTGTGCATAGGTGTTCCTCTCATTTGATAGAAGGCTCTCGTCAATGGCCATTGGTCTGCTCGAAGAGGAGCAAGATGTTCGCCAGACTAATGCGGATCACTCTTTTCCTGGAACGCGTATAAATAAACGTGGAGGTAGTACACACGGTTACCTTCGTACATTATATGATACGCTGCGTAGGAAGTATTTAGGATATAATGGGATACAGTTTACTCCATTTTTTCAGTAAGGAGCTTGTTGTATGTCTCTTGAGATATTTAAGCTGGATGGTCGTGTTGCATTGGTCACAGGGGGCAATAAAGGATTGGGCTTTGTAATGGCCCAGGCCCTGGCAGAAGCGGGCGCTGATGTCGTCGTGACGAGCCGACACAGGGAGAACGCCGAGTCAAGTGCTGCAGCTATTGCCCAGGCAACGGGACGCCGTGCCCTGGGAGTCGTCGTCGATGTAACCGATGCTCGACAGGTTAATGCGATGGTGCAAACGATTCTGGAGCAGTTCGGACGTATTGATATCCTGGTGAACAACGCCGGTATCAATATCCGTAAGCCGATAGAGGAGTTTGATGAGGCCAGTTGGGATCAGGTGCAAAACACGAATCTAAAGGCTCCATTCCTCTGTTGTCAGGCTGTAGGCCCTCAGATGAAAGAGCAGCGATCGGGACGCATCATCAATGTTGCGTCAATGTTGGGCCTGACAGCTTTGCCTGAACGAAGCGCCTATTGTTCGAGTAAAGCAGGTCTGATTCAACTCACAAAAGTGTTGGCCTTAGAATGGGCTGCTTATAACATCACCGTGAACGCATTATGTCCCGGCCCGTTCGCTACGGACCTCAATATTCCCGTCATGAATAATCCGCAGGCAAATCAATACTTTCTCAATCATATTCCGCTGGGACGTTGGGGCCAACCTGAGGAGCTCAAGGGCGTGATCACCTTCCTGGCTTCGGATGCATCCAGTTTTATGACAGGAGCGTCATTAGCCTTTGATGGTGGGTGGACGGCAGAATAGAGACCATGATTTGTTGAAAGGAAAACTGGAATGCGTATCGGCCTTGCTGTCTGTGGCACGACGTTTAGCATGGGCCTTCATCCGGCGTCGAGTCGACCGAGAAGTAACGCTCAGCAACTCCTGGACCAGGCACGTGCCGCGAATTTGCAGGGAGTGGAGATTCCTGTCTCCCTGTTAGAGGGTGAAGATATACCCTCTGTAGCGCGTGCTGCCAGGGAGCGAGGATTGTTCATTACACTCGCAACTGGCGGCTATACTGCCGGGCCACTTACAGAGGCCATTCACCTGGGCGCACAATTAGGAGCTGAAACAGTACGTACGGTAGTAGGAGGGGCGAAGATTGGTGGAGATCGTAGTCCCCTTGCTGGTCGCTGGCAGCCATTTCTGCAGGATGTGCTAACGCATTTAAAAGAGGCCAGCGCTATGGCGGAACAGACCCAGGTGAATCTCGCAGTAGAGAATCATCAAGACCTTGCTTCGGAGGAACTTCTCTGGTTGTGCGAATCCATTGGTTCCACACGCTTCGGTATCACCTTAGATACAGGGAATCCCCTCGCAACGGCTGAAGAGCCGCTCGACTACTTCAGCCGTGTTGCTCCTTATATCAAGAATGTTCATCTTAAGGATTACTATATATATCTCAGCGAAGAGGGGTATCGTCTTGTACGCTGCCCACTTGGGCAAGGCGTGATTGACTTCCCGGTCCTGTTCAAAATTCTGGCAACATCATGCCCCAATGTCACGATGTCAATTGAGCTTGGAGCGCTGGAAGCCCGGCATATTCGGGTTCTGGCTGATAACTACTGGCCTGATTATCCGCCTCGTTCAGCGGCGCAACTGGCCAGGGTGTTACGTTTTGTACAGGCCAACGCAAAGCCTGTTGGTGATTGGCACACCCCCTTTGAACGAGGGGAGTCAGCCGAAGATATCATTGCGTACGAGGAGCAACAGTTGGCCGCGAGCCTGGCCTATCTTAGCTACGTACAGGCGCTCAACACCCCAATGTAACAAGCAGACGTAACTATCAAGAACTTCTCACAGATCAACTTTCTTTTTGCGACATAGCCATACGGCCTACCGGTGTGATTCTGACGAATTGGTCGCATTCGTCAAACAATGAAGCCGACCCCTAAAAGCCTACTTTTTGCCGTTGCCAATATACTCAGGTTGTAGGTGTAACAGCAATGGTTACGGTCACGCTATCGCTTACCTGAGTACCCAGAGCATCCGTCACACTCACATCTACTTGAACTGTCCGTCTTCTGCCTACCCTCGTAAGTCCGGTCAAATCAAAGGTAATATCAGTGCTCTGTGCAGTGTGATCTGCGAACTGCACATGACGCGACTTGCTACTCCAGTCAACGATCAAAGGGTCTTGCAGTGACACTGGTGATATAGTGTAGGTATACGTTACCGTTGGTGGGTCAGCTTTCACGTCAATGAGATCAACCTTAATCTCGGTTTCCCCATTTATGAATACGCCTGGCGGCTGCGGTGGCGGTGGTGGCGGGACGTGATAGAGCTTGGTCCATGGTGGCTCCTGAAAGCCCTCCTCAAACGGGAGGAGCGTCAACATTCCAGGATCAATCTGTAGCGTCAAGGAACCGTTGCTCTGACCTTGACCAAGTGGCACATCTGCCCACTGACCAGTTATCGTTTGATCCTGGGTTCTGGCGCAAAGTTGGTGGTAAGCTCTTCAGATACCAGTCGCTTTCAGCCCGGATGGTGTCCATCTTCCATGCGTGTCTCTTCACTCTCAGTACAGCAGAGTTGAAATCGAGCCAGAGAGACGAGAGAAACTCAATGCCACATAAGTCTTCCTGGATAGTTAGGCAGCACACAGGACACGTTTGCGAAGGAGATCAAAATTGGCGCGTCCATACATCGCATGATGTACGGCAGGGCAGGATTTCCGCTGTTACGTCAGCGTGTGCTTCATGCTCTGTAAGCAGAGAAAAACCTCTCAAGTGTCATCTGCGTAAAAATCTATCATCACCAAAAGTGTGTAAGATCGACTATATGTTGTGATTTACATCTTTCTCGTTCTGTAAGCAAGTATACCAGAGATCCATTGAATATACGAGCTTTTTGGCCTCATTGCGCGATCAGGTATGTTTCACTAATGAGCGGTCAATTGTCTCAAGAGAAAAATGGCCGGAAAGTACCATAGCCTGTTCGAGTTCGGCGCGCATTATGTCCAGCACATGGTGTACGCCTGAGGAGCCGTTGACGGCCAGTCCCCAGAAGATTGGTCGGCCGAGCAGGACTGCGCGCGCACCAAGGGCGAGAGCTTTGAGGGCGTCGGTGCCGCGACGTATGCCGCTATCCAGGTACACCTCGCAGCGACCGTTGACGGCCTCGACTATTTCGGGAAGGGCCTCAATGCTCGCAAGGGCAGAATCGAGTTGACGCCCTCCGTGATTGGAGACGATGATACCCGAGACTCCCCGTTCGAGTGCCAGGAGTGCGTCCTCTGCGGTCAGAGTTCCTTTGACCAGAATAGGCAGGGATGTCACCGTTTTTAGCCAGTCGAGGGTATCCCAGGTCGGAGTGCAGGGGAGAAAAAATGATGATTGGTCTGGCTCAGGCTCTTCGTCGGGAAAGTTTGCCAGACTCATATGAGATGGCAAGCTAAAGTTGTTGCGCGCGTCTTTTTCGCGGTGGCCCAGGCGCGGCACATCTGCCGTGAGCACGATCGCACGGTAGCCGGCGGCCTCGGCGCGTCGAACCACTGCTGCCGAAAGCTCCAGGTTTTGATAGAGGTACAGTTGGAACCATAGTGGGCCTGTGGCGGCCTGCGCAATGTCCTCAAGGCTGCGGGTTGAGAAGGTACTGGCGACCATCAGGGTATGAGCCAAACCAGCCCCCTCTGCGGTGGCGCACTCGCCTTCAGGGTGCGCGAGGCACTGGTACGCGGCTGGGGCCACGAGTATGGGCATACTGACAGGTGTGCCCAGAACGGTGGTACTCAGGTCGCAGGTACTGCCGTTGATGAGCATACGCGGACGAAGCCGGATACGCTCAAAAGCGCTGCGGTTTGCGCGCAGCGTTACTTCGTCGTCACTACCGCCCTGGATGTAGTCCCAGGCGGCTGGCCCTATGCGTGTTTGAGCGAGGGTTTAGTAATCACTGAGGTTGATGGGTTCCACCTGGGATTCCTTCTGGTGCATAAGTCTTCACTATTACAAGCTCGTTGTGAGCGGTTTTGTGACATCCACTTTCTGAACGGTGATTGCCAGCGTAAATTGGTCGCCCAGTGCTTCAACATACCGTTGCAGTGTTCTTAATGTATAGGCTTCGTAGCCGCGTTTCTCGATGCGAGCAACCTGCGCTTGGGATACGCCTAGCCGCCTGGCAACTTCTTGTTGGGTAAGTCCAGCTGCCTGCCGTGCTTCTACCAATTGTAGCCAGAGTTCTTTTTTGCCAGACTCTACTTCGTAGATTGCTCGGAATTCAGGGTCGGCCAAAGCACGAGCCTTGTCCTCTTCGAACAACCTTCGACCGTCCTTTTGTGTGTAGTTTTGTTTTACCATAGTGTAACTTATTTGCCTTCTTGCCCCAGAAATTGGGCTAAACGTCTAAGGGCGACATTTAGCTCTTCATGGGGGAGCTTTTGGGTTTTCTTGGTGAACCCGTGTAGCAATACAATGCGTTTGCTTCTGAAAAAGAAGTATAAAACTCGGTAGATGTTGGTATTACTTTCTTCCCTAATCTCCCAAATCTTACCTTCCAAATGACGAACAAGTGGTTCTCGTGCCTGGACATTACGTAATCGTACTTGCTCAAATGACCACAAGAACCGAGCATAGGTTTTCTTGTCCAGACCTCTCAGAAAATCTTGTACAGGGACGTTGCCACTTTCATCGACATAGTACTCTATTATCCACTCATCTGTCATGACATTATACGTATTTTAGTATATTTGAAGGGGATTGTCAAGGAGGAACGTGCTCTCATATAACTTACACCTTCGTAGTCATCTGATGCGGCTTGAAGAATTCCTGGCCGCCAAGGTATGGGCGGAGGGCTGCTGGAATGCGAACGCTGCCGTTGGCCTGCTGGTGTGTCTCCATGAGAGGCAGCATGATACGGGGCGAGGCGATAGCTGTGTTGTTGAGCGTATGTGGGAACTTCACCTTGCCCTCTTCGTCGCGATAGCGGATATTGGCGCGGCGGGCCTGCCAGTCGTGCAGGTACGAGCACGAGTGCGTCTCACGGTACCTGTTTTCGCTCGGGAGCCAGCATTCAAGGTCATACATACCTACTTTGCCATCGCCCATGTCGCCGGTGCAGACATTGACCACACGATAGGGCAATTCTAACGCCTGCACCAACTCTTCCGAATTGGCCAGCAGGGCTTCATGCCAGCGCACCGATTCCTGGTGATCGGCCTTACAAATGATATATTGCTCGACTTTATTGAATTGATGGATGCGAAAGACGCCGCGTGTATCCTTGCCGTAGGTTCCAGCCTCGCGGCGGAAGCAGGGACAGAAAGCTACGAAGCGCATGGGCAGGTCTTCGGCCTTGAGAATTTCATCCTTGAACATGCCAGTGATCGATACTTCTCCTGTGCCGACGAGGAAGGTGTCATCATTCTCGATGGCGTAGACCTGGTCACGCCCCTTAGGGAACTGGCCACTGCCGATAAAGCAGAAATCACGGGCCATGGCGGGCACGATAAGGGGGGTAAAGCCCTTTTGAGCCATGCGATCGAAGGCGAAATTCATCAGTGCCAGTTCAAGGCGGGCCGCGTCGTTCTTGAGGATGTAGCTGCGTGCCCCGGCGATCTTGACGCCGCGCTCGATATCCACCATATCCAGGTTTTGCATGATGGTATAGTGATCACGCGGCTCAAAATCAAAGGTGGGTATGGTGCCCCAGTACTTGATTGGCACATTGTCGCTCTCGTCATTGCCGATGGGAGCGCTGGGATCTGGAATGTTGGGCACAAGGTAGAGCAGCTGCAGGCGTTCATCCAAAAGCGTGTGTAGCTGCGGCTCCATGCTTTTGATCTGCTCGGCCAGTGCTTTGCCTTCGGCGATGAGTTTCTCGCGTAGCGCTTTGTCTTTGCCTGCATTCGGGATCTGTTTCGAGATCTGATTCTGATGAGCGCGGGCCTCTTCTACCTCGTGCTGTAATGTTGTGACACGCCGATCAACTTCCAGGAGATAATCGATATCGATATTGTTGTTTTTGAGGCGGGCTGCCTCTTTCACCACATCAGGATGGCTACGAATAAAAGCGAGATCTAACATGATAATTCCTTCTTTCCCTTTTTTGAAACTCAGAGTGCTGGCTACAATAAAAAAAGCGCCATCGTCCATTGTTTTACAAGGACGACAACGCTGAATACGTGTTGGTCGTGGTGCCACCTTTATTTACCGCAGGGCTTCCCTTCACAATAATGCCAGTGAAGAGGGGTGGATGCGGCCTCTCTGCTGCCTGGTAACGGGGGCGACCGTGGACGCTTTTCGCGCAGGCTCGCGGGTGGATTTCCCTTTTGCTTGCTGCTGCGTTGCACCAACCCGCAGTTCTCTGTAGGCCAGCAGAAGGTATTAGTCCCGTTCGTTGCCTTTGTATTTTTGTTGGTACAAGCATACCAGTGGTTTGCGATTTTGTCAACTTTTTTGGGTCTATGGGGGGGCTATTTAAAAGTTGCCCCCGTGGACCCGTAGAGGCATACCTTGTATGTGCCTCCTCGCTCAAGGGTGTTCCTCCCCACGCATCTACGCAAGGCATGCCTCTACGGAACTTTTGAATCGCCCTGGAATTGCAAACTGAGTTGCAAATAGTTTATACTATCAGCGTTTTCACTATAGAAAATAATAACCACTCATTGTATTGCAGGCTCATGCAAGTCCACTGAAGGGGTGATGTTGAATGGCAAGAGCTTTCATCAGTTACAAACATAAGAGCAATCTGGATGAGCGTCTGGCCACTTACTTTGAACGTTATTTGACGGGAAAAAAGCATGACGTCTTTATAGATAAAGAAATCATGCTTGGGCAAGAATGGCCTACTACCATTGAGCAGGAAATAAAAGCATCAGACTTCCTCATAGTACTGCTTTCAGAGCAATCCATTGTAAGCGAGATGGTGATTCAAGAAGTGAGAATGGCACATAGTTTCAAGAAAATCATCTTGCCAGTGCAGGTAGCATTTGACGCTTCACTACCGTATGATCTCGGGGCTTATCTGAATAGAATACAATGGGTCGATTTCACCAAACAAGAGAGGTGGGACTCTGCGATGCAAGAACTGCTTATCGCTCTTGATGCTCCACAAAAAAATGTGGTTAAGCAGGACGTCTCAGCCAGGAATAGCCAATTCAGACAGTATGATACCTCGGTAATTCGTAAAATGTTGGATGAAGCCTTCGATAGCGATGAATTAATGGACTTTTTATTTGATCATTTCCGTCCTCTCTACGATCGGTTGGACCCGGGAATAACAAAAAGGCTCACGATTCAGAAACTCATAGCATATGCTGAAGAGCAAAACCTGTTTGAATCGCTACTCGATTACGTTGCGCGAAAGAAACCGCGCCAATATCGACGTTTTGCTGGCATGTTAGAAATTGATGAGTAAGATGATGATCAGGAACATTGGCTCCTGGCTGCTATCAGCTTATATATCACCATATATACAACGGCCTGCGCATCTTTCAGGAACTGCAAGTGCAAGGGTACACGTGACGGTTTCCAGGTGGCAAGAACGTGCCATCCACACGCAAAGGAGATGAGCGGCCATGGATCGCAGGCTACGAGTAGGAGTGGTTGGGGGACGACGAGGGTTGACGCTCGCTCGAGAGTGCCAGATGGTGGGAATGGAAGTCGTGGCAATCTGCGACCTCGACCGCGCTCGATTGAGCAGCGCGAGTTCCGCCCTCGGCGCAGTCCCCTACCAGGACTATGATGCCTTCTTGGCACACGACATGGATGGAGTGATCCTCGCCAACTTCTTCGACGCGCACGCGCCCTTGGCGATCAAGGCGCTCAAGGCTGGCAAGCACGTGATGTCGGAGACGGCAGCCTGTAAAACGGTTGCGGAGGGAGTGCAACTCCTGCGCACGGTGGAACAGACTGGAGGCGTCTATCTCTTTGCGGCGAATTATCCGTTCAAGCCGCATGCGCGCGAACTGCGTCGTCTGTACCAGGCTGGCGAGGTGGGGACGTTCCAGTACGGGGAGTGCGAGTACCTGCATGGCTTCTCGCCGGACTACCTCACGCATTTCGGGCAGGAGCCGCGCCACTGGCGCTCGCGGGTCTCCTCGCTCGCCTACTGCACCCACTCGATCACTCCGGTCATGTACGTCACCGACACCCTGCCGACCGAGGTGAGTGCCTTCGTGATACCGTCCGATTCCTCGCCGGAGAGCCTGGACGCCGCTCGTCGAGGCAGGGGGATTGCAGCCGTGATGCTCATTCGCATGGACACGGGTGCCTTCCTCAAATCGCTCCACGGCTTCCTGCAAGGTGAGCAAGAGCCGGAGACCTCCTGGATTCGCATTCATGGCTCTCGAGGGCTGATAGAGAACCTCCGTCACGGGGACTCGAGGAGGGTCAGGGTGCGCAAGGAGGAATGGACGACGCAATCAGGACAGGTCGAGGACACGGTGCGTGATCCGGTGTGGGATCGCGGCG
>Ga0066695_10000227_pt1 | contig 14997 bp, 14 predicted proteins | sample GraSoiAngelo_144_FD_66452 | JGI IMG/M metagenome (GOLD analysis project Ga0066695, IMG submission 66452) | Grasslands soil microbial communities from the Angelo Coastal Reserve, California, USA - 14_1009_02_40cm | ecosystem: Environmental > Terrestrial > Soil > Grasslands | place: USA...
TCGAAGACCTCGCCGCCAGGATTCCCAAGGCAAAGGACGCGGAGCCGCAGAGGTTCTTCGACGACTCGTTCGTGCGCCAGATGCAGTCCAGCGGCTTCATCGACGCGCTTTACCGATAACAAACTTCAACTCCGACGCATTGATGCGTCTAAGCAGACATGGTAGAGAGGCAGGCATAGCCGTCCGATATCAGCAACTATTTTTATCAACGGATTATTCGTAAGGAGGGAATATGATTACTGCTAACGATCTCAGCGGCGCATTAGCGATCATGCCGACGCCCGCCAAGGAAGGGGCCGATCGCCTGGATGCTGCAAATACCGTCGACTTGGACGAGACCGCCCGTCTTACAGAGAGTCTAGTCCGCGACGGCGCAACCGGTATCATGGCGCTCGGAACGATGGGAGAGTGCGCGACAACATCGGAGAGCGATTATGAGGCATACGTGGATTGTCTGCTGAAAGCCGTCCGTGGTCGCATCCCAACCTTTGTTGGCACAACTGCCTTGGGCGGCCATGAGATCGCGCGCCGCATCCGCTTTGTAAAAGAGCGCGGCGCCACTGGCACGCTTTTGGGAATCCCGATGTGGCAACCGGCTACGCTCGACATGGCGGTGCAGTTCTACGCTTCTGTTGCGGAAGCCTTTCCGGATTTTCCTATCATGGTCTACGCCAATTCACGCGCTTTCCGTTTCGCATTTGACCTTGATTTCTGGAAACGCATCGTCGATAAGGCGCCTACGGTCATGTCCGCAAAGTTTTCTAGCAAAGGAATTCTCCGCGAGGCTGTGGCCGCGACCAAGGGGCGCGTAAATTTCGTTCCTCCCGTCGGTCTGGCCTACGAATTCGCTCAACTGTCCCCGGAGACGGCGACGACATGTTGGATTCCCTCGGTCGGACCGCAACCGGCCCTCGCGCTCATGAAAGCGCTCGCGGCGCGCGACCCCCAACAGGCCAAAGCCGTGGCCGATGATATCGCCTGGGCCGTCGAACCCCATCACGCCATCACGGGCTCACAGGAAGTTTTTGCTTCTTATAACATCCAGCTCGAGAAAATATTGATGGGCGCATCCGGTTACTGTAAGCCAGGCCCTATAAGGCCGCCCTACAACGTCATGCCGGAAAACTTCGCCCAGGCGGCGCGAGAAAGCGGCCAGCGGTTCGCAAAGCTCCGCGAGAAATACTCGCGGCCGCTTGGCTAGCTTCCGTTTCGCTTTTTAAACTTTCGCATTCGTTTTATCGTGCTAAGACGCCAAGACCGCAAAGAGGCAATTTCTTCTCCTCTTCCTTGGCGTCCTTTGCGTCTTTGCGCGAGATTGAATGTATCCCACTCGTCCCTTACGGCAGACAAATGATTCAAAGAATAATAACGCAGCGGAGGTAGTTAGTGAGCATCGATTTGACCAAGGAGTCCGCGTACGCGGACAAGACGCCGTATGAATTATGGCAACAAAGCGAAGCGATCCCGGTCTATCAGGGCCTGGGAATCGAGGATTTGAGAACAGTCTCTCTGGGTCCGTGGAAACGCAAAGGCGCAATGGGAGCTTTCATCAATATGCTGGGCGCAGGGCGCAGTTGTGACGCTTACGTTTGTGAAATTGCCGCCAAGAGCCAAACTCTGGTCGAGCATTACCTCTTTGAGGAGCTCATCTATGTCGTAAAGGGACGCGGCGCGACGACGGTTTGGCAGGAAGGCGGTCGAAAGCAGACCTTTGAATGGCAGGAGGGTAGCATGTTCTCTCCGCCGCTCAATACTTGGCGCCAACATTTCAATGCGCAGGGCGATGAGCCCGCGAGGTTCGTCGCATTGACGGACGCGCCCGTAATGATCAACAGATTTCGCAATCTCGAGTTTGTTTTTAATAATACTTTTATTTTTTCAGATCGGTTCGGCGGCGAGGATGGTTACTTCAGCGGCAAGGGAAAAGAGGTTCAAAGTCATCGAACCTGGGATTCGAATTTCATCGCGGATGTCCCAGGCTTCCGCTTGATGGAACACAGCGCCCGCGGGCAAGGTGCCAAGGGCATCTTGCTCCATCTTTCGGCCAACACCATCAGTGCGCATATCGAGGAATATCCCGTGGGCACCTATCCGCGGGCTCATTGGCATGGCCCCGGAGCGCATATCCTCATTCTTACCGGAGAAGGCTATTCTTTTATGTGGGAGCAAGGGAAAAAGCGCACGCGCATCGACTGGAAGCCGGGTAGCCTGTTTGTGCCGCCCGCCAAATGGTTTCATCAGCATTTCAATCCGGGACGCGAGCCGGCGCGCTATCTGGCTCTCAAGCCATGGGGTTTCACTTACCAGGTCGAAGATCTGGTCAAAACTCTGGAAGTCGAGGCGGCAGGAGGGACGCAAATTGACTACCAGGACCAGGATCCCGAGATACATGAGACGTTCGTTCAAGAATGCCTCAAACGAGGCGTAGAGGTGAGGCTGAAATTCTGACCGACTCGGAGAGATTTCTAACTTCAAGGAGCAATCAAATGGCTGCGAAAATGAGCGCGGGTGACGCCAATGCCTACGTAGACGAGCTTTATTGGAAAGTGGCGAAGCGCTGGGAAGAACGCGTTACTCGTTCTCAATTCATGAAGGAACTGACGACCGGCCGTTTGCCTAAGAAGACGTTCCGCCTATTCTTCAAAAACTGGGCCGCCTACACGATTGAGATCAATACACTGGAAGCGGCGTCCTATCACAAACACATACATTTTTTTCGGCAGCATCGGGACCTGATGGCAGCTATGGCCGAGAAATTGGCGGATGAGCTCATTCATCCCAAACCGCCGGGACATATTCACGTGGTGATGGAGACCGCCAGGGCGCTCGGAATTACCGAAGATGAAGTTTTTGTCACCCCGATGCTTGCAGAGTTTCGCGCCAAGATCGATTACTTCCGCGCTATCGTCTGGGAGGGCACCGCGGCCGAGTTCTATGCCGCCGGGGCGACCGAGGAACAGTTCGGTCATTGGGCCGGCGAAGTATTCGGCGCTTTGACCGCCCATTATGGGCTCACGCCCCAAGAGGCGATTTATTTTTCGCTTCACGAAGAGGCCGATACCAGAGAACACGAAGGTGGAATCATGGGACACGGCGGTTTTAGACGTCTGGTTTTGCAGCGTCTGTTAGAAGAAGGCGCCGAAGTTAGACCGGGCTACACGCTCGAGTACTGCGCCTTAACTTCAATGGATCTCCATGGGGCGATTTTGCAGGCGACGTTGCAAGCGGCTGCCAGGGAGGGACCAAACGGAATGTTGGAGTAGCGGAGTATCGGAGTAGTGCAAAAGCAGAGTGATGGAGTATTGGAGTACTGGAGTATTGGGTTTGAAACGCATCACTCCCTTACTCAATCAATCCCGCACTCCAATCTTTGTTGCGTTGGAGAAACTGATGTTTGCGTGTTGTCGTTCCCTACTCTCGAGATTGTTCGTCTCGATTCTAGTCGTCCCCGTGATCGGTTTCACGATTCCCCCCGGCGTCCTGGCGCAAGAGCAAATCGTCGTGGGGTACGATGGCTACGCCGGCTTTCAGGGTCCTATTTGGGCGACTAAAGATCTCGGATTATTCGACAAATACGGTTTGCCCGGCGAGCTGGTCCTGATCCCGGGTAGCGCACGCGGGATGGCAGCCTTGATCTCTGGAAGCGCCCCATTCGTGCAAGGCTCTGCTACCGCACCGCTGTCGACCTATTTGCGCGGCGGAGACGTTGTCGTGGTGGCGGCCGCCTTGAACAAGTTTCCTTTCAGCGTTGTTGCCAGAAAAGAAATGCGTAACCCGTCGGACCTCATCGGGAAGAAGATCGGAATTCTCAACTTTGGCGGCTCCAATGATCTTGCAGTTAGTATGGCGTTCAAAGAATGGAATATTCCTCGCAACGCGGCAACCATTCTTGTGAGCGGTGGGGCGCCGGAAAGGCTTGCAGCTTTGATGACCGGGGCGATAGACGCCACCGTGCTGTCGCCGCCGGAGACCGTGGCCGCCTCACGGGCGGGGTTGAAAATTCTCGCAAACCTTAGCGATCTCAATGCGTCATTCCCGCAAACGCTCATTATGGTGCGGCGCTCCTTTCTTGCGAACAAACGCGAAACCATCAAGCGTTTCCTGCGCGCCTACAGCGAAGGTATCTACGAGTTCAAGACCAACAAAGAAAGAGCGATTAAGGTGTACGCCAATCGCCTCAAGCAAAAAGATCTGAATATTCTCGAAGAAACATATAGCTTTTATGGACCAAAATTTTCCTTTCCGCCGCGAGTGGACCGCGGCGGCATCAATAACGCCCTCGAACTGGTTCGCCAAGGCGTCGAAGTAAAGGGAGAAATCAACCTCGGGCAGTTTCTCGATGAGAGTGTGATCGACGAACTGGAAAGGGAGGGATTTTTCAAGAAATTGTCTAACCCAAGAACAACAAAATGAATCTCACGCCAAAGGCCGCGTGTTCCATGGTTCGTAGCGAGAGTTTCGAACGCATGGCGATTTTTCACGGCCATTTTTTAAGAATGATAGACCCCTGACATTATTTCTGCGTGCAGTACGAAACCCTGTGCAGTTTCAAATTGCCCGCTGTCAGTTCAATTTGTCCATCTCTTCAGCCACGCCCAAGTGATAGAGCTTGAATAGCTCCAGCGCATCGTCGGCCGCTCCTAGAGCGCCCTCTGATCCGAGATGTATTTTAGCAACAAAGGAACGAAAAGATCACCGTGCTTCTCATCCGCCACGGCATGGGTAGCGAAATTGGGCATCTCTTCCCATTTGTAACCGAAGTCTCTAATCCACCTTAAACCGTCCCGGCGGGAAAGCCCGCCGCCCTGATTCGTCAGTCTGCGGTCGTCATTAACCCATTCGTCAGCACAACGATGCAGGGATCGAAGCTGTAGCCGAATCGGGAGAGCCAAGGTTAGCGCCAGGCGGCGTCGGAAGGAATCAGATTCTTGCCGAAGCGACGCTCGGGAGGGGCGGCCAGCCAGGGCTTGCTCTTCTCGGCGTAGAGCTTGAAGTGGGGCGTCTGCCGGTGCGCCTCTAACGCCGCCTCGTCTCGGTAGATCTCGTAGAAATAGAAACGGTTCGGGTCGTCCCGGTCCTGGATCACATCGAAGCGGAGGCAGCCGGGCTCGTCCTTCTCCGAATGCTCCGCGTCGTGGCGGACGACTTCCAAGAACTCCGAGACGTGCTCGGGTTTCACCTGGATCGTTACGTGCAGAACTACCATGGATGCATCCTCCTTTATTCTGAGTCCTCGTCGCTACCTGAGCGGCGGCCGAAACAGCGCAAAGACCTTATCCGAGTTTGAAATCCACGATTCCAGAAACACCGCTTCATCGGGCTTCCGTTCTAGCTCGGCCATCGCCCCCGCCAGGCAGAACCAGTTGAGAAGCTCGTGGTGGCCTCGGTCTTCCGCCTGTTCCAGCGTCGTGTTGCGCCACGTCTCCCAATCCCCCGCGCGGAGCGATTCATAGTAGCGCTTGTCCGATTCTACGTCGGGATACATGCGGCCATGCTTCGCAGTCAAAAAAGAATGCGACCAGCTGGAAGACGCGATGAGAGCGACTTTCCACGGGCTATCCGCGAAGGCCCGCGCCGTTGCCGCCCCGATCTGAAAACAGCGCCATGGCTGCGGTCCCGGCGGATCTTCGTCGCCCTCGAGGCTCCGTCCTTTGGAGGGCGTCGGTGAAATTCCTTGAGTGCCTGTCAAATGGCGCCCGTAGCTGTTGACGGTGAATGGCACCACGGCATATGGGAATCCGGTCCGGTCCCAGTCAAGGTAAAGCACTGAATTGACGAACGCGTGTCCTAAACCCATGTGCAGAGGCTTGTAGGCATAGGCGATGTCAAATCCTTCATTTAGCAGAGCCGATGCGAGATGCTTGCCGCCTTTCCGATGCCCGCGGATCGTGAAGCTTTTGTCTTTGGGCTCGTTCCAAGAGTTCACGCCGCGCTGATTGTGCAGCCATGGCTGAACCTCCGCCGCATTGTAAGCGAGGACGGAAAAGGCGGGAACACAGTCTTCCCGATAGTTCTCAAACTGGTCGTCACCCCAGATAATACAGAAATCGGGTTGGAACTCATCGAGCGCGCGGCGCGCGCGGCGAAAGCCTTCGATCATTTCTTGTCGATGCAATTCGGAATGCGACTGCCCTTCATCCGTTCCCCACTGCCGGCGCATCGGCTCCGGCCAGTTATCAATGGAACGCAAATGTTCCGGCAACGCCGGATCTGCCAAACACAGCTTGATGCGGCGGGTTAAGTTTCCCTGGATCGAGAGACCGGGATAATGCGTGATACCAAGGCCAAGTATCTGCCCCATGAATTCGTCCTCCTCGAGCGCGAGCAACCTACGACGCCTGGAGAGTTAACGGATGCAAGGATGCGCTAGCGTCTGTCGTCAGCCGGCGCGACCAGCCCGAACTGTAGAATCATTCCCAATTCGTCGCGAGTGACCCACTCCTCGATAATCCGGTGGTTGTCAAAACGAAAGATCGCAATCGCATCCCAGGACACCGTCTTACCGCTAACGTCGTAATTGCCTAGACGGGACGGCCACACGCCGCCTCCTACGCCGTGGTGAGAGAGCCGTACCACCAGCCGGTCTCCGGATCCAAAAATGTCATGGATTTGTGTTTCAAACTGTGAAAAGGTCTCCTTGCGCCGCTCGGCTACGCCACGAACGCTGTCGATTCCCACGATGGTTCCTCCAGGGCGGTGCATCACGCACTGAGGATGAAAGAGATCCTCAATGAGTTCCACCTTTCCCTGGTCGAGCACTTCATGGAAGTATCGCCGCACCAACTCCGCTTCAGCCGACAATTCATTCGTGAATTCTTGATCCGTCATCTTGATTCATCCAGCGCCCAACCTACCACGCGACAGCGTCTACTCCAACAGTCACTGTGCCGGGGCCTAAGTGCAGGTCAAACTTCGGCTCAACAATTTTCTGAGGAAGTGAAGATACAAAAGTCTTAACTGCTTCTGCACCGTGTCGTCTAAGCGACTGCTTCTTGGAAAGTCAGTGGAATCTCCTCGGAGGCGTGATCGTTCAGATTGACTTTCTTCCCGTCCTTGATGACCACCGCGAGGTTGGAAGGTTCTTGCAGCACTCTTATATCGGCCACGGGATTTTGTTTTAGAATGATAACGTCTGCTAGCTTTCCGCCCTCGAGTACACCAACTTCATTTTCCAAGCCGACCGCAAACGCATTGTCTCTGGTGCAGGCTGTGATCGCCTCGATGGTTGTGTAGCCGCCGTAACGAACCAAAATCTCCGCTTCTTTGGCGTGCATTTTTCCATAAGGCATCCACGAGTAATTACCGGTATCCGTGCCGCACAGTACCTTGATCCCGAAGGCTCGCGCCCGTTGCAGCACATTCACAAGACCGTCCATATTTCGCTTCATCCGGTCCAGGTCGATCTGAATTTGTTCCTGTCCAACTTCACGACCGAATTCCAACACCCTTTCGACAAAGGTTACTGTCGGCACGATCCGGACGCCCGCCTTGGCGACGGCTTCGAGATCGGCTTCGGTCGCGAGATCGGTATGCATGATCCAATCAACGCCGGCCTCCGCCGCGGCGCGCGTCGAGGCGGAACCTCGTGAGTGAATCGCAACGCGCACGTTGCGGCGGTGCGCTTCGCTGACCACGGCGGCTATCTCTTCTTTTGAAATGGTCTGACTCTCGCCGGACCGGCTATCGGCCATCTTGACGAAGTTGACCCCGTGTTTGCACTGGCGACGCGCTTCGGTGACCATCTCGGCCGCAGTGTTGCAGAGGACGCCGATCGAGTGCTCCGGCGTGCCCACCCACGATGGTTCTTCGTCCTCTATCGAGCCGTAGGTCACGATCATGCGACCGGCGCAGTACACGCGAGGGCCGTCGATTAACCCGAGTTTGATGGCGTCTCGCACAGCCACATCCGTGAACCATGTCCCGCCCGGCACGGAGATGCTGGTCACTCCGGACCGCAGCACCTTCCGGGCGTTCCACGCCGCTCGAAGAGTATTGAATTCAGGTCTGGTTGTACCTCTTCCTCTGGCCTCGCCGGGCACTTTGGGGTTGCCGTACGAAAGGTGAGTGTGGGCATCGATGAGCCCGGGCATGATCCACTGTCCGGCGGCGTCGATGACCTCCACGCTGTCTCTGTCTTCGAGCTTTATGTCGCCGAGCAGGCGCCCCGCGCTCTTGATGCGATTACCCTGGATCACAATAGCCTCATTCCGAGTCGGAACATTCCCGGTGCCGTCTATCAACGTCCCGTTAGAGATCACGATAGTTTTTTTACCATTGCTACTCATGTTTCCCTCCTGTGTACGGTCAAAACTCGCCGCAGAAGCCGCGTTCCGATTCGTCTGTTTCCTCCGTTAGTCATGTCATGCGCATAAGCGGGCTCTATCACGGCCGGGCTTAGGACCGCAACGAGAAAAGTAGCCTGTCGCTGGTCAGCGGAGAGACGCCCGAGTCATTGCCAAAACAAAGTGATAGTCTACAATCATCCCTTCTCAAATAGATTACTTAAAACTGTGTATTCAGGCTGCTCAAAAGACTCAGAGGCGAGATGCGTAACGACTTGAACGTTTTGAACGGCTTGAACTGTTTGAACGGCTGTAAAAGCATAGGAGGCTAACAATGAAATTGCCTGATCAAGTTGCGATTGTGGTTGGCAGTGCGCGAGGAATTGGTGCGGCGATTGCTCGTACTTTTTCAGAAGAAGGAGCAGCCATTGTGCTGGTGGATTTAGAAAAGATGAACCCCCAACTCGATGAAGTGGCTCAAGAAATCAACCAGAAAGGCGGCAAAGCAATTGCGATTGTCGCCGACGTCACGGATGATCGCCAAGTCAATCAGATGATCGACGAGACCGTACGGCGGTGGGGGAGAATTGATATTCTGGTCAACAGCGCTGGACTTCGAGGGCCTCTGGTACCGGTGCAAGAGATCACGGAACAGGAATGGGATTCCGTACTCGCTGTTAACCTAAAGGCGGTGTTTCTTTGCTGTAAGGCCGTCTTAAAAGTCATGATGAAACAGAAAACTGGCAGCATTGTCAGCATCTCCGGCACCGCAGGTAGAGAAGGCATGGCTCTTCGCGGCTCTCTATGCGCGGCCAAGTGGGGTCTATTGGGCTTAACCCAAACCATAGCCAAGGAGGCCGGACCTTTCGGCATACGAGCTAACGTTATTTGTCCGGGCGGGGTCGATGAAGCGGATCTCCGGACCATGTATGCCGAAAGAGCAAAGGGCTTGGGCATGGCCTTTTCGGACTTAGAGAAAAGCGTCTTGGAGCAAACCCCATTGCGGAAATACGCATCTCACGGCGAGATCGCCAAGGCCGCGCTTTTTCTCGCATCAAGTGACTCTTCTCATACGACCGGCGAAGCGATCAATGTCTCCGGTGGTCGCTTGATGAATTGAACGGGCCGCTGTTGCATAAGGATGCCAGGATCCAAGACCTGAGCCTGAATGCACGCAACCATTTTTTACTTCCCCGCCTTCAATCCCGCGCGACCGATCAGTTGGCCGCCCTCCGTTTCGAGATCAAGCCGCAGCTCCGTGCCGGGCGCAATGCGATCGAAGGTCCAGGCGGTCCAGAGGCGAAAGCCTTCCTCTCGTCCACCGATCATATTGTAAAAAGGAGAAGCGAAAATCAGCTTGCCGTTCTCGTACCAGCGGTGTTGCACCTTTTCCTTCAGCCCCAAAGGCGCTCTGATGGCAGTGAGACCGTAGAGCCGCAGAGAAGCGTCTGGATCGAGCCGAGTCACCGCGGGCTCAATCTGCAACGACTCTTGTTGAAAGCCGCTGCCAAATTCAGCGCTGACCAAACGCAAAGGAGCGGGAGGTATGAACGAACGCCCCAGCTCCACCAGCCCCACAAGCAAAACAGCAATCAGAACGCCGAATCCAACGCGGCGGCTTAATGACTGCGAGGGTGGAGGGTAAAGCGTCAGGAAGCCGATCAGCGCCAGCGCGGCGCTGATGCGCGTGGTCAAGGTGTTGCTCAGGCTCCAGAGGACGGGAAGCATGACGTTGATCAGAGCGAAAAGATTGAAGGCAAAGAAAATCGCCGTCCAGTTTCGTTTCACCGAAAGATGGCGATCATAAATGACGTCGAGGATGGAAAGAGTGGCGGATAATCCGACCAACACGACAAAGACGATATTGCGCGACCCAAGCGTGGCGCTGGCATAATAAATCGGCAGCACGAAAAACAGCACCTGCTGATAGAAATTTTTGTTGAAAAAGTTGATGAGCAGCTGGACCCTTGGAGCCCATCGCGCCGGCAAGCGGGGTTGACTCAGTAGCTTCGGCAGAAAAAGGCTCGAAAGCCAGATGAAGCTGATGTAGAAAATCGCGATGCGCAGATAGGCGAATTTCCGCGCTCCCAGCCACATCATCCCGATACCCAAGATCAAGGCATACAAGCTATGCAGCCACCAGAGTATTTCTTGATGACGATGAAACCATCCGATCAGCGGACGGTTGGAATTCGACAAGGACTTTTCGATGGTTGGGTTAGAATCCGGCATATCGGTGAAGAAACAAACTGCCAGTAGACACCCGGTGATATGAGATAGAAAAAGGTATCTACTCAGTTAAAGCAAGCTTACTGGAATTGTCGATGCGAGGAAATGCAGTCGGGGAAGAGCACTTTTCAACGAGCCCCGAGCTTCAAGACGAGACCCGGGACTGCGCGTAATTTCAATCGGGTCGCCGTGATCGTGTTCGTCTTTGTGTGGCAGGTAACGGGCCAGAGCCGGGAGACATGAGGAAGAAGGAATCGGGTTAGATTCGGGAAAACAGGTGGGGTGGTACCCGTATTGTGCACCGACGGCAAGGTTATATAATTTAACTATCGAGAAAGCCGTATATCCTTTGACGCGCTTTCAACTCGTTCCTGTCTCGGGGGATTACTCTAGCGGAGCATTGCTTCGATCATTTTAGCCGGGAGGAGACATCATGAGCAGGATCTTTAACGCTGACCATGGGCTTATGCGGTGGCGGAAATCACGAACATGGGTCATCGCGTGCTTAATAATTTTATGTGCTTTGGAAATTAGCGGCTGTAGCATGATGGGTAAACCACCGACTGAAGCCTTGGCTAATGCAGAACTGCGTCTCCGCGCAGCGAGTGAAGCCAGGGCTGCCGAATTTGCCCCGATGGATTTGCAGAGCGCCAGGGAAAAACTAGAGGGCTCCAAGCAGGCCATAGCCGCCAAGAGATACGAAGATGCGCGCCGACTCGCGGAAAGCGCCCAGGTGGAGGCGGAGCTTGCGGAAGTGAAAGCCGAAACAGAGATTATGCGGCGGGCCGCGGAAGAGCTCCAGAAGGGCATCGATGCGCTTGCGACGGACGCCGAGCGCGGCTCAAGGAAGTCACTATCCAAGTGACCTGACAAGGAGTAGATTATGAACAGGGACAATACGTTGGTGGACCGCTGGGAATTTTGGGCGGCACTCCCACTGCTTGCCGTTATATCTGTAGGTTGCGGAGCGGTCCGTAATCCGGCCTTAGAGCGGGCACGTGACGCCTATCAACGGGCTCGGCACGATCCCGAAGTCGTCGGGCGGGCTGCCGTGTCCCTGGATAAGGCCGGGCAAACTCTGGAACAAGCCGAGCGCGCATGGACGAAGGAAAAGGATGTAACGGAAGCGGAGCATCTAGCTTATATCGCTGAGAAAAGAGTTGAAATAGCGCGGGCTACTGCAAGGCGGAGGTTGGCGGCCGATGAGATCCAGCAACTCAAATCCAAGCGCGAATAAATTCTTCTCGAAACCCGCCCTCGCGAGCTAAGCAGAAGCAGAGATCCTACTGCTCCTGGCGTAGCAATGATTTTCGTCGTCGTATCCGCTTTAGCTCGATCCACCGCTACCCAACTGTCTTGATGCACACGGTTCACGACACTTTCACTCACTCGGTCTAATGACATTCAGGAATTGAGAACTCGCTTAACGATGGAAGCGATTCTTTCGACATGATCGAAGCTCACCTCCGGCTCACAGGGCAGCTCGATTAGATCGGCCCAGACTCGTTCCGCGCGCGGAAGACGCTCGCGGGCCCAGGGTTCATAATGGGACAGAAGATGGATCGGAACATAGCTGCCTTGGACTTCATAGCCCGCGCTGCCCAGGACTTGAATCAGATGCGCGGCCAGGTCGTTGCCGCGATGTTTTGGCAAGAGCCGAATAACCTGTGTCAGGCAGGCGGACCCGGTTCGGTGCGGAATGAATTCTAAACGCTCTTCTGTTCCGAGCAAATCTTGATAGGCCTCGACACGCGCGCGTCGGGCGGCGATGTTCTCAGGCAAGGTTTTCATGAGACTTAAAGCAACCGCTGCGTTAAGGTTGGCCATGATTTCCTTCCGATATGGAATCGGCGGCGAATCGGGAGTGGTGGTTTTCGCACGAGACAACGCCGCCTGCACAGGAAGTGTCCAGCGCCTCCAGCGCCGCCAAATCATCGTGGACAAGAAATTCCGTACTGCGGGAGAAAGCTCAGCCGGCGCCAGATCAATCTTGGAACTGCCGTTAAGAAAATCTCTATTCCGGGAAACAACGATACCCCCGCCGAGGCCGAAACAAACTTTCTCGCTCCCAAAACTCAGAATTCCCGCATCGCCAAAGCTGCCGACCGGTTGATCATCGATCGTCGCGCCCAAAGCCTGTGCTGCATCGTCAATCACGCGAATTTCCCTGTTGCGGGCAAGCTCTATGACCGCGCGAATGTCCGCGGGATTGCCAAACAGATGCGGGACAATGATGGCCTTGGTTTTATCGGTCAGTACCGCCTCGACTGTCTCTGCAGTGATACTGAGATCCTCTCCCACATCCGCCAGCACGGGGAGCGCGCCGACAGCCAAAATGGGCGAGACGACAGCGGTGCAACAGAAGGTGGGAATCACTACTTCATCGCCCTGCCGGACGTCGCACGCCCGCAAGGCGATTTCCAGCGCTAAACTTCCGGAGCCGCAGAGGACGGCGTCTTCAACACCGAGTGTCTCGATCACTAAAGATCTCAGCTCGCTGAGGTCCGGCCCGTCGATGATCGTGCCCAATGCAAACGATCGAATGACCCTGCGATACGTTGCGCCGTTCCAATAAGGTACGCAGAGAGGCACACGGTAAAAGTAGTTCGTCAAATTCATGAGATAATTATTTCGCAGGGTATTGAACAAACGGCAAGCGGAAAGGCGGAACGCTGAAACGCTTTATTGAACCCCGGCGGCCTTCAGATATTGTAGATCAGTGAAGCGTTCAGCAGCGGGGACCGGAGTCGGAATGACCCCAGCTTCACCCATGAGCGTGAGCACGCGATTGAATGCGCTCAAGCTCAACTGCCGAGGCCGCATTTTGTCCATAGCGCAAGGTGACTAGGTCGGCCGCTCGATCAAGCTGAGAAAAAGCAGCGCGCCGACAACGAACAGAATTCGATGAGTCATAATCCCCGCCGGGTCATCTACCGTTGCGCACTTTGGCGGGAAATACAACGGAAAGATGTATTCGTGCAAGAGCTAGCAGCTACGCGCTGGCAATGAGGATCTGGATTTCAAAGCGTGGATGGCTCGAACACCAGATCACCCTCCGGCCTGAAGCATTGAACCGGTTAACCGTTTTGAACGGCTTGAACGGTTTGAACTCTTCGAGCCGTCTAGTTGAAACTGCGATCGAATCGACGAGAAGAATTAGCCAATATCGGGCGCGACGCAATCTTTCATGCGGCAACAAAGGCAAGTGAGAAGGGATTCAGCTCGCTCAGGAGTCTTGACTGCCTTATTTGATCCTGCCATTTCTCGATTGAGGTAGACTGAGTAGCAAGGAATAGGATTGAAGAAGCTGATATCCGAAAAAGCTGAGCGATTTACCGAGTCGGTGATCCGCGAGATGACGCGGTTAGCTAATAGATATGGCGCGGTTAACCTTGCTCAAGGGTTTCCCGATTTCCCTGCCCCTGAGGAGATCAAACGAGCCGCCATCCGCGCCATCGAGGACGACTACAACCAGTACTCGATCACTTGGGGTACGAAGAGCCTGCGCGATTCAATCGCGAAAAAATACGAAACCGATTATGGGCTCAGGATCGATCCTGAGAGCGACATTACCGTCTGCTGCGGATCTACGGAGGCGATGATGTCCGCCATGCTTGCGGTCACCAACCCCGGCGACGAGGTGATCATTTTCGAGCCCTTCTACGAGAACTACGGTCCAGATGCAATCCTTTCAGGCGCCACCCCGCGCTATGTGACCCTCCATGCTCCGAACGTAAACGACGATCCTGAGGGCACCTGGCACTTCAACCCTGACGAGCTAGAGGCCGCGTTTAACGACCATACGAAAGCGATCATCATCAATACCCCGAACAACCCGACGGGCAAAGTTTTCACACGCGCGGAGCTGGGGCAGATCGCGCGCCTCTGCCAAAAGTGGAATGCATTGGCCATTACCGACGAGATCTACGAGCACATTATCTACGATGGTGCCGAGCATATTCCTATCGCCACAATCCCAGGCATGCGCGAACGCACCATCACCATCAATGGCATGTCCAAGACCTACAGTGTCACCGGCTGGCGCGTCGGCTATGCCATTGCTGCTCCGCATCTGACCAGCGCTATGAGGAAGGTGCACGATTTCCTCACCGTGGGCGCGCCTGCGCCGCTCCAGGAAGCCGGCACAACTGCGTTGACGCTTCTGCCAAGCTACTATGAGAATCTCGCGCGCGATTACGCGCAACGGCGCGACTTGTTGCTTGGGCTCCTCGGCCAAGCCGGGTTCAAGTGCTACAAACCTCAAGGCGCATATTACATCATGACGGATATATCAGAGTTCGGCTTTACCAATGATACGGACTTCGCACGTTACCTCACCAAGGAAATTGGTGTGACCGCGGTGCCGGGAAGCAGTTTCTATCATCAGCCCGAATATGGCTTTAAGCACATACGCTTCGCCTTCTGCAAGGTTTTAGATACGCTGCGGCAGGCTGGTGAGCGATTGCAAAAGCTACGTACGGTTAAA
>Ga0066695_10000230_pt1 | contig 14953 bp, 9 predicted proteins | sample GraSoiAngelo_144_FD_66452 | JGI IMG/M metagenome (GOLD analysis project Ga0066695, IMG submission 66452) | Grasslands soil microbial communities from the Angelo Coastal Reserve, California, USA - 14_1009_02_40cm | ecosystem: Environmental > Terrestrial > Soil > Grasslands | place: USA...
CGTGCGCGACGTTCCATCCGTAGCCCGCAAAGCGCGTTGCTACGTCTTCGCTGAACGACCACTCGGCAGGCCCGTCCAGCGTCACGCGGTTGTTGTCGTAAACCCAGCAAAGATTCGAAAGCTTCAGATGGCCCGCCAGTGAAGCCGCTTCGCATGACACGCCTTCCATCAAATCGCCGTCTCCGCAGACCGCGTACACCTTGAAATCGAAAATGGCAAAGCCTGGCTTGTTGTAATTCTCTCCCAGCCACTTGCTGGCGATGGCCATGCCCACGCTGTTTCCTGCGCCTTGACCCAACGGCCCAGTCGTGGTTTCCACGCCGGTCGTAAGATGCGATTCCGGATGCCCCGGCGTTCTGCTGTCGATTTGCCGGAACCGCTTGATCTCTTCCATGGGAACGGAGAGATCATTGGTCACTTCGCCCTTTGCATTCACCTGCCGCACGCCGGCCAAATGCAATGTCGCGTATAAAAGCATGGATGCATGTCCCGCCGAAAGCACAAAGCGGTCGCGGTTTGGCCACGTGGGATCCGCAGGGTCATAACGCAGGTAGTGCTGCCATAGGGAATAAACTACCGGCGCAAGCCCCATTGGCGCGCCGGGATGCCCCGAGTTTGCCTGCTGGACCGCGTCGATCGCCAGAGTGCGAATGGTATTGATGCTCAGCAGATCGACGTCCACTTGACTCTTCGCCTGACTCACTTTCGCTCCTGTCGCGGGCAGAAGGACACCCGCAGTTCACAACCGCTATTTTAGATGCCCCAACAGGTGGGGCAGGTGAGGAATTTTACGACAAAATCGTTGGCCTTGCTCGATTGGAGCGCAAGGTTCTTGGTATCTGACCGGCAAGACGACAACCATATTCCCTGGTTCCAAAGAGAGGAACTTTCCCCTTGCAGGCAACATGCGCTTAACGCCCGTGACTCGCATGGGGCTGCAAGGAATGCAAATCCTGACTGAAACGGACCCCGAGTCCATCATGAGTTTTGGCTTGGGGACGCGAGGAAAAAGGAGAGCCCTGCCACTCGAGCTGGCGGTGCGGCTCGAGAGCGACCAGGAGCGATGACCTGGTGAGCGCCTTAATTTCACCCCAATTTCAATTGACAAGAATGATGGGTGAGCGTATTGCTCTCGTATCCCGCCTACCGGGAGTTGGTATCTGCCGCAGATACCCGTAGTCGGAGGAGGGATCGCGATTGCCCGCGACCCCCTCCGCGGATCCGGACGAGCGGTTTTCACCGGCGTACAGGAGGTAAGCCATGCTTGCTTTGACATCCGACATCGCTTCTGGGACAGCAAAGATGACCTGGAAAGTACTGCGCAAGATTAACAGCTTGTTGCCGGAAGGGGATTTGCCCAGTCCAAGCTGGGCCCCTGGCCGCCTTCTGAAGCAGCGGGAACGCACGCCAATGGCTGTCGGAGTTCCCAGGAGAACCCAGTCGCTGTGTCCCGATTGCAATCGCGAAGCGGTCGAGCGAGTGCTAAAGGGAGAGATGGATCTTGCGGATTTTCGAGACAACCCCGGAGTCGTTGAAGCGCAGATATTGGAAGAAGGCGGGCGCATCCTCATGCGGAAGGCCTGCGAGAGGCATGGCCCATTTGAGGATGCCCTTTCGAATCACCCCGATTTCTTTCGAAAGATGGAGCGCCTCGCTTTCGGCAGAGACTTCGGATGCGCTGACGATTGCGGCGTGCACGGTCATGGTCCGAACCGCATCACTTCCGGCAGAGGGACCTTTTTAGTTGTTGATCTGACCAACCGCTGCAACATGATGTGCTCCCCGTGCTTCATGGATGCGAACGCCGCCAGCTATGTTCACGAATTGACCATGGAAGACATAAAGGTCATTTTCAGCAATGCACGCTCGTTCAAGCCTCAGCGGGAAATCAATATTTTGTTCTCGGGAGGGGAGCCCACGATATCGCCGATTTTTCTTGATGCGATTCGGCACGCGAAAAGCGTGGGCTTCGATCGGCTTCACGCTGCAACAAACGGCATCCGGTTCGCTGAGAGTAGGGATCTCGCTTTGCAGGCGAGGGAAGCTGGCCTCCATGGTGTCTACCTGCAAATCGACGGAGTGTCTGAAGAAAAGAACAAACATCGCGGGTTGCGAAACTACATGCCGGTGAGGCGCCAAGCCTTGGAGAACATCGCCGCGGCTGGCATGAGAACAACGCTTCAAGTGACGGTACTGAACGGTGTCAACAACGACGGGCTTGGAGACATTGCCCGTTTCGCGATTCAGAACATAGACAAAATCCATGGCGTCGTTTTTCAACCCATCATGTTCGCCGGTAGAGACGAGTACGTATCGCCCGATGAACGATATGCGCGGCGCTATCCTCTCACGCAGCTCGCTTTCGATCTGCACGAGCAGACTTCGATGGACTGGCAGCCAATGCGGGATTGGTTCCCGCTATCAGACGTTGGGATATTCGCTCATCTGTGCGATGTCCTTAACCCCAACGCCAAACTGGGAAGCCTTTTCCAGGAAGCCCATCCCAACCGTGGGATTTTCAGCGCCTTGCTAGTGGACACCTATCACCGAGAGGCGGTCCCTATCCCCGCCTTTTTTGACTTGGAACAATTCATGCGAGACATCGTAGAAATAACCGATTCTGGAAGGTTAGCGGCAGCAACCAAGGCACTTGTCTCGCTTTCCCTTCTCCGCAATTTCAACCAGCAGAAGGCACCCCGGGGGTTCGGGCCTCGTGATCTTCGGCGCGTGCTTGAGGATTGTTTCTATCGCGTCACCGGCAGCAGCGATCCCCGCTGGTCACAAAAAGCGTCTGAGCCTGAGGGACGCTGGAGGGTCATGATCTTCAACGGTATGTGGTTTCAGGACGCCTTCAATTACGACTTTTCGGGAATCTGCAATTCGACTACTCCAGTGGCAATTCGGCAGGGTGAAATCAGTTTTTGTGCCTACTACGGCGGCGGTTGGCGGAAAGTCGTCGAGCATCAAAGCCAGACTGCAACCTTGGCGGAATGGCACAGAACCCACGGTCGCCACGAAATCTACGCCAACGGCAAAAACGTGGACCTTGGGCAGCCCGTGTCCGGTGCGGAAGCCAAGCTAGTGCAGATTGCAAGGGAACCACTGGCGGTTCCGACCGGCGACTGACACCGCTGACCCTGCCTGGACCATTCTGATAGGAGCGAGACTGGCCTCGGAGCAGGAGGAGCAGCTGTCGTGGAATTTGAGCACAGGGGGAATTCAGATAGGGGTGTTCGCGCAAGTGGCCTGGTGCGTCTAAAGCTCACGAGGATACTCTCCAAGCGTTTTTGGCTCTTCTGGGATTTCCCCAGAAGATGATCGGCGCAAAGCTGAAGAACCAGCACCGGTGCATTTGGAGCCGTGTTCGGTTGCGGACGCAAAAGTGAACTAAATTCGGTTTGTGCTATGTTTTAGACACTGCCTGTGCCCGGGTGGCGGAATGGCAGACGCTGAGGACTTAAAATCCTCCGGGGATTTTTCCTCATGTGGGTTCGACTCCCACCCCGGGCACCACTCTTTCTTATTGAAGATGAACGAGTTGTTGACGCGCCGCTTTCCGCATACCTCTGATGTACGTCTCTTTGCAAGAGAACGAGCGGATCGCGGCTCCAGGCGTTAGCCAAATCCGCTTCCAGTTGTTCCTGTCGCGACCGCACCCATGGCGCATAATGCTTCTCCGTGATCCTCACACTTGATGGCCAAGCAGTATCGAGACTCGTTCAATGGGCACACCGGCAAGAAGCAATTCGACAGCGAATGTGTCGCGGAAACGGTGTGCATGTCCGTTCGGAACGCTTGCGAGTTTGCAGAGTCTGCGCAGTCGCGTTTGCCAGCTTCGCACGATGCTTTCCAGCTTCCCTCGTCCGCTCCAAAAGAAAAACTTATCCGTGACTTTTGGCGTTGCTTCCAACGCCGATAAGACAAAATCCGGAAGGATTGTGTTAACGGGAACGCCAGTCTTCTGCGTGTACAGGAAGAGTCGGTTGCCTTCGATCCTATCTGTGCTGAAGTTGACAGCGTCTCCGATGCGCATGCCACTGTAACGAAGTAGCAGGACAAGACCGCGAACGCGTCGCCCGTTCTCGATCCCGTGACTGGGCATCTCTTCTTTGTATTTTTGCCTCTGAGCGACACAAGTCAGGACTAAGTCATGGTTGTGCTCGAAGCAAGAGAACTCACGAAGTGCTACTTGCCATCGGTGCCGGCTGTGCGCGATCTCTCGTTTTGTTTGACTGAAGGCCAGGTACTCGGATTTGTTGGCCCCAACGGATCGGGTAAGAGCACCACGGTGAAGATGTTGACCGGGCTGCTGCAACCCACCCACGGCCAAGTTCTCTGGTGCGGCGCAGCGATTCAGCGTGACTTGCTGCAGTATCGTAAACGGTTAGGTTATGTTCCCGAAGAGATCGATCTGTATCCGTTTCTCTCCGGTTGGGAATATCTCGAGCTTGTTGGCACGCTTCGCGGATTGCCACGCAAGAGTTTAACGGCGAAGATCGACGCGCTGCTGGCGCTTTTTTCGCTGGCTCCGCACCGCCATTCAGCCGTAGGCTCGTATTCAAAAGGAATGCGCCAACGCATCGCGCTCATCGCAGCTCTTCTGCACGATCCATCGCTTTTGATTCTTGATGAACCGCTTTCGGGTCTTGACGTCACGTCTGCAATGATTGTGAAACATTTGATCCAGACGCTTGCCGAACGAGGCAAAGCCATTTTGTATTGCTCACACGTTTTGGAAGTCGTCGAGAAAGTCTGCTCCCACGTCATCGTCCTTCGCAAGGGAAGGACCCTCGCATACGGCCATCCCGCGGAGCTCATGAAATCCGCTGGGCAGTCCTCTCTCGAGCACGCCTTTGCACATCTGGTCGAGGGCGACGATGCGCCGCAGGCTGCGCGCGATATCGCCGCCGTAATGAGTTCGGTGTGATTTCCGCGTTGAAAAAATCCGTTCGCTCCAGGCTGGAAATGCTCTCAGAGAGGCCGTTCTACCGCCTTCTTCGGCATTGCGTCGATCGCATGTTTCATGGCGGTGAAGGCTCCGGAACCGGCGAAGTGGATGCCAGCATTGGGGTCATTCTAGCAATTCTTGCCGCGCCGGGCGCGTTTGTTTCCTTGGCGCTGGTCAGCAAGTATGGGGCCTTTTTTCTGTGGTTTCGGGAATACTATGTCAAAGACCTGGTCGGTTCGTTGCGACGGGGCGGCGAGAGTCTGCATTTCGATCCATTCACTGCCTCTTTGCCAGACCAGTATTTCTTCATTGTTCTTTCGATGGCCGTTGCCGCCGCCGTGGCGCTCTGGAAATGGGACAGCCTACTGCCCGACAGCCACGATTATGCGAATCTCGCGCATCTCCCTCTACGGAGCAGGGACATCTTCTTTGCAAATCTCACTACGCTGCTTCTCCTTGCCGCGATTCTATCCGTGGACATCAACGCCGTCTCTTCCGTGCTTTTCCCATTGCTCGCATGCGGCTCGCGCGAAGTCTTCAGCTACACGGCGCTCTTTTTCGGCACACACGTTGTTTCTGTTGTCCTCGCGGCCGCATTCGGATTTCTCGGCGTGCTCTCGGTTTTGGCCATTCTGATGAGTGCTTTGCCGTACCGCGCGTTTCGAAAAGCCTCCATTTACGCCCGGAGCGCGGTTCTGATTTTCCTCGTAGCCTTGCTCACCACGTCTTTCTCCGAACCGGCCAAGATCGAGCGGCTCGAGCGTGGGGCAAGCGCATGGTCGCGATTTCCTCCTCCCGCCTATAGTTTCTGCCGTCTTGTAGAATGAGCAAGTTACGTGGAATCAGTGGGGGTCTGAATTCCGATTCCCCCTCACCAGCTCCGAAAACTCTCAGTGGACTTGCGACACATCCGTGTCCTTCGCAATGAGCGTGGGAGCGGTGAGTTGGTCGCCAGCTATTTTTCGCCGAGTAAATCGAATCGCTCACGCGATAGAGAATTTCGCCGCCCGCGCGATTGGCCACGAGTTCGGTGTCCGCCCTGCGGGTCTTACAAATGCCGTTAGCTCAACACGAGGCGATTCGAAAGAGTCGGCGTTAGCTCACGACCTTAATTAAATCTCAGGGGTTTGCTGGCCTCGCGTGGTCGCCATCGAAAATGATAGCTCCATTGCTATCCAGAGCCAGATTTAGATGCTCTGCTAGGAATTCCAGCCGTCGCTGCCAGAAATCGTTGACGTTCGGCTTACTCTCAAGGACATGGCCTTCATCTTTGTAGATGCGGTATTCCGCGTCCTTGCCCAACCGCTTCAGCGCGGCGAATATCGCGTCGGATGCTATCAGGTTTCCGTCCTTGTTTCCCTGGCCGATCAACAGCGGCGTCTCGATTTGATCGAACTGATAAATCGGAGAGTTGGCTAAATATCGCTCGCGGTATTCCCAGGGCGTGCCCCCCAAGTTTCCTTGTCCATGCTCGTAATATCCGCCAGTTGCATCGGCGGCTTCAGGCCGCTGATTCAAGTAGTCCGCCACCAAATCCGGATGTAGTATCGCAGCGGTAATGACTGCGGCCTTAAAGCGCTTCGTTTGACAAATGAGCGCCAGCGTGCAATAGGAGCCGTAACTCTGCCCCATCACCGCCAAGCGATTGGGGTCGGCATAGCCTTGTTCGATTGCAGCGTCAATGCCCGGGACCACCGTATTCACCAGATCTTTCATCACCATGCCGGTGCGCAGGGGTGCATCCGGGTAGAGCACGGCATAGCCGCGCGTTGCGAGAATATGGAAATTCCATGTCGAATCGCTCCAAAACCCGAAGCTGTTCACATAATTCGAACCGTTAGCCCCGCCATATACCCACACGGCCAGAGGGAGGCGACGGCCTTTCTCATAGCCCGGAGGCAAGAGAAGCGCTCCACGTAACCGTTGCCCATCTGCACCTTTCCAATCGATGATTCTGGCAGAGCCTAACTCATAGTGCTCAATTCCCTCATTAAGATGCGTGACCTGTTGCGTCTCGTTGCTTGCGGTATTGAACACCCAGGCGTCTGCCAGATGCTGCTGGTCCTTCGCAATGTATGTGATTTCTCCAGTGGCGTCGCTGGCATCCAGATTGAAGGTCGTGTAATACGTTCGCTCGTTCTCTAATTCAGCAAAGCTGTGCCCGCTGGCGAGATCGATGCGGAAGATTCCGGCCTTTGTCCCTTGGCGTTCACGAGCGATAACCCAAGCTGTATGCCCCTCGTTCGTGGTCCACAGAATTGGTTGACGGGCACGCGTTACGATTCCGGTGATCCGATGTCCGGGAATGTCGCCAACTGCAGTCCCCCGTCCAGTGGAAACTTCGATTCGCCAGAGCTTGCCGTCATTTCCGAGAGCATAGATGTTCTTTCCCGTGGCGTCCCACACTGGAGGCCGCTCACCTTCGCCGTCGTTGAAACTAGGAAGGCCAGCGGCCGACAGGTTCTTCGCAGCGCCATCCGCGACGGAAACAACCACAATCTCGCCCTTAGCTCGCTGCCCACTTGAAATGTAGGCAATCTGACGACTGTCAGGTGACCAGTTCAGCTCGATTCCATAGCCGAGCTGGATCCTGTCCGCAAGCTTGCGACTGCGACCACTGTCAAATGCATAAAGCTCTAGTTCGTCGATGAACTGCTGGGTGTTCGGTTCGCGGCCCAGCGTTGAAGTATACGCCACGTACTTTTCATCGGGAGAAAACGAAAACCAGACAGCTTTGACGTGCTTTGCGATACGCGAAACGCTGTGGTTGCGCAAGTCTAGAATCGCCAGGTCTCCCCATTCCCCATCCGTAAAGTCGGCCGCGTCAGGTTTGGTCGCCTGCTCTTTCGCGGCATCGGTCTTCTTGCTTAGAGCCTTGAAGACGATAACTGACGGTTCGTTGAGGGCCGGTTTTGGGAAACGCTCCCTGCCTTCGGTAGCTGGCAGGAGCGCGTTGGCTTGGGCGACGCTCATTCCTTCGGGCAGAATTTTGCATAAGATGCGATGGCTATCGGAAGACCACCGCACAATTTCGAAACCAAAAAATGACCGGACGATCACACCTGGGAAGCGTTCCGATTTACCTGTAGCCTTTTCCCATATCCAGATTCCGGCTTCACCGCCTTCATCGGAGTAATAAGCCAGGCGGCTCCCGTCCGGGGACCACACTGGCGCCCAGTTGAAGTTAGTAGAATTTCCAAGCTTAATGACCTGTCCGGTTTTGATGCTTGTAATGCCAGCCTGCTTGCGATTGTTGCCCTCAGCGAAGGAAACTCCAGTCGCGGTATAGAACCTGCCCGCAGGCACAGCCTCATCGATCGCCCAGGTATGCGCGAGCCACTCCCCATCCGGCGAAAGATCGAAAGCAGAACGAGTGTCAGGCGCGTTGGTTGCGACAGCGATGTCCAGTGGCAAAGGTTCACGGACCCGTTGTTGGCCCTCAACAGCGGATGCAAGCCAAACCGCGCAGCACATTGCTCCAGCCACTACCGCGAAGCGGTTCGGCTTCGATGAGTATCTGAACGTCGGCATCACTGCCCCATGGTTTCGAAACTGTATTCTATGCCCGGATGCCCGGTGTCACCAGAAACGGAAATTGAACAATTGAACCTCATGGTGGGCTTAGGAGGGCAGTGGGTCAACGTCAACGATGCCTACTACCGTTGGGAACTATCTCGTCCGGCCGACGGCCAGCTTACGAGAGGGAAGAATGAAGACGCGCGCTCGTAACCCCTAACTTGGTTAGAAGCCGCGAGTGGAGCTTGCGTTGCCGCCGTGTTCGGCGATTCTTTCTGCGACACCATGGCAATGGCGCTGGTGCGTCATCGCCATGAATCAACGCCGTGTACGTCCGGTGTACCTCAATCCCGGGAATCTGCCATTTTTGCGTTTTTTGGCGTGTACTAGAATCAGTAAGTTGCGTGGGATCAATGGGACTTAGGAGTTCGAATCCCACTCGTCCACCGATTCTTCAACCAAGACGAAGACCGCCAACAGCCAAAGAAAGTGGCCCACGCTCGCACGTGGTCGATACTTCCCAGATCCGGACTTCTAGGGCGTCTCAGCAACTTTAGCCTTTTAGGAACAGACACAGAGTCTTTCTCTCGCCGAAAGTGAGATGCCATTCTCGCTGCCGAAGGCAGCGCGGTCCCTCTCTCCGCCCAGGGCGAATCTAACATGGAAATTCTTTATTCGTCTCGGGAGCAGACCGTCAGAGTAGCACTCGACCCGCGAGGAGTTTTGGCGTCAGTATTTGAGAATCGAATATTGCGCTGACGCTCCGAGACATAAACACATTACTTGCATTAAGATGACGCCATGGTTTTCAGGACTAGCAATCAGTGTTTCACATGCTGAAGCTATAAGTGCAAGGTCTATTGCTCACTGTGACCAGTTCGCGTACTACATGACAGCGATGAGTCTACTAACGCGCAGAGCATTTTGTGTTTCTGCGGGTTTCGCAGCCGCTACGCTCAAGGTGCCACGCCTCGCATTCGGCGATGGGCCTGAGCGCGATATTCCGGATCTTGCAAAGATTGATCGGCGGCGAGTCCTTAATGCGGCGGACCGTTACCTCCAGCAACCACCGGTAACGATCACGGCGTTCTCAAGTCCGCGGAGTGCAGGCGAGCTGCACGATTATTATTCCGAGGGCGATTATTGGTGGCCCGATCCAAAAAATCCTTCTGGACCGTATATCCGTCGTGATGGCATGTCCAACCCGGACAATTTCCTGGCTCACAGACACGCGCTGATTCGGTTAAGTATTCAGGTCCCTGCGTTGACCGCGGCATGGGTTCTCACGCACGATAGGCGATACGCGCGGCATGCCGTGAACCACTTACGAGCGTGGTTTCTCGATCCTGCGAGACTCATGCATGCAAGCCTTCAGTACGCCCAGGCGATTCATGGTGTAATCACAGGACGTGGGACCGGAATTATTGACACCATCCACCTTGTGGAAGTCGTCCGCTCCATCCCGGTACTGGAAAAAGCTCGCGCTCTCTCTACTCCGGAAATGCGCGGCCTGCGCAAGTGGTTCGCCGACTATCTGGATTGGATGATGACTTCCAAGAACGGCCAGGAGGAGTGCGACGCAAAGAATAACCACGGAACGTGCTGGCAGATGCAGGCGTCGGAGTTCGCGGCGTTTACAGGCAATAAGGAGTTAACCGCGTTTTGCCAAAAAAGATTCAAGGAAGTCATCGTGCCAGAGCAAATTGCTGAGAATGGCAGTTTCCCTCGAGAACTCAGTCGCACGAAGCCTTATGGTTACTGCCTTTTCAACCTGGATGTCATGTCCGCCGTTTGCCAAATCCTCTCAACGCCGGAGAACAATCTTTTCACCTATTCCCTTCCGGATGGCCGAGGTTTCGCGAAAGCGATGGCCTTTATGTTTCCCTTCATCGCTGATAAGAAGTCGTGGCCATATGCGCATGATGTCGAATACTTCGAGGATTGGCCGGTGCGACAGCCTAGCCTCCTATTTGCGGGAATCGCACTTTCGAAACCTGAATATCTCGCGGCCTGGAGCAAACTGAATCCTGACCCGACTGTGGAAGAAATCATTCGCAACTATCCCATACGCCAACAACTACTTTGGGTGTCCGAAGGAGTGCAATCCTGAACACACTTGAGACGCCCTCGATTCGAGCGTCGCGGAAAGGCGCCGACGTCATTTCGTTGGCGTGAAACGGGCGAGCAAACCGCCGCCCCCTCGCAAACTGATATCGAGCGAATCGGTACGTCTCCGAATTGCGTTTTCCATTTCTACAGCCGCATCATCCGTGGGATTGTCGCGAACTAGCACCATTTTGTAATCTCCCTCGCCGAGAAATGAAAGAGGCACGTGCAACGTCTTTGGCTGGGGTCCACCCATTATTGCCAGGAACCAGACGTTCCCTTTTCGTCGGGCGTAAGCCGCGAGTTCGCCGATCTCCGAGTCCGGCAAAACGATGGTCTCATCCCAGATCGGAGGAACGCTCTTGATGACATCGACTGCGGAACTCTTCAGAATGGTTTCGGGATTGGCGGCAATCGTGAGCAAAGGGGCTGAAAAAATAGCGATGCTCGCAATCTGGTGCGCCACGGTAGTGTTGCGGCGGCGCTCGTTGAACATCATCGCCGTGTAATCCGCGGGCCCGGCAAGACAGCGTGTAAACGGCAGAGTGGTTTCGTGCCACGCACGGTCTTTCAGGGCGCTAGACTCCATGCCGCGAACCGCCTCGCGGACCATCTCGTTCGGCCAGGTGCGCGCGCGGCCAGTCGGTTTGTTCGCTCCGTGGAACACGACCATCACGTGGTATTCCGCCGCATTTTGAAGAAGCGCTTCGTAAAGGTCGATCACTTCTTTGGACTCATGATCGAAAAAATCAATCTTCGCGCCGGCGACGCCCAAGTTATGGAGCATCTTGAAGAACTCTTCGCGTGCTTCCCGAGTACGAAGCTCTTTGCTATGTTTCCAAAACCAGATGCTTACGCCTAGCTTGTGTGAGTAATCCACAACTTCTTTTTGCTGCTCGGTTGTCCATTTACTCCAAAATCCTTCGAGGATGTTGTGCTCGAATCCCAGTTCGGATGCCATGCGCGAAAATTCCTCCATGCCCTCGACGCCTTGCGGACCATCGTCGAGGTAGCGCCACACGGCGCGGCCGAGCCTGATCCATGCGGTGTGGATACCTTCCGGAAAGAGTTTTGGATCGGGAGGTGGGCAAAGGTTTGGCAAGATCGTGCTGTTCACGAGCGTGTTCAAATCCTTGCCGACCATCACTACACGCCACGGCGTCGTTATCGTCCCCGTGATGGACGCGGGCTTGCCAAGACGTTTCGCCTCTTCTCTGCCGTAACGCAGCTCGAATGGCCAATTCAAGGGTTGACGATGGCCCAAACCAATCACCCAGCCGCCGTGACCATTCGCCTCCAATCCCATTCCGCTGTAATTCACCAAATTTGCCTCCGTAATCGACGCATACCCGCTGGCCGCAGGCAACTTAAACGTGAGCGGCGGCCCGGCCCATTCCCCGGGCTCCACGTTGGCAATATCTTTTTTGACGTATTCGGTTTCGTAATGACCGCCTGCCAACCCTCCATACCAGACGGTCGAACCACTAGGCATTACGAACGTCGAGTATTCGTCCGGGACGCGCGATGCGTTCTCTTCTACCGGGATTACGTGGCGGAACGCGACGCCATCATCAAAGACGCGAATTTCCAAGGTGTAGTCGATGAAGCTCAAGTCATGCGTCAAAGAGATCTTCACGCCGTTGCATCGATTGATGGCCATACTGTGCGCGCCGTACCAAGGATAGGTCTCGTTCACTTCGTAGCGCTCCACCTTGTTGAACACCACGCCGGAGGAAAGATCGTACCCATCAAGTTTCATGACGATGCGCGAAGGCTCAATCACCGTCGTGTTGCCAAATACAACAGTAAACGTGAGGCGCTCCGCATTGGGCAGGACCGTGAACTTGAGCTTCCCGTCAGGGCTCGCGACCTGTACTTCCTCCATGTGGACCCGTTGCGACCTGCGGGTCTTGGCTGGCTGCGATTGCGCCTGCGACATCGTTGACGAAAAGCCTTCTGGAGCAAACCAGAGTGCTGTAACAACCGCCAGTACGCTGCGCAAAAGGATGTTGATACTTAACACGTAGCGGCACTCTCCCTTTAATGGCTTGCGGCTCTTTGTTGCTGCCCTTCAGACACCGTCGCGAGGCTTTTCTTCACGGACAAAAATATTGTCTTGAGTAGGTTCGGCGTCGCATTCCAGAGCAAGGGTCGTCACCGGGTGGTCCGGCGCCTCTTCTGGCAAGCTGGTGAGACGAACGCGGTAGGGATCCTGCTGGAAATCTATCTTCTTGCCCGATGCGAGGAACCGCGCGGACTTCACTCTCGTTTGCAACCCTGCTATCGCGACGTAATTGCCGGGCCAGAAGTGCACGTGCATGAAAAGCGTGTTGCCCTTGCGCGTGAAGCTCGCGTAGTTCGAGCGGCGGGGCTGACAGGGATCGGATCCGTAGATCGCTTCCCCGTTGCGGCGCAGCCATTGCCCGACTTCCGTCAGCACCCTGACGGAATCTTCCGGGACGCTGCCGTCGGCACGTGGGCCGATATTGAGCAGATAATTTCCCGTGTCCCGCGAACAAGCAATCAAATTTTGAATCACCCTCCTGGGGCTCTTCCAATCATCATCCGCGCGCTGGTACCCCCAACTGTCGTTCAGCGTCATGCAGGACTCCCAAGCGCGGCCTTCCGTATCCGCCTTAATCTGTTGCTCGGGCGTCGAGAAATCGCCCGGAAGCTTGTTGCGGTTGCTGACGATAATGTCCGGCTGAAGCTCGAACACCATTTTGTTCATGCGTTCGGATTCCCAGCCCGCGGCGTCGAGCGGCCATGCAACGTCGTACCAGAGCACGTCGATCTTTCCATAATTGGTCATCAACTCTCGGACGTGCCTATGAATATAATCGACGAAGCGTTTGCGCGCGGCCTCATCCTTTGCGCAGCGCGCGCCGTCGGGATGGTGCCAGTCCATCAGCGAATAATAAAAACCGACGCGCAAGCCTTCGCTGCGAGCAGCATCCACATATTCGCGGACGAGATCGCGGCCCGGTCCTTGCTTTGGCGAGCAATAATCCGTGGTTTTGGTATCGAAGTGGCAGAAGCCTTCATGGTGCTTGGTGGTCATGACCATATAGCGCATGCCGGTTTCCTTTGCGAGCTTGGCCCAATCCCGCGCGGGGAACGGCTTCGGCTTGAATTGCTTTGCCAGAGGCGCATATTCGGAAACTGGGATTCCCTCGTTCTCCATGACCCACTCGTGCCGGCCAAGCACGCTGTAAAGCCCCCAATGAATGAACATGCCGAAGCGCGCCTCGTGCCACCACTTCATCCGGCGTACGCGATCCGTCTGGTCGGCCGACGGGGCCGTAACGGCTTGCGCCGGTGTGAACGGTTGTCCAAAAGCGAACGCAGAATTCACCGGGAGCGTTGCCGCAGCCAGGGCAGAGCCGGTTCCGATCATCCAATCTCGTCGCGACGTCCGATTGGTTGCCATCGTTTTTCCTTCTCCTGTGAACAGCCACCCTTCTATCAGCCCAGCGCGGCGATGGGCGTGAGCACCGCCGCGCGTTTAAGAAAAGAACGGACTTTTGCGTGCAAAATTGATATCAGAAAACGAATCTCAGCCCAAACTGAAGCTCTCTTGGCGTAGTGCCTTGCGCAAGGCTGGTTATGACGCCGGCGCTTCTGTTGGTGATATTAAGCTGAGAAGGCACGTCCATGTTTTGGATATTGAAAACATTAAAAGCCTCAAAGGCCATCTGCAGTCTCATGCCCTCTCTGGGGAGAGGAATGTTCTTGATCATGGAAAAGTCCATGTTGAACACGGACGAGCCACGGTAAGTAGTGCGCCCCAGATTGCCGAACGAGTTGATCGGAGTCGTGAAGGCACAGGGGTTGAACCAAGTTAGGGAATTATGGACGGCGTCCGCAGCCCGCCCGCCTTGGGAAGACGTCAACTGACACTTGGGATCGGGGTTTGCGGGAACCGGACCCGCTTGGAAGGGATCGGCAATGATGTTGGGCCGACCGTAACCACTGGCGGACGATGCGGAAATCCCGCCGCTTCCGGAAATATTCGCGATGTCGCCGCTGACGTTCAAGGTGTAGGGCTGTCCAGACCGGGCCTGGAAGAGAGGATTGGCCTGCCAGTCTCCGAGAATCCAGGAAAGTGGCCCACTCCGCAACCACTTCTTCTCATGGCCGAAAGGAAGCTCGTAAACAGAGGCCAGGGAAAGAAAGTGGGTGATATCGAAAGCGGAGACACCTTGGTTCGATTTCAGGTCGAAGTAATTCTGAACAACTGCACCTCCTCCCGGGCCGTTCTCGACACCAAAGTAGCCGCTGCTCACGTCAATGGACTTGCTCCATGTATAGGACAACAGAAAGAACAAACCGTTCGAGACCCGATGGTGCAAACTTGTTTCAAGAGCGTTGTAGCGAGAGTAT
>Ga0066695_10000231_pt1 | contig 14942 bp, 7 predicted proteins | sample GraSoiAngelo_144_FD_66452 | JGI IMG/M metagenome (GOLD analysis project Ga0066695, IMG submission 66452) | Grasslands soil microbial communities from the Angelo Coastal Reserve, California, USA - 14_1009_02_40cm | ecosystem: Environmental > Terrestrial > Soil > Grasslands | place: USA...
GCAGGTCTCCGTTCAAAACATGCCTTACTTTCGTGAGACCGCCCAGCGCATTTCCGATGCTCTCTTTGAAAATGCAAAATCCTCCGCCCATTTCCCAGAAACCGAACAGGAATTCCGCAAAGTGATGGCCGATCACACGATCGACTGGAATGCTCTCCGCGATCCGTGGGGCCGCCCGTACCGCGTGGTCCCTACTGTGGAAATGGACTACACCGACAGGATCACACTGCGCGCCTACGGACAGAATGCAGTCACTTCAGAAACTCCGGTTACGCGCACCACGAAGTGCATCAGCATCGTCAGTGATGGCCCGGACCTCACCCCTAATACGCCAGATGACTTCGTCCTCGCCAAATTCGCCTCACCCTTCCTCGAGGAACCGGGCAATCCCACAGGCAAGCCCGCCACTCAGCAGAAACTCCAGCCCTTCTACAGCGGCAACTCGGGTGCGGTCCGTATCTTCGTTCAGGATCCCACCGGTGCAGTAATCCCCAACACGAAGATCACTCTCACCAACGAAGCTACGGGAGTTGCCTACGAGGGAACCTCCAACGATCAGGGACTCTGCCTGCTCTCCAATCTTCCTCCGGGCACCTACCGGGTCTTGGTCGAAAGCCCCGGTTTTCGCTCTTACGTTCTGACCAGCATTCCAGTGCTGTCTAGCAATGTTACCGATGTCGAGGTCAAGCTAAACGTTGGTGCTGCCACGGAGACCGTCGAAGTCTCGGCTGAGAATGTCCAGGTCCAGACCGAATCGTCCTCCGTCGCAGTTCTTGCGGGAAAGGTCGGCCTCACCACCAAATCGGGGGCCGCTTCCGGTCAAATCAACATCCCCCTGGCCACGCCTCGTCTCCGCCAGTATTTTCCTGAAACGCTTCTCTGGCAGCCCGAAATTCACACCGATCGCGCCGGCCACTCCACGGTCAAGGTTCCTCTCGCTGACAGCATCACGACCTGGAAAGTTTCCGTCATCGCCTCCACCCTAGATGGACATATCGCCACGGGTTCCATAGACATCCGCGCTTTTCTTCCCTTCTTCGCTGAGCTCGAACCTCCTAAAGTCCTCACCGTTGGCGACGAAATCCAGTTGCCGGTGACCGTGCGCAATTATCTCGATAAGCCGCAATCTGTCTCGCTCGACTGGGCCGCAGAGCCGTGGTCCCAGGCCCTCTCCCCGCGCACGGTCCAACTCAACGTTTCCGCCGGAGACTACGCCGAGCAGACTTTTTCCTTCCGCGCCGCAGTGCCCACGAAGGACGCCAAGCAGCGCCTTAGCGCTTTCAACCGTTCCTCTGCAAACGATAGCGACGCCATCGAAAAGAAACTCCGCATCCTTGCTGACGGCCAGCAACGCCTTGCCCAGTCCAGTTCCATCTTCCTTGGCAACACCTCGCTTTCGATTGAAATCCCGGCGAGCGCTCTTCCTGGATCGGTCGAAGCCGAGTTGGTTCTCTATCCCAATCTGATCGCCCACGTCAGCGACGCGATCGAAGGAATCATGGAGCGACCCTACGGCTGTGCTGAGCAAACCATCTCCTCGGCTTATCCCAGCCTGCTCTGGCTACAGCTTCAAAAGTCCCAGCATTTTCCGTCCTCTCCACTCGATGCCCGGGCGAGCCATTACCTTAAGCTGGCCTACGCGAAATTGCTGCGCTACCACGAACCCGCCGGCGGCTTCTCCCTATGGGGCAAGGGCGAACCGGAAATTCCTGTGTCGGCTTACGCCCTTCGCTTCCTGACGGAGGCTTCGGAATTCACAGAAGTGGATCCAGACATCATTGCGGCTACGCGCCGCTGGTTGCTGCAGCAGGCCACACCGCAGGGCGCCTGGATGGAGAAAGATTCAAAAGGCAAATTCCTGGAGATTTCTGGACTCTACGAGACGGCCTATGTAGTCGAGGTCCTCGCGCGTGATCTTCAACATCGCAACCCCAAGGACAAGGACATCGAAGTTGAGCGCCAAGCGATACACAAGGCAATCGAGTACTTCGCGAAATCCAGTCACGCCAATTCAGACCCTTACGACATCGCCCTCATTGCACTCGCCAAGCTCGCTGCAACAGAAGACGCGTCCCAAGAGATCGCTACGCTCTTCTCTCTCGAACACTCCGAAGGTGAAGCCAGCTACTGGGACCTTCAGCGCAACACCATCTTTCATGGTTGGGGATACACCGGTCGAATCGAAACTACGGCTCTCGTCCTCGATGCCCTGGCCATCGCTAAACAGCAAAGCCTTTCTTCGACCGAGCTTGATCGCTCCCTCAACCGGGGGACTCTCTTCCTGCTCAAAAACAAGGATCAGTACGGCGTGTGGTACTCCACACAAGCGACGGTTGACGTTCTGCAAACGTTGATCCACCAATTGGGCCCCACCTCCACTGTCGACTCATCCCGCTCGCCCATGCTCATCTTCGTCGACGGAAAACCCGGCCCGCAATTTTCGGCTTCAGCAGATATCCGCCAACTCACACCACAACGCGCCGACCTCACACAATTCCTCTCGCCGGGAAAGCACACCATCGAGGTTCGTGGCGGCCCGTCCACGCACGCCAGCGCATATGTCAACGCGACCTACTACCTGCCTTGGACTGATTCCGCCGTGACCACTTCTTCCGTTCGCAGCGGTGACGCGGAGTCTTTGCGCTACTCAGTCCAGTTTGACCGCCCCACGGCTTCTCCTGGCGATTCCATTCGTTGCACCGTTCATGCTGAGCGCGTCGCTTTTCGCGGCTACGGCATGATGCTGGCTGAAGTCGGCTTGCCTCCGGGCGCGGACGTAGATCGCGCTTCCCTGGACTCCGCCGTCGCTGATTCTGGCTGGGACCTACAAAGCTATGAAGTTCAACCTGATCGCGTGGTCTTCTATCTCTGGCCGCGTGCCGGTGGCACGACGTTTTCCTTTTCGCTGAAGGCCCGATTCCCGATGACAGCACAGTCTTCAGAGTCCATCCTCTACGATTATTACAATCCGGAAGCGCGAGCCTCTGTGCCGCCCGCCCGTTTTACCGTGAAGTGAAGCGCGGCATCGAAGTCTCTCTGCTGCCACTATCATCATTGGCTTTTTTACTCAATCCCCCTTTTTAGCGTCCGAGCCTTTCAACCTCGGCGTAGCCCGCCAGTGAAATCCAGGCCGGTTTTCGTCCAATCGTTTTAGATTCGCCAGCGGATCGCGTGCCAGACGGTCCGCTGTTTCGTGAGCAGTCGTGGGAAATTCGGAGGCTTTCGCGCCTGGCGGCGCGGATATGCGGGCTTTCTTCCGAACCCGTTGAAGGACTTTGCGAAACGTTTCGTAACTGATGTCGAGCCCATCGTCCGCGAGACATTGCCAGACTTGCTTCCACGTCTTTCCTGAAGCCAGGGCTGCTTCAATTTCGGAAAGGAGGGACCGCATCAGTGCGGTTTTCGTGCTGGGCGGTTCGGCGGCGAGTTTCTCCAAGGCGTGGCGGAAGCGATTTGGTGTTGACAGCAGCATTGCTGGTGTATATGTATAGCAGCATAGAAAGCGCGAAGCAAAAGAAATTGTACGCGGGGGACAACAAACTACACTTGGGACGGATTGGGACAATCCGGGGGCACTTGCAGACGGCTTGAGGACAATTAGGGAACAGTTCCGGGACGGTTGCCTACAGGTTGCAGACAACCAAGGGACAGTTCGGGGACAGTTGGCGACAAATAACAACAACTAGGGTACAGGATGGGGACAAAGGCAAGCGCTGGGCGGGGATTGTTTGTTGTCGGTCGCGGGTATTGGAACATAAAGGAATGTGGCGATGCATGTTGTGATTTAGGGCTTAAGTCAAACTGCTTCACATCTTTAGTCGGTGGCGGTATTCGAGCGATTTGTGGCACAAATGTGCCACCTGGTGGAAAAGGAGGTAATCTGATGAAAAAACATCGAATCGAGCGGAATCTGCTGTTCCCGAGCAGGGAATTTCGTGACCGCGTGCGCTCTGCCGCCAGTGAGCGCGGCTTTCGCTCCGAACAGGCCTTTATCCTCACCTCCTGCGAGCACGAACTTCGGCAGGGCGACAACACGGAAGTGACAGCCCAGCTGGAGGCCCGCATCGCGGCCACCCTCGGGAATATGGCGAAGGAGGTGCAGTCCCTCTTCACTTTGACCCATACCCAGTTTGCTCTGACCAATTCCCTTCTGCAGTACGTGTTGACCTGCATGGTTGAGCCACCTGAAGAGGTCCTGCCTGCGGCTCGCGCGCGGGCGAGGCTCAGATATGCAAAGATTCTTCGTCTTGCCGCAGAGGAGGTAACAACGCGAAACAAAGCTACCCTGGAAGAGGTCCTCACTTGTGGGAAGCAACAATGAGGAAAGATCCTGTCGCCAGCGGCCCCGGCGACGAGACGGAAGCTAGGTGAAAAGATGTTTTCCACATCCCTGGTTGAAGCATACATCAGGGCCATATATCGTACGGAACGAACCGGTATGGCAACGCCATAGCGGGAAATCTTCAGAGGATGTTGGTGCGGCCTATGGCAATCCGTAGAAACGTCGGTTTCGATGTCTTCAACGTTCGCCTGCTGACCGGTCTGGACAAACTGCTTCGCGCAAAGCGGAGGTATCAAGGTGATTTGTCCGCCTCGATCAATGACGCACTGCTGGCCGTCAACCTCAACACCTTGAAGTTGGTTACTCTCCAGGGCAAAAAGAAACAAACCGCGAGCGAGACGCAGGTAGTCATTCTGCGCCGCCTCATCCGTAGACTTCATCGCGTGGCCAAGGCGCGCAACTGCTCGATCAATCAGCTCGTGAATAGCGGGTTGATGGCTTACTACTCGAAACAGGTGCATGGCAAGCTCGGCGGCTCATCTAGGCCAACACGGCGGTCAACCAAGGCAACCTACGACAAAATGAATTCTACAGAACGGCAGCAATTATTCGAAGTTCTTGGGACCCTCGCCGGCCTCGAAGAGGGCCCCACAGGAATGTTCGCAGACGGCACATGCTATGAGTACGACCGCGCCTTAGGAAGGACGGTGGAGGCTACACCCACTGGGGAGCGCTTCCCAGTGAGGCTGGTCGCGGGAAAGTTCCAGAGGGTATCGGAAACGGCTGTCGCACACAAAACTGTACGATAAGGAGCCTTTACGCTGAGCGAACAGAAACCAGCACTGATTGTAGTCGCAGGTCCCCTGGGAGCAGGGAAAACTACATTCTACGAAGCTCACCTTAAAGAAGCATTCCCGGACCTCGTCCCACCCCTCGCACACAAGCGAGAGGAAATGTTGCGAGAGCGGCGCTCGTTTGCAGTTGAAGATTGGACTGTCGATCTGGAGTTATTGGAGAAAGCGCGCCAGGCGGGATATACAACCAAAGTTCTGTTTATTTCTACGGAAGATCCCAACCTCAACGTGGGACGTGTACTTCAAAGGATGAGTCAAAACGGGCAGGGCGTCCCGCTAGGAACCATTCCCCAGTCATACGAAGAGGCCATGAGGAGCCTGCCGGAGGCTCGCAAACACGCCGATGATCTTCTCGTGTATGACAATACCGAAAACGGACGGGGCCACCGCCTGGTTGCTCGTTTTATTGCCGGCGAGCTGGTCAAAGCAACACAGATTCCGCCCGAATGGTTGAAGAAACTCTTCGGCCGTGAGTTTCGAGGTGAAATGAAACGCCCAGAAAAACTCGCACACAGGCGCTAGCGAACAACGGCAGTTCTCTATAACTTGTCCTCCTCCATCTTCGTCGGGAGAGTGACGAGAGAGGGCCCAAAGCGGACATGGGCAAGCGACGTCAAACTGTCCTCGGCCCTATATGCATCCTCCATGCCTTCAATGCAACGGTGCGCTCTCCGTTTTTCTTTGTGAGGAGAGAAGCAAGAGCGTCCACTTGGCCATTTCATCGGACGGAGAAAGAGAGGTAGCTTTCTGGCGGGCGGCACCAGCGGCGTCCGCGAGACCATACTGCTCATAGATTTTGGACGCAAGCACCCAAGACTTTGGGCCGGACGCGCCGCGATCGTCTGCATCAAGTGCCTTGATCAGTGAGCGCTGCGCGTCATCGGCCATGTTAAGCGCGGCCTGCAAGTTCCCAACGGTGTACCAGTAATTCGCAGAGGTCATTTCGGGAATATTGGACCACTTATCGAACTTTGAGAGAACTTCAGAATCCGGTTTGCCGTTGAGCAGGCAGTTCCAAGCTTCGAGAAGAAGTTCATCCGGACCGGAATAGGGCGAATCCGTGATTGCCTTCAGGTACTGTGAGGCACGCTCACGTTCACCGAGATGAATCAAACTTGTGGCCATGGCCATCAAGGCATCGCTGTCTTTAGCGGAGGACTTCAATTTTCGCCCAGCGTCGTCCTGAAGCGCTTTCCAGTTCTCTTGGGCAGCGAGGGCCCTTACTACAAAGCGAAAGCCTTCGTGCTCGAACACTCTATTGGCTTCTAGCCGGCGAGCGCACGAGAGGAGTTCGCTCCAGTGTTTGCCTTTTTCAAAGGTCTGGCAGAGAGCCAGATCGATTTGACCTCGTTCGAGAGGCGAGCCGGCATGGCCTCGTGCTTCCGTGAGAAGTTGGATGGCTTTCGGCGAACCATCGAAGGGACCGATGAGCGCGGCCGCAGAGGCGCTGATAGCTGCGGGACCGCGCGTAGACTCCACAACGCCCGACCACAGGTAACGGACGGCGGGCATGAGTGTGAGTGTGAACCCGGAAGGCGCGTCTTGCACGGCGAAAGACGTGCCTTGCACATCGGGAACGACGAGATCGAGCCACGCTTGCGCGGACTTGATGTCATGGTGAGCCAATAATTGGAGGACTCGTTCACCGACCTGGTCGGGGCTGTCGCTAGTGCCGAGAATTTTGTACTTTCCGTCTTCCTGGACGACATACATCACGGGCAGCGGGCCGAGGGAAGAATTTCCGGAGACCCGATGACCCAGATCTGCGCCGCCGGGATTCTTGATTTCCAGAATGCTGACAGCGATATCGAGAATGTTTTCCTGGCTGAGCCCAGCGGAGATCAGACGATTGCGAGCTGCAACGGAATTTCGCCAATTCCGAGAAAATGCTTGCTGGAGAGAGGTCCAATCCTCACGCTTCGTGAAAAGAGGCTTGAGGCGGTCAAGACTCGGATTTGCGGAATAAGCCTCCACAATGGCGCGTGCAACCGGATAGCGAGGGTCATTTTCGGGATACAGATTCGTATCGTAGCGCTTCATTTTTAGAAGGATATCCATGCGCGCCTGCACTTCGTTAGCACTCTGCAAGCGCGAAGCGCCTTTCAGAAGGTCGTATGCCAGCGAGTACTGGCGCAATTCCATGAGCAACTCGCTAGCCTGCACCAGCGTGACGAAGCGCATGCGCTGATCGGGGGAGTTGGATTGCGAATCAACGACGGCGCGAGCGGAATTCTCAGTGATGGCGGTCAGTACGATGGAGAATGCCGACTGAATAGCTTCGCCTTGCATTTTCTTGAGTTCTTCGCGCGCCTCGTCGTAATGACCGGCAAAGATGAGGTCCAAGAGGAGGTTTTGAGTGATGCCGGCGGCCGGATTGATCTTCTCCACTTCGCGATAGAGCTTGATTGATTCATCGAGCTTGGCGCGAGAGCTGTACCGCGTTCCGTCGACATCGGTTTCCAGCAGGATGGCCAGATCGACCTTGGCGACTACATCGTCGGGCTCCAACTTGAGGGCTTCGCGAAACGATTTTTCCGACTCATCGAGATTCCAATTGCCACGAAACCTTCGGCCAAAACTGTCGAACTGATAGGCCCAGGCCAAAGCCTGCCAACCCTGACTGAAGGAGGAATCCTTTTGAACGACCTGCCGGGCAACTGTAAGGGCGCTCTCAACCGCCCCCGCAGTGACCAACATTCGGGACTGGCGGACTTGTGCCCCTAAATCCTCTGGATGGCTCGCAGCCGCTGCCCTGACCAGCTTCAACGCTTTCCCCGTTTCACCCAGCGCGACATCCTCACTCGCTTCTGAGACGAAGCGAATCATTTCCGTGTTCGCCGAAGTGGAAGTGTAAGGACGCAATCCGTCGCGGAGTTCCTGGAATTCGGCCGGGGTCAGGCGCCTCTTGCCCGTGTTAAAGAGGAAAATCGCATCGACGGTGCCATCAGAATTGCTCTGAAACTGGCGCTTGTACTCGGCAGTACCAAATTTGAGATCAACCGAACGCGGGAGTTCCTTCGGCTTAAAAGAGGGAGGTGGGTAAATTTTGTAGCGGTACTCAGTAGTGTGAGGTTCAGAAAAAAAGAAATCTCTTTTTCGGGCCTGCGTCTTGTCTTCCTGCTCCGTCCCGAAGAGCCCGGGAGAAAGTGGGTAGGGTAAATCACGAAGGACGAGAGACGGGAAAACGATGGCGACGGCCTCATCCTGGACGGTGAAAGCGCGCTTGGCCTGTTTTGCAGTAACTTGAAGTCTGAATTGGTGGCTGAAGTCGCTTCTGGAGGTGACGGCGTACTGATCCACGGATTTCGCGAGAAAATCTCTCTTCGCATACCGTTCAAGTTCTTCCTTCGTCTTCCCGTCGTCACTGCCATCGTATAGCTGGCGGAAGCGCGCTTCGGATGAGCCGTGGGCTTCCAAGACCTCGTTAATCTCGCCTGGGCCAAAGCCACTCATGTGCATCTCGATGATGTGGACCGAACGATTGACTTCGGCGGGCGACTCGGGAGTCTTGAGGAGTTCGCCGGTTTCCTTGCTGGCAATTAAGGCGAGCCTCCCCTGGTCTGCGGGGGGAATGTCACCTACCCTGGTTTCGGCGGAGGTGGCGTCGATCCAGATAGGTGGATCAGCAGCAACGTAGACAATGGCGTGATTGAAGACACCGAGTCCGGGGAGATTCGGATCTACGTCAGTGTCAAAACCGGCACTCAGCAAGGCAACGTAAGATTTCAGCCCGGCTGACCGCAAAGCGGCAACCAACAGTGATGATTTGTCCTTGCAATCCCCGTAATTCCGCTTGAGCGTTTCATCTGGAGTGTGGGGCACAATCTCAGATTCGCCGAATTCCAATCCAGTGTACCGGACTGCCTTGTGTAGTCTCGCTGCAATCTGCGCAGAGACTACCAACGGGGGCTGGGTCCGATCAACGCCTTGAAGAAGCGGCTTCAAGTCGCCGGTTCGGGTTTGTTGATCAACTATGGTTTCGTAACGCGCCGCAACTTGTTGCCATGACTTTGCGGTCGAAAAAGCAACATAGGGAAAGTTCGGCACGTCGAAGGGCAGACTTCCTTCAATGTTTTTTCGGAGTTCCAGGGGCCCCCAATCGCATTCCCACTCCTCTCCGGAACGCGTTTCCCCGTGCCGAATTGCAGAATCGGGGATCAATTTGCTGACAACCTGCAGGGGGACATTCTTCGCAGCCGAAAGGGAGAGCCGAAATCTCTGAATAGGCACGCCATCGTAAACCGTGATTCGCCTAGCTTCGCCTGCGTCCAAAAGAGGGGCGATCTCTCGAATGGTAATCTCATACTCAACTACAGCTCCGACGGCGATAGCAGGAAGCGGAGCACGAATGACGCGGCGGTCGGAAAAAATGCTCTGGTCGTATTCTTGGGCGGGCGAATCCGCTATGGTTTTTGCTTCCAACCAATGCACGGCACCGTCGGCCCCGATGACGCGCGCACGCAGTTCCGGCTTACTCTCATGCCAGGGCTGGAATTCCTGCTCGACCGATGCCCACTCTTCCAGGGCATCTGCATTTGCCATGCGGAAAACCTTGCGTACCTTGGAGGTAATTCTGCCACCCTCGTCGACGGCAATCTCGTGTTGCTCGAGCAAGATGAGCACCGGTTGAGACTCGGGAACGGGAATGCGTTTGGCCGCTTCAAGTATGGCTTGGGGATTCCCGGCAAACGGTGCGTCCCAAGGCTCTGCAGCACGCAGTGATGGGCTGAAGAAAAACCGGATCAGAACGAGCAGGACAACGATCCTAGTCGCTTTCATGAGAATTGCTTGGCCTCGTGGCGATTCTTTGCGCTACAAAGTAATCGGGCGAATTTGGCGACCTCATGAACGAGGTTGACTGATCCAAGACGGTTTTGCAAGCGCTGAGACTCACCAGAAAGAGTGCAAGAACGTGTCGCTATTGGGTGTCCTGTTCACACTCTTGCGTACAATCCTCGCTGGTGCTATATGTATACACCATGCAGGAGGTAGCTAGCCCATGGCAAATCACTATCAGTACAGCCAGGAAAAACCTCTTGCCCAGCCCACGGGAGTGTCCATTGGCGTTGTCAGTTCGGCGCATTCCGAGCGGCACTATGCTGTTGTGGAAATCGCTCAATTATGGAACCTGAGCACCGATAAAGTGCGTGAGCTTTTCCAAAATGAGCCTGGCGTGCTTGTGATTGGAGAACGAAGTCCCCGCCACAAGAGACGGTATGTTACGCTGCGAATTCCTCAATCCGTTCTCGAACGCGTCTACTCTCGTTTACCATCGAACGTGCCTGCCTGGTAGGAGTGTTCCACGATGCTTACCATTTACCGCCGTCATCGCAAGAGCTGCAAGCAACGCGCGAAGGGCCGAAAGTATCGCCACTGTCAGTGCCCAATTTGGGTTGACGGCACTCTTGGTGGAAAGGAACTGCGTGAGTCTCTGAAACTCCGCGATTGGCAGCGAGCGCAAGATCTCATTCGACAGTGGGAAGCAGAAGAACGGCGCATAGTCACGCAAGAAAAAGAGGTCACCATCAAGGAAGCCCACGGCAAATTCATCGCTGACGCAGAAGCGCGGAAACTGAACGTAGCCACGTTATACAAATACCGATTGCTGTTCCGCCAGCTTGACATTTTCACGGAAGCGCACAACCTGCGATATCTGAAGCAACTGGACCTAGACACACTCGCAATTTTTCGTGCAGCGTGGAAAGACGGCCCGCGCTCCAGCCTCAAAAAGCTTGAGAGGCTCCGCGCATTCCTGCGGTTCACAGAAAGGAGAAAGTGGATTGACCATAATCCCGCAACTGAACTCAAAGCCCCGAAGGTTCCGAACAAGCCCACCATGCCTTTTACTCGGGAAGAAATGATCCGCATTCTTACTGCCCTCGGACCCTACGGTAAGAGCGCTGGTATTCGCAACGCCCAGCGTCTTCGAGCATTCGTTCTCTTGTTGCGCTATTCGGGCTTGCGGATTGGTGATGCGGTCCAGCTTGAGGTAAACCGGATTGTGGACAGCAAACTGCTGCTGCACACAGAGAAGACGGGAGTTCCCGTCTATTGCGTTCTGCCGGAAATGGTTGTCAAGGCGCTGGATGCAGCTCCACGTTCCAGCGCGCGTTATTTCTTCTGGACCGGCAAATCAACCGTGCGAAGCGCCAAAGGAAAATGGCAGCGCAGGCTTCAGCGGCTCTTTGAATTGGCGAAGGTGCCGGCAGGTCATGCCCACAGACTCCGGGATACGTTCGCCGTCGAGTTGCTTCTCGCTGGCGTACCCCTCGACAGAGTTTCTGTACTCCTCGGGCACAGCAGCATCCGAATCACGGAGCGTCACTACGCACCTTGGACGCGCTCGCGGCAGGAACAGATCGAGGCCGATCTGAAGGCCGCATGGAGCAACGATCCTGTCGTACTGACCGATGGCAAAGGCACGCCAGAACTGCAGAGAAAGATGAGCCGTATTAACTGAAACTTGATTATTGCTGTGTTTTTCAAAGGATGATACATTTAGCATGGCTTTTTATCCCCTGATTTCCTATAACGCCGAGTCCCTGAGTACCCCCCCCAACTTGAGGGGAATCTTGGGCTCCGAAATCACTGAGTAGAATTCGTATCTATATTAGTTCTGCTCGGGAGACTTGATCCGGCGAGCCGAGTTTGTGCCGTGGTGTGAAAACTGTTGTAGGATCAAAACACTGAGGTGCAAATTGCGACTCGATTTCGCCGGCTTGCGACAGTCGTTATTTATCCTACTGCTGCTTTTTAACGCCTGGGCTTCTTTTGCTTCCGAATGGCGCACGGTCGAGCTGTCAGCGCGTCCATTGAATGTTGTTGAGAATAACGGGACTCTTTGGGTGTGTGGGGCAGATGAACTGATTGCCGCCTCCGTCGACGGAGGAAAAACCTGGATCACCAAACATAACGCAAGAAACGGTAGGATTCTGCTGACCATAGGATTTGCCAATGAACAAATCGGCTACGCGGCCGGTACAGGGGGCACGATCCTTGTTACAAAGGACGGTGGGAATACTTGGGGCCTGATCAAGGTCCCGGATCAGGTAGTGTACGATGTTGCGTTCTCGGATGAAAAACACGGACTGATCCACACGCCGCGACGCATTTACACCACGGGCGATGGTGGGGCAACTTGGGCTCCCGTGCAAATCGAGCTTGCAAGCGAGGATTTAAAGGGATTTTCACACGTCCTGACGGTTGTGGCCCCTGATGCAAACCATATGGCAATCGTTCTAAGTCAGGGGAACTCTTCTGCGTATGACTATAGGTTGTTCCTAACCAAAGACGGCGGGCTAAAGTGGAGTGCTTCGGAGATTCCCAGCACGGGTCTCGGAAAGCTCACCGCTCATGGTGGCGAGTATTGGTTCGCAGGCATGGAAGTGATTGAGAAAGATAAGCCTGGCGGCGGCTACGGCGTTCCCCTAGTCATGCACTCACCCGATGCAGAGAAATGGATACACTTGCCAAAGTGGTCGAAACACGAATTCTCCGAGTGCAATTCGCAGGGGTGCCTCTATTGGGATGGTGCGGGAGTACAACTCCCGCCAACAGTCCCTGCTAACTTTTGGACGTTTGCACCTGAAAAGGCGGTCACAGCAAAATGGGCAGTCGCAAAAGGCGCTATTTGTACTGTGGGAACAGGCTTGAAGTGCGCGGCGGTGACAACGACTCAAACGATGCCTCCCTATCTGGAGAGCTCCTCTCCCGTCCCGCCGCCGATATCTGCTCCTCCTCTGGACGCTCCGCCGGCGCAAGGCCTCCAATGCCTTTACTGTGACTTCGAGAGAATCGTGGTCACACCTGACTTTCAGGGTGTCGCTGAAGTACAGCTCAAATTGCACATCGGTGAGAACGGGTTGGTAGAGCAGGCTGACATCGTGCATGCCACAAACTCTGGGATCGGAGAAAGAATTGCTTCATCCGCTCGAAATTGGATTTTTGTTCCTTTCGTGAAAGATGGTGTGGTGCATCCGGCAAACACGGATGTGAAGTTACGCGTGCAGGCAATCAAAAGCAAGTAGAGAAGATAGAATAGTTAATCGACTCCCGACGAAAAAAATGCTGTTGTCGGACACGATTCGGGTCCGGAAATCCCGTTTGAGTACACAACGCCGTTTCCGGATCGCCTTCTAACCAAGAGTTAGCCCCCAGAAATCAAGCTTGGCACACTATCTGCAGGCGGATTACCCAGTGCAGTATTTCGCGGACAGGGTAAGTGCAGAACCTCCACTCTCGGTTAAGAACGGAGCGCAAGGTGCGCAAAGAGCAGATATTGATGGTAAATGGATGTGGCGACGGGCTTGCACGGTAAAAAGGTGGCGGGCATTGAGGGTCTTCCATTGAAATCGACTATGAAGTTCGCGTTGCTCTGCGGCGTGTTGAATGTGATCGCTGCGATTCTCTGCAGCCTGTCCTTTGGGATTCGCGTACTGTCGCGGGGTGGAGACTTAGGAATCCTCATTTCCGGTGTGGTTTTCGCGGTCCCCGTTTTCCTGGGGCCGTATTTGGCCAGCAGAAGAGGGTGGCTATCGTCTCCGGTTTCTATAGGACGTACCGTGCTCGCGGCTTTGCCCTTGCCATTTCTCCCGGTAGCCTTTTTTGTCGGAATGATAGGTTGGGGAGACATGCAGGAGCATTTGATTCGTGCAGCGCTCCATACCACTCATCGCGAGCTGCCTGACGGCATTATCGGAGCGCTAATCGTGGTGGGTATCGTTGTGCTTGGCGCAGCTGCGATCAGTCTGCTTATTTGGATTTCCATATCGGTACTCACAAAACGGTGGCGCGCGCAAACACTGCTAATTCTTTGGACGGGTTGCGCAATCCTGTCTGGTTTGTTTTGGGCAGCCCTGTTTGCGCTGAAGAGTGGAGGAACTGGTGTCGCTACCATTGGACTGGTGCTCGTCTTCATCTGTGGCTTCTTGTTTGCATTTGCCGTTGAGATGAATGCGACGGCGAGCAGAATGTCTCTTGTTTTCCGCTTTGCCGCAACCATTGCTTTGCTCGCCCTCGTTGGAGGAGGATCGGTACTGATTGCGAAAAGCGTGCCGGCAAAGGGCTTCCCCAAACCGGCGGGAGGCCCGGTTTGGACATTCGACCTTGCGTCGACAGGATGCCGCCCGGTTTGGGGAGGCCCCGACTCATCGGCAGCGGCAAATGAAATTACGTTTGCCACCAACGAAACATTGGGCATGGCGTTTGAGACCGCTGCAACCCCACTTGCGAACAACAGGTGGGAATACAAGTCGTGCGTCTTCAGTGTGAATGTGAAGTCGGGAAAGCCTATCGCGCAAATATCCATCAACGGCGGTCGACCGATCATGTACGGAAGTCCCGATGGGAATTTCAAAGTAAGCGCAAGCGGACGTTTGATTACCTATACTCCCACGCTCGAAGAACTCGGAGAGCCGGCGACAGAAAACAAGCCGACCGAGAAGTGGACCGCGGCAAGATGGCACAATTTCCGGAGCGACCCAGATGGGAAGCTGTGGTTTGAAGATGATGGAAGGGCAAGGCTCCTTGCACAGTATCCGCCTAACGGAGCTTTCATCCATCCCCTTGGCACCGAGCGAGTACTTGTGACGGCGGGCCGAGAGTTCGCGATTTTTCGTGCGGATGGTGCGCAAGTCTCCACAGAACGTTTCACGCGCGAGGGTGTGAGATTTGCGGCCCTATCCGCGGGTCACCGAAGATTTGCAGTCGCCGTCTATTTGTGGGGAGTCGGTGATCCGAGTTATCTCGAAGAAGAGAGAATTATCGTGTACGACGCAGAGACCGGCAAGGCCATTGCCGCAGTGCCG
>Ga0066695_10000237_pt1 | contig 14892 bp, 21 predicted proteins | sample GraSoiAngelo_144_FD_66452 | JGI IMG/M metagenome (GOLD analysis project Ga0066695, IMG submission 66452) | Grasslands soil microbial communities from the Angelo Coastal Reserve, California, USA - 14_1009_02_40cm | ecosystem: Environmental > Terrestrial > Soil > Grasslands | place: USA...
TCGCGGCGCTCCCCAAGATCGTCGAGAAGGTCCGGGCGCTGAGCGCCGTTCTCCATCGATGAAGGGCCGGGTGCTGGTCGCCATGTCAGGCGGCGTCGACAGCTCCGTCGCCGCGGCGTTGCTCGTCGATCAGGGCTACGAGGTCATCGGCGCCACGATGAAGCTGTTCTGCTACGGCGACAGCGTGCCCGACCGGCCGTGCTGCTCGCTCGACTCCATCACCGATGCGAAGCTCGTCGCCCACAAGCTCGGCATTCCGCACTACGTCCTGAACCTCGAGGACCGCTTCGGGCGGGACGTCATCGCCGACTTCGTGGCCGAGTACGCGCGCGGCCGCACGCCGATCCCCTGCGTGCGCTGCAACTCGTTCACCAAGTTCCGGGACTTCCGCGCCCACGCCGACGCCCTGGACTGCGCGTTCATCGCCACCGGGCACTACGTCGTCACGCGGGACGGCGCGGTGTACCGCGGGGCCGATCCCGGGAAGGATCAGTCGTACTTCCTCTGGGGGATCGACCGGGCCGTGGTCACGCGGATGCTGACGCCCGTCGGCCCGCTGGCGAAGCTCGAGACCCGGGCCGTCGCGAAGCGCCTCGGTCTGGTCACGGCCGACAAGCCGGAGTCGGTAGAGATCTGCTTCGTCCCCGACGGCGACTACGCGGCGGTCCTGGAGCGCCACCTCCCCGCCGACGCGCCGGCGCTCGCGCCGGGCCCTCTCGTCACCGTGGGCGGCGACGTCGTGGGCGAGCACGACGGCTTCGCGCGGTACACCGTCGGCCAGCGCCGCCGGCTCCCGGGCGGCTTCGCGGAGCCGATGTACGTCGTGGCGATCCGGGCCGACACCCGCGAGGTCGTGATCGGACGTGACGTGGAGCTCTTCGGCCATGCGGTGCGGCTCGAGGAGGTCAACTGGCTCGCCGACCCCCTGACCGCCGGCGACACGGCCTTCGTGCAGTGTCGCTACCGGGCGCGCGCCGTCCCTGCGCTGGTACGCGAGCGCTACGACGCGACGTTGAGCCTGGAGCTCGCCGAGCCGGTCCGGGCCATCACGCCGGGGCAGTCCGGCGCCCTCTACGACGCATCGGGACGGCTGCTGGGCGGAGGCATCATTCAGCCCTAATGCGCCTGCCCCGTTCGACCGTCGCCGCCGCCCCTGTTCTCGTCGCGCTCCTCGCCGCCTGCGCCGAAACGCTTCCCCCGACTGCCCGCCCGCTGCTGCCGGGCCACCTGGCGGACAGCCTGTCGACGCTGACCACGCTGGTGCAAACTCAGACGTACCTCAGCTTCAGAGTCTTGGGACCGATGAGCGCCGTTCCGGGGGCTTCCGACACGGCGCCGATTTTCCCCGACTCGATGCTGCGCCGAGTATTCCACTGGGACGCGGGGACGCATCAATACGCGAGTCCTCCGCAAGACACGGTGGGGGGTCCGGCATCGGGCGTGCGGTTCGTTCTCTACGCCCCCGACACCACGGCCGGCCTCCCTATCGAGCCGACGGTGCAGGTCGGCCAGGCCGACCTACTGGACGCCTCGGTTACGGACACGACGCGGTTGCGGGTGTTCGCGACCGGCGGCGCCCCGATGACAACCATCGATTTCACGATGCGCGGTCGGTTCGCCCCAGACTCCCTCTCGGCGTTCTACGACGGGTGCCTGTTCGACGCCCTGGCGCGCAGCGCGTGCCTGACCGGCACCGTAGTTCAGCGTCTCGAGAGCGGCGACACGATCGTCACAGTCGCCGGCATCGGCAGCGTCACCGGCCAGTTCCTGACGTACACGGTGGGAATTCGGCTGGGAGCGACGCAGATCGTCCAGGCGGTGGACCTCGTCGTGGAGGAACCTGAGCTGGGGGAAACCGTGCGGTTCTTCGGCACCCTCGCCGTGCAAGGATCGACCCCGTCGGCGAACCTCAGCGTGACGGTGAACGGGCTGCCGTTCGCCACGATCCAGGGACAGGGCACGCTGACCATTCGCGGGCCGAACAACCTGCCGCTCTCGGACGCGGAGGACGCGCTGCTGAACGTCCTGTTCGCCCTGCCGGGGCGCCTGCTCGACACCGGCCGCGCGCTGGCGCGGCCGGGCCAGCGCATTCTGAGCGGGTGACGCGCGTGACGTTCCGCCTGCTCGCCGATGTGACGGTGCTGCTGCACGGTGCCTTCATGGCCTTCGTCGTGGTGGGCGGGCTGCTCGCGTGGCGGTGGCGGCGGGTGGTGTGGGTGCACGTACCCTGCGCCCTGTGGGGTGCGATGGTCGAGCTGGCCGGCTGGGTGTGCCCGCTCACACCGTTGGAGAATGCGTTCCGCGCCCGGGCCGGCGAGGCCGGCTACCGCGGCGGATTCATCGAGCACTATCTCGTGCCGGCCATCTATCCGGCGGGCCTGACGCGCGCACACCAGGTCGTGCTGGGCGCCGCCGTGCTCGCCATCAACGTCGTCGCTTATGGGCTGCTGATCCGGAGAGGAGCGTCACCCCGATGACCACGCGTCGCCGTTTTCTGACTTCCCTGCTCGCGACCACGGCCGCGGTTCCGGCCTTCCGCAACGATGCGGTCGCCCACGCGCTCCGGACGGCGCGCCGCGCCGCGGGGCGCGGCGCGGCAGACGTCGCCCAGGATGAGGATTACTGGCTGGAGATCCAGCGGGCGTTCGACATCGACCGCGGCCTGATCAACCTCAACAACGGCGGCGTGGCGCCCAGCCCGCGCGTCGTGAACGACGCCTTCCGGCGCTACCTCGACGTGTCGAACCAGGCGCCGTCGATCACGATGTGGGCGTGGCTCGAGCCCGAGATCGAAGCGGTGCGGCACCGGCTCGCCGCCGCGTTCGGCTGCGACCCCGAGGAGATGGCCATCACCCGCAACGCCAGTGAGGCCCTGGAGATCGTGCAGCTGGGGATCTCGTTGGAGCGGGGCGACGAAGTGCTGACGACGACACAGGACTACCCGCGCATGATCACCACGTGGAAACAGCGCGAGCGGCGCGACGGCATCGTGCTGAAACAGTTCCCGTTCCCCGTGCCGCCCTCGTCGATGGGCGACCTCGCCAGCCGCTTCGAGCGTGCCATCACGCCGAAGACCAAGGTGATCCACGTCTGTCACATCACCAACCTGACGGGACAAATCTTCCCGATCCGCGACATCTGCCGCATGGCGCGGGCGCGGGGGATCGAGGTGATCGTGGACGGGGCGCACGCGTTCGCCCACTTCCCGTTCACGCGCGACGACCTCGATTGCGACTATTACGGCACCAGCCTCCACAAGTGGCTCACGGCCCCGATCGGGACGGGGTTCCTGTACGTGCGCCGGGAAAAGGTCGAGAAGATCTGGCCGATGATGGCGGCGCCGCCGGAGATGAACGCCAACATCCGCAAGTTCGAGGAGATCGGCACGCACCCCGCCGCGAACCACAACGCCATCGCCGAAGCACTGAACTTCTACGAGGCAATCGGGCCGGAGCGTAAGGCGGCGCGCCTGCGGTTCCTGCGGGACCGCTGGGCGAAACGGCTGGAGAAGCTGCCCGGCGTAAAGATCCTCACCGCCTACGACCCTGCGATGTCGTGCGGGCTGGCGTCGTTCACCCCGGGCACGCTCGACGTGGGCAAGGTGGGGTCGTACCTGTACGACAAACACAAGATCATCGTGACGCCGATCGTGCATCCCGAGTTCAACTGTATCCGGGTGACGCCCAACGTCTACACGACGCTCGGCGACATCGACCGCTTCGCCGACGCGGTGGAAGAAGTGATGAAGAAGGGCCTCCCCGTTTCATGACGCCCAGCGCGCAGTTGCCAGAGCAGGGGCCAGACGCCAAGTTGCGAGTGGTCTCCAGCCGAAGGTGCCAGTTGCGAGCGCTTATCCTCTCGTTCCTCGTCATCGCGGCCTGCGGCAAGTCGGGTTCCAATGACGCCGCCCGCCGCGACACCCTTACCGAGCGCCAGCACGACAGTATTCTCGCGCGATCACAGATTCCCGGCGCCAAAGCCGTGGGCCGCGCGATGACCGCCGCCGATTCCATGAGCGCCCGGGTGCGCGCGAGCGACACGGTCCGGAGCGACACCCTGCCGTGAGACGGGTGGCCGCGCTGGCGCTGGCGACCGCCGCCTGCGCCCACGGCTCGCCGTGCCGCACCCGCGACTTCCGCCAGATCGCCGGCTGGTCGCGCCCCTACGCCGGGACGTGGATCGTCGGGCGCGGCGACACGCTCACCCTTCCCCAGATGGGCGACCGCTTCCGGCTCGCCGGCTTCACGCTCGACACGGACACCGTCGCACTCGGCGGGGGACGGGAATGCCGCTTCCGGGGACGGCTCGTGTTCAGCGCGCCGCGCGCCGAAACGCTCGCCGTCACCTGGTACGCGGTGCCCGAACGCGTCACGATCTACGGGTGGCCGGTGGACCTGGGACCGTTCGCGGGGCTGTGGGTGTCGTGGTGGGGTCGCGATTCGCTGCGCGGCACGCTGCTCTTCGACCAGACGCTCGGCGTCCAGGTGCGCCCGGGCGTCACGGCCGGGTTCGTCGCCGGGCGGCGGCGCCCGTAGTTATCTTCCCGCCATGGCGAATCCCGTGGGGCCAGGGGTCGGCTTCGGCGGCGCTTTGACCGGCGTCGTTATCGGCGGGTTCGGCTGGCTCGTGATTTCCGGGTTCGTGATCCACGATCCGCTGGTGTGGGCTCCGCCCATCGTGCTCGGCGCGGGGCTGTGGTGGGGAGCGATGCGCGCGTTCGCGGCCCGGCCCGAGCGCTGGGCCACGCTCCTCGGGCTCGTGATGCTGTGCGTGCTGCTCGTCGCGGCCCTGTACCTCGAGCCCGTGCTCCGCCGCCTCCCCGAGCGCGTGGCCGGGATGCCGACTGGGCGCTCCCTGCCCCTGCTGCAGCTTAAGCTGACCCTGGGTCTGCTCGCCCTGCTCGCCCTGACGCTGGTGGGGCGCGACCTGTTCAAGGAGCCATGACGTGGCGCTGACGGCCGCCGAGCGCACGGCGCTCATCGAGCGGTATGCCCGCGGGCCGGCCCTGCTCAACGCCGCCCTCAAGAACGTGCCCGCCGCGGCGATGCAATGGCGGCCGGCGCCGGGGAAGTGGTCGGCGCACGAGGTCATCGTGCACTGCGCCGACAGCGAGACCAATGCCGTCGCCCGCATCCGGTTCCTGCTCGCCGAGGAGCAGCCGGTCATCCAGGGCTACGACCAGGATCGCTGGGCGCGGGAACTCGACTACCACGCTCTGCCCGTCGAGACGGCGCTGGCCACCGTCGCGGCGGTGCGGGCCAACACGGTGCCGCTGCTGAAGCGTATGTCTGAACGGGACTGGCAGCGGACCGGGACGCACACCGAGTCCGGCCACTACGCGGCGGAGGACTGGCTCAAGATCTACGCCGAGCACCTCGAGATCCACACGCGCCAGCTGGAGCGCAACCTCGCCGCCTGGAAGGCCAAATGAAAGGTTTCGTGTTTCGCCTCGTGATCACCGCCGTGGGTCTCCTGGCGGCCGCGGAGATCGTTCCCGGGATCACGATCGTAGGATGGCGAAGTCTCATCGTGGCGGCCCTGGTGCTCGGGATCGTGAACGCCATCGTGCGGCCGGTGCTGCTGTTCCTGACCCTGCCGATCACGGTCCTCACGCTGGGACTGTTCCTGCTCGTCGTGAACGGGATCTCGCTGGTGATCGTCGCCTGGCTGGTGCCGGGGTTCGCGGTGGCGGGGCTCGGCGCGGCCACGCTCGGCGCGCTGGTCGTCGGACTCACCAGCTGGTTCGCGTCGACGTTCATCAGCGGCTCAGGCCGCATCATGCACTTCCGGAAGGTCGAGGTTCGCGACCGCCGGCTCGATGGCTAAGAAGTCGCCGGCCTACGGCGACCTCGAAACGCCCGCGCTCCTGCTCCACGTCGACGTCGTGGAGCGCAACGTCGCCCGCATGGCCGAGCGCGCCAAGGAGCTCGACGTCGCGCTGCGGCCCCACGTGAAGACCCACAAGTGCGTCGAGCTCGGCAAACGCCAGCTGCACCACGGCGCGACGGGCATCACGGTGTCGACGCTGGTCGAGGCGGAGGTGTTCGCCGCCGCGGGATTCACCGACATCACCTGGGCGTTCCCGCTCGACCCGACGCACTTGCCCCACGCCCGGCGCGTCGCCGAAAAGTCCGGCGCCACGCTGCGCGTGGTGGTGGACGATCTCGCCACCGCCAAGGCGCTGCGGCGCTCGGGGCTGCACGCCTGGCTGAAAGTGGACTGCGGGAATCACCGGGCCGGCGTGGACCCGGAATCGGCCTACGCGCTGGAAGTCGCCAAAGAGCTCGGGGAAGAACGCGGGGTCTTCTTCGACGGCATCCTCAGCCACTCGGGGCACGCGTATCGGACCACAAATCGCGAGGAGGCGGCGCAGGTCGCCGAATCGGAGCGTCTGGTGATGGTGCGGTTCGGCCAGCGGCTCGCGACCGTGGGGATTCCGGTGCGGGGGATCAGCGTCGGCTCGACGCCGGCGATGGTGGCGGTGCGCGACCTCACCGGCATCTCCGAGGCACGGCCGGGGAACTACGTGTTCTACGATCGCACCATGGTCTTGATCGGCGCCGGCGAGCCGGCGGACGTCGGCGTCACCGTGCTCGCGACGGTGGTCTCCCACCAACCGGGCGCGTCCCACTTCGTGGTCGACGCGGGAGCGCTGGCGCTGTCCAAGGATCCCGGGCCGGGGCACGCGGGCCTGCCGCAGGCGATGGGTGCCGTGCAGGGGCATCCCGAGCTGACAGTGGCGACGCTGTCGCAGGAGCACGGGGTGATCCGCGCCGCGGCGCCCGAAGATCTCGACGGGAAGTTCCGGGTCGGCGAGCGCGTCGAGATCGTACCGAACCACTCCTGCCTCACCGTCGCGCACTTCGACGTGTATCACGTGATCCGGGGCGGCCGCGTGGTCGAGCGCTGGCCGATCGCCCGGGGCCGCTGAAACGGGAGGACCGATGCGGATCATCCTGAGACATTTCTTCCTGGCGAGTTTGCCCCTGGTGTTCGGGATTGCGGCCGGCTGGGGGTTCGCCTTCTCCGTCCCGAGCTGCGGGCGCCTCGTCGGGCCGGTATTCGGCCCCAAATGCCACTGGAAGCAGCTCGAGTATCAGATCCAATTCCATATGGCGGGGGTGGCCTTCGGTTGCCTGCTGGCCGCGACGCTGGGGGCGAGCATGGAACTTCGCCGCCGGCGCGCCGTACAACGAACGACTCCGACAGGAGGGGCGTCATGATTCGCACCGCTGTTCCGCTGATGCTGCTCGCCGCGGCGATCGCTCCCCTCGCCGCGCAGGACACCACCAAGGCCGCCGCGCCGGCCCCGGCGCCCGCCGTTGCGGCGTTGACCGTCGGCGACGCGGCCGTGGCGCGTACCGTGGTGGACCGGGCGCCGCAGGATACCGGCACCGTCTTCCCGGATTCGGTGGGCTCGCTGGTCTTCTTCACGAAGATCTCCGGCGCCCCGGCGGGCGCCGAGACGGTCGTGCATCACGTGTGGTATCACGGGGACACGCAGGTCGCCGATGTGGAGCTGCACGTCGCAGGATCTCCGTGGCGAACCTGGAGTCGCAAGACCGTCCCCGCCGATTGGACCGGCGCCTGGCACGTGGAGGCGCGCGATGCCAGCGGCGCCGTGCTCAAACGGGTCGATTTCACGGTCGGGCAGTAAGCGTTCCGTAGAGGCTTAGGGGCTTAGCGACTCGGCCTCTAAGCCTCTATGTTTATTCCCCCATGGATCTTCTCCACCAGGTCGCGGCGAACCTCGAGATCGAGGAAGGGACGGCGGAGAAAGGCATCGGCGCCATGCTCATGGCCCTGCGCATGGCCCTCCCCAAGGACAGCTTCGAGCAGGTCAAGAAAGCGATCCCCAACAGCGAGAGCATGATGGGGCACGCGCTGATGAGCGGCTCGCGCACCGGCGAGCTGGCGGTCGCCACCGGCCCATCGGGACTGCTCGCCGCCCTCGCGGCCGCCGGCATCAACAAGACCGACGTGCCGCGTCTCGGCCGCATGGTGCTCGAGCACGTGCGCACGGTGATTGGAGCCCCAGCCGTCACCAAGTTTCTCGAGATGCACCCGGCGCTTAAGGAATAGGCGCGAGGTTCCCAGCCACAAGGCATCAGAGTAGTTCCCAGACGCCAAGCGAACAGTGGTCTCAAGACGCAAGCGCGAGAGGCAAGAAAATGCTCCTGCGGGCGGAGATTTGGTTATGTGAGAGAAACCAGCGCGGCGAACTTACACGCCATGGGACATTTCAAGCAGCTCAAAGCGTGGCAACACGCGCGGACGCTCGCCGTGTTGTCGAAGCCAGCGATCGAGCGGCTACCGGTTTCTGAGCGGGACGCCCTCGCTACGCAGTGGCAGCGGGCCACCTACTCCGTGGCGTTGAACATCGCGGAAGGGGCGAGCCGGCGAGGGGCGAAGGACTTCCGACGACACCTCGACATCGCGCGGGCCTCCTTGGATGAGATCGAAGGGATCCTCGATTTGGTCGTCAGTCTCGGCTACTTCCGTGCGGAGGAGCTCGCAAAGGTCGAGGCGATCCGCGATGAGTGTGCGAAGACGGTCTTCGGTCTGATCCGCAAGCTGGCTGCCGGTTCGTAGCAGTCTTGCAGCAGGAAGCTGGAAACCACTGTTCGCTTGGCGTCTGGGAACTACCCTAGAACCTGCTCCCTACATGCTTGTAACTAGTCTAGCTGGGGCGGGAGGATTCGAACCTCCAACCTCCCGGTTAACAGCCGGGTGCTCCGCCAATTGAGCTACACCCCAATACCACTGCCCCACCCCACCCCGTCGCCCGTTCCCAGGCGCCAAGAAGCAAGGGAATCAAAAACACAGCCCCGGACAAGGGCCGTGCGGTGAGGCTAGGTTTCAGTCCATGAACGTGACGATCCGTCCCGCGACTCGGGCCGACCTCCCGGAAGTGCTCGAGCTGCTGGACCACAACAAGCTGCCCCTCGCCGAGGTCGAGCGGCATCTGGATACGCTGCTCGTCGCACGCGAGGGCGTGCGCATCGTGGGGTGCGCCGGCGTCGAGCTGCATGGCACCGCCGGACTGGTGCGCTCGATCGCCGTGGACCTTCCGCATCGCGGGCTGGGCCTCGGCATCCAGCTCACCGAAGCGATCCTCGCCCTGGCCCGCTCCCGCGGGCTGCGGACCGTCTACCTGCTGACCGAGACCGCGGCGGCGTTCTTCCCGCGCTTCGGGTTCCGCTCTATCCGGCGCGAGGAGGTGGACCCGGCTGTGCAGCGGTCTGTGGAATTCACGAAGGCGTGCCCCGCGAGCGCGCAGGCGATGCGCGCGGAGCTGGCGTGAGACAGCTGGTCATCCCCCACTTTGGGCCGCCCGAGGTCCTGGAAGTCCGAGAGGCGCCCGAGCCACGCGTCGAGCCGGGCACGGTTCGCATCCGCGTGCACGCGGCCGGCGTCAACTTTTCGGACCTGCTCGCTCGTCAAGGCTTGTACCCCGACGCCCCGAAACCCCCGTGCACCATCGGCTACGAAGTGGCGGGCGCGGTCGATGCCGTCGGCGAGGGGGTCACCACGATCCGCCGTGGGGACCTGGTCATCGCGACGACGCGGTTCGGCGGTCAAAGCGAGCTGGCAGTCGTCCCCGCGAATTCGGTGTTCCCCCTCCCCTCCGGGTGGACGTTCGAGCAGGGCGCCGCCTTTCCGGTCGTGTATCTCACCGCGCATCACATGCTCGTGCGCGTGGCCGCGGTGCAGCATGGCGAGACGGTGCTGGTCCACGCCGCCGCCGGCGGGGTGGGGCTCGCCGTCGCCGAGTTGGGGCGCATCCTCGGCTTCCGCGTGTTGGGTCTCGCCTCCCCCGCGAAACACGAGGTCCTGCGCGAATACGGTGTCGAGCCGCTGGACAGCCGCGACCCGCGCTGGTTCGACGCCGTTCGCGTCGCCGCCCCGCAAGGCGTGGATGTGGTGCTCGACGCCGTGGGCGGCGACTCGTGGCGGCACGGCTACCGCCTGCTCGCGCCCACCGGCCGGCTGGTCTGCTACGGGGCGTCGGTGCTGTCGCAGGGCTCGCGGCGCAATCTGGTGAGAACGCTGTGGCGGCTGTTGCGCTTCCCGCGGTTCGGCCCGCTCACCCTGATGAACGACAATCGCAGCGTCGCGGGCGTGAACTTGGGACATCTCTGGAAGGAGCGAACGCTGCTCGAGCCGCAGATCGCCGCCCTGGTCGGCTACGCGCGCGAAGGGAAGCTCATGCCGCGCGTGGACCGCGCCTTTCCGCTCGCCGAGGCGGCCGCGGCGCACCGGTACATCCACGAGCGGCGGAATGTCGGGAAGGTGGTGTTGACGTTAGACTGACGTCAGACGTCTGACGTCAGTATTTCAGCCCCGTCTTCTCCGCGAACGCCTTCACCGCCGCTTCCTGCTCGGGGCTCAGCTTCTCGGGGATCTGCACGTGGATTTCGACGAACTGGTCCCCGCGCCGCCCGTTCTTCTCGATCCCCTGACCCGGAATGCGGAACTTCTGCCCGTGCTGGGTGCCGGGCGGCACGCGCAGCACGACGCGCCGGTCGTCCAGCGTGCGCACGCGGATGCGCGTGCCGAGCATCGCCTGGACGAGGTTGATCGGCACGGTGCACAGCACGTCGAGTCCTTCGCGGCGGAAGAAGTGGTCGGGCTCGACCTTGAAGATGGCAACGACGTCGCCCTTACCCTTCGCCCCCTGGCCGCGCAGCCGCACCCGGGTGCCGTCTTCGGTACCCGGTTGGACGCTGAGCATCAGGCGCTTCTCCACCCGCACCTCGCCCGCTCCCTGGCAGGTGGGGCAGCGCTCCGAGGGGATGTGGCCCTTGCCGCGGCACATCGGGCACGGCCGGTTCACGGCGAATCCGCCCTGGCCGAACGACACCGTGCCGCGACCCTTGCACTCCGGGCACGTCTTGATCGTCGCGCCGGGCGCCGCCCCCTTCCCGCCGCAGGTGGGACAGACCTCCGGCATCGGGAGCGTGATCGGGATTTTCCCGCCCAGCGCCGCGACCTTGAACGGGATCGAAACCGTGACCTCGATGACCTCGTCCGCGTCCACCTCCTCGGGGGCGCCGCGGCGGCCGAAGATCGACGAGAACAGGTCTCCGAGCCCGCCGAACGAGCCGAGGTCGGAGAGATCGAAGTCGAGCCCCGCTCCCCCCGATGACGGCCCTCCCCCGCCCGGCCCGGGGCGCGAGCCGGCGCCGCCGTAGCCCGCGAACGCGCCGTAGCGACGCAGCTGGTCGTACTTCTTGCGTTTCTGGGCGTCGCTCAGGACATCGTGCGCTTCGCTGATTTCCTTGAAACGCTCGGCCGACTGGGGGTTGTTGGGGTTGCGGTCGGGATGGTGCTGCTTCGCGAGCCGGCGAAACGCCTTCTTGATCTCGTCGGTCGTGGCCGTCTCGGAGACGCCCAGGATCTGATAGTAGTCCCGCTGCGGTGCCATGCTACGCCTCTGCCATGCCCCTTCCCCCTTCGCCCATCCCCGCTTCTCCCGACCATTTGAGCACCAGTACGCGCGCCGGCCGGAGCAGCTGCGCGCCGAGCCGGTAACCCGCCTGCAGCACCTGGCCCACCGTGTTGTCCTGGTCCGCTGACTGCGCCGGCGCTACCGTCACCGCTTCGTGCACGGCAGGATCGAACCGCACCCCCGCCTCATCGAGCCGCCGCACGCCGAGGGCCTCCAGCTCTTTCCAGATCTTGCGCTCCACCAGGTCCACGCCGTCGTGAATGGTTTTCGCGTCGGTGGCCGCCGGGTCGATGTGGGCAAAGCGAGCCAGGTCGTCGAGAGCGTCCACCAACCGCTGTACGACGTCCGCCTGCGCCTTCCCCCAGGTCTCAGCCCGCTCCCGGCTCATGCGTTTCTTGTAGTTGTCGAATTCGGCGGCGAGGCGCAGGTAGCGGTCCTGCAGTTCCGCCGCCTGACTCTCCAAGCGTGCCACTGCCTCGGTAGGTGGCTCGACTACCGCCGCCCCCTCCGGCACCGCGCTCGGTTGCTCCGGCGTCTCCGCCTCTTTGTCTTTCTTGCTCATAACCTTCCCGGTGACGGGCAACCCGCGTGCCGCCGCGTTCGGTCGTTTTGGCGGTCCACAGCGTGTACGATCATCGGAAAATGAAGTTTCACAACAAGATAGCCGCCTGCGCGGACACTGTCGAGGCGGTCAGCCGAGACCCAGCGTTCGGAAAAATGCCAGCGCGTCGTCGAGCGGTCGATCGGGCTCCGGATCGTGCAACAGCTCGTGATAGCGCTCGGCGTACCAGCGCACCTGCGCCGGCGCGTGGATGCTGTCGGCGAAGGCGCGGGCCTGATGCGCGTCGGTGATCCGGTCCTCCCCGGCCAGGAGGAACAGCGCCGGCGTCTCGATGCGATGGGCGTCAGCCGGGACCGCGCGGTGGGCCCACTGGATTTCCCGCCACGCCCCCGCGGTCATGACGCGATGCACCAACGGATCGGTGTCGTACGCCGGCCCGACGGCGGGATCGCGGCTGAGACGCGCGCTGGCCAAGTCGATCGGCAGCGCCAGCGTTGGCCACAGGTCGGCGAGCACCCGTCCCAGGAGCACCTTCCACCACCGGGGCTGAAACGCCAGGCCGAGCCACGGGGCCACGAGCACGGCCCCGGCCAGCGCGTCCCCTGGCTGGGTCTCGAGGTAACGCAGGGCGACGAGCCCGCCGAAGGACAGCCCGAGGAGCACCTGGGGAGCGTCGGTGCGCTTGCGGACGACCCGCCGGAAGGCCTGCAGGTCGCCCATGAGCTGGCTGAAGCGCGAGAGGTGGCCTCGCCGCCCGCTCGATTGTCCGTGGCCACGCCAGTCGAGGGCGTAGACGGCGAAGCCTTCGCGCCGCAGACGCTCGGCGACGGCAGTCCAGCGGCCGGAGTGGTCCGACCAGCCGTGAAGTAGCAGGATCGCCGCGCGGGGGTTATCGGGCTCGACGGCCTCGTAGTGGAGCGGCGTCCCGTCCGGCGCGACCAGCGAGGGCATCAGGCGGCTCCGAGCAGTCGTCGCAGAAGATCGAGCGCCGCCTGGGCGCCGCGGCGGCGGACCTCCTCGCGCTCGCCCGGGAAAATGCGCTTGAGCGCCCGGACGTGCTCGCCCGCGGCGGCGGCGAGCCACACGGTGCCTACCGGCTTCTCCGGCGTTCCGCCGGACGGTCCTGCGATGCCGGTGACCGCAACGGCGCAATAGGCGTTGAAGACACGCTGCGCGCCCGCCGCCATCGCGCGGACGGTCTCCTCGGACACGGCCCCATGCTGCTCTACGATATCGGGTGCGACGCCGAGCAGATCGGTCTTCACGCCGTTGGCGTACGCGACCACGCCCCCGACGAACACGTCCGAGGCGCCGGGCACCGCCGTGAGCCGTTCGCCCAGCAGGCCGCCCGTGCACGATTCCGCCACCGCGAGCCGGCCGCGGCGGGCACGCACGGCGTCGAGCACGACCGCCGCGAGGTCCGCGCCGTCCTCGCCGTAATAATGGTCGCCGCCGCGGCTCCGTACCAGCGCCGCCGCCGCCTCGAGGCGGCGCTCGGCCTCCTCGCGCGGCAGCGACCACGCAGTCACGCGCAGGTCCACGCCGTCTTCGGAGGGCAGGTACGCGAGCGTCAGGGGTGCGATCTCCTCCTCGACACCCGCCAGCCGCTCCGCGAGGGCCGATTCCGGGATGCCGGTGGTGCGCACGGTCCGTGACAGCACGACCGCCGCCGCGCCACCCGTCCGCGCCTGCCGGGTGACGAGCCGGGGCAGCACTTCCTCGACCAGGAGCCCGCGCATCTCGCGGGGCACGCCGGGCAGCATGACGACGAGCCCGCGCTCGCCTTCGATCCAGAGTCCCGGCGCAGTGCCGCGCGGATTGGGGAGCACCGTGGCGCCCTCGGGAATCATCGCCTGAGACCGGTTCACCTCGGGCATCGGCCAGCGGCCGAGGCGCCGGAAGCGCTCCTCGAGGCCGCGCAGCAGGTCGTCGTCGAGCACGAGAGGGCGGCCGAGGAGCTCCGCCACAGCGATCTTGGTCACGTCGTCGCGCGTGGGGCCGAGGCCGCCGGTGGTGAGCACCGCCCCGTTGCGCGCCAGGGCCTCCGCGACGGCGCTGCGGATGGCGTCGCCGCGGTCGGCGACGGTCGTGTGGCGGTCGATCTCCACGCCCGCCGCGGCGAGCGCCCGGCCCAGCTCGGCGGCGTTGGTATCCACGGTGTGACCGAGCAGCAGCTCGGTGCCGACGGTGAGGAGGTCGAGCTTCACCCGCGCCCCTTCAGGAGGGCGCGATACCGGTAGAGGTAGACGATCAGCGAGTACACAGTCAGGAAGACGGCCCCGGCGAGCGTGATGGAGACGAAGTATCCGTGGAAGCGATCCCAGAAGTTGCGGAACGAGCCCGCCCAGCGGTGCGCCGCCAGCGCATCCTTCCACGCGAACCACGCGATCGTCGCCCCGATGAACACGTTCTGGACGACGGCCTTGGCCTTGCCGGGCCCGGCGGCCGGGATCAGAATCCCGCGCCGCTTGGCGAAGAACCGGAAAGCGGTCATCAGCACCTCGCGCCCCACCAGCAGCAGCGCAACCCACAGCGGCAGGTTGCCCCACCAGGGGATGCGGTAATCCACCAGGATGGTCGGGTGCCGGGTGATCCAGAAGATCGGCACCAGGGTCGCGAACAGCAACCACTTGTCGGCGATGGGGTCGAGGAGCTGGCCCAGCTCGCTGACCTGGTGGTAGCGGCGCGCGAGGTAGCCGTCCACCGCGTCGGAGATCGCCGCGGCGAGGAACACGAGAAACGCGATGACCTTGGGCCAATAGCCGGAAATGAACGGCAGCAAGGCGATGACCGGCGTGAGGCAAATCCGGGCCAGCGTGAGGATGTTCGGCAGGGTCCACCGCATGGGGGGGGGCCGCTCCGATCAGCTCAGCGTCTT
>Ga0066695_10000239_pt1 | contig 14854 bp, 14 predicted proteins | sample GraSoiAngelo_144_FD_66452 | JGI IMG/M metagenome (GOLD analysis project Ga0066695, IMG submission 66452) | Grasslands soil microbial communities from the Angelo Coastal Reserve, California, USA - 14_1009_02_40cm | ecosystem: Environmental > Terrestrial > Soil > Grasslands | place: USA...
CTGGTGGGCGAGATGCGCGACCTCGAGACCATCTCCCTGGCGCTGACCGCCGCCGAGACCGGCCACCTCGTCCTTTCGACTCTTCACAGCGGCACCGGCGCCATGGCCATCGACCGCATCATCGACGTCTTCCCGGACGCGCAGCAGGCGCAGGTGCGCATTCAGCTCGCCTCGGTCCTGCGCGCCGTCGTGACGCAGCGGCTTCTACCGGCGAAGGAGCCCGGCAAACGCGTGCCCGCGGTCGAGGTTCTGCGCGCGAGCTATGCGATCGCCGCCCAGATCCGCGAGAGCAAGACTCACCAGCTCGTCACACAGATTCAGCTCGCCCAGGACGAGGGCATGATCCCCCTCGAACGATCCCTCGTCGATCTCGTGCGCACCGGCCGCATCACCCGCGAGACGGCCCTCGCCGCCGCGCGGAGCCCGGAAGAGCTCCAGCGTTGGCTGAAGGACTGAACTCGGGCTCCGGAACCCCAGGTGCAGGCCGCTGCACGCGTCGACCACCCCCTCACCGGCCGTCTCGACCGCTTCGGGCGCCTGGACCGGCGCCTGGCGGCGTGATTTTGGTCACGTGCTCTATCAACTGAGCTACCTGGCCCTGCGGAGCACGAACCCCTGGCGGCTCGCCCGCGGAGGGTCAACCGCGGCGGCTCCGCGCCGGCCCGGCCTTTCGCCGCCTTGACCTCGCGCGAGGCGGGGCGAATACTACGCGGGGGTTCTAATCGTGGACCGGCGGCCAGCCTGCGGATTCTGCGACGGCACCGGGCTCTGGGCTGACCAGGAGGGGGATCCCGATCCCTGTCCGCTCTGCCAGGGCACCGGGGTCACACCGGCGGGCGCGCGTGACGACGCGACGGTGAGCGAGGCCGCGCTGTCCCGCCTGCTCGCGGGCCTCCCGCGCCTCTCCCAGCCCGAGCGACAGCGCCTCTACGAGGAGCTGCACTCCCGCTACGACTGCCGCATCTACCGGAGCTGACGCGCCTCAGCGCGCCGCGACGTGGAACGCGGTCAGGCGGAGCGTCGAATGCCCGCCCTTGGCGCCGTCGCACGGGAGCGGCACCGGTCCGGCAGCGTGGAAGCCCGCCACGAACTGCACGACGTCGAGCTCCTGCCGCACCATGCCGATGCCGCGCGCGTAGGTCGAGGTCACCACGGTCGCGGTCGGCCGGCCGAGACGGCAGGCGATGATGGCGCAGTCGGGCAGCTCGCCGCGCGGCCCCGCACACCCGCCGAGCGAGATCACCTCGCAGTCGCCCTGCGCGTCGTGCCAGCGCGTGCCCGCGGCGACCGGCTCCCTGAGCAGCGTCACCTCGAACTCCTTGTCGCGGCCGCTGGCCGGATAGCGCTTGTGGAGCCCCAGGTCCGTCGTGCGCAGGAACTCGTGCCCCTCCCAGCGGCGACCCATGTGCCCGAGCATGTCGAGGCGCTTGGTGAACGAGCGGAGGTGGAACTCGCCCGTCCGGTCGGCCGGCGTGGCGTCGAGCACGGTCCAGGTCTCCCGCGAGAGCGGCCGGCCATCGTCGTCGAGCTCCTCGTAGGACCACCAGTTGCCGGCCCGGAGGGGGAAGTAGCTCCCGTCCGCGGCGGCGATGGGGGACGCCGAAGCGACGAGCAGGAGGATGCTCGCTGCCGCCCGGCCGAGCATCAGTGGCGGCTCGTCGGTCACGACGTCATCCTACCACCAAACGCGGCCGAAACGGCACCATCCTCCTTGTGGCCCGCACCGATCCGGGTCGCGGTGCCATCCGCGTCCCGGACCTGGGGCGGGGCAGGCTCACGTTCCCGGACCCCGTCGGTCGCCCCGGGCGGCCGCTGAAGAGCGCGCGCCGTCAAGCAGCACTGGCGACCGCGGTCGGCGACGGACGCGCCGCTGTCACTCGCTCCGATTCGCGCGCTTGTGACCCCCACGCGCCGCCGCTATACGGGCGCGACCCGCATGCCGGCGCGCCGCCTGCCGCCGCTCCTCGCGCTCGCCGTGGCGGCCGCGTGCAGCCGGGGCGTCGACTCGACGTGCACGTCGACCACCACATCGACCCTCGCCTCGGGGCCGGGTGTCCACGATCACACGCCGCACCACGGCGGCGTGGTCGGCATGGCGGGCGACCTGCACCTCGAGGCGCTGGCCGCCCCCGACGGTCGGGTGCGCGTGTGGCTGAGCGACTTCTGGCGCCGCCCGCTGCCGGCGACGAGCGCGACGGGCACGGTCACCCTCGAGCTCGCCCAGGGCGATCGCCGGCTGCCGCTCGCGGCCGCGGGCGACACCCTCGAGGCGAACGGTCCCGCGCTCGACGGCTCGGAGGTGACCGCGCACTTCGCGCTGAGCGTCGGCGGGAAGGCGGTCGAGATGGACTTCGTGCTCCTCGCCGGCGCCGGGGGCGCCGGGGCGGCCGGCGTTCCGGTGCACGGCTGCGTCGCGCTCGCCGCGCGCCCGGGCGCCGCGCGCGCGCCGCACTGCACGCTCGACTTCGCGCACCCGGTCACGGTGGTCGCGGCGACGCCCGGCGGCGCGCTCGCGCTGGTCGCTGCCGTCGACCTCGGCGTGAGCGCGTGGCGCCTGCCGGCGGGGCAGCTGGCGCTCGCCTTCGCGCCGCCGCCGCCGTTCGTCGTGCCGGGGCCGGAAGGGCTCCAGCCGCACCCCGAATCGGCGAACGACATGGCGGTCAGCCCGGACGGCGGCGAGGCGGTGGTCGCGCTCGAGGGCCGCCTCCTCCGCTACACGATCCGCACGGGCGGCCTGGCGCGCGAGCTCGCGGCGCCGCGCGGCGTCGTCCGGAGCGTCGCCTGGTCGCCGGACGGCGCGACCCTGCTGGTGACCGCCTTCTACGACGCAAGCGCGCACCTCGTGCGCGCCGAGGACGGCCACGAGCTCGGCCGCTTCCCGGTCGAGCGCGAGGGCGCGGGCGTCGCCTTCGCCCCCGACGGGAAGCAGGTCGCGGTCGGCAGCGAGCTGGGCTCGGTCGCGCTCTATCCCATCGGCGCGGACACGCCGTCGCACGTGATCGCGGCGCCGCCCGGCCCGGCGAGCGTGCTCCTCTTCGTGAGTGGGCTCCTCCTCGGGGGCGGGAACGACGGCGCGCTGCGCGTCTTCGACCCCGGGAGCGGCGCGCTGGTGGCCGAGGGCCCGCCGGGCACGGGCATCACGCGGCTCGCCGCAGCGCCCGGCGGTCACCTCGTGGCGAGCGCCCACAACGACGGCAGCGTGCGCGTGTCCGCGCTGCCGCGCGCGACCGTGGTGGCGACGCTCGCCTGGCACACGCGCCAGGTGCTCGGCCTCGCCTGGGCCGGGCCGGTGCTCGTCTCCGGCGACACCGCCGGGCACGTCGCGCTGTGGGAGGTGGGGGATCTCGTCGCGGAGCGCTAGGAGGCTGTCCGAGACTCCTAGCCTTCCGGCTCGCCGGCGAGCCGGAAGCGGATCGGCACCTTGACGCGGCCCCCGACCGCCTCGCCGCTGCGCCTGGCCGGGATGAAGCGCCAGCGGTCGCGCACGGTCGCCACGGCCGAGTCGTCGAGTGGAGCGAAGCCGGAGGATCGAAGGACGCGCACCTCCGCCGGCCGCCCGTCGGGCGCGACCAGGATCCCGAGCAGGACGACGCCCTCCCTGCCGAGCCGGCGCGCCACCAGTGGGTACGGCGGAAGCGGATTCGTGCCGTAGGCGACGCGCACCCCGCCGCTGCCGTCGCCGCCGCTACCGTCGCCGCCACCGCCGCCACTCGCGCCCGCGACCCCGGTGCCCTCTCCGCCGCCCGCCGGCGTCGCGCTCTCGGCTGGCGGAAGCGGCGCCATCGGCGCTCGGCGCGCCACGGCGGACCGCCGCGGGCGCAACTTCGCCGGCGGCGGCGCGGGCGCGGGGACCAGCGGGGCGGCGGGCGCGGCGGCGGGCGCGGGCTCCGTCGCCGGGCCCGCCGCACCGCCACCCCCACCGACGCCTCCCACGAGCGCGACCGGGATCGCGATGAGCGGCGGGCGCAGCGTGCCCCGCTCGCCGCGCAGCGCGACCCCGAGCACCAGCGCGTGCGCCAGCGCCGAAGCACCGATCGAGGCCGCGAGCCGCCTGGCGCCCGACATGACCCTCAGCGCACGGGGCGCGCGCGCCGCTGGCCTACTTCTTGCGCGGCGTGAGATCGAGGTCGGGCGGCGGCGTGTCGGGGAGCTTCCACCTGATGTACGGCTTGTCGCGCAGCTCGTGGTAGGCGTTGGCCTTCTCCACCGCCCTGTGGAACGCGGCCTCGACGGCGGGGAAGTCCTCCTTGGCGATCGCCTCCTCGAGCGGCTTCCAGTCCTCGGCGAGGAACTGGTTCAGGTTCTCCTCGTACTTGGGACGTGTGAAGGCGGCCAGCTCCATGAGGCCGCGGATCTCCTTCGCCTGGAAGCGGGCGAGCGGCCAGTTGCGCGCCTTCGCGGCGTAGAACACCTTCCAGGCGCGCGCGCCGATCTCGGGCATGATGCGCCCGAGACCGGGCTGGATGACGGCGATGTCCTCGAGCGTAAGCTCGCGGTGGCCGCTCCACACCGCGATGTCCTTCAACGTCTTCTCATCGGCCATGCGCAAGGCTCCTTCGGTCCGGAGGCATAATGGAAGGCTCCCGGGGGCGCAAGCTCACCGCGGCGAGGGCGAGCAGCAGCGCCGCGGCCTGCGGGAGCGTGAGCCAGCCGCCGGGGATCAGGTCGGTGGTGGCCGGGTCGCGCAGCGTCTCGAGCGCGGCGCGGAGGCACCCGAAGCCGATGCAACCGCGCCGCGCGACGGCACCGGGCACGCGCGCGCGCCGCGGCAGAAGCAGGCAGAGCAGCAGGTCGCCGACGGCCGAGTAGAGCTGGAGCGGATGGCGGGCCGGGGGCCCGAGCCCCGGGAAGACGACGCCCCACGGGAGCGTCGTCGGCCGTCCGTGGCAGCAGCCCGCGAGAAAGCAGCCGACGCGGCCGATGGCGAGCGCCAGGAGGCCCGCCGGAACGATGGCGTCGAGCAGCTCGCCGGCGGGTCGGTCCGTCACCCACGCGACGACGACCGCCGCGCCGAGCCCGGCCGCGATGCCGCCCGTCGACGCGAGCCCACCCGCGCCGCCCCCGTGCACGAGCGCGAAGAGCGCGTGCCCGCCGACGAGCGACGCCGCCGCGACGGCCGCCGCGGCGACCGCCACCACCGCCGGCTCACGCGCGCGGCGAACGGCGAGGAGCGCGCCCGCCCCGACGCCGAGCACGATGGCGAGGCCGTGGAGCGCGACGGCGACCTGGGTGCCGCCGAGGACGAGGCGAAGCGCGGGGAGCACGCCCTCGTCCGGAGCAAGCCGCGGGCCTCGCATGCTGCGGCAGGTGGCCGCGTCGCGAAGGCCGGCGCTGCAGCGGCATGTTTCACCATGTATCGATTGCCGAGGACGGCTGTCTACCGGAACGCGTCCCGGTAGAGCGTCATGTCCATCCCCGGATAGCGGGCGGCGACGCCCGCGAGCGTCTCCTCGTTCCAGTACGGGTGGCCCGGCGGCGGAAAGCCGAGGAGCTCGCGCTGCCGAGGGGTCGCCCGCTCGAGGAAGCGCTGGAGCGCCGGCTCCTGGCCCGCGCGCGCCCAGGCGCTGAAGCCCATCCAGTGCGAGTCCTTCGCCCGGAAGACGACGTGGAAGGTGAAACGGGCGCCTGTCGCTGCCCGGAAGGCCGAGCCGCGGTGGAACGTGCTCATCGAGTAGAGGAGGACGGAGCCGGCCGGGGCGGTCACCGCTACTTCCTGCTCGTAGAGGACGGGGAACTGATCCCGGTCGCGCATGCGAGGGACGAGCGAGGGGGGCTCGCGTGTCTGCTCCTTCGAGACGACGCAGGTGGGACCCAGCTCCTCGGTGACGTCGCTCAGGTAGACGATCGTCCCGGTCTGCCCGAACGGGCCCTCGTCGCGGGGGTGGACGAGGGTGTTGTTCATGAAGTCTACGTGGAGCCGCTGCTCGTGGTCGCCGACCCCGGCGTACTTCCCCCAGAGAATCGCCTGCGTCAGGAGGATCTCTCTCGTCCCGATGACGCGCTCGGCGAAGGAGGCGAGCTCCGGGTGAGTGGCGAGGTCGTTGAGAGCGTCGCCGACGAAGGGAAGCTCCCGCCAGCCGCCCACGTCCAGATAGCGCTCCGGCGCCGTCCGGTACTCCTCGTCGGTCGGAAAGTAGCGACGGACATTCGGTTGAATCGCCACCAGCTCCGCTTCGGTCAGGAAATTCGGCACGACGACGTAGCCGTGCCGGCGCCAGTGAGCGAGATGTTCGTCGGTGATCCGCATTGATCCTCTTCACTGAGGTTGCAGACGGCGCGGCCGGTCGGGATCGCCTCTGATCAACCCGGGCTCACCGGTAGATGGACACTCCGTTCAGTCCATCGCCATGCCGCCGCCCATGCTGACCGAGACGCCACACATGTAGCTCGCGGCCTCCGAGGCGAGGAAGGCGACCATGTTCGCCACCTCCTCGGGCTCGGAGGGCCGGCCGAGCGGCACGCGGCTGAAACCCTCCATCATGCTCTCCCACGCCCCGGGGTAGGCGTCGGGGTCGCGCAGGATCGCCTTCAGCGTCTCGTGCAGCATGATGCCGGGGCAGACGCCGAGCACGTATATGCCGTACGGCGCGACCTCGTGCGCGAGGTTGCGCGTGAAGCCGATCACGCCGGACTTGCAGGCGTTGTAGACGACCAGGTTCTTCATGCCGATGCGGCCGCCCTCCGAGGCGACGTTGATGATGCGGCCGCTGCGCTGCGGGATCATGACGTCGAGCGCCGCGCGCGAGCAGTAGAGGGTCCCCATGAGGGTCAGGTGGACTGCCAGGTCGATCTCGTCCTTGGTTTGCTTGAAGAAGGGACCAGCCGGGCCGCCGCCGACGTTGTTCACCAGGATGTCGAGGCCGCCGAGCTTCTCGCGGCTCTCGCGGACGATGCGTTCGGCCTGCGCCCAGTCGAACACGTTCCCCTGGACCGCGACGGCCCGAGCGCTCCAGCGCTCGCGCACCTCCGCCGCGACCCGCGCCGCCCCCTCCTCGCTCAGATCCACCACCGCCACCGCCGCGCCCAGGCCCGCCAGGCGATGCGCGCACGCCTGGCCGAGGCCGGGGCCGCCCGCACCGGTGACGACCGCCTTCTTCCCGCCGAGGTCCATCAGCTCGGTCACGCGCTTCGTCTTGATGTGCGCGGGGAGCAGGTCGGCGCGGATCTCCTTCAGCAGGTCACGAGCCACGCGCGCCTCCGTCAGATCATCTTGGGGACGGCCGGGCCGCCGTTCACGCCGATCGTCTCACCTGTCACGTCGCGGCTCAGCCCTTCTTCGCCGCGGCCGCCGCCTGCTGGAGCGCGGGCGTGGGCGGGATGCCCGGCACCGACAGGTGCTCGCGGAACGCGGCGTCGAAGTTCTTGGCGATCTCGCCGGCCGTCCAGCCCCCCCCCTTGTAGAGCGCGGCGACCGGCTTCGGGGTCTGGAAGAGCGTGTAGGCGTAGCCGCGGCGGCCGAAGATCTGGCCGTTCACGTGCGCTGCCAGGTCGGAGGCGAGGAAGGCGACGATCGGCCCGTTCAGATCGGGGTTCATCTCGGGCGGCATCGGCTTCCCCTCCATGCCCGGGATCGTGCCGACCATGCGGGTGAGCCCCGCCGGGGCGAGCGCGTTCGCCGTGATCGAGTACTTGCCCTCGGCGTTGCCCTTCATGTGCTCGACCGCGATCACGAAGGTGAGACCCATGAGCCCCGCCTTGGCGGCGCCGTAGTTCGCCTGCCCGAAGTTGCCGCGCAGGCCGGCGCTCGAGACGATGTTGATGATGCGTCCGAACTTCCTCTCCTTCATCACCGGGAGCGCGTGCCGGCAGCAGTTGAAGCCGCCGTAGAGGTGGACCTTCAGGACCGCGTCGAAGTCGTCGGGCTCCATGTTGGCGAGGCTCTTGTCGCGCAGGATGCCCGCGTTGTTCACCAGGATGTCGCAGCGGCCCCACCTGTCGAGCGCCGTCTTGATGATGCGGCCCGCGCTCTCGAACTCAGCGACGCTGTCGTAGCTGGGAGCGGCCTCGCTGCCGAGCGCGGCGATCTCCTTGCACACTTCGGCCGCGGGATCGGCGGCGGTGCCGCGCCCGGCAACGTCGCAGCCGACGTCGTTGACCACCACCTTCGCGCCCTCGCGCCCCAGCGCAAGGGCGATGCCGCGCCCGATGCCCCGGCCCGAGCCGGTGACCACGGCGACCCTGCCGTCGAGGAGCTTGCTCATGCGACCTCCGGAGTGCGCGTCGGTGACGAGCGCTGGTCGGCTAACATGCGTGCGTCGCGGGTGTCAATGTCCGGCAAGGATCGACTCGCGCGGGCGGTAAGGTCGCACCACCCGTGACGCTCTGCTAGAGAGCGCCCATGGCGCTTCTCCTCGGCGGCATCGTCCGGCGCCAGGCGCGGCATCGCCCGGAGAGGACGGCGTACGTGATCGGCGAGGAGCGCGTCACCTACCGCCGGCTCGACGCGATGGCGAACCGCCTCGCGCACACGCTCCGCGCGCTCGGCGTCGGCCGCGGCGATCGCGTCGCCACGCTGGCCGAGAACCGCGTCGAGTACCCGGCGATCTACTTCGCCGTCGCGAAGCTGGGCGCGATCCACGTGCCGATCAACTTCCGCTACCGCGCCGGCGAGGTGCGCTACGTGCTCGCGCAGTCCGAGGCGAGCGTGCTCCTCCACGCCGACGGGTTTGCCGGCGTCGTCGAGGAGGTACGGCGCGAGCTCCCCGCGCTCCGGCACGTGATCTCCCTCGATCGCGACGCGCCGGACCTGATGGCGCGCGCCTCCGACGCCGAGCCCGAGCCCGACCCGGCGCTCGCCGAGCACGATCCGCACGTCATGCTCTACACGAGCGGCACGACGGGCGATCCGAAGGGCGCGCTCCTCTCCCACCGCACCTACGCGCTCCAGGCCATGCAGACGCAGACCACCACGGGCCTCGGCGAGGACGACGTCGGCCTCTGCATGTTCCCCATGTTCCACATGGGCGGCTGGGCGATGCCGCTCGGCTACTGGGCGAACGGCGGCACGGTCGTGCTCATGGAGAAGGCCGAGCCGGCCGAGATCCTGCGCGCCGTGGCGCGCGAGCGCGTCACCTACCTCTACCTGATCCCGACCCTCTACAACGCCGTCCTCGCCCTCTCCGAGTTCGAGCGCGCGGACCTCTCCTCGCTGCGCGCGCTCGGGAGCGGCACCCAGGTCATGACCGAGGCGCAGGTGCGGACCATCGTCGCGCGCTTCCGCAACCCGAACCTCTTCGTCATGTACGGCCAGACCGAGGCGGGGCCGATCGCGACGCTGCGCCCGCGCGACGTGCTCCGCAAGTCGACCTCGGTCGGCCGTCCGGCGCTCAACGTGGACGTGCGCGTGGTCCACGGGGAGGACGGGGACGTCGGCGCCGGCACGACGGGCGAGATCGTCTGCCGGAGCGAGTTCACCATGCTCGGCTACTGGCGCATGCCCGACGCGACGGCCGAGGCACTACGCGGCGGCTGGCTCCACACCGGCGATCTCGGCGCGTTCGACGACGAGGGCTTTCTCCACGTCGCCGGGCGCCTCAAGGAGATGATCAAGTGCGGCGGCGAGAACGTTTTCCCGGCCGAGGTCGAGCGCTGCCTCCTCGACCACCCGGCCATCGCGGAGGCCGCCGTGTTCGGCCTGCCCGACCCCGACTGGGGGGAGATCGTCGCCGCGGCGGTCGTCCCGCGCCCCGGCACGGCACTCAGCGAGGACGACGTGGTCGCGCACGTGCGCGCCCGCCTCGCGGGCTACAAGAAGCCGCGCGTCGTGCGCTTCCTCGACGCGCTGCCGCGCACCGCCTCGACGCGGCAGGTGCAGAAGACGCTGCTCCGCGAGCAGTGGACGAGGAGCTGACGATGGCTCGCCTCGCGCCCGCCACGCACCGCAGCCTCGCGACCCGCTTCTGCATGTGGATGATGCGGCGGATGTTCGGCCGCGACCTCCGGCCCTACCCGATCGCGGCCCACGCGCCGCGCATGGTGCCGGCGCTCACCATCATGAACGCCCTGTTCGAGACCGGCGGCTGGGCGATCGACGCGAACCTCCGCAAGATGGTCCACCTGCGCGTCGCCACGCTCATCGGCTGCGTCTTCTGAATGGACATCAACACTGCCGTGTGCAGGAAACAGGGCATCCCGGAGGACAAGCTCGAGGCGCTCGAGCGGTACGCGGAGCACCCGGGCTTCACGGAGCGCGAGCGCGCGGCGATCGCCTGGGCCGAGATGGTGACCATCTCGCCGAACGACATCAGCGAGGCGCAGTTCGCCGAGCTCCGCCGGCACTTCACCGACCGCGAGATCGTCGAGCTGACGGCGCAGGCGGCGTTCGAGAACTTCCGCGCCCGCTGGAACCGCTCGCTGCGCGTCGAGGCCGACGGCCTGGCGACGAAGCGGCCCAAAGCGCCGTGAGATGCAGGAGCGCCTCATCTTCCTGATCGGGGCGCCGCGCTCCGGCACGACGCTGCTCGCGCGCATGATGGGCGCGCACTCGGCCATCTACCAGCGCGCCGAGCCGCATCTGATCACGCCCATCGCTCACCTCGGCTTCTACGGCAACGTGCAGAAGGCGCCCTACGATCCCTTCAACGCGGAGCAGGCGATCCACGAGTTCGTGGCCGCCCTGCCGCGCGGCGAGGAGGACTACCTGGACGCGCTGCGCGCCTACACCGACACGCTCTACGCCCGCATGCTCGCGACCGTGCCCGGCAAGCGCTTCTTCCTCGACAAGACGCCGGCCTACGCGCTCGTGCTCCCCTTCCTGACCAGGCTCTATCCCGGCGCTCACTACGTGGTCCTGACCCGCCACCCCCTCGCCGTGCTCAGCTCCTGGGTCGAGTCGTTCTTCGACGGCGACTACCGGGTGGCACTCGACCACAACCCGATCCTGGCCCGCTACGTCCCGGCGCTCGCACGCATGCTGCGCGAGAAGCCGGTGCCGTTCGCGCACGTCCGGTACGAGGAGCTGGTGCGCGACCCCGAGACCCACTTCCGCCGCGTCTGCGATCACCTCGGCATCCCGTTCGAGGCGAAGGCGATCGCCTACGGCGAGCGGGGCGACGCGCCCCAGGGTCTCGGCGACCCGACCGGCGTGGCGCGCCACACGCGGCCGGTCACCTCGTCGGTCGGCCGGTGGGCGGCGGAGATCGCGGCCAGACCCGAGACGCTCGGGCTCGTCTGCCGACTGGTGGACGCGCTCGACCCGGCGGACCTGGAGACCCTCGGCTACCCCCGCGCGCAGATCGTCGAGGAGTTGGAGGCGGCGCGTGGCGGCCCGGTCCCCGTGCAACGCGAGGCGCCGACGCGCTATGCTCTGGAGCGGAAGCTCCTGGTGGCGCTGCGGCGAAACATCCACCACAACCGTCTGGGGCGCGTGCTGAAGCGCCTGCGGTTCGCGCTCGACGTGGTCCTGCGCGAGTAGCTCGCTACAGGTCGTTCAAGTCCACCGCGTCGATCTCGACGCTCGCCGAGTTGTTGTCGGGGTTGGCGGCGTCGTCGGGAGCCGGGGCCGTGTCGACTGCGTCCGCCTCGACATTCACCGTGCAGCGGAAGGGAATCTTCCGCGACACCGAGGTTACCCTCTCGAGGGCGAGCGTCACCACGAAGCTCCCCTTGACGTGCTTGCCGGCGGGCACGGTCGCGGTCGTCTGCAGCCCCGGGGTGCGCGCGTCCGCGTCCACCTGGGTCACGGTGCCGTCCGGGCACGAGCCGTCGCTCACGGAGAGCACGTAGGCGCGGCTCGCGGGCCCGGCGAACTCCTCGTTGAAGACGGCGAGCTTGACCGTCCGGCTCGCCGTGCCGCGGCGGCGGATGGGGATGGTGAGCGGCCGCGAGTTGGCGAGCCGGAGCACCAGCTCCGCTCCCTGCGCGCGCGTCTCGGCGATGCCGTTCGCCCCCGAGTCGACGACCACCGTGGCGGTGCCCGGGCAGGATGCACCCACGCCCACCCGCTGCACGTCATCGCCGCCGGGGTGGACGTTGTTGGCCGTCGTCTCGGCGACATGGTTGGGGCCGCAGCGAATGACGGGTGTGTTCAGCTCCGCGTGCCCGGCCAGCAGGATGCGGACGTCGTCGCCGCCCGCCGGATCGGGCGTGTCGGCGAGCCCGTTGGCGCCGGTGAGCACGCACGGAGTGTTCGGCGCCGCGTTGCCGACCGGGATGTCCCACACGTCGTCGCCCGCCGCGGTCGAGTTCGCGATGCCGTCGGGCCCCGTGTCGACCACGATCGCTCGCGCGCCCCCGCACGCACTGCCGACCGCGATCAGCTGGCGGTCGTCGCCGGCTGCCGCGGTGTTGGCGATCCGGTCCGGGCCGCAGCGGATCTCGTCCTGGAAGGGCGTCCCCCTCCCCACCGGGGTGGCCTGGAGGTCGTCGCCGCGCGCCTTCGTCTGGCAGATGCCGTTGGCGCCCGAGTCGACCTCGACCGCACTCTGCAGCCCGGTGCCGGGCGCGATCACCTGGCGGTCGGCGTGGGCGGCGGATGCGAGTGCGGGCAGCACGGCAACGATCATCGAGCGTTCCACCCAGCTCATGTGTCCCTCCCGTTCCGGCGACACCTCCACGAGCGCCGCCGCGCAGTCAAGCGGAGGTCACGGCGGCTGAGCCCGCGCTCGCCGCGTCAGCGAGCAGCGCGTTCTCCGCCCCCGCCGTCATACCGAAGCCGGCGCAGTCGAAAAACTGCCGGTGCCGCGCACGCGAAGCACGTATTCGTGCGCCCCGCGCCGTGGCGCGGTTCTTGAGACACTCCCCCGCACACGATTTTGCATTGCACACGCACTCGGCCGCGCACCGCACGCGGGTCGAGCAGGGGGATGAATGCACGTCCGCCGCAGACTTCGCTCTCGTCTCGGGATCGTCGCCGCACTGCTGTTCGCGGCCCTCGTTCCCGCCGCCGCACGCGCCACCCATCTCACACCGACGGCCATCACCTTCACCATCGAGCACGGCGACTGCGACGGCGCCGGCGCAAACAGCTTCGCGCTCTACCTGAACGGCACGCTGCTCGCGACCGTCCCCTCGACACAGGGCTGCGCGTGCAACGCGAGCCCGCTGGTCGCGACCTTCACCGATGCGGCGACCCTCGCGCTCTTCGATCCCACGGCCTGCAACAGCTTCCGGGTCGATGTCACGGGGGGCGGCCACGGCGTCGCGCTGGGCTTCGTGCGCGCGAGCGTCTCGACCGCGAGCGGGCCGGCGAGCACGTGCCTCTTCGACGGGTTCCCCAACAACCAGACCGCGACCTGCGCCGCCCGCGCCCTCTGCGACGGCGCCGCCTACAGCTTCGACGTCGCGTCGGCCGGGGGCACTGACACGGACGCCGACGGTGTCTCGGGCGGCCTGGGCGACGGCTGCGACGACTGCCCGAATGCCGCCGACCCGCAGCAGACCGACACGGACGGCGACGGCGTCGGCGACGCGTGCGACAACTGCCCGTCCGTCTACAATCCCGACCAGGCCGACCGCGACGGCGACGGCCGCGGCGACGTCTGCGATCCCTGCCCCGATGGCGGCGACCGCGACGGCGACGGCATCTGCGACAGCGTCGACAACTGCCGCCGGAACTACAATCCCGACCAGGCCGACCGCGACGGCGACGGCGTGGGCGACGCCTGCGACAACTGCGTCGGCCCGGGAACCGACAACGACCACGACGGCATCTGCAGCGGGGTGGACAACTGCCCGTTCACGCCCAACCCGGGCCAGCAGGACCGCGATGGCGACGGCGTGGGCGACGCCTGCGACAACTGTCCGGACGTCCCCAACCCCGACCAGGCCGACAGCGACCACGACGGTATCGGCGACGCGTGCGACGCCTGCCCCACCGGCGGCGCCGACTCCGACCACGACGGCGTGTGCGACACCCGCGACAACTGCCCGACCGTCCCCAACCCCGACCAGGCCGACAGCGACCACGACGGTATCGGCGACGCGTGCGACAACTGCCCCACGCAGCCGAACCCGGGCCAGGAGGACCGAGACGGAGACGGCATCGCAGACGCCTGCGGCCCCCAGGTGTCGATCGCGGGCATCGTCGCCGGCGACACCCGCTTCGATGCCGACGTGCACCTGGCAAGCCCGAGCGGCACGCCGCTCGCGGGCATGGTCGAGATCCTCGACGGCCAGGGGGTGAGCGCGCTCACCTACACCTGGCTCGCGACCTCCTGCTCGAGCCCGCAGGACACCCTCGACCTGACCATCAACGGCGTGACGGTCCTGCGGGTGCTGCCCGAGCCGAGCGGCGTGCACTGCACCTGCACGCCCGGGGCGTCCACCGTCGGAGTTCCTCTCGCCAACGCGCTTGCGCTCCTCGGACCGGGAGTGAACCGGCTCGGCATCCGCAAGAGCAGTGGCCTCCCCGGCAACGCACGCACCGGGCTCGCCTGGGCGTACGCGACGATCACGACGGGCGGGACGGCGCAACGGGTCGAGATCTTCGACGAGTTGGGCGGCAACGACTTCGACAAACCCGATCTTTGCGCCGCCGGCTACACGTTCGGCGCGATCGACGTCCTGGCCGAGACGTCCGCGCTCCCCGCCGCGCCGCTCTCCGTAGCGTGGACGGACACGCTGCCGTGCATGCTCGAGCTCTCGGGGCTGGCGCCCGGTTCTTACATGCTCCTCGTCAGCACGACGGACGGCATTGTGGCCTCGCCCGCAGCCGACGTGCGCACCTGCGACAAGGCCACGCAGACTGCGATGACGTTTGGGGCGTCCGCCAGCTGCGACGACAGCAACCCTTGCACAATCGACGCCTGCTCCCCTGCCGGCTGCACGCACACGCCCGTCGTCTGCGCCCCGGCGGACCAGTGCCACGACGCGGGCACCTGCGACCCCGCCACCGGCGCGTGCTCGAACCCTGCGA
>Ga0066695_10000244_pt1 | contig 14815 bp, 11 predicted proteins | sample GraSoiAngelo_144_FD_66452 | JGI IMG/M metagenome (GOLD analysis project Ga0066695, IMG submission 66452) | Grasslands soil microbial communities from the Angelo Coastal Reserve, California, USA - 14_1009_02_40cm | ecosystem: Environmental > Terrestrial > Soil > Grasslands | place: USA...
GTCACGGTCCGGCTGAAGCCGGACACCACGTACCGTTGCGCCGCTGGGCGAACGGTACCGTCACGAACGTTGACGAACGACGACCCGCGACTCACGACCAGCCTCGGGCCCCCGGGTCCCGTCTCCGATTCGCTGTCTATCTGCGAAAGTATGTGTCCGTCTTGTCGATCCAATCCTGACGCACCGGGCTGAACACGTCGACGACGAGCGTGTCCTCCAGCACGTCGACGCCATGCGGGACGTGACTGGGAATCTGGAGCAGTTCCCCGGCTCTCACGATGATGTCGCGGCCATCGATCGTGAACCTCAGCACACCGCTGATGACAAAGCTGACCTGCTCGTTTTCATGCGCGTGCACCGGCACGACGCCGCCCTTCTTGAGCTCGAATCGCGCGATGGTGACGCGATCGGCAGTGATGTACTGTCGCGAGATCGACGGATTGATCTGCTCAGAGGGCACGTCGGCCCAGCGGTGGTGGACGGTTCTCGTGTTCATGGGGCTAAGTTTAATTGGGAATTGGGAATTTGGAATTTGGAATGCGCAAGGCTCCGACGATACGGGCAACGCCGACCTCGTCCATCGACACACGACCGCAGCGGCGCTCCACACGGCGCCAGGCCCGATGAATCACCAGCGCGATCGAACACAGTCCGGCTGACAGGGCCTGCTGTATCGGTCGCGCTGGCAAGCCGGTATAAGATACATGACGTTACTGGATGGCTTGCGCCGAACGCACCGGATTGTTCGCCGTGCTGCACGCCTCGGGCGTGCTCGAGGCGCGCATGGAGTCGCGGCTCGCCGACGTCGGCCTGTCGATCGCGAAGCTCGCCGCGCTCCGCCAGTTGCGTCTGGCCGGCGACTCGCTTCCGCTCGGGCAGCTCGCCGAGCGGCTGGCGTGCGTGAAATCGAACGTCACCCAACTCGTCGATCGTCTCGAAGGCGACGGTCTGGTGAGCCGGGCGGGCGATCCCGGCGATCGCCGCTCCCGGCTCGCGGTCCTCACCGATGCGGGTCGCGCCGCGTTCACGCGCGGAAGCGCGGTCCAGCAGGACGCCGAACGCGAGCTGTTCGAGCCGTTGACCGGCGACGAATCGGCTCAACTCCACGTGCTGCTCGCCAAACTCAGTGGAGCCGGCCCATCAGGCCCGACAGAATAACCCGTCGGAAGACGCTCGGCTGAAGCCTTCGCGCTCCGAATCGTTGGGCTGAAGCCTTCGCGCCCCGGAGATCGCTCGGCTGACGGCTTCGCGCGCCGGCGATTGCTCGCCTGGAGCCATCGCGCGCCGAGGATCGCTCGGCTGAAGCCCTTCGCGCTTCGAGGATCGCCGAAAGCCTCGCGCGGCGACGATCGGAGGGTGCCGGTTGCCTCGGTCCACACCCTGGGGTACGATGTCGGTTTAAACCTCCTCCAGGACAGTTGGCTGTGGAGACCACCGCGGCGGCTCAATCCGCCGATCTCGTCGTGCGCGGTGCGCGCACTCATAACCTCAAGAACATCGACCTGACGATGCCGCTGGGCAAGCTGATCATCGTGACCGGCGTCAGCGGTTCGGGAAAGTCGTCGCTCGCCTTCGACACGATTTACGCCGAAGGGCAGCGGCGGTACGTGGAATCGCTTTCCGCGTACGCGCGTCAGTTCCTCGAGCGGATGGAAAAGCCCGACGTCGACCGAATCGACGGCATTTCGCCGGCGATCGCCATCCGCCAGAAGAACAGCATCCGCAATCCGCGCTCGACCGTCGGCACGACGACGGAAATTCATGATTACATGCGGCTTCTGTATGCGCGCGTCGGACGGACGTTCTGCAGGAATTGCGCGCGCGAAGTCGTGCGTGAGACAGCCGAGGTCGTGGCGCGCCGGCTGAGCGAGCTGCCGAAGGGCACGCGACTGTTGCTCGGGTTCGATCTGCCGGTCGTCGACGCGTCAGTCTCGAACGTCGACGCGCCCGAGGTCGACGAGCTGACTGACGTCACGGTCGACGACGAGGCGGCGCCCGGCGTTCGGCCGTTCGACAAGCTGGTCGCCCCGAACGAGGCCGAGGGGCGTCGGGCTCAGGCCGATCGTGGGGCGGCGGAAGCGCTCGCCCTGAGCTCGAAGCGCGAGCGACAGAGCGCGGCCATCGCCGCGACGATCGCCAACCTCCGCCGGAAGGGCTTCGCGAGGCTCCTGGTAGACGGCGCCGCCGTGGCGTTCGATGACATCGATCCGGCGGCGCTACGGGCGCGCACCATGCTGCAGGTCGTCGTCGATCGCGTGCAGGTGAGCGAAGAAGATCTCCGGCGGCGGCTGACCGACTCGATTGAAACGGCGTATCTCGAGGGCGGCGGCGCGGCGTGGGCTTATCAGAATTCAGAATTCCAAATTCAGAATTCAGAATTCGTTCACTTCTCTGAGCGGTTCGAGTGCCGGCAGTGCGGCATCCCGTACGAAGATCCGCAGCCTCGGCTGTTCTCCTTCAACAATCCGTTCGGCGCCTGTCCGACGTGTCACGGGTTCGGCAACATCATCGAGCTCGACATGGATCTGGTGGTGCCGGATTCGAGCAAGTCGATTCAGGAGGGCGCCATCGAGCCGTGGACCAAACCGCATTATCGAGCGCAGCTCGCGGAGCTGAAGCGCGCCGCGCGGCAAGCCAAGGTCCGTCTCGACGTGCCCTGGTCTCAGCTCTCCGAGAGCGAGAAGCGCTTCGTCGTCGCGGGCGCGGACGACCCAGCGACGAGCTCAGGGTCGTCTCGAGGTGCGCCGAAGGGCGGCTACGAGGGGATCCGCGGATTCTTCCGGTGGCTCGAGCGGAAGAAGTACAAAGTCCACGTCCGCGTGTTCCTGAGCCGGTATCGGGGCTACCTGACGTGCCCGGACTGCGGCGGCGCGCGGCTGCGGCGTGAGGCGCGCGACGTTCAGGTGTCGGGCCGCACGATCGACCGCGTGTCGTCGCTCACGGTCCGCGAAGCGCAGGGTTTCTTCAGCGGCCTTCTGCTCAGTGAGAAGGAACAGACGATCGCCGACAAGGTGCTGAAAGAGATCCGGAAGCGTCTCTCGTTCCTCAGCGATGTCGGGCTGGACTACCTCTCGCTCGACCGGCTGTCGTCGACGCTCTCCGGCGGGGAAGCGCAGCGCATCAACCTGGCAACGTCGCTGGGCTCCGCGCTCGTCGGCACGCTCTACGTGCTGGACGAGCCCTCCATCGGCCTCCACTCACGCGACAACCAGCGGCTCATCGCGATTCTTCGTCAGCTGCGCGATCAGGGCAACACCGTGATCGTCGTCGAGCACGACGCCGACATGATCAAGGTCGCCGACCACATCGTCGACCTGGGGCTCGGCGCCGGCGAGCAGGGCGGTCGGGTCGTGTACTCCGGCACGCTCGACGGGCTGATGCAGGAGCCGCGGTCGCTGACGTCGAAGTATCTGCGCCAGGAGCTTGCGATTCCGGTGCCCAAGACGCGACGGCGCGGAACCGGACAGAAGATCAGGCTGAGCGGTGCCAGCGAGCACAACCTGAAAGGCGTCGCCATCGCCATCCCGCTCAACACCCTGACGTGCGTCACCGGCGTGAGCGGATCGGGCAAGTCGACCATCGTGCACGACGTCCTCTACGCGGCCATCAAGCGGGCGAAGGGCGGATGGGACAAGCGCGTCGGCACCTTCGCCAAGCTCGAAGGCGTCGAGTTCATCACCGACGCGGTCCTCGTCGATCAGGCACCGATCGGCCGGACGCCGCGGTCCAACCCGGTCACTTATCTCAAGGCGTTCGATCCGATCCGCGAGCTGTTCGCCGCGACGAAGGACGCGCGATCGCGCGGCCTGACCGCCAGCCATTTCTCGTTCAACGTCCCGGGGGGCCGGTGCGAGGCGTGCCAGGGCGAAGGCGAAGTGCGCGTCGAGATGCAGTTTCTCGCCGATGTCTTCGTGCCGTGCGATCAATGCGACGGCAAGCGGTTCAAGCCGCAGGTGCTCGAGGTCCGCTACCGCGGCCGCTCGATTCATCAGGTTCTCGATCTCACGGTGCGCGAGGCGCTGACCTTCTTCAGCAGCTCGCCGAAGGTCCTTCGCCGCCTCCAGGTGCTCGACGAAATCGGCCTGGGCTACCTCCGCCTCGGTCAGCCGGCGACGACGCTGTCGGGCGGGGAAGCGCAGCGGATCAAGATCGCGGCGCACCTCTCGTCCCACGGCGGCGAGCGCCTGCTGTATATCCTCGACGAGCCGACCACGGGCCTGCACTTCGACGACATCGCGAAGCTGCTCACCGCATTCAAGAAGCTGCTCGAAGCCGGCCACACGCTGCTGGTCATCGAACACAACCTGGACGTGATCAAGACCGCAGACTACATCATCGATCTCGGACCCGAGGGGGGCGAAGACGGCGGGACGATCGTCACGGCCGGCACACCCGAACAGGTCGCGCTGATTGACGTCTCACATACGGGACGCTACCTGCGGCCGGTGTTGGCGGAGGGCCGGTCGCACGCGTACGCCGCCGGCAGATAGGCAACGTTGGGTCGGGTGGGCCAGGTAGGTCGCGTGGGTCGGAAGCTCCCCCGCGCTTTCTACGACCGTCCCACGCTCGACGTCGCGCGCGATCTCCTCGGCCTCGTGCTCGTCCACAACAAGCGCGGCGTGCGCACGAGCGGCGTCATCGTCGAGGTCGAGGCCTACATCGGCGAATCCGATCCGGCCTGTCATGCAGCACCCGGGCCGACGCGGCGCAACGAACCGCTGTACGGCATCCCGGGCCACGCGTACGTCTATCTGAACTACGGCATCCACTGCCTCGTGAACGTCGTCACCGAAGCGCACGGGTCGCCGGCGGCCGTGCTGATTCGCGCGCTCGACCCGCTCGATGGCATCGAGGTGATGCGTCGCCGGCGTGCCGGCGCGATGAAACGACGCAAAGCGCGGCCGGATCCGACCATGCTGCCGCCGCACCAGATCTGCCGCGGTCCGGGCAATCTGACGATGGCGATGGGCATCACGCTCGCCGACAACCGGCTCGACCTGCTGGGCGATCGCCTGTATGTCGAGGACCGCGGCATTCGTGTCGGCGCGATCAAGTGGGGATCGCGCATCGGCATCAGGGTTGGCATTGAGAGGCCGTGGCGCGCGTGGGTGGAAGGGCATCCGGCGGTGTCGGCCCGACGAGTCGCTGTCAGGCGGAGCGCGAGGCTTTCAGCCGAGCGTTGACCGGCGCGCACGTCGCCGCTCGCCTGAAAGGCTCGCGCTCCTTATACGACGCTAAAGGGCGTTTTGCCGGGGTCTGTTCGCTCTCAGCCCCTTGTCCTCTGCCCTGTGTGCGCGCCGACTGCCCTCTGCTCTGCGCGCGCGCCGACCATCGCCAGAACCTCGGCGCACCCGTGAAACCGCGCCCACCAGATCGCTGAGCGGCCCGCGTAAGTGTCGTGGATGCTCAGCCCCGGGTCGCGCTCGAGCAGCGCGCGCACGGTCGCGAGACGGCAGCCGCCGAGGAGCGGCCGATCGATGTCGCTCAGCGCGCCGCCCGACACGGCTTGCGCCAGGGGGGTCTCGCCATACTCACCGCCGATTCGCGGGTTGGCGCCGTATGTCAGCAGGAGCTTCACGATCGTCGGATTCAATGTAAAGACACCTATTGCGGATTGCGGATTGCGGATCAGATTGTCGATTGGATTGCGGATTGCGGGTCCGCAATCCGCAATCCGAAATCCGCAATTCCCGCGTCAGAACGTAGAGAGCCAGGCCTCGACGGCGGGCGTCTGCTTCTCGCGCAGCCCGATGCAGTTGCTGATCTGCTCGACCGTCTGCTGGAGAGTGCGCGCGGCGCCGGGCAGCCTGTGCGCCGTGAAAAACGAGGTGATCTGCTCGCGTGACGCCGCGTCGCAGAAGCTGCTCATCGACCGGATCAGGTTCGTGTCGCCGCCCGCGATGGTGATCTTCGGCTCGAGCGCCGCCCAGTGCGCGGCGAGAAACGCCCACGCGCGGCTCCGCCCGTCCGGGTTGGCGAAAAATCGCGAGAGGTACACCGCCGTATCCTGACTCCGAAGCTGCGGCGACACGGCCAGCTGCAGCCCGCGGTCGATGAGCGGCGGCTCGCGGAAGTCAGCAAGCGCGTACAGATATCGATAATGCACCTCCGGGTCCGATGCCCGCTCGGCGGCGGCGGCGAGCGCGTCGAAAAGCGCGGCATCGCCGTGTGCGGCAGCCGTCGTGATGACCGCATCCGCGAGCGTCGGATCGAGCGGCGCACGGCCGGACAACGATCGGTCGGCCGCGCTCCGCGCCTTCGCGACGACGTCCGGGTCCTGGCCGATGGTGCCGAGCGACGCGATGACGGCCGCGCGCAGCGACCGCCGGTCGTCCGCGTCCGACGCAGCCACCGCGAAGGCGACCTCGTCGAAGAGCGGCCGCAGCAGCCGGCGCGTGAACATCTCGAATCGCCCGACCGTCGCGTCCGTCGTCAGGTAGTCGTGCACGAAGCCGAGACGATGGGCGATCTCTTCGAGCACGCCGCTCGTGTGCTCCCGGCCATTTTCGGACACCAGCGTGAGGTAGTCGGCGATGCTGTGCCGTCCTGCGCGCACGAGGGCCCACTCGTCGTCGAGGAGAGACAGGCGCTCGGACGCCGTCAGATCGGTTTCGACGTGCGGCGCCAGCGCGCGCAGCAGGCCGGACGAGTAGGCGGTGCGATAGTAGCCACGGGCGCCGGCATTCGCGAACACCCACGGCACGCAGGCGCCGTCGAGGCTCACCGTGCGCGACTCATCAGTGACCACTTCACACGTGGCCGACGGCCGGCCCGGGACTTTGAGGCAGACAGGAATCTGCCAGCGTCCGCGCTCGCCTTGCGCCTCGTCGACGAGAAAGCGCTGCTGCTCGAGCGTGACGGCCGTCCGGCCGTTCGCGCACGCGATCGACACATCGAGCAGCGGCGCACCCGGCTGATTGACGAAGGTCGGCAGAATGCGCTCGATCGGCTTTCCGGAGGTCGCGGAGATCGCCTTCCAGAAGTCTTCGGACGTCGCGTTCGCGTACGCGTGTGCCTGAAGATAGTCGTTGACGCCCTTCCGGAACGTGTCCGCGCCGACGTAGCCCTCGATCATCCGCAGCACAGCCGCGCCCTTTTGGTACGCGATCGCGTCGAAGGCCTCGTCGATTTGCGCCGGCGTCTCGACGTCGGCGTGAATCGGGCGCGTCGACTTCAGAGAATCGAGCGCCAGCGCGGTCTGATTCTCCTGGGCTTCGTCGATCGCGATGGTCCAGTCCGGATGCGCGGCGGCGAGCGGCTTGTTGGCCATCCAGGTCGCGAAGCCTTCGTTCAACCAGAGGTCGTCCCACCACTGCATCGTCACGAGATCGCCGAACCACTGGTGCGCCATCTCGTGGGCCAGAATCGACGCGATCTTCTTCCGCGTGCCGGCCGAGGCCGACTTCGCGTCCGCCAGCAGATCCGTCTCGCGATAGAAAATCGCGGCGGTATTCTCCATGGCGCCCGCCGCGAAATCCGGCACCGCCACCACGTCGAGCTTTCCGAACGGGTACTTGATGGCGTAGTAGCCGTTGTAGAACTGCAGGATCTGCTGCGCGGCCTCGAGCGCGATGCGTCCCAGATCCTTCTTGTCCGGCGTCGCGCAGATTCGGATGGGCACGCCGTCGGTCGCGCCATCCAGGCACTTGAAGTCCCCCACGGCCATCGCGACGAGATACGCGGACATCCTCGGCGATGTCGCGAACTTGATCGTGTGCTGGGTGATCGAGGGGCCGCTCGTGTCGGACACGACCTTCCCGTTCGAGATCGCGGTGTCGCCGCGGTCGATCGTCAGCGTGACGGCGAACGTCGCCTTGAACGCCGGCTCGTCGAAGCACGGAAACGCCCGGCGCGCGTCGGTGGACTCGAACTGCGTCACGGCGTACTTCCGGAGCTTGGTCTTGCTGATGTAAAAGCCGCGCAACTGTTCGTTCAGCGTGCCGGCGTACCGGATGTGTAGCTCGGCCGGTCCTTTGGCAAGCGGCCTGGGCACGGTCAGCGTCGCCGTCTGATTCTTCTCGTCGAGCGTCACGGTGGCGGTCTGCGACGACGCGCCGTCGCCGATGGTCACCTGCCGGAACTGAATGTCCAGGGCGTGGACCACGACCCGGGGCGTCGGCTCGGCGACCTGGACGCGTATCGTTTCGGTCCCTTCGAATCGCTCGCGCCCGAGATCGACCACGAACGCCAGGTCGTAGTGGTCCGGTGTCACAATGGTCGGAAGTCGTTGGGCCGAAGCGGGTAAGGCTGTGAACAGGGCAGCGGCCAGGATCGTGAGGGAGCGGAATCGCATCGTTCCAGTTTACCGAGAAACTTGACTCCGCCTCCCGAAGGGAGTAAAAAAGACCATCGTGATTGGTCAACCGACCTGCATGTGTAGCTGCTGTTGTTGTGGCGGGCTCCCGGTGAGCCCCTGCGCCAATGGTCCAGCTGCTTGCGAGTCGACGATCACACCGTGATCTAGTCCAGCAAACGACAACGACCCAAGGCCCGGGAGGCTTACCAGCTTCCCGGGCTTTTTTTGTTTGGGAGCGCGAAGGCTTCAGCCGAGCGATATGTCTGATCTCCTGCCACTGTTTCTCAATCTCACCGGGCGAGCCGTGTTGCTCGTCGGGGGCGGCCGTGTCGCCACGGCCAAGCTCCAGCAGCTGCTGGCGGCCGGCGCGCGCGTCCGCGTGGTGGCGCCCGAGATCAGCGAAGAGATCCTGAGCACAACGTCGCAGGTCCAGCTTGCGCGGCGGCCTTTCGTGCCCTCCGATCTCGACGGCGTGTGGCTCGTGGTGGCTGCGGCCACGCGTCCGGTCAACCGTGAGGTCGCCGCCGTTGCCGAGACCCGGCGCGTCTTCGTCAATGCGGTCGACGATCCGGCCAACGCCAGCGCGTTCCTCAGCGGCGTCGTCCGGCGCGACGGGGTGACGCTGGCGATCTCGACCAGCGGTGACGCGCCCGCGCTGACGGCGCTTCTGCGCGAAGCGTTCGACGCGCTGCTGCCGCGCGATCTCGCACGGTGGGTGTTGCGGGCGCGCGCCGAGCGCGTCGTCTGGCGTCGCGAGGGAGTGCCGATGGAGGCGCGCAAGCCGCGCCTGCTGGCGGCGCTGAACGATTTGTACCGCAGCCCTGAAGGAGCGCGCCAGACAGGCACGGATGTCGATGTGGCGCAGGGCGTCAGCCCAGCGGTTCCCTGGTTGAACCTCCCGGAGGACTCGTGGCTGTGAACGGACATGTCTCCCTTGTGGGCGCCGGACCCGGCGATCCGGGCCTGCTGACGCGCAGGGCGATCGCGCGGCTCCGAGCCGCCGACCTCGTGCTGTACGACGCGCTGATCGACGACCGCATTCTGCGGTACGCGCGGCACGCGCAGAAGTTTTTCGTCGGCAAGCGCGCCGGCCGCCACGCGATGGCGCAGACGTCGATTCATGCGCTGATGATTCGCGCCGCCCGGCGCGGGCGTCGCGTCGTGCGGTTGAAGGGCGGCGACCCGTTCGTGTTCGGCCGCGGCGGCGAAGAAGCGCTCGCGTTGCGGCAGGCGGGCGTCGCCTACGACGTCGTGCCGGGCGTGACCAGCGCGGTGGCGGCGCCGGCGTCGGCCGGCATTCCGGTCACGCATCGCGGCGTCTCGTCCGCATTCCTTGTCGTCTCCGGACACGAGGACGAGGCGTTCGCATCGGCGATCGCGCAACTCCAGCCGGACGGCGTCACCGTCGTGGTGCTGATGGGCCTCGGGCGATCGGCGGCGATCGCGCGACGGCTGATCGATCGCGGCTGGCCGGGCGGGACTCCGGCTGCCGTGATCGTCGATGCGTCGAATCCGGAGCAGCAGGTGTGGCGCGGCACGATCGACCAGATGGCGTCGGACTCCGTGGTGATCGACAGCCGCGGACCGGGAACGATCGTGATTGGCGAGGTGGTGGCGGTGGGACTGCCGGAAGTGGGAATCAAGAATTCAGAAGTTGGAATGGCGCGAATTCGAAATTCCAGATTCTGAATTCTGAATTGCGAGGCTCTATGTCCGTGGTTGACGATCCCAAGACGTTCGGACGCGCGCGGCTCTCGTTCGCCAGCGAGGCGGACATCGACGAGTTCGTGACGACGCTCGAGCGCTACGAGCGGGGCGAGCTCACGCCGGATCAGTGGCGCGCGTTCCGCCTGGTCCGCGGCACCTACGGCCAGCGGCAGGCGGAAGACGCCCAGATGCTGCGGGTGAAGATCCCGCAGGGCGTGCTGACCAGTGATCAGCTCGAGGCGCTCGCCGACGTGGGCGAGCGACACTCGCGCGGGTTCGGCCACATCACGACCCGCCAGAACGTGCAGTTCCACTTCGTCAAGCTGCACGACGTCGAACCGGCGATGCGGCGGCTGGCCGAGGCGGGGCTGACGACGAGGGAAGCGTGCGGCAACTCGGTGCGCAACATCACCGCGTGCCCGTACGCGGGCGTCGCGGCGGACGAGCGGTTCGACGTCACGCCGTACGCGGAGGCGCTCACGCGCCATCTGCTGCGCCACCCGCTCAGCTCGACGCTGCCGCGCAAGTTCAAGATCGCGTTCGAAGGGTGCGCGACGGATCATGTCGCCACCGGCGTCAACGACCTGGGGTTCCGTGCGGTCGTGGGACCCGACGGCGGGCGCGGCTTCCGCGTGACGGCGGGCGGCGGCACGGCGATCATGACCTCGTCTGCCGGACTGCTTCACGAGTTCCTTCCGGCATCGGAGATCCTGCGTGCGGCGGAAGGGGTGCTGCGCGTCTTCGCGCGCCTGGGCGACTATCAGCACAAGCAGCGCAACCGGATGAAGTTCCTGATCAAGACGCTCGGGTGGACGCGTTGGCGCGAGGAATACGATCGCGAGCTGACGGCGTGCCGGTTGCGCGGGCAGGTGCCGACGCTCGAGATCGATCCGCCGGCGAGCGAAGCGAAGCCGGAGTGGGTGAAAGAGTCGTCGCCGTCGGTCGGTTACATCGCGTCGCGCGTCGCCGGCGGCCGGATCTCGGGACCGGGCCTGACGCCGAACATCGTGCCGCTCTATCAGGTCGGTGACGAGGTGTACGCGCGCTGGCGCGCCACCAACGTGCGTCCGCAGAAGCATTTCGGCTACGTCATGGCGGTGGCCACCGTGCCGCTCGGCGATCTGACGAGCGCGCAGATGCGCGTCATCGGCGAACTGGCGCGGGCGTACGGCGACGGCACCATCCGCGTGACGCCGGAGCAGGACCTGCTGATCCGCTGGGTGAATGCCTGCGACGTGCGCCAGCTCTATCGCCGTCTGGCGGCCGCGGGGCTCGGGCTCGCCGAGGCGGGCACGGTGGCCGACGTCACCAGCTGCCCGGGCGCCGAGTCGTGCCGCCTGGCCGTGACGCAGTCGCGGGGCCTCGGGAGACTCGTCGAGGAACATCTCCGCGCACGGCCCGATCTGATTGCCGCGGCCGACGGCGCGCGCATCAAGATCAGCGGCTGCCCGAACGGCTGCGGTCTGCATCACATCGCCACGATCGGCTTCCAGGGCAGCGTGCGGCGGCTCGGGTCGCGTGCCGTGCCGCAGTACTTTGTGATGGTCGGCGGCGGCGCGCACGATCGGGGCGCCGCGTTCGGCCGTCTGGCGGCGAAGATTCCGGCCCGCCGCATTCCTCAAGCCCTGGAGCGCCTGATCGACCTCTACGCGCGCGACCGCACGCCGGGCGAGTCGGCGACGGGCTTCTTCGGGCGGGTGGAGCTGGACCTCGTCAAGAACGAGCTCGCCGATCTCGAACGGCTTCAACCCGGCGACGCGGTACCCGCCGACTTCATGGATCTCGGCGAAGCCACCGAGTTCACGCCGGAGGTGATGGATGGGGAGTGCTCGGCCTGAGAATCTGGATCGAGTATAAGAATCTGGTAATCGAGTAATCGGGTAATCTGGTAATTGGATTGAGGAATTGGGAATTGGATTGAGGAATTGGGAATTGGATTGAGAAACTTGTCGGAGGAATCTTGGTCGGAGGCGTTGGTCGATTGCTCAATCCGATTGATCAATACCCCAATTCAATTACCAGATCACCAGATTACCAGATTGCCAGATTGCGGAATCCACGTATGCGAATGCGTCGATTTGCATTTGACGGCGTCGCTTTGGTATAGTCCGCGGGACAACTGAATACGTGCTTTCTTATCAAGAGTGGCTGAGGGACCGGCCCTGTGACGCCACGGCAACCACGCGACGGCCCGTCGCGGTTCAGGTGCCAATTCCTGCCTCGATGGTCCGGATCGGACCGGGCACTACCTTTCATCCGAAGTACGAAGGTAGCGTTCGCCGGACCGCGGGGGGAGATGAGGGAGAGAGAGACCTTGAGTTCCCGCTTTCGCGTTGCACTGCTTGGCTTCGGCACCGTTGGTTCGGCAGTTGCGCGGCGCCTGGTCGAGACGACCGCCGCCGACGGCGGCGCCCTCCCGAAATTTCAACTCACGCACGTGTTCGACCGCCGCGCCGACGAGAAGCGCGACGCCTGGCACGCCGCCGGCCTGGCAGCCCGATGTGAAAGTCCGACTGCATTCGGGATCCCAGGCGCGGCAGCCACGCCGGGGGCTCCAGCCGGGGGCAGTCCCGGCCTCGGTGCGACGCCGGACTTTCACCACGGGCCGCTGACATGGACGACGCGCATCGAGGATGTACTGCAGAGCGACGCCGACCTCGTCGTCGAGGCGATCGGGGGCGTGGAGCCGGCAGCCGACTGGATTCGCGCCGCGCTCGCCGCCGGCAAGTCCGTCGTCACCGCGAACAAGCAGGTGATGGCTCGCCACGGCTTCGCGCTGCTCACGCTGGCCGCGAGGCAGGGACGTCAGCTGCGGTTCGAAGCCGCGGTCGGCGGGGCGATGCCGATCGTGCGCGCCCTCGGCGAGGGCCTGGCGGGGGACCGGATCACGCGCGTCGTGGCCATCCTGAACGGCACGACGAACGCCGTTTTCTCGCGTATGGAGGCGACCGGCTGCTCGCTCGAGGAGGCGCTCGGTGACGCGCGGGCGCGCGGCTACGCGGAAGCGGATCCGTCGGCCGACCTCGACGGGAGCGACGCGCGCGCCAAGCTGGCGATCCTCTGCGCGCTGGCGTTCGGCCTCCGGGTGGACCCGTCGCACATCGCGACGCGATCGTCGGCCTGGATTGCGGCGGACGACTTCGCGCGGGCGCGGGCCCGCGGCGGGACGGTTCGCCAGCTCGCGCACGCCGAGTACGACCGCGCCGCCTCGGTGCTGACCGCGTGGGTCGCGCCGGCCTTCGTCACCTGTCATTCGTTCTTCGGAAAGACAACGGGCGCGCAGAATGCGGCGCTGATCACCGGAGCGCACTCCGGCGAGACCGGCATCTTCGGCGCGGGCGCAGGCGGCGGCGCGACCGCGGTCGCGGTCATGAGCGACATCGTCGCCATCGCGCGCGACCGCTCGGCGATTGTTCCCCCTCCCGTCCTGACTTCAGATTTCAGGGTTCAGATTGCAGATTTGAGCGCGGAGACTTCCGCGTTGAGCGTCGAGACTCCAGAGTTGCATGTTGAAACGTCCCGTTTGTTGGAGGCTGTGTGAGTGCGTTGACCGGACTTCAGTGTCATCTCTGCAAGGCGACGTTTCCGGCGGAAGCGATCTACGTCTGCGACCAATGTCTCGGTCCGCTCGAGCCCGCCTACGACTACGGCGCCATTCATCTCACGCGTGAAGAGGTCGAGAGGCGGCCGAAGAATCTCTGGCGCTATCGCGAGCTGCTGCCGATCGTCGGCCGTCCGCTGACCGGGTTCAATTCAGGGTTCACGCCGCTCGTGCGCTGCGATCGGCTGGCCGCCCGGCTCGGGGTCAGCGAGCTGCACATCAAGGACGATTCGGTGAATCACCCGACGCTGTCGTACAAGGACAGGGTCGTCTCGGTCGCCGCCACACGCGCCGTCGAGCTCGGCTTCAGCGTGCTCGCGTGCGCGTCGACCGGCAATCTGGCCAACAGCGTCGCAGCGCACGCGGCGCGGCTCGGCATCGAGTGCTGCGTGTTCATTCCGGACAACCTCGAAGCCGGCAAGCTGCTCGGATCGGCCATCTTCAACCCGACGATCCTCGCGATCGCCGGCAACTACGACGACGTGAACCGGCTGTGCACGCAGGTCGGGGATCGCTACGGCTGGGGATTCGTGAACATCAACCTGCGGTCGTACTACGCCGAAGGCGCGAAGACCATGGGCTTCGAGATCGTCGAGCAGCTGGGCTGGCGGTATCCGAAGCATCTGGTGTCGCCAGTGGCCGGCGGCACGCTGCTTCCACGCCTCGTCAGGGGGCTCCGGGAGATGCGCGAAATCGGGCTCGTCGATGGCGACCTGCCGCGTGTCTACGCGGCACAGGCCGCTGGATGCGCGCCGGTCGTCCACGCGCTGCAGGCAGGACTCGAGCATCCCGAGCCGGTTCGGCCCGACACGATCGCGAAGTCCATCGCGATCGGTAATCCCGCCGACGGCTATCAGGTGATCGAGAGCGTGAAGGCGACCGGCGGTGCGGGAGCGGCGGTGACCGACGCCGGGATCGTCGACGCGATCAAGCTCCTGGCGGAAACCGAAGGCATCTTCACCGAGCCGGCTGGCGGCACGACGCTCGCCGCGACGATCGATCTCATCGCGCGCGGCGTCATCGCGCGCGACGAATCGATCGTGGTCTGCGTCACCGGAAACGGCTACAAAACCGCGGAGGTGGTGGCCGATCGCCTGACCACGCCCGTCCGCCTGAGCCGCGCGTTCAAAGAGTTCGAGGCCTGGCACGCATCGAGGGAGGTGCTCGCGTGAGCTGTGGCATCGCTCGTCCTGAGCCTGTCGAAGGACGAG
>Ga0066695_10000245_pt1 | contig 14809 bp, 14 predicted proteins | sample GraSoiAngelo_144_FD_66452 | JGI IMG/M metagenome (GOLD analysis project Ga0066695, IMG submission 66452) | Grasslands soil microbial communities from the Angelo Coastal Reserve, California, USA - 14_1009_02_40cm | ecosystem: Environmental > Terrestrial > Soil > Grasslands | place: USA...
TTGAGCAGCAGGAAGAACCACGCGTCCTCGCCGCGCTTGTCGGACAGCGCGGTGCGTCCGGGCTCGCCGCCCGGCGCCTCGATCTTGATGACTTCGGCGCCCAGCCACGCGAGCATCTGCGTGCAGGAGGGGCCGGCTTCGTACTGGGTGAGATCGAGCACGCGGATTCCGTCGAGGGCCTTGGGCATGGTGTCGTCTCCGTGGCGGAGACTGTAGCAGAGGGCGCCACCGGCTTCCAGAACGGAGCGCGTACGTCTTACGGCAACAGATCGGCGACGCGAATCCCCGCCTCGGGGGCGACGAGCGGGCGGACGACCGCCGGCGCTCGCAACGTCTCCACGCTGCGGTAACGCCAGCCGTAGCGTGCCGCGGAAGACGCCTCGGGCTCACGATGAATCTCGACGGCGTCGTCGACGACGTCGACGACGTCGACGAGCCAACAATCGGCGATTCCGGCACGCGCATAGAGGCTGAACTTGTAGTCGCGATCCGTGCGGTACGAGGTCTCCGCGATCTCGACGACGAGGGCAGCGCGCGAGGGATGCGCGTCACGATAGGCGTGCGGATCTCGCGGGACGACGCACACGTCGGGCTCGGGCTGCGCTACCGAGTCCGGCGCTAGTCCGCCACCGTGCAGGAATGCATACACCGGCGGCGCGGCCATGTGGACCGTGCCGCCGGCACGACGCGACTAGAGCGAGCGAAGGAAGTTGAGCAGGTCCTGCTTGTCGCCCTCGCCGAGCGCGTTGAATCGGTCGATCACCGCGTTCGCCTCGGACGGTCCGAACTTGAAGTTGCCGAGGCTCTTGTGGGCGCGGATCGCGTCGACGAGATCCATCGTGCGCCCGTCGTGCAGGAAGAAGATCCGCTGGCCGAGGCCCCACAGCGGCGCCGTGCGGAACTCGTCACCGCGCGCGCCGGCTTGCAAGATCTCGTCGGCGAGCCCCGGGCCCATCTGGTGCAGGGCCAGGTCGGAATAGAGGTTCGCGTTGCGCAAGCGCAGCGCGGCCACCGTCGCGGGGCCGGTCTTGAGCGTCGGCGTGTGGCAGTGCACGCACCCAACCTCGGCGAACCGCTGGCGGCCACGCCCGATCGAGAAAAAGCCGCCCGGGGTATCCGACGACGGCCTCGGCGGCGCCAGGAAGCGTTGGAAGTTGGCGAAGTTCTCGATGGCGCCGATCTGTCGCACGCTCGGCGTGACGTCGTTCGGTGTCGTTGCGAACTGGCAGCTCGGCGTCTCGTCGCGTTCCTGCGGGAACGCCTCGTTGGTGATGCCCATCTCCACGTTGTAGGCCTCGCCGGAGAAGATCAGCAGCGATTTGTTCTGCGCCTTCCAGCCGAATCGGGTGATCGTCCCGTCGTTGCCGCTGCGGTTGGCGCGTCCGCTGATCCCGAGAAGTCGCTTCGTGAACGAGTTCGCCGCGAGGTTGCCGAGGATCGTGGCGTCGTTGATCTGCTCGATGAGCCCGGCGCCAAAGACCGGCGTGGGAATCCGGAAGATGATGTTGTCGTTCCTGACCTGTTTCTCGAAGTCCTCCTGCGCGATGTTGCAGCCGGCCGCGCTCGGATGTCCGGTGATGACGAAGAGCGCGTGGACGCCGCCGTCGCGGCTGCCGTCGGGATTGAACTGGAAGCGCGCCTCGCGAACGGGACCGGCCGGCGTGACGAACGACGGGATGAGGTTGCCGACGAAGCCGAGGTCGGCCGGAACGCGGAAGAGCGGGTTCGCGGCGGGGCTGGTGCCGCCCACGTCGGGCTGGGCGTGACAGCCCGCACACGAGACGAAGTTGAAGCGCGGGCCCACGCCCTCGGCCACCGCCTCTTCTTCGGAGAAATCGTCGCGGCCGACGGTGAACATCTCCTGCTCGTCGGCGGTCAACCCGCTGATGAATTGGCCGGCATCGACGCCGGGCCGCACGCCGGGATCGCGCGCGCGGAACTGCGCGTGGATCGTCTGCGCGATGCCCAGCGAGGCGACGATGACGATGCTGACGATCGCGACGATGACTCTTGCGGACGCCTTGCCCATGGTCGACTCCGTTCTGTGACCACTGTCCCGGACGGACGACGTGAACGACGCGACGACGGTTGTCCGGGCGGCAAGGGCGATGCCAGACCTGCGTGCGACGTAATGGCTGAATAATGCTGGTGCGGCGCGCGGTCGTGCGACGCGTCGTTCTCACGCGCGCGATGACGCGTCCGCGCGGCTTCTCACGGATGAGAAATGACGCATGGCTGATTCGCGCGTCGGCGCTTGCTCCCGTGCGCCGTTCGGAGGTATTTTCGGCGAACCGACCACGCGATCGGAATATGCGGAACTTCGGGCGCGCCCCCGGAGGTTGGATGCACGCATCTATTCTGGTCGTCGACGATGAGCCTGTCGTACGCGAGGCTCTACGACGACTTCTGTCTCTCGATGGCTATGACGTCGCAGTCGCCGTCAGCGGTGACGACGCACTCGGCTGCATTCCGCGCCAGGGCTTCGACGTCATCGTGAGCGACATCCGGATGCCCGGCCTCGACGGGCTCCAGCTGCTCGAACGCTTGCGTGCGGTCAATCCGCGCGTGGGCGTGATCCTCGTCACGGCCTACGCGACCCTCGACACCGCCGTCGAGGCGCTGCGCCTGGGCGCCGATGATTTCTTCCTGAAGCCGTTCGAGATGGACGACCTCCGTCGGAGCGTCAAGCGCGTGCTGCGACGATGCCAGGCGACCAGAGACGATCGGAGCCCGCGCCCGCTCACCGCCCACGCCGACGCGGCGGGCCTCATCGGCGAGACGGCGCCGATGGTGGCGGTGCGGGCGCACATCGCGCGATGCGCGACGATGCCGAGCAACGTGCTCATCACCGGAGAGAGCGGCGTCGGCAAGGAGCTGGTCGCCGACGCGATCCACGCCGCGAGCGCGCGCCGCGAGCAGCCGTTCATTCCCGTCAACTGCGGCGCCATTCCCGAGACGTTGATGGAGAGCCAGCTCTTCGGCCACGTCCGCGGCGCGTTCACCAACGCGCTCTCGGCGAATCCCGGGCTGTTCGTCGCGGCCGATCGTGGCACGCTGTTCCTCGACGAGATCGGCGAGCTGCCGCAGGTCATGCAGGTCAAGCTCCTGCGCGTGATCGAGGACAAGCAGGTGTGGCCCGTCGGCGCCACCAGGGGGGTGCCCGTCGACATCCGGATCATCGCCAGCACCAACCGCGACCTGCCGGCGGAGGTCGAGGCGGGCCGCTTCCGCGGCGACCTCTTCTATCGACTCAACGTCGTGCACATCACGCTGCCGCCGCTGCGCGAGCGTCGGGCCGACATCCCGCTGCTCGTGGCGCACCTGATGCGCCGGCTGAACGCCAAGCTGGGCACGGCCTTCTCGGGCATCGAGCCGGAGGCGCTCCGCGCGCTCGTCGATCTGCCGTGGAAGGGCAACGTGCGTGAGCTCGAGAACGTTCTCGAGCGTGCGATGGTGCTCGGTGATGGCGAGACCCTGTCGCTGCAGCACTTCGCCGAGGCGCGCACGCCAACCACGCCGTTCGAGCGCGACCTGCGCGACGCGCTCCGCCAGTTCGAGCGCCAGCACGTGCGCGACGTCCTGGTCGAAGCCGGCTTCGACAAGCGCGAGGCCGCCCGGCTGCTCGGGATCAGCCTCGCGTCGCTCTACCGCAAGCTCGGGATGTTCGCGATGCTGACGGTGCTCAGCTAGTCGTCGCGATCAGCCGATCGCGGGCGCCCTCGACCCACGGCGCGTCCTTGGCGAGCAGCACCGACCCGGGACGCACGCGGTAGCTGGCGGCATCGAGCCCGGGCGGCGCGATCCGCCGCTCGCGCAGCGCCAGCGCCGCCTCGAGCAGTCGCTTGCGCACGCGGATGATGCCGACGTCGGCGCGGCCCAGCCGCTCGAGCGAGCGATCGTAGGCGCCCTGGCTCTCGGTGACGGCCTTGTCCTGCGCGCCCACGCCCGGCACGCCGAAGAACTTACGCGTGCGCTGCGCCTCCCAGTCGGCGAGGTAGTCGTTGGCGCGCGTGGCCGTGGGCCGAATGTCGCCGTAGGCCTCGCTCGTGGCGGCGGCGTAGGTGGTGACGTGAATGCTCGAGCCCGCGTGAAACTCGGCGATCTCGTCCGGCGTGATCGCGCGCGTCGGATGCCACGAGACGCACCAGTTCACCAGCTGGTCATCGTCCATCGGGATCCACACGTGCGCGTGCAGGAGCGGGTCCTCGCCGACCTCGGGCGGCGGCATCGTGTGAAACGGCAGCAGGTACTGCGTGATGCGCCAGTAATACCGACCGGCGGGCGCCTCGCGTCGCGCGCCGAGCAGTAGCCCGGTCGGCGTGTCGGCCACCTCGATATGCGGCGCGCGCTCGAGCTGCGCCGCGAAGCCGAAGCCGGCGGCGGCGCTGTCGAGGGCGCGCCGCGCCGCCGCATCGCGCGCATCCAGGATGCCGTGCAAGAACGAGATGTGGGCGGGATCGACGCCGCCCTCGAGCGCCTGCAGCCAGTTGCAGCCCTGCCAGAACTTCGACACGAAGCGCTGCGCATCGGGCACGCGCGCCCACTCGAGGTCCGGAAGCTCGGGCGGCGCGCTCGCAGGCCCCATATACGCCCACACCACGCCGCCGCGCTCGGCACACGGGTACGCGGGCAGCGTGACCTTGTCCTGGAAGTTCGACTCGGGCCGCTCGTTGGGCTGGTCGATGCAGCGGCCGTCGGGCGCGTACTGCCAGCCGTGATACACGCATCGCAGCCCGCTCGCCTCGTTGCGCGCGAAGTAGAGCGAGGCGCGTCGATGCGCACAGAGCTCGCTCACGAGCGCGGCGCGGCCGGCGGGATCGCGATAGGCCACCAGATCCTCGCCGAGGATCCGCACGCGCTTGGGCCGGCCGCCGGCCGCCAGCTCCGCGGACTGCACGACCGGGATCCAGTACTGCCGCATGAGATCGCCCATGAGCGTTCCGGGCCCGACCCGCGTCAACAGCGCGTTCTCTTCCGCCGTCAGCATCGCCGCGCCTCCTGCGTCGTGTGGCGCCATAGTATCGCGCAGGCGTCGGCGGCACCGGCCTTGCTACTCGTCACGGATATGAAGACGCCAGTCCTGGTCACGGCCGTCGCAATCGCCGTCGCCCTCGGCGCGATATCCGCCTCGGCGCAAAGCGGTGCGGATATCGAGCGGGTGCAGAAGACGCTCAAGGACCACGGCCACGATCCGGGGCCGATCGACGGGGTCAGCGGCCCGCGCACCGGCGCGGCGTTGAAGGCCTATCAGAAGGCGCAGGGCCTCGAAGCCACCGGTCGGCTCGACGACGCGACGCTGGCGAAGCTGGGTGGAGCGAACCGAACACCCTCGACGACGCAGGCCGGAGGCGATACCCGGCCGTCGCCGGCCGATCCCGCGCAGGCAACCAAGACCGGCGCCAATGCCGGCGAGGGAGCATCCTACTCGCGCAGCAACCAGAAATAACGCCCGCGCGTCCTTGACTCCGCGGCCCGCCTGACGCAGCCTCGGAGGCCCATGGAGGACGCGATGACGACCCCGGCGACCGACCCTCGGCTGGACCTCGAGCAGAATCTCCACCTCTATCGCCAGATGGCGAAGATCCGCGCCTTCGAAGAGCAGGTGAACGAGCTCTACAAGAGCGCGAAGATGCCCGGCCTCGCCCACCTTTATATCGGTGAGGAGGGCGTGGCCGTCGGCGTCTGCGAGGCGCTGCGCCGCGACGACTTCATCACGAGCACGCATCGCGGTCACGGCCACTGCCTGGCCAAGGGCGCGTCGGTCAACCGCATGTTCGCCGAGCTGCTCGGCAAGGAGCCGGGCTACTGCCGCGGCAAGGGCGGCTCGATGCACATCGCGGATCCGGAGACGGGCAACCTCGGCGCCAACGCGATCGTCGGCGGCTCCACGGGCATCGCGACCGGCGCCGCGCTGTCGGCGAAGATGCGCGGTACCGGTCAAGTCGCGGTGTGCTTCTTCGGCGATGGGGCGCTGGGGCAGGGATTGTTATACGAAACGATGAATATGGCAGCGCTGTGGAAGTTGCCGGTCGTCTATGTATGCGAGAACAACCTCTATGGCGAGTACACGCCCTGCGCCGAGACCATTGCCGGCGAGGTGCTCGCGCGGCCGCGCGCGCTGGGCGTGCAGGCGGAGAGCGTCGACGGACAGGACGTGCAGGCGGTCTACGCGACCATGAAGCGGCTCGTGGAGCGCGCGCGACGGGGCGAGGGGCCCGCGTTTCTCGAGTGCAAGACGTATCGCTACTACGGCCATCACGTCGGCGACGTCAACCGCGACTACCGCACCCGCGAGGAAGAGCGCCAGTGGATGAGCCACCACGATCCGCTGCAGACGCTCGTCGCGCGCCTGACGGGCCTCGTGGACGGCGACACGTTCGAGCGCATCCAGACCGACGTGAAGGCCGAGGTCGACAACGGCGTGCAGTACGCGCTCGCCGCGCCGTACCCCGATCCCACGCAGGTCGACGAAGACGTCTACGCCTGAGGATTGCCATGGACTATGGACTGTTCACGATGCCGTCGCATCCGCCCGAGCGCAGTCTCTACGACGGACACCAGTGGGATCTGCAGCAGCTGCGCTGGGCGGACGAGCTCGGATTCAGCGAGGCGTGGATCGGCGAGCACCACACCGCGCCGTGGGAGCCGCACCCGTCGCCCGATCTGCTCGTGGCCCAGGCGCTCATGCAAACGCAACGCATGCGCATCGGCCCCGGCGGCTTCCTGATGCCGTACCACCATCCCGCCGAGCTCGCCAATCGCGTCGCGATGCTCGACCACATCGCCCAGGGCCGGCTCAACTTCGGCGTGGCCGCGAGCGGACTGCCGAGTGACTGGGCGCTGTTCAACGTTGACGGCAATGCCGGGCAGCACCGCGAGATGACGCGCGAGGCGCTCGACATCGTCCTGCGCCTCTGGAGCGACGAGCCCGAGTTCGATCACAAGGGCAAGTACTGGCACGTCACCAAGACGGGCACGATGATCGGCACGCTCAGGCCGCACATCACGCCGCTGCAGAAGCCGCATCCGCCGATCGGCGTGGCCGGCGTCAGCAAGGGCTCGGATACGCTCAAGCTCGCGGGGGAGCGCGGCTTCTGGCCGATGAGCCTGAACCTCAACCCGACCTACGTCGGCAGCCACTGGGAGTCGGTCGAGATCGGCGCGGCCCGCACCGGCCGCACGCCGAAGCGCGCGGACTGGCGGCTCGTGCGCGAGGTGTTCGTCGCGGATACCGACGCGGAGGCGATGCGGCTGTCCGCGGGCGGGATGATGGGCCGCATGATGCGCGAGTATTTTCTGCCGCTGCTCGCGTTCTTTCAGTTCACCGAGTTCCTCAAGCACAGCCCCGATGTGCCGGACTCCGACGTCACGCCGGAATACTGCGCCAAGCACAACTGGCTGGTGGGCTCGCCGGCCACGGTGGCCAGGCGCCTGGACGAGATCTACGACGAGGTCGGCGGCTTCGGCACGCTGCTGCTGTTCTGCTTCGACTACGTCGACAATCCCCAGGCGTGGCGCCACTCGATGGAGCTGCTGGCGCGCGAGGTGATGCCGAAGTTCAAGCACCTCGTCCCGAAGTAAGGGCTACCGCGACCAGAGACCGCCGGCCAGGTAGCCGCCGTCGACGGCGAGCGTGTGGCCGGTGATGAACGCGGCATCGTCAGACGCGAGGAAGAGCGCCGCCTTCGCGACCTCGTCGACCTCGCCGAACCGCCCCATCGGGATGCGGGCGACGCGCCGCTCTCGCGCTTCCTCGGGCAGGCTCTGCGTCAGCCGCGTGTCGATCTGCGCGGGCGCGATCGCGTTCACCGCGATGTGGTGCTTCGCCAGCTCGACGGCCATCGTCTTCGTGAGCTCGATGACGCCCGCCTTGGCCACGTTGTAGCCGACGAGGTTCTCGACCCCGCGAAAGCCGTTGATCGACGCGGTGACGATGATGCGGCCGCCGCCCTGTGTCGCCATCTGACGCGCCGCGATCTGGCAGCTGAGGAACACGCCGGTGAGGTTCACGCGCAGCACGCGATGCCACGCGGCTTCGGGATGCTCGAGGAACGGCGCGGAGTGCGCGATGCCGGCGTTGGCGAACATCACGTCGAGGCGTCCGTGCTCGGCGACGACGCGATCGACGAAGGCCTGCACCTGGCCGGTGTCACCCACGTCCACGCCCACCGCGAGGGCGCGCCCACCGCCGCCGCGGATTTCTTTGGCGAGGAGGTCGGCGCCGGCGGCGTCGATGTCGCCGATCGCGACCGCCGCGCCCTCGGCGGCGAACAACCGCGCCGTCGCGCGCCCGATGCCGAGCGCGCCGCCTGTGATCGCCGCCACCCGTCCCTGCAGCCGCATGGCGCCGCCAGTATACTGGCGTGCCCGAGATCCAGGGAGGCCACGATGAACGCGATCGTCTTCGCCCAGACCGGCGGTCCCGAGGTGCTCACGCTCGCCGAGGTGCCCAAGCCCGACGCGCGGCCCGGCATGGTGCTCATCCGCGTGCACGCGATCGGCGTGAACTTCGCGGACACGCGCTTCCGGCAGGGCACCTATGTCGTGAAGCCGAAGCTGCCCGACACGCCCGGCATGGAGGCCGCCGGTGTGGTCGAGGCGGTGGGGGAGGGCGTGAGCGACGTCCGGCCGGGCATGCGCGTCGCCGCGTTCACCGTGAAATCGTACGCGGACTACTGCCAGGCTCCGGCGTCGATGGTGCTGCCGCTGCCGGATTTCGTGAGTGACGTCGAGGGCGCGGCGTTTCCCATCCAGGTGCTGACCGCCTATCACATGCTGCATACGGCGGATGCGACGGGTCCGGGGCGCACGGTGCTCGTTCACTCCGCGGCCGGCGGCGTCGGGCTCGCGGCCGTGCAGCTGGCGAAAACCGCCGGCGCGCGCGTGTTCGGCACGGTGTCGAGCGATACGAAGGCGGCGCTCGTCAAGCAGCATGGCGCGGACGCCGTCATCAACTACGCCACCGAGAAATTTGCCGACGAGGTGCTGCGGCTGACCGACGGGCGTGGTGTCGACCTCATCCTCGATGCCGTCGGCAAGCCGACGTTCGAGGAAGGGCTGCGCTGCCTGGCGGCCTTCGGGCATCTGATCCTCTATGGACGCGCCGGCGGACCCACGGATCCGCTCAACGTCGCGACGCTGTCGGCCAAGTCGCAGAAGGTGAGCGGGTTCATGATCCCGACGGTGACCCGCAATTTCCCCGGCAAGACGCGCGAGAGCGCCGCGCGTTGCTTCGCGCTGATGCGCGAGGGCCGGCTGCGCCTGCACATCGGCCGCACCTTCCCGCTGGCGGCGGCGGCCGACGCGCACCGCTACCTGGAGTCGCGTCAGTCCACGGGCAAGCTCATCCTGCTGCCCGCGGCGGCGCGATGATTCGCGTCTACGCGCTCTGCACCGGGTACATCGAGCTCGACCGCGCCAGCATGGTGTCCGACCTCGCCGCCGGCCAGCCGTGGACGGTGCCGGTCGCGAGCTTTCTCGTGGATCATCCGCGTGGCCGGCTGTTGTTCGACACGGGCGTGCACTGCCAGGCGCGGCTCGATCCCGTCGGCCGCCTGGGCGCCGAGCGGGTGAAGCGCCTCACCGTGAAGTCGAAGGAGGGCGACGACATCGTGCCGCAGCTGGCGCGGCTGGGCGTGAAGCCGTCGGACGTCCGCTACGTCGCCAACTCGCACCTGCACTTCGACCACTGCGGCGGCAACGAGTTCTTCCCGCGCGCGACCTTTCTGGTGCAGCGGCCCGAGCTCGAGGCTGCGCGTCGCCCCGGCTTCGTGGCCTCCTACAATCCGAGCCCCATCGACTTCGATCACGCGCTCGACTACCAGATGATCGACGGCGAGCACGACGTCTTCGGCGACGGCGCGGTGGTGCTCATTCCCACGTACGGCCATACGCCCGGCCACCAGTCGCTGCTCGTGCGCGCGGGCAAGGGCGCGCAGCTGGTGTGCGCGTCGGACGCGTGCTACACGCGCGAGAACATGGATCGCGACGTGCTGCCGAAGATCCTCTGGGACGCCGCGGTCATGCGCGACTCGCTGGCCACGCTACGCACGCTGCGCGACCGGGCGGGCGCGACGATGATGTACGGCCACGATCCCGAGCAGTGGGAGGCGATCCCGCGCGCGCCGGCGGCGGTGCTCTGAGGCACGCGCTCGCGATGCGATTCGGGGTGTTCTTTCAGGCGCCGGAGGCCCAGGGCCAAAGCCACGCCGAGCGCTACACGGAGATGTTCGAGCTCATCGCGCTTGCCGAAGAGCTCGGCGTCGACGTCGCGTGGCTGGCCGAGTTGCACTTCGGCGGCGCGTTTTCGCTGCTCGCCAACCCGCTCATGATGGTCCCCGTCATCGCCCAGCGCACGCGGCGGATCCGCATCGGCACCGCCGTGACGCTGCTGCCGCTGCAGCATCCGCTGACCACCGCCGAGCAGGCCGCCACCGCCGACGTGCTGTCGGGCGGACGTCTGGAATTCGGCGTCGGGCGCGGGTCGATCCCAAGCCAGTTCCACGGCTTTCGCGTGAGCGCCGCGGAGAATCGCGCGCGATTCGACGAGGCGCTGGCCATCATCCGGCTGGCGTGGACGGCGGAGCGCTTCAGCTATCGCGGCCGCTTCCACGAGGTCGAGGATCTCAGCGTGGTGCCCAAGCCGGTGCAGCGGCCGCACCCGCCGATCCGCGTCGCCGTGCACACGGCGGAGAGCTTTGCCCACATCGCGGCCACCGGGCTGCCGATCTATTCGGGGACGACGACCACGCCGCTGCCGCAGCTGCGCGAGTGCGTGGCGCTCTACCGCGCGCGGCTGGCCGCCGCCGGCCATGCCTGGGGCCCCGATCAGATGGCGCTGATGCTGCCGGTGCACGTGGCGGCCAGCGGCGCCGGCGCGCGCGAGGCGATGCGCCCGGGTGTGCAGCAGTACTATCGCAACCTCCAGACGATCTTCGCGCAGGTGCCGGCGAGCTATGGCGAGCACCTGACGCGGCTCAAGACGATCAACGAGACGGTGGCCGACCTGCCGTACGAAAAGTTCTGCCGTGATCACGCCGTTTTCGGCGATGCTGTGGAGGTGATCGATCGGCTGCAGGCCGCGCGCGACGAGTTCGGGCTCTCGCAGATCATCTGCTGGTTCGATCAGGGCAACCGACTGCCGCGCGCCGAGGTCGAGCGCACGATGCGCGCCTTCGCCGAACGCGTCATGCCGAAGCTTTCCTGACATGATCATCGACGCCATCGACGTCTACTGGGCGCGGGTTCCGCTCGCCTTCGTGTGGAAGACATCGTACGCCGACCAGCGTGTCACCGACACGATCCTCGTGCGCATGCAGAGCGGGCGGCATCACGCGTGGGGCGAAAGCTGTCCGCCCTATATTCCCGCCTATTCCGCGGAGCACACGCTCGCGACGTTCCACACCGTGCGCGAGCATCTGGCCCCGCGCATCGTGGGCCAGGATCTCGGCTCGGCGGAGGAGCTGCTCTCCCGCATCGACTTCGTGAAGGGCAATCAATTCGCGCGCGCCGCCCTCGAGATCGCGTGGTGGGTGCTGGAGGCCACGCGGCAGGGCGTGCCCCTGCACGTGCTGCTCGGCGGCAAGGGCGACCGGGTTGCAGTCGGCGCGGACTTCGGGATCCAGGACTCGCTCGACATCCTCATGCAGAAGATCCAGGGCGCCATCGACGCCGGATTTCCGCGGATCAAGCTGAAGTTTCGGCCGGGCTGGGACCTCGCCATGGTCGCGGCGGTGCGCTCGACCTTTCCCCACTTCACGTTCCACGTCGATTGCAACGCCGCCTACACGCTCGCCGATGCCGTGCTGTTCCGTGCGCTCGATCGACATCGGCTCGCGATGATCGAGCAGCCGCTGGCCGACGACGGCATGAGTCTCGTCGACCACGCCGAGCTGCAGCGACGCCTGGAGACGCCGATCTGCCTCGACGAGAGCGCCCACAGCGTGGCGCACGTGCGGGCGGCCATCCGGCTCGGCAGCTGCCGCGTGGTCAACATCAAGATGGCGCGCGTCGGGGGATTGGCGGCGTCGCGCGAGATCCAGGCGCTCTGCGCCGAGCACGGGATCCCGTGCTGGGTGGGCGGCATGCTGGAGACGGCGATCGGCGGCGCCATCTGCGCCGAGCTCGCGACGCTGCCGAACTTCACGTATCCCGGCGACATCTTCCCGTCGTCGTACTTCTACGATCAGGATCTCGGCACGCCGGCCGTGACGCTGTGCGGGCCGGGCGCGGTGGCGACCTCGCGCGTGCCGGGCATCACGCAGGAGCCGGATCCGGAGCTGCTCTCGCGCTGGACGGTGGCGCACGCGGCGTTTCGCAGGGAGGGCCTCTGAGCCTGGCTCGCCACCGGGTCCTCGCGCTCGCGGCGATCGTCTTCGTGAGCCTGGTCACGCCGCGGGCGGTGTGGAGCGCGGAGCGCGCGAATGGCTACGTGCTCGACTGGGATTCGGGAACCGGCAAGAGCTACGTCATCCCCGCGGCCGAGATCGTCGGCTTCGTCGGCGCGCTCAACGCGTTCAATCGCCTCGTCATCGATGAGGACACCTACGGCACCGACGGCCATTCGATCTGGGAGAATCTGCACACAGCGCCCGAATTCGACAACGATCCGTTCCACGTCAATCAGATCGGCCATCCATATCAAGGCAGCATCTACTACGGCCTCGCACGCTCGGCCGGACTCAACTACTGGGAGTCGCTCGCGGCGACGCTGTTCGGCAGCTTCCTGTGGGAGACGGCGGGCGAGACGACGGCCCCTTCGCTCAACGATTACGTCACCACCACGCTCGGCGGCAGCTTCGTGGGCGAGGCGGCATTCCGGATGGCCAGCCTGCTGCTCGAGGGCGGTGGCGAGACGCCCGGATTCTGGCGCGAGCTGGGGGCTGCGGTGTTGTCGCCGGGTCTGGGCTTCAATCGCCTCGTCTTCGGCGATCGCTTCAAGCCGGTGTTTCCGAGCCACGACCCGGCCGTGTACATCCGCCTCCGCGCCGGCGTCACGCTCACCACGAGCGTGGCCAACGCGCATCTGTCGCCCGACGTGCAGGAGCAGGACGGCAGCCTGGACTTCTACATGACGTACGGGCTGCCGGGCAAGCCCGGGTACACCTACAAGCGCCCATTCGACTTCTTTCTGTTCGAGTTCACCGCCGTGCCGAACGCGAGGACCGCTGCCGACGCGATCGAAAACCTCACGGTCCGCGGTCTGCTCGTCGGCGACAAGTACGCCGTCGGCGACAACTATCGCGGCGTGTGGGGACTGTTCGGCGGCTACGAATACCTCTCGCCACAAGTCTTCAACGTCGCGACGACCAACTTCGCGCTCGGGACGGTTGGCCAGTGGTGGCTGACGCGGACCGTGGCGCTGCAGGGCACGGCGCTGCTCGGCGTCGGCTTCGGTGCGTCCGGCACCGCGGGACGCCACGCGGAGCGCGACTTCCGATACGGTGTCATTCCCGAACCGCTGCTCGGCCTGCGCCTCATCGTCAGCGACCTCGCGATGCTCGAGGCGGCCGGGCGGCAGTATTGGATCGTCGGCATCGGCAAGGGGGCGTCGCCGCACGCGGACGAGTTCGGCCACGAGCGCATCGATCGAGGCACCGTCGGCCTCACCGTGCGTGTCTTCGGTCCGCACGCGCTGAGCCTGCACTACGTCGTGTCTGCGCGCGACGCGAGCGTGCCGGGCGGCGGCGATCGCCACCAGTCGGTGGAGACGCTCACCCTGTCCTACAACTTCCTCGGCCACACACGCTTCGGCGCCGTCGAGTGGCGGCCGGAGGAGATGCCCAGGCGCTGACGCGGTCGAGGTGGCGGGCGCCTGCGCGCGGGGTGTTATCATCGCCGCCACTCGCATGGCACTCCTGACCGTCCGCGATCTCAGCGTGACGTTCGACACGCGCGACGGGCTCGTGCGCGCGGTGAGCGGCGTGAGCTTCTCGCTGGACGCCGGCCGTGTGCTGGCGCTCCTCGGCGAATCCGGATCGGGCAAGAGCGTCACCCTGCGCGCGCTCCTCGGCTTGCATCCCGCGGCGCGCGCGCACGTCAGCGGCGAGGTGCTCCTCAAGGGCCGCGACGTCAACCGGCTCGACGAGGCGGCCCGCGAGCGCCTGCGCGGCGGTGTGGTGTCGATGGTGTTCCAGGAGCCCATGACCGCGCTCGATCCCGTGTATACGATCGGCGAGCAAATCGTCGAGACGCTCGTGCAGCATCGTGCGCTCGATCGCGGGCGCGCATCCCGTCGAGCGCGCGAGCTGCTCGACCTCGTGCAGGTGCCGTCGCCCGAGCGCTGCCTGGCGAGCTATCCGCACGAGATCTCCGGCGGCATGCGGCAGCGGGCCATGATCGCGATCGCGCTGGCGTGCGAGCCGGAGCTGCTGCTCGCGGACGAGCCGACCACCGCGCTGGACGTGACCGTGCAGGCGCAGATCCTCTGGCTGCTCCGCGATCTGCAGCGGCGCCTGGGCCTGGCCGTCATCTTCGTCACGCACGACCTCGGCGTGGCCGCCGAGATCGCCGACGACGCCGCGGTCATGTACGCCGGACGCATCGTCGAGCAAGCACCGATCCGTGAGCTGTTCCGCCGCCCCGCGCATCCGTACACCGAGGGGCTCATGCAGGCGACAGTCCGGCGCGGTCAGAAGGGCAAGGCGCTCGTCCCGATCCCGGGCGCGCCGCCGAATCTCATTGCGCTGCCCCCCGGCTGCGCCTTCGCGCCGCGCTGTGGCCACGTGCGCGGCGAGTGTCTGACCACGCTGCCGTCGTTGCGGTCTGTCGCGCCCGGTCACGCGGCCGGCTGTCATCTCGTCGCCTAAGG
>Ga0066695_10000252_pt1 | contig 14713 bp, 11 predicted proteins | sample GraSoiAngelo_144_FD_66452 | JGI IMG/M metagenome (GOLD analysis project Ga0066695, IMG submission 66452) | Grasslands soil microbial communities from the Angelo Coastal Reserve, California, USA - 14_1009_02_40cm | ecosystem: Environmental > Terrestrial > Soil > Grasslands | place: USA...
GCGAGCGCGCGCTTCACGAGGACGTCGATGACGCCGCCGTTCTCCGCGTGCATACAGATGAGCCCGCCGTTCTCGCCGGTCCGCCCGAGAGCCTTGAAGATGCTGGCGTCGTCGACCATGAACACGCCGGGGTACGCCATGAAGAGCTTGAACGACGACACACCTTCTTTGACCATCGTGTCCATCTCGCGCAGCACCTTGTCGTTGACGTCGCGCACGATCATGTGCAGCCCGTAATCGATCGCCGCCTTGCCACGCGCCTTTTTCAGCCACGCGTCGCGCGCCTTCTCAAGTCGCTCGCCGAAACCCTGGACGGCGAAGTCGATGATGCTCGTCGTGCCCCCGAACGCGGCCGCGATCGTCCCCGTCTCGAAGTCGTCGGAAGCGAACGTGCCGCCGAAGGGCAGCTCCATGTGCGTGTGCACATCGATGCCGCCGGGGATGACGTACTTGCCCGTCGCGACGATCCGCTTCGCGCCGGGTGCCTTCAGGTTCTTGCCGATCTGCGCGACCTTCTCGCCGTCGATGAGGACGTCGCCCTTGTAGATGTCGGCGGCGGTGACGATCGTGCCGCCGGTGATGAGCGTCGTGGCCATCTGCTCCCCCTCTGTGCGGTCGGCCATGCTACTTCCTGAAGGACGTCCGGTCCGCTGCGAGCGCGCCGGGCGCCCGCCCGCGCGCTCGGTCTGAGGGCCACTCGGCACACGCGCGCGCGGTTCGTGGCTTACACGCCCGAGCACATGCTGGGCGTTGACGGAGCGGGTCGTGGACCGCAATCAGACACGGAGGTTTGATGAAGGATCAAAGCAACATCACGACGATGAAGGACATCGCGATCACGCTGAAGCAGAACAAACCCGGCGAGCTCGCCAAGGCCGTCGGAGCGATCGCCAACGCGCAAGTCAACATCGAGGGCTTCACCGAGACCGACGGCAAGTTCCACTGCGTGACCGATGACCCGAAGAGCGCGCAGAAGGCGCTCGAATCAGCTGGATTCTCGGTGAGCGAGACCGATGTGCTCGTGTTCCAAGCCGAGGATCGCCCGGGCTATTTCGCGAACGTGCTTCGCGGCATCGCCGAGCAGGAGGTGAACGTCATCACATCGTACGTGCTGACGAACACGCGCATCGCGCTCGGAGTTGACCAGCCCGCGCGCGTGAAGGAGACCCTTCAGCAGTTCGCGCCGCAAACGGCGCGCCGCTAGCCCGCACGCTCGAAGACGCGACCCGCTCCGTCATCACCGCTTCGCATCTAGACTCGGCGCATCACCGAAACGATCTCCCGCACCGGTCGCATGACCGCAGAAGAGATCCGCACGCGTGGCGAGAGCCGTCTCGCCGATGTGCGCGATCGGCTCGCCCGGCTCGAGGCCGATGCTCCGAAGGACAGTGACGCGCTCCTCCGAGACGTCGACGAGCTGCAGCTCGCGATGACGAACGTGACGAGCCAGCTCGGTGTACTCGTGAACGTTCACCCCGATCTCGCCGCGCGCGAGGCGTGCGAGAAGATCCAGCTCGAGGCGACGAAGCTCAACGTTCGCATCGCGCAGTCGCGTCCAATCTACGACGCGCTCTCCGCGATCGACCAGGGCAAGCTCGACCCTCATGCACGGCGTGCGGTCGAGCTGACGCTCATGGACATGAAGCGGGCCGGCATCGCGCTCGACGAGACGAAGCGCAAGCACGCACAAGAGTTGCGCGAGCGCATCACGCAGCTCTCGCAGACCTATAGCCGCAACCTGCGCGACGACGTGCGCACGGTCGAGCTACCGTTGAGCGCCCTCGAGGGCACGCCTGCGGACTATCGCGGCGCCCATCCCGCCGGCGCGGACGGCATGGTGAAGGTCACGACGGACCCACCGGACATGGCGCCGCTGATGGCGTATTCGAAGGACGCGGCGGCGCGGCTCGCGCTCTCCAAGGCGTACTTCGACCGCGCCCGCGGCAACATCGAGGTCTTCGATCAGCTGCGGCACGCGCGTCACGAGCTCGCGCAGGCGCTGGGTTACCCGAGCTTCGCCGCGTACAACCTCGAGGACAAGATGATGGGGTCGCCGGAGAACCTCGACCGCTTCCTCGACGACGTGCGCGCCGCGGCGAAAGCCCCGGCGGAACGCCAGTACGCGGCACTGCTCGACATCGCGCGGCGCGAGGACCCTTCGACGCAGAGGATCGGCGCGTGGGATACGCAGTACTACGTCGCGCGGGCGAAGGACGAGCGCTTCCACTTCGATCCACGCGAGGTGCGCCCGTACCTCGAGTACAACTCGGTGCGTCAGGCGATCCTCGACCTCGCGGCGCAGCTGTTCGACCTGACCTTCACTCCCTATGACCCGGAGGAGATCTGGCATGAGGACGCCGAGCACTTCTCAGTGACCTTGAATGGCAAGCCGGCCGGCTTCATCACGCTCGACATGCACCCGCGTCCCGGGAAGAACAAGTGGGCGACGTCGTTCGGCTACAAGCTCGGACTCAAGGACCGCCAGCTACCGCACAACGTCCTCGTGTGCAACTTCCCGGACCCCAAAGCGTCAAAGGGTCCGGCCCTCATGGAGCATCAGCAGGTCGTCACATTCTTCCACGAGTTCGGGCACCTCGTGCACGGCATCGTGCGCGGCAACGTCGTCGAGTGGGCGCGGCTCGGCCGGCCCGCCGAGAACGACTTCATGGAGGCGCCGTCGCGGTTCCTCGAGGACTACGTCTTCGAACTCGACGTCCTCCGTCGCTTCGCGAAGCACGTCGAGACCGGCGCCGTGATCCCCGAGGACCTCGTTCGGCGTCTTCAAGCCGCTCGCGACTTCGGAGACGGCGTGCAGGTCGAGCAGATGACCATGCGGAGCCGCCAGTCGCTGCGGCTACATGACGACGCGAACATCGATCGCGACTGCCGCACGATCGCGCGCGAGGTGGCTGAGCGCGAGACGCGCTTTGAGTTACTCGACGTGACGAACTGGCCCGCGAACTGGGAGCACATGAGCAGCGAGGCGTACGCCGCCGCATACGGAACTTACGTTTGGAGCGACACGATCGCGGCCGACATCCGGACCGGGTTCACCAACGGCCTCATGGACATCGACGCCGCGCATCGCTACCGCGATCTCGTGCTCGCTCCGGGCGGCAACATTCCCGCTGCGGACGCCGTGAAGAATTTCCTCGGCCGCCCCTACAACACGAACGCGTTCAAGGAGCGCCTCGCGAAGAGTGGCTAGCCGCCCGCGCGTCGAGCAGAAGAACCTCGACATCTACGGCAACAAGCCGCTCCCCTGGTCACGCGCACGGCAGCAACTCGCTGCAGCGAGCAGAGGCGTGGCACATCTCTCGTACTGGCTGGCGACAGTCGCGCCGGGTGGGCGGCCGCATAGCGCGGCTGTCGGTGCGCTTTGGGTCGACGATCGGATCTACCTCGTGAGCGGACCGCGTACACGCAAGAGCCGGAATCTCGCGCGCGATCCTCGGTGCGTGGTGTCTGTGAGCCTGCCCGGGCTCGATCTCGTGATGGAAGGCACGGCGCGGAGAGTCACCGACCAAAAGACGCTGCGGCGTATTGCGGCGCGCTACAGAGCCGTGGGATGGCCGGCGCACGCGACGGAAGGCGCGTTCACCGCGCCATACAGCGCGCCGAGCGCGGGCCCGCCGCCGTGGTACCTATACGCGGTCACGCCGTCGACCGCTTTCGGAGTGGCGGGGAAGAAGCCGCATGGCGCGACCCGATGGCGCTTCAAAGCGGCTCGTCGGAGCTCGCCGCAGGGGAGTCATCGACTCAGCTAGTCATTTTGGTGAGGTGATCGCTGCCGCCGCGAATCGCGATTCTGGCGCATGCGGGCCCATACGAGGAGCAGGGACGCGACGACACCGTATACAGCGACGAACAGAGGGCCTCGGCCCTGGGCGACGAAAACGCCAACCGGCGCGAAGGATGCGGCAAGAAGTCGCCCGCGAATGGACCAGAACCGTGGGCGGAGCAACACATATGACGCGGCGCTGAGAGTGGCGACAAATCCTTCCACAAGATCAGCAGGAAGGAAGGTCACCTGCCCTCTCAGCACCAACGTCAAGAAGAGCACGATCGCGGCAATCACGAAAACGAACAACTGGCCGGTCGCGTATCCAAGTCGGTCCAGACGCTGGACAAACCGCTTCATGGCGTCAGGTAAACGTCCCCTCCTCCCCCTCCGGCGTCCGGTGCCGGGATCAATGAAGCGTCCACGCTTGAGGTGTCCGTAGGCGCCGAAGCGGGTGCCGTCATTCCCACAATCACTGTGCCCATGCCTTGCACCAAGTCAGACATGATCATCGTCTCGGAATTGGTCAGCCTGAGATGACACCAGTCCAGGTTCGAATGGATGCGACCGGCATCTGCGAAATTGTGTCGACTCCGGTAAGTGGCGACAGTGTGTCCCCGGCACCAACGAGGAGGGTGTTCGTAGCACCGGTCGCAAGCGCACCGGCCACGTCCGGCCTTGAGAGGCCATTGGAGAGGCTCGCTAGCTCCGGAAGCTCGCTCGGTCGGCAACCCAGGCCTCGTTCTTATAGTCCGCGCGGCCATCTCGCGCACGGGAGGACCGCCATGCCTCGGCCGCGGCTGCTCGGCTTCTCGATCGCGTTCGCGCTGTGCCTATCTCCATTCACGACGTATCCCGTACTCGCTGAGCAGCCCGAAGATCTGCCGGTCGCGTGCGAGCAGATCTTCGTGGAAGCGTGCCCGTCGCACGCAAGCGGCGGGCGGCCCGAGTTCGGGCCCCAGATGGTGGGCAATCCCACCGACGTCGTGACCGTACTTCGCGTCGGCCTGCGGAGCACGACGTTCAACCCGACGACCGGCGCGGTCGCGACCGAGATGGCGAGCCACGACCACGCTGACGCCCGCGTGACCGCGAGCGTCGGCGACTTCCACGTCATCGATCTGTCCACGGAACATCAGATCGTCGCGCCGGCGGCGGGTCAGGCCGTGCGGGTCGCGTTCGTGAGCGGCGCGTACGAGGTGAGCGTCGACGGTGCGCTGATCGGATCGTTCGCGGGTCCGATCCGCTTCCGCCCGAGCGATCCGACGAACACGTTCAAGGTCCTGAGCATCAGGCGCAGCGTGTGGGTGCAGCCCGCGTACACGACGCGCGTGTTCGACGTACCCGACTACTACGGAGAGATCGAGATCGACCGTGGCGTGTCGACCGCCGCCGGCATGGTGAACGTCATCAACCTCGTGCCGCTCGAGCCGTACGTGCGCGGCGTCGTGGTGAACGAGGGCATCGCGAGCTTCCACATCGAGGCATTGAAAGCGCAGGCCGCCGCCGCACGCGGGTACGCGCTCGCGAATCGGAACAGCACGCGCTTCGGACGGCCGTATGGCATCGACGACTCGACCAGCTCGCAGGTCTACCGCGGCCATGGCTCGGAGCATCCGAACGGCAACGCCGCGGTCGACGGGACGACCGGCCTCGTCGCGACCTACGCGAGCCGCATCATCTCCGCGCTCTATTCGTCGTCGATGGGCGGCCACACCGAGAACAACGAGTGGATCTTCAACTCACCCTCGAACCAGTGGCCGGGGACCAACGTCGAGCCGTATCTGCGCGGCATCGACGATGGAGAGGGCGCCGCGCCGGAGCTCTCGGACGAAACCGCGATCGCGGCGTTCTGGAGCGCGCAACAGCCACAGACGTTCGACAGCTGCCCGCGTGTGAACAACCGCTTCGCGCGGTGGCAGATCCCGATCCCCGCCGCGACGATCAAGTCACGCGTCACCGGGACGAGCGCGAGCCGCATCGTGATGCTGTCGGGGAACACGAGCGGCACGCTCACGAACGTCGCGATCACGCGCCGGATGGCCGCATCAAAGCGCGCGGGCGTCGTGACGCTGACGTTCACAACGGGTGTCGGCGAGGTCCGCGGTTGGGACAACATCCGCCGCGTCGTCGGCGCGAGCGCGGCGTCGCAGGTCCAGAACTGCACGACGAATCCACCCTCCAGCATCGCCGCCGGGTTCGTGCTGAACAACCCGAGCGTCATCGTGCCGCAGTACTCGGGCACGACGTTCACCGGCATCGTCTCGATCGGCGGCGGATGGGGACACAACGTCGGCATGAGCCAGTTCGGCGCGCACGGACGCGGTCTCGCCGGCCAGACCTTCATCCAGATCCTGCAGGCGTACTACACCGGGGTCGACATCGCCTCGTATCCGATCGACCTGAGGCTCGCACCGGGCAGCGGGCCGCGGGTCATGCGTCAGACCTTCGCCGCGCCGAATGGCACGGGCACGCTGCGCATCGCAACGACGGGCGCGATGCAGGGCCTGACCGTCCACATCAACGATCTCTGCGACCTGCGATTCACGAACGAGCAGCTCGCGGTACCACTCAGCGAGACCGACGTCAGCACATGCCTCGTCACCGGGACGAACACGGTGCAGTACAACCCCGTCGGCACGAAGGGCGGCGCGACGGTCCTCGTCGTCGTGCGCTGAATCGCAAGAGGGGGGCCGGACCAGGTCCGGCCCCCGTGCGCTATGCGCCGCTATCCGCGCGGCGTGTCGCCGTCGGTGCGACGCGCGAGACGGCCCATCAGCTCCGCGAGATCGACCCCGAGGAGCGACTTCGCGATCGCGGTGCCTTCGGCGGCTGTCCGCACGACCGTGTCGGTGAGCTTCGACGCGCCGCTGGGATCGATCACGGTGAGGTTGTCGATGTTGCCCAGCGGCGCCGCCGCTTCCCGGACGATCGCCGGCACGAGCGGCAGCGTCTGAAGAAGGATCGCCGCCTCGTCGAACTTGCGGTACGCGTCGGCGAGCAGCTCCTTGGCTCTCGCTTCGGCCTGGCCGCGGGCGAGGATCGCCGCGCCCTCGGCCGTTCCGGTGAGCTCGGTCACCTGAGCAGTGGCACGGCCGCGCGCGGCCGTGGCAGCTCCCTCCGCCTCGCCGGTCAGTTGCACCTGACGCGCCGATGCCTCCGCCGCGAGGATCGCAGCTTGCCGCGCGCCCTCGGCGCGGACGATGGCGGCAAGACGCTCGGCCTCGGCCGGCTTGATGGTGGTCGCGAGGAGCTCCTTCTCACGGCGCGCCGCCTCGAGCTCCGCGACCTCGGTCTGCTCCTTGATGACCGCCTGCGTCGCCTCGGCCTGCGCGAGCGGGCCGGACTGCGCGGCCTCGGCTTGCACCTTCGCGGTGACCTTCAACGCCTCCGCGCGCGCGATCTCGCGGTCGCGCTCGGCTTGGATGATCACCCGCTGCGCCTCGTTCTCCTTCACCGCCGCTTCCTGCGACGCGCCGGCCTTTGCGATCCGCGCATCGCGCTGCACGCTCGCGAGGTTCTTCTCGCCAAGCTGCTCGATGTAGCCCTTCGTGTCCCGGATGCTCGTGATCGTCAGCGCGTCGATGTGGATGCCGCTCGCCTCGAGGTCACCGCGCGCTGCCTCGGATACAGCTTGCTGAAAGCGATCGCGGTCGGTGATGAGCTCCTCGATGGTGAGCGTGCCGGCGATCGAACGGAGCGATCCTTCGAGCACGTTCTTCACCATGGTCTCGATCTGGCTGTCCGGCTCGCCGATGAACCTCTCGGCGGCCGCGCGTAGCCGCTCGGGCTCGCGCGCGATCTTGAACATCGCCTGACCGGTGATGAGGACGCCGACTCCCTGCTTGCTGACGGCGGCATTCTCGTTCGTGAGACCGATCTCCACCTGACGCGCTGTCAGCTGCAGACGACCGACCTTGTTGATGAGCGGCCAGACGAACGTTCCGGCGCCGACGACCACCTTCACGCCGTGGTCATCGAGCGTCGTGAGGTTGCCGGCCTCGTCGCGGATCTTGCTGCCGCGGGCGCCAGAGATGATCAGCGCCTCGTTGGCACCGGCGACGCGGTAGCGGTTCGCCGCGAAGAGCACGAGAAGGACGAGCACCGCCGCTGTCGCGATGGTCAGTTGCGCGATGGTGAGTGTCACTGTGATCCCTTCTTTCTTTCGCCGGGTCGCGCGATGCGACTACGGCGGCGGAAGGGCTCGGACGGTGACGGCCATGCCACGAATGTCGACGATGACGACGTCGGTCCCGCGAGGGATGGCGATGTCAGACGCCGCGGGAAGCGTCTGCACCGCGCCGTCGTAGCTGAGCTGCACCGTGCCGCGAATGTCGCGCCCGATGCTCACGACGACGTTGGCGCGTCGGCCTACGAGGTCGCGCAGCGCGGTGGGCTGCGGACCCTGCGCACGATGGAGCGCGCTGAAGATGCCCATGACGAGCGACGCGCCCGAGGCGCCGGCGATGAACGCCAGCAGCGCCTGGACTGCGACGTCGCCGCCGAGCGCGATGCCAAAGAGCCCGCCGATGCCGAACATCGCGAGGAACCCGAGGATGATCGGCATGAGCGTCGCGTTGTCGGCGTGACCGATGTGTAGGTGCGGGATGCGGATCTGCGGCACGTGCAGCCGCAGATGCATGCCGGGGCCGACGCTGGAAAGGAGGAGCATCGCGGATCCGAACAATGCTGAGCCGATGAAGATCAGCTCCAGCGCTTCGCGTGTCATTCGGATCGCCAGCTTTCTTGGAACGCGGCTCCTCTTGCCGCTCTTCCGCGTCCGACTGTACGCCGCATCAAGCCGTGCGCGGGCGAGTACGGAAATCGCTTTCCGCGAGATGGAGCGCGGGGCGGCGCTCAGCTCAGCGCTGATGACGAGAGGGCCGGGATCGCTCCCGGCCCTTCACCGACCTACGGGTTTGTGACGACGAACCAGACCGTCCCGACGTTCTGACCCAGCACGTCACCGGGCTTCGTGTCCTTGTTGTAGAAGTACAGCGGCTTGCTGTTCCACGTGAGTTGCTTCTGGCCGTCCTTGCGTGCGGCCAAAGCGAGCTTGCCGGTGATACCCGCGCCAGCGACGGGCTCGCCGGTAATGGTGAACGCCGGCCAGTTCGTGGCGCACTGGTCGTAGCAGTTGCTCGTATCCGCGGTGTCGCGTGCGTAGGTGTAGAGCGTCATCTTGTTCGACGCCGCGATGAGGATCTTGCCGAGCGAGCTATCGGCGACCGACACCGTCGGCTCAGGCGTGGGCGTGGGCTTCGCCGTCGCCGTCGGTGCGGACGAGGACGCACCTCCGCATGCGGTCGCAAGAACGATCGCCACAAGCAACAGAGATCGGATGTGCATTGAGTCCCTCCCCGACGAAGTCGTCATGAGCGGTACGACGCTGGCACGCGATCGGATGAGTCGGACGGCGTCAAATTGCAGGTCGCACACCTGTGATCCGATCGACGGGCTCGTGCGTATGGCGCGTCGCTGAGGCTAGAAGTTCAGGTTGATCGTGACGCTCTTGCGCTGCGTGAAGCCCTCGAGCATTCCCTCGAGTGAGTTCTCGCGGCCGAGACCGCTCTGCTTGTAGCCGCCGTATGGCTGTCCGACTAGCTGACCGCCTCCGCCGTTGACCTGGATCCAGCCGGCGTCGATGGCGTGCGCTGTGCGTAGCGCTCGCGAGATATCGCGGCTCCAGACATAGGCCGCGAGGCCGTAGTGCGTGTCGTTCGCCATGCGGATCGCATCGGCCGCATCCGAGAACGGGATGGCGACGAGGACCGGGCCGAAGATCTCCTCCTTCGCGATGCGCCAATCGTTGCGGACGTTCGCGAAGACGGTCGGCTCGACGTAGTAGCCGGATGCGAGCGGGCCGTCTGATGGAGGATGCCCGCCGGTGACGGTGCGAGCGCCCGGCTGACGCGCGCCTTCGTCGATGAAGCTCACGACGCGCTCGAACTGTTGCTTGCTCACGATGGCGCCCATGTCGTTCGTCTCGTCGAGCGGATCGCCGACCTTGAGCTTGCGGAGCTTCGTCGCGAGGCGATCCATGAACGAGTCGAACACCGAGCTGTGCACGAATAGGCGAGATCCGGCGGTGCACGACTGGCCCTGACGCGCGAAGCGCATCGCGTCGATGACCCCGTCAGCCGTCTTGTCCCCGTCCGCGTCGGCGAAGAGGATCTGCGGGCTCTTGCCGCCGAGCTCGAGCGTCACCGGGATGATGCGATCGGCCGCAAGCCGCAGGATCGCCTTGCCCGTCTCGGTGTTGCCGGTAAAGGAGATCTTCGCGATGCCCGGGTGCTCGGCGAGAGGCGTCCCGACTTCGTCGCCCGTGCCGGTGATGACGTTGAGTACGCCCTTCGGAAGATGCCGCTGCGCGATGCGAGCGAACGCGAGGGTCGCGAGCGGCGCGTTCGCCGACGGCTTGAGCACGACGGTGTTCCCGGCGACGAGCGCCGGCGCGAGCTTCCATGCCGCGATGAGGATCGGAACGTTCCACGGAACGATCGCCGCGACCACGCCCAGCGGCTCGCGCCGCGTGTATGAGAACCAGTCCTCGCCGAGCGGGATCGTCTCGCCCTTGAGCTCGCCCCCGAGTCCGCCGAAATAGCGGAAGAGGTCTGAGACGCGCTGCGCCTCGGGACGCGACTGCGTGCGGATCGCGTTGCCGGTCTCGCGTGCGAGCAGCTTCGCGAGCTCCTCGGTCTCGGCGTCGACAGCGTCCGCGATGCGAAGCAGGAGGCGGCCGCGCTCGCGCGGCGGCATGGCCCGCCACGCCGGGAACGCGGCCTGCGCCGCCTTCACCGCGCGATCGACGTCCGCCGCGCCGCCGCGCGGGACCTGTGCGATGACCTGCCCGCGCTTGGCGGGCGTCTCGACGTCGAACGTGCGACCGTCGGCGCTCTCGACCCACTCACCGCCGATGAACATCTTCTCGCGAGCTGGCGCAGCGACAGCCACTACGGCCTCACGAGGTCGTCGTACATGTCGGGACGGCGGTCACGGTAGAACTGCCAGGTGTTGCGGACCTCGCGCACGAGGTCCATGTCGAGGTCGGCGACGAGAAGTTGCTCCTCTTTATCTGACGCCTGCGCGACGATCTTGCCGCGCGGATCGGCGAAGTATGAGGAACCGTAGTAGTCGTTCGGACCGAACTCCGCCTCCTTCCCGACGCGGTTGATCGTGCCGACCCAGTAGCCATTCGCGATCGCGTGTGAGGTCTGCTCGATGAACCAGAGGTGCATCGAGAGACCGCGCGACGTCGCGGACGGGATGAACACCAGCTCAGCGCCGTGGAGGCCGAGCATGCGCGCACCCTCGGGGAAGTGGCGGTCGTAGCAGATGTAGACGCCGACCTTGCCGACGGCGGTGTCGAAGACCGGATAGCCGAGGTTCCCGGGACGGAAGTAGAACTTCTCCCAGAAGCCGTTGACGTGCGGGATGTGCGTCTTGCGGTACTTGCCGAGGTATTTCCCGTCCGCGTCGACGATCGCCGCGGTGTTGTAGTAGATGCCGGCCTGGTCCTCTTCGTACATCGGTGCAATGAGGACCATCGAGTGCTTCTTCGCGAGCTCTTGCATGAGCTTCGTGGTCGGCCCGTCGGGGATCTTCTCGGTGTACGAATAGTGCTTCGTGTCCTGCACCTGGCAGAAGTACGGTCCGTAGAAGAGCTCCTGCAGGCACATCACCTTCGCGCCCTGTTTCGCGGCCTGGCCGATGTAGTCGACGTGCTTCTGGATCATCTTGTCCTTGTCGCCAGGCCACGCGACCTGCGCCAGCGCCGCCTTCACTGTCGTCATGCCCTGCCCCCTTCGCTGAGGGCGTTAGGTTAGCGCGCGCGTGCGACACGCTTCTGGCGCTGTCGGAAGGCGCGGACCTTCGTACGGCTGCCGCACGTGTTCTCGTTGCACCAGCGTCGACTATGGTTTTTGGTGCGGTCGACGAACATCCACGCGCAGGTGTCGTCGGCGCATTCGCGAAGTAGCCGACGATCCTCGCTCGTGAGCAGGTCGGCCGCCGCGCGTGCGATCGGCCAGAGAGGCCGCGCCATGTCGTCGTCAGGCCATTGCCATTGCCATCCGTCGAGAACTCGATCGAGGCGCGCATGGGCCTGCGCATCGGCGGCTTCGGCGCTGATGAGATCGACCGCTTCGCGCGGAGCTTCTCTCTCGTGGGCGATCCTTGAGAACGCCGTCCAAGTCGCCTCGCGCAGGGCGACGGCGCGGCGATAGATCTGTGCGGCCTTCTCAGGCTGTGCTTCGGCCTGAGCGATCAGGCGACGCGCGAGAGCTGCGCCGATTTCGCCCGCCTGCCGCGCGAATTCCACCAGGTCGGCATACGTCTGGATGTGCTCGTGAGCTCGCGTCTTGTCGTACCGATACGAGCTCGTGTTCAAAAAATCGGTCGCGAGGTGAGCACCGATGAATTCGAGGCCGTGATCGAGACGCGTCAGAGTGTGCTGCATGACACGTTCAAAATCGCCTATAGGTCGTTGACATGCGATCACATTACGCGTAGCGTCCGTCCTTGTCAACACGGTCTAACGCGAAGATAGGCCGTGTCGGAAGGAGAGCCCAGTGGAACTCCTCCTCGCACTCGGGGCGTTCGTCCTCGTCGACGTCCTCGCGCTGCGGTACGGCTTCGACAGCCGCCCGCTTCCGCTCCCGAAGAACAGCCCGGTCGAGGACCGGAAGAACTAGATCACCACGAAAGGCATCGATATGGAGCTACTTCTCGTGGCGCTCGGCGCCGCCGTGACTGCGGGGCTCTTGTGGCGAAACTTCTCGGGACGCTCCTAGGCGGGGAGCTGGCCAGTGGCAGCGAAGCGATCCGCGACGTCGAGTGCCTCGTCGATCGCCTTGATGCCAAAGCGGAGCTCGTCCTCTGTGACCGTCAGCGGCGGCGCGGCGAAGATCATGTTCCAGCGGTTGAGGGTGTAGACGTCGCGTGACATCAGCGCGTTCTTGATCGCGGTCTGCAGCTTCGCCGCGGGACGGTTCCAGGCTTCGAGCATCTCCTTCGTGCCACGGTCCTTCACGAGCTCGATCCCGGCGAACAGTCCACGCCCGCGCACATCACCCACCGACGGGTGCCGCGCCGCGAGCGACTTCAGCTCTCTTAGGAGGAGCTCCCCCATCCTCGCGCCGCGCTCGATGATCCCCTCGTCGCGGTAGGCGTTCACCGTCGCCACACCGGCGGCGCACGCGAGCGGGTGACCGGCGTACGTGAGGCCGGCCCACAGCACATTCGTGTCGAAGTGCTTCGCGATCTTCGCGTTCACGATCACGCCGCCGAGCGGCACGTATCCGGAGTTCACGCCCTTCGCGAAGGTCATCATGTCCGGCACCACGTTCTCGTGGTCGACCGCGAACCACTTTCCCGTCCGGCCGAAGCCGGTCATGACTTCATCGGCGATCAGCAAGATCCCGTACTTGTCGCAGAGCTCGCGCAGACCCTTGAGGAATCCGGCCGGCGGGATGATGAGACCCGCGTAGCCGACGATCGGCTCGAGCAGGATCGCCGCGACGTACTGCGGGCCCTCGTACCAGAGCACCTCCTCGACGTGCGCGAGCGCGGCCTGCGCGGACGCGCCGTATGGGGAGCGGTACGGATCGGGGTTGAAGAAGCGGACGACACCGGTGATGCCGGGCTCGTTTGCCCAGCGGCGGTTATCGCCTCCGAGCGTCATCGACCCCTGCGTCTGCCCGTGGAACGAGCGGTACTGGGTCATGATCTTGTGGCGGCCCGTGAACATGCGCGCGATGCGGATCGCGTGCTCGTTCGCCTCGGTGCCGCCTGTTGTGAACAGCGTCTTCGTCAGATCGCCCGGCGTGACCTCAGCGAGAAGACGCGCGAGCTCGGCGCGCTGCTCCTCACCGAAGCCCGGCGTGACGTAGCAGAGCCGCTCGGCCTGCTCCTGGATCGCGCGCACGACCTTCGGATGTCCGTGTCCGAGGTTGACATTCACAAGGCCTGACGAGAAGTCGAGGATGCGGCGCTGACCTGAGTAGAGCCATGAGCCTTCGGCGCGGTCGATGACGACCTGCTTCAGCCCGCCCTGCGCCGACCATGAGACGAAGAGATGCTCGCTGGTCTGCTGAGCGATCTCCGCCGGGTCCGCCGAGCGCTTCGTCGTCTCGAGCGCCACGGGCGGATTCTAGTCGCCGCTCGGGGGCGTCGGCACTCGTGCACGCCCGCGACGCAGGTCACAGACGTTCCCGATACGCTCGGCCACGTGAAGTTCGGCGCCACGCTCTGGCCGCAGAACACGACGTGGGCCGCGTGGCGCGACGCCGCCAAGTTCGTCGACGAGGTCGGCCTCGAGACCGTCTGGGCCTGGGACCATTTCTACGCGCTCGCGGGTAAGGAAGAGGCGCAGAACTTCGAATCGACGACGCTCCTCGCGGCCATCGCACCGCTCACGAAACGGGTGAAGATCGGTGCGCTCGTTCAGGGTGTGACCTATCGGCACCCCGCGGTCATCGCGAACATGGCGGCGACGCACGACCACGTCAGCGAAGGCCGCGCGATCTGCGGCATCGGCGCGGCATGGAACCAGACTGAGCACAAGGCGTACGGGATCGATCTCGGCACGCCCGGAGTCCGCTCGCGACGCTTCGCGGAAGCAGCGAAGATCATCCGCGCGCTCCTGGGCGGCGAGCGCGTGACGTACTCGGGCAAGTACTACCAGCTGAAGGACGCCGTGCTGAACACGCGACCGATACAGAAGCGGCTGCCGATCATGATCGGCGGTGGAGGCGAGCAGAAGACGCTGCGGACCGTCGCCCGATACGCGGACATGTGGCATGCGTTCGGAACGCCCGAGGTGATGAAGCACAAGATCGAGGTGCTGCACCAGCACTGCAAGGATGTCGGGCGCGATCCGAATGACATCGAGGTGTGGGGCGGGCAGTGGATCGTCGTGCGCGACGACGCCGA
>Ga0066695_10000257_pt1 | contig 14689 bp, 10 predicted proteins | sample GraSoiAngelo_144_FD_66452 | JGI IMG/M metagenome (GOLD analysis project Ga0066695, IMG submission 66452) | Grasslands soil microbial communities from the Angelo Coastal Reserve, California, USA - 14_1009_02_40cm | ecosystem: Environmental > Terrestrial > Soil > Grasslands | place: USA...
TAGCCGTTTTGGTCCGGATTCCAGTCGGTCAGGATGGTTCCCATGATCGTGCTGCCGTCGGCAACAAACTTTTGTATTGCCATAAGACCGGCGGCGCGCGTTGTTTTGCCGGCTCTGAGGACCAGCAAGACGGCATCGGAATGTTTCGCGATGAGGCGTGCGTCGGCGATGTGGAGCATGGGCGGACTGTCAATCACGACCGTGTCGAAGGTATTACGTGCGATCTCCAGAATTTCCGGCAGCCGGGCCGAATAGAGCAGCGTGGAAGCATTTGCCGCCCATGGTCCGCTGGTGAGGATGTGAAGTCCGGGTATCCATGATTCACGGATTGCTCCAATAACTTCTGAAGCCTTGACCGGATGCTTCTCTCGAAGCAGGTCGCTAAGCCCTTTATCGTTGTGCAAATTAAATAGCCGGTGGAGGCGGGGCCTTCGCATGTCGGCGTCGATCAGAAGAACGCGCTGGCTGATTTCGGAAAGGGCGATCGACAGGTTGCTCGACACTGTTGTCTTGCCCTCCCCGGGGTTGGCGCTCGAGATGACCAACACGCGGGGCCGGCGTTCGGAAAACATGATGGAGGTCAAAACCGTGCGAAAACTCTCGGCAAGTAACGACCCCTGCCGTTGCCATGTGACCAGCTCGACGGGGTTATTATCATTGCTGGAAGTAACGAGTCCCGCCGGTATCCGCGCGGTGGCAGATCTTTGCCCGCGCAGGATGGCCGGGCGGTCGGACGGAATCACCCCCAACTCCGAGACGCCCAGATAGAGAGCGGAATCGCCGGGCTGCTGAATGCTTCGGTCTGCCTGTTCTTTGAGCAGAACCAGGACGACGCCGAAGAAGATCCCCGCCATGCCTCCCAGTAAGGAGTTATTCAAGGGATTCGGCTTGTAGGGGCCGCCCGCCGGCTTTGCCGGGTCGACAATCCGGAAATTGCTGGCACGCATCGCGGAAGCGATGCTCGATTCCTTCACCCTCGAAAGCATGGTTTCGTATAACTGCCGGTTTGTGTCCACCTCTCGTTTGAGGATGCTGTAGTGAACTTCCTTGGCAGATTGTGAGGAGACGGTTTGTAACTGTTTTTCGAACTCATCGTTGAGCAGCTTCTCATGAGATTCCGCCGCCATATAATCGTTGCGCAATCGGGTGACGACCTTCTGCCGCGCGCCTTCCAGCGCGGATTCCAACTCGGCAATCTGAGCCTCGAGCTTCAGCATCTTGGGATTGGCCGGCGTCAGCGCCGGGGTTAGTTCCGCGCGTTGTCGCTTCAGATCGACAATCTTGTCTTCGTACTCACGAAGCGACGGATCGTCGAGTACTTGCGGCAAGGCTTCCGGCGGGCTCGAGGACAGCAGCTCGAATTTGGATTGAGCTACCATGCGATCGGCTCTCGCTTTCATCAATTCTTCCTGTAAGAGTCTTACGCTGGCTACAGCCACATTCTCCTGCTCGCCGCCTTTCGTTTTAGCGCTGCCGGTAAACTGCAAGCCCGCCGCCGATGCATAAGACTGCAAGGTGTCTTCCGACCGCTCGAGCTTGATCTTCAGATCATCGAGCTGTTTTGTCAGCCACTCACCCGTCCGTTCGGTTGTCTTCCAGCGGTCGTCCAGATTTTTCTCTATGAATTCATCGACGAGCGTATTGGCGAAGTCCGCGGCCAATTGCGGATCCGTCGAGTCGTCCGCAATTTCGATGATCCGGGTGTTTTCGGAAGCTTTGACTTTGATCCCACCCGCAGCGGCGCGGATGGCATTGTCTCGATCGATCGCCGGTCTAGGCGCCATGTGCAGCAGCTTGCGGAAGGCTGCCGATTTGTCCTGGGAACCACCGTACTGCCGGCTTGTGTCCCGGCGAAGACGCTCAATTGCGCGCTCGACCAGAGACCGGCTTTGAAGCACTTTGACCTGCGTCTTGATCTCGTAATCCGGATCAACGTATCCGCCCGGTGCGGAGGTCGGGTTCAGGTTCTGCAGATTCAGGAAATTCTCGTTCAGCCCTTGCACTTCCAGCGAAGTTTGAGACTGGTACACGGGAGTCTGAGGCAGTGTGACCAGGAGTCCCACCATGGCTCCTACAAAGGCCACGAGCACCACAAGCCATTTGTGGCGCGTGACCATTCGCCAGTAGGCGACCACGCCATCGCGTGACGGGTCATCTTGCGAATCCGCCATAAATGTCGCCTGAACAGGCGTCGGAACCGGGCCGCCTTGAGGCGGCGTGAAAGGCACGGGAAGATCGGAAGTCTCGTCGTGATTTCGCATTGAAGGTTATGGCCTCGCCGAGAGAATGGCCACACCGGTGCCGACGCTGATTACAGATTCCAGCACGCGGGTGCCTAGTTTGTGGTCGGTGCCGCTCGGTACATATAAGATGTCTTCGGGCTGCATCGTCACATCTTCGATTTTGCCGGCCAGCAGCGCCGCCAAATCGATGGGAACCTCGGTCCGTTTTGCCGAAGCAGGATCCAGCCGCAGGATCTTCGCCTCTTTGGCTTTCGCGGTTTTGGTCAGGCCCGAAGCCAGCGACATCGCTTGTAAGACCGTCACCTGCCGGCGGCGTTCCAACACAATGGCGCCGGCTTTACCCACGTCGCCGATCACATAAACCATTTGTGCTTTTGCAATACTGATGACGTCGTTGGGCATAACGGAGATGTTCAAGGCCGGATTCTTTCCTTCAATAAGGTCCGGCAATGGAATCTCCGCGATGCTGAATTGCCCGGTCGGATCGTCGGCCACGCTGGGCAGTGGAACTCGTCCCCATTCCAGGCGCCTGGTAATGGTGGCGCTGTAGCCGGCCTCTTCCTTCAGCCCGCCGGCCATCGACAGCATTTCGATCAGCGTTTTCCGTCCTTGTAACTGGTGCACGCCTGGAGTCATCACAGCTCCGATGACGGATACGGGCTGGCTTCTCATTTCCATTCGCGTGACGGAAACCGCCGGGTCATTTATATAGGTCTTCATCCGCTCGGTAATTTCCGATTCAAGTTGCTCCACGGTCAAACCTGCCGCATGAATCTTGCCCGCCAGTGGAAGAGTGATGTAGCCGGTGGAGCTAATTCGCAGGGGCTTATCCGAGATTTCGTCCTCGCCCACGACCCGAATCGTGATCTGATCGTCTGGCCCCAACAGCCCGGCGGACGATGAGTCAAATTCACGACTGTCCGCCGTTTTATCCTGAGCCAAAGCACTGACACGCAGTGTCAGCAGCAAGGCCGTGATAAATATGCTGGTCATCCTCATTTGAAAAAATCTCCTTTTAAATTCCACTACTTACGGCGGGCGTAAGCTGCTTTAAGGCAAGCTACCGCCATTTCAGTCCCATCTTTTTTATTTCGTGGGCCGGGTGTACAACGACGTAAGCAAATTTTGGGCCGAGCCCCCGGTGCTGACAACCGCACTAACCGGCCAGAGATATGGCCCAATAGTCCGGCTCGTCAACGGACTGATTCCATTTGGGCGTACGGCCTGCCCCGAGATCTTATCGGCTCGAACTGTGGAGATCCTTAGGAGTTTGGGGATGACTGAACCAGGGGAGGGTGGAGCGCGCCAACTCCGGCACTTGCAGCCGTGGCTGGTGACGCTTTTATGAAAAGGTTAACCGTCTTAAAGACGAAATGCGGTCGCAGTACGACTTTGCCTCAATGTCCCTGCACACCGCACGTCCCGGATCGATCCAATGCGGGCTCTCCGGTACGCATCATACCGGGAGTGCTGAAAACCCGGCAGAAACCCATCGGGATCGTCGTGTCGCCGCTGGCTTTCGCCGGGTCCTTGGTCACATTGAAGCTCCAGGCCAGATCATTCGTCGTACAGTTGCCCGACCAGTCGCAGACCCCGGATTTGAGCCTTGCGGTGTAGCGCTCACCTGCTTTTAGCAGCACCTGGCTGGGGAAGAACCCCCACGCACCATCGCCAATCTGTCCAACCTCGCCTGGAACTCGAACGCCATGAGAATCGGTCAAAGTGAAGCTGCCATTGGCGATCTGGCGGATGGGCTCGGATAAAAACACTTTCGGTACCACGTCTTGAGAGACCGAACCGGCGCCCGGCTGCGGATAAGTGCCCATCTGCGGCCGCGTCGTATCCGTCAAGGCGCCCTGAACCGGAATCACAAAGTTGCGCACCACTATGGGAACCGGCGGGGCGCCCTCGACTACAGGCGGTTCGCTCGTGGGCCTGCGCCGGTCGCAAAGGCCGCCGAGCACGCATGGCTCAAGAATGAAGTTATTGTTGACGTCGGCCATGTTCCCAAGAAACTTCAGCGCAACGATGGCCTCAAAGGACTGGTAATAAACCGCCGCACTCACTGCGATCGGGCCTGCCGTGCCGGGCGGAGGCAGGACCGAGTAGCGATCGATCTTCTGCTGGTTCTCAGGGCGGCCTCGTGGCTTGATGCGCGTGTCGGTGAGAAAGGAATCGTCAAAAAGATCGCCATTGTTATTCGCGTCCTTGAATACGGGCAACCCGGGATTTGATGGATCAATGACGCGGCCATCTTTATCGAGGGGCAGGCCTCTTTTGTCGGTGACCATATTCAGCGGCGTGGCATAGGGCAGATCCAACGTGGGGCAGCCATCGCCCAGGGTCGCGACTGCCTTGAATTGCACCGAATACGGATCGGCAGATCCGGCCGGTATCCTCCAGTTGCAACCGGGAAAGTTGGGATCAACCATTTCTTCGGTGGTCAGATTGCCCACTCCCACAGAGGTGCGGTGCCAGACGTTGTCGTAGATAGGCAGTTCCTTGCCCGTGGCCAGATCGTATGCGTGGAGCGCAAGCCAGGCGGTGCGGCCTTCGGGAAATCCGGTCGGGAAGTTGTGCCCGCTGCCGGTGTTGGCCACCGTGATCTCGACCGGAACCTTTACACCTGCTTCAGTGCTGGCCGGCCCCCGCACATCCATGCTGAGGACATGGCGCAGGCGCTCCCAGGCCAGACGTGCATGTTGAGAGTACGCCCCGCGACGCTCCAGATTTGTCCAGAATCCCCTGGAGTACACGCTCTTCGGGTCGGCGGAAGAGAAACTGAAAGCGGAAAGCTCAGGGTACGGAGAAACGTTTCCGCCGGAATCAATATCTTTGCCGATCAGCTTAGGTATATAGGCATTGCCGCCGACGAAGTGATGAGTAAAGAACGGATGTAGTGATCCGCCCTCATCGGCCACGCGATCCACCGGGGGCGGCAATGGCTTGCCGTCCTTATACAGCGTTTGCGCCGTACCGGGCTGGCCGTAGTCCTGCTGCATGTGGCAGCTCTGGCAATCGCGCTTAAATCGAGGATCGAAGCTTGCGTTGCCGGGACGGTCAGCGTATGCACTGTTGGCCCACTCCGTATAAGTGCGCTCGATAGGGAAGCCGCCGACCCATTTTCCGATTGAATTCTTGATCGGCAGCGCGTTGGTCACATCGTGGCAAGCCGCGCACATTTCCGCGTGCAAAAACATGGTCTGGTGGTAGCCCTTGTGTTTTGCAGGATCCATGCGCCCGAACGCGATCGTCTTACCGAAGATCTGGCTGGTGTATGTGTCAGCGGGTGTAGGCGGGACAGTCGCAGCCAAGGGCCCAAACCTTTCAGAGGCCACGATCGCGTGGGGGGAAAGGCGAAAGGACCCAGCCCCGATGCTGTAACCAAGATTTTGCCGTGCGGGGTCCGGCACTTTAAACGTGTCCTGCTCTCCAGGAGGTAGCAAATCCGACCGAAGCTTCGATTCCGTTGCGGGCTTATACGGGCTGGTGGAGCTGGGGTAATTATGGAATGGGGTATCACGAGTCTCGGCGTAGGTATGGCAGAAAGCGCAGATGATCCCGCTCTTTCCCGATTCCGTGTTGCGAAACTGCGAATCAAGAGTAGCAAACGCGATGCCGGTACCGTTGTCGGATGTGGGGTTGAAATTCATGTCACCCGTCGCCGTTTCCAGGCCGGTGCGGGGATCGAATTTGACGTTCCGAAGTGGAACATTGTCGATGTAATCCGTGGGCATGTGGCATCTGGAACAGAAGAAGTCCAGCAGCGAACCGGGACGGGAGAGCGTGTACTTGTGCGTGCCCAGATCGAATGTGGAACTGCACTCACTTTTGTTCGCGAAGGGGTTATGCATGGCTTTGGGTGTGCTGTCGGGCGGTTCCGGAGTATCGCATTCACCGTGGGCCGAGGTTGCACGTGCCAGGAGCAGAAAAGCCGCGCGCCACGCCGGGTCCCGCCACGCGTTGGACATCATCGAGCCGTTCCATTCATCAAAGATTTTGCGATGGCAGGTCTGGCATTGTCCCGGACTGTTTTCCTGCTCCCAATGCTCATTGTAGGGAGGAGCCAAGACCTGGGCTTCCGCAAGAACGTAGGGCGCGGCTTCAGGGAGCCGGTTAGGAATGTCTTTGCGCCCGCTTTCGTCCGGCTGCAAGTAGACGATTGTGGCAGCTACCACAGGCGTCATTATCAATGTGAGAAGTTTCAGTACGTTTCCGTTTATCATGATCTTACTCTCGAACTACGACTTATGAATACCGGCAAGAAAAACATGTCGCGCTGCGTCATAAGCGAGCACCGGGTCATGCAGTGGCACAAGCGGAGCCTTATTGAGCTCCCGCGTGAATACTATGTAAACCAGCGCGGCATAACCGGCGGCGATTACGGCTTCGAACAAACCTATTCTCGGCGTATCCCACACGGCCGGCATGATCAGTAAATACAAATCGAGCCAATGACCTGACAACACCGTTACGCAGACGACTTTGAGGACTCCCGGCGTGCACTTGGCGCGGATCGAGAGCAGCGCGGCAAAAGGAATAACCCAGTTCAAGACCAGGTTCAGCGCAAACAGGTAAAGCCACGGTCCACTGGTGCGTTTCAGATAGTGCGTAACCTCTTCCGGTATGTTGCTGTACCAGACGAGCAGATACTGGCACGTCCAGATGTAGGCCCAGAACATACTGAATGCGAACAGCATCTTTCCCAGATCGTGTAGTTGGCCCCTGCTGACTGCGCTTGCCAGGACCCCGCGCCTCTTCAGAAACACAACCGCCAGGGTCACCGCGGCGATTCCCTGCAGAAATGTTCCGGAGAATACGTAGAAGGCGAACATGGAGCTGGACCATTGCAAATCAAGCGAGAGCAGCCAATCAAAAGTACCCAGCGTGAAGGTGAGCGCGAATACAGGTATGAAAAAAACAGAATAGCGGGAAAGGCGATGATGGATGGTCAGGCTCTGGTTTGGATCACGGTCCTGTGCAAGCGATGTCCGCCGGAATAGCCATGCGAAGAATATCCACACGGCCAACGTAACCGCCATGCGCCCGAAAACCCACGGAGGATTGAGATAGCGCATTTTTCCGGCAATTGCCGGCGCATCCGCAAATATGCCGGGCCGCGTCCACGGAAATAGGATGTGCCGCCCGAAAAACAGCAGCATCAACAAGACTGCCGCTACAGGTATGACCGGCAGGAAAGCTTCAGGGACCCTTCGCAGACTGGCGGACCAACGGGCGCCTGCGACACGCTGCACCGCGAGAAAGAACAACGCTGAAACCCCAAGAGAGGCCATGTAGAAGCCGTCCAGAAGAAGGTTCGGCCAGGTGCGTTCCGGCGCGGCCACCCAACCGTACGTGGCTGTCACTGCCGCCAAGGCAACCAGGCAGAAGGCCACAAGACGGCTGCGAGATGAAGTGTGGAAGTTCGACTCGCCGGTCACTGCTTCCCTCCCATTGCAACCGGTCGTTGATCTCCAAGTCCCTGCAGAGACGTGTGCACATAGGTCACAATCTTCCAGCGCTCGTCGGGGCTAAGTTGGGCTGCATAGGAGGGCATCTTGCTGGCTCCCACGGTTACCACATGAAAGATCCGTCCCTGGGGAAAGTCGAGGACGCGGCCGGAAAGGTAAGAGGGCGGCGGAGGAATCTTGCCCGCAATAGGACCATCGCCGTGACCTTGTTCGCCATGACACAACATGCAGTAGATCTGAAACAGCGCTTTGCCTTCTTCGAGCGTTTGGACCGTAGGACGGAAGGGATTATGTAAGTCTCTTCCTGCGCGTGCGGCTTCGTCTTCTCCACGACCATAGTGAAATGGAGTGTAGCCTCGTGGAATGGCTCCGGCCACGGGCCTTTGCAGAGTGAGACCATCGCGGGTGACCGTATTTGGAGCAAACGCCTTGTATGCGGGGTCGCGCACCATATCCGGCATGTATTCGTAAGCCCGTTGCTGAAAGCTGGAAGTGCAGCCCACCAAGGCCATAACGGGGAAAAGCAGGGCGCCTGCGAAAATCAGTTGCTTCATAACTCCATCGCTTTCTGCTCGATGGTCTCAGCACCGCTGACCTCCAGTATCTTCATGGCCCGCGCTACATCGGCGGTGCGTTTCCTCAGCACGAGCGCGAACTTGTCGTCAGTGATGCCTTCAGCAGCCAGCCTTTCGGTTTTGCCCGGAAACAATCGCGTTCTGAAAAGGAAGGCGGCTACTGTGGACAGGCCTCCGATCAACACAGTGAGCTCAAAGGTGACGGGAACAAATGCCAGCGTGGAGTTGTCCGGCTTGCCGCCGACATTCAAAGACCAGTCCCAAATGTTGGTGTAGAACTGGAGAGCCAACGCGCCAGTCATTGCTCCAAGGCCGGCTAGGAATGTTATCCACGGCAGACGGCTACGCCGGACGCCCATAGCGTCGTCCAAGCCGTGAATTGGATAGGGCGCGTAAACGTCCCACACACGAAAATCCTCTGCACGCAGAGCCTTAACCCCCCGCAGTAAAGCCTCAGGATCCGAGAAGGTCGCGACCACAAACGTATTTCCCGTATTAGTCACCGGCCACCGCCCTCGCAGCCGCATCGCTACCGAGCGCCCTCTCGTGCTCGCTGTGAGCGACGACGCCTTTGATTTCCCACATGGCAATCATCGGCAGCACGCGGATAAAAATCAGGAAGCAGGTGAAGAACAGCCCAAAGCTGCCTATCAGGATCCCGACGTCGTACTTGGTAGGATAGAACATGCCCCATGCGGACGGCAGGAAGGTGCGGTGAAGCGAGACAACAATGATCACGAAGCGCTCAAACCACATTCCGATGTTCACGAGAATGGAAACAATGAAGAGGAGCGCGACGTTAGTGCGGGCTTTCTTGAACCACAGGATCTGCGGTGTTACCACGTTGCAAAGAACCATGAAATAGAAGCACCACGCGTAAGGCCCGGTTGCACGATTGATGAAGTGATAGCGTTCGTATAGGTTGCCACCGTACCAGGCATTGAAAAACTCCGTCATGTAGGCGTAGCTCACGATCATACCGGTCAGCAGCGTGACCTTGGCCATTTTGTCCAGGTGCACTAGGGTGATATAGCGTTGGAGGTGCATGGTCTGCCGCGTGAGAATCAGCAGCATCAACACCATACCGAAACCGGAATAAATGGCCCCCGCCACAAAGTACGGAGGAAAAATCGTGGTGTGCCAACCAGGAATCACTGAAGTCGCGAAGTCCATGCTGACGACGGAATGTACAGAGAGAACCAAAGGCGTGGCCAATCCGGCCAGAATCAAGCTGACAACCTCATAGCGGCTCCAGGTGCGATGCGATCCGTTCCAGCCCAGGCTGAGAATTCGGAAGATGAACTTTTTGACCGGGTCCTTCGTCCGGTCGCGCATAGTGGCTAAGTCCGGAATCATTCCCAAATACCAGAAGACCAGAGAAATCGTCAGATAAGTGCTGATGGCGAACACATCCCACACTAAAGGCGAACGGAAGTTAATCCACAGCGGACCACGTTGATTCGGATACGGGAAGATAAAGAACGCATCCCAAGGCCGGCCCATGTGGATGGCCGGAAACATGCCGGCGCACATGACGGCAAAAATGGTCATCGCTTCTGCGGAGCGGTTGATGGAAGTTCTCCATTGCTGGCGGAACAACAGCAGGATGGCGGAGATCAGAGTGCCAGCGTGTCCAATACCGACCCAGAATACAAAATTCGTGATGTCAAAAGCCCAGCCGACGCTGTTGTTGAGTCCCCATATTCCAACGCCCTTGCCCACCAGGTAGGCAACCATTCCTCCAAGATTGAGTAACGCTGCCACAGCAAGAGCCAGGCAAATCCACCAGGCTTTTCCCGGACGTGATTCAAGCGGGTGAGCAATGCCACTTGTGATCTCATGAAGAGTAGGCCGGCCCTCAACCAATCGAGTTTCCGGTAGCACCTGGCTTTCGCTTGGGACTATCTTTACCGGGCCGTGTATGGCTCTGACAGCGCTCATGGACCTCCTTTACACGTTGGACATCGGGTTACGGACCTTCTTCAAGTACCCAACGTTAGGGCGCACGCCAAGGTCCTCCAGCACTTCATAGTGACGCGGGTCCTGTCGTAGCTTCGAAACTCGGCTATTGGGGTCTTTGAGATCGCCGAAGACGATGGCTTGAGTCGGACAAGCTTGTTGGCAGGCCGTTTGAATATCGGCTTCCGCTACTTCACGCTTGCCCTGAAGCGCCAGGTTCTTGGCAAGTTGGATCCGCTGCACGCACAGGCTGCACTTCTCCATCACGCCGCGCGAGCGCACCACCACATCGGGATTCAGCACCATCCTCCCCAACGGGCTGGCCATGTTGAAATCAAAATCTGGATTGTCCGTGTAGTTGTACCAATTGAAACGCCGCACCTTGTATGGGCAGTTGTTGGCGCAGTAGCGCGTGCCGATGCACCGGTTGTACACCTGCTGGTTCAATCCTTCAGAACTGGTCGTGGTCGCCAACACTGGGCACACGGTTTCGCAGGGCGCGTTCTGGCAGTGCTGGCACATCATGGGTTGGTGAACGCTCACCGGATTGTCTTCCGGACCGCTGTAGTACTGGTCAATGCGTATCCAGTGCATGACGCGTTGGCGCTGCACCTGATCTTTGCCGACTACCGGCACATTGTTCTCCGCCTGGCAGGCGACCACACATGCGGAGCAGCCGGTGCATGCGTTCATGTCGATCGACATGCCCCAGGAGTGTTCTCCATGAAGCTGTTCCGCCCACAGTGTGGGCAATGCTTTTTTGTTTTCGCCGGTCTCACCACCTTGCTTCAGCTCTTTGAGCGTGGTTTCAAGAACGATGGGCCGGCCTTCCATGGAGAAATGGGATTGAGTGCCGGCAAGCAGATCCGTCTTGCCTGTCTTTTCCAGAGCGACGTCTCGAATGGAATAGGTCCGCAGTCCCGCCGCCATCGAGGTCAATGGAAACACGTTGACGCCGACATTCCGTCCAGCTTTGCCAACCAGCGTCCGGCCATAGCCGACGGCAATGGAAATGGTGCGAGCATGCTGGCCTGGCTGAATAAAGACAGGCAGCTCGATTTGCCCTCTCGCAGTTTTCAGCCGCACGACCTCGCCCTCGCTCAGGCCGAGTCTGTTCGCGAGAGCCGGGGCGACAGCGGCGTAGTTCCCCCAGGTGACTTTGCTGATGGGATCTGGAAGCTCCTGCAGCCAGGGATTATTCGCATGACGTCCGTCACGCAGCGCCACACTTTCGTAGAAATGGAGCTCGTAACGATCGTCATTGCGAGCGGCTTGTTCCTCTCCTTGCAGGATGGTCTGCGCGGCCTCCGTCCAATCGCCCTGGAGACGAGGTAAATGAGCGACGGTTCCAGATGGGATGACCGCAACACCATCCTGCAGGGATCGGTCCCAAAACGCGTCAAAACTATCGAATGTCTTTTGCACCGGATACAGGTTCTTGCGCCAGAACTCCCGAATGTAGGTGTAGTAGTTGGGTTCCGGGTCGCCTGCCCAGCGCAGCAGAGTTTCTTGCGCCGCCCGCGTCTCAAACAGCGGCGCGATCAACGGTTGCGCCAGACTGAAAACAGACGCCACCGGTTCTGCGTCGCCCCAGGCCTCCAGGAAGTGATGGTCGGGACAAATCGCATGCACACGCGAGCTGGTTTCGTCCGGCCGGTCCGAGAGCGAGACCGAAAGGGACACTTTGTCCAGACCCTCGAGAAAGTGCTGTGAGTCCGAATAATCGTAAGCCGGGTTCACGCCGTACACAATGAGAGTGTGGATTTCGCCGCGGTTCATCGCCTCGACCAGTTCGGCCATTGCGCTGTCGTCCCCGGTGCGCTGGAGTGATGGTTGGGTCAAGTCGACTGTCTTCCCGATGTTTCCGAGAAACCAGTTGAGGGCGTTGACTACGGTTTGTATCGATACATCATTGACGCCACTCACCACCAGCGATTCTCCGCGATGCTTCCAAAGCTCATCTGCAACTGCATCCAGCTTCTGGGCATCGGAGAAGAATTCCTTGCCTTCCGATACACCAGTCACACCCGCCTTACGGGCGACCCGCCGCAGCAACGCTACCGCAATCGCCCCAAGCTCGGAGGGAGCAATAGGTATCCGCACATCGGCGTTACTTCCAGTCACCGAAAGACCTGATTCGAATTGAACGTGGAGGGAGGGACTCCCTTCTGGTCTTCGCGCCGCCGCGTATTGACGGGCAAATTCCACCGGTGAGAGCCACGTCCCCAGAAAGTCTGCTTCCAAACCGACAATCACGCGCGCTTTGTCGAATGCGTAATGGGGAATAACGGCCCGTCCAAATGAACTGGCATTCGCCGCACGAATCCCACTGTAGGATGCCGGGTCGTACATGACATGGGTGAAATTGGGATGCTGCTGACTGAACTGAGCGATGATCCTTAGCGTTGAAGGACTATTGATAGTTGAGGAGAGCAGGGCCACTTTGCGGTGCCCAGCCCGGGCTTCGACCAAAGAATCAAGGACTCGTTGATCCAGTTCATCCCATTTCGCAGGCTGGCCGCGCCAGACAGGACCGCGGAAACGCGCGTCATCGTAAAGAGAAAGCACAGTTGCCTGGCCGGTGGCGCAGGTTCCATTACCGAAAAGAGTCGACTCCGCATTACCCTCGATTTTAATGGGCCTTCCATCCCGTTGCTTGACCACCAAGCTGCACGAAGAGGCGCAACCCCGGCATGTAGTCGCATAGTAGTTGGCAACACCGGGAGTGATGTCGTCCGATCCCACCAAAAGTGGAATGGCGTTCTGAACAGGTCCGCGGCATCCCGACAGACCCACCGCAGCTAAACTGAAACCCATCATCCCCAGGAAGCCGCGGCGGGTAGGTTCACCCGCTCCCGCTCCATTGAGCTGAGGAAGTCCTCCGGGGAATTCTGCGGTAAAGTGCGGACCATTGCGCCGCTCTTCGAGGCTCTTCCAGTAAGTCGAAGTGGCTGGTTCGCCAATCTGGACAAGCTTCTCCTCTTGCTCCGAACGACAGCGCTGTTTCATGGCATTCCTCCAAGGGTCGACACGAGATCTAGCAGCGTCCTACTTCAGTAGTGACAGTTCGCGCAGTCCAGTCCGGCTGCGGGCGGCGGCTTTTGAGAAATGCTCAGCATGGCGCGCTGGAAATTGCGGGTCGGCAATTTGGCGTGCTCCCGGTGGCAATCGAGACACCAGCCCATCGTCAGCGGCGCAACCTGCCGCACCCGGTCCATGCTCTCGATTGGTCCGTGACAATTCTGGCATTGCACACCGGAAAGAACGTGCTGGCTGTGATTGAAATAGACAAAGTCGGGAAGTTTGTGCACCTGGACCCAACGAATCGGCCGCTCCTGCTGCACTGATTCCTTCAGCTTTTCGATTTCGGCCGTTTGCTTTTCCAGGATGTTATGGCAGCCCATGCATACACTGGCCGGCGGAATCCCGGCGTGACGGCTGGTGCGCGCCGCATAATGGCAGTAGAGACACGCGATCTTGTTGTCTCCCGCGTGGACCTGATGAGGAAAGTCAATCGGCTGTTTCGGCGAATAGCCCTGGTTGATGCCGACGCGCGATAGTTCCAATGCCGCCGCCCCACCCGCGATTCCCAAACCCACAAACGCAAGCGCTATAAGCCGCATCCTCATGGATCAGTCTTCCTCCGGCCAGAACAGGGACGCCAGGCTGTGCTTACGGACCCACGCCGCGATCGCGCAGCGTGAAACCGACAGCGGCTTGCAGGCCCAAGTCATGGTGGCTCGCACGGCGCCCGCTATCGCCGCGCCCAACCGCGTGGCCGGAATGACGGCTACGGCCGCGAACAACGTGAAGACATGCAGCTGCACCAAAAAAGGCATCTGGAGAACGAAGCTAACGGCCGGCCTTCCGTTCAAGAGTGAGACAAAGTAGGGAGTCAAGATCATTGCTCCCCAGGAAGACCCCCACCGATAAAGCAGTCCGCACAACATGCCCGAAACAATCCCGATGAACGCCAACGCAAGCAACACCGTGTCTAAGAGTTCCGCGAGCGACGGACTAGTGCGCCGTTTAAGATTTCGCCACATCAGCGCCAGCCAGCCCGCCAACGCTGATAAACCAACCCCAAAAGCGGCCGCTTCCAACACGTACAGCCGAAGGCGATTGACGTTCCATAGAAGGATGATTTGCGGCGTGGTGACCACAATCAGGTGACCGCAAATCAGCAACAGGACGCTGATCTGCCACAAGCGGCCGGTTCCGAAAACAAGCCAAGCCTGTGAAATCTCCGCAGATACAGTTGCACTCTGGTTTCTCAACAAGAGGCAGCGAATGATGGTCCCCGCCGCGAGAAGTCCCACAGCGACGTAAGGAAAAACCCCGTAAAGAAAGTCGATTCTCATAGGCTACCGTCTGCTCCCGCCTGCTTCAGCAGAAGGAACCGAAGCCCGGTTCTGCAAGGCGATGTTGCGCAAGAATGCTT
>Ga0066695_10000261_pt1 | contig 14648 bp, 13 predicted proteins | sample GraSoiAngelo_144_FD_66452 | JGI IMG/M metagenome (GOLD analysis project Ga0066695, IMG submission 66452) | Grasslands soil microbial communities from the Angelo Coastal Reserve, California, USA - 14_1009_02_40cm | ecosystem: Environmental > Terrestrial > Soil > Grasslands | place: USA...
CGCGCTCGGGCCGAAGATCACCGTGCAGGAGAGCCCGTGGGACTGCTCGATGCTGGTCGCCATGAACCACGAGCGCAAGCCGTGGGACGACAAGCGCGTGCGCCGCGCACTCACGCTCGCGCTCGATCGCTACGAGGGCGCCAAGAACCTCTCACGCATCGCGGTGGTGAAGGACGTGGCCGGCATCCAGGTGCCGGGCACCCCGTGGGCGACGCCGCCGCAGGAGCTCGAAAAGCTCGCCGGCTATTGGCGCGACATCAAGGCCAGCCGGGCGGAGGCTCGCCGCCTGCTGCGTGAGTCCGGCATCCCCGAGGGGTTTTCGTTCGTCTTCAAGAACCGCGGGATCCCGCAGCCCTATGAGCCGCTCGGCATCTGGCTCATCGATCAGTGGCGCCAGATCGGCCTCAGCGTGCGTCAGGAGACGATCGAGGCGTCCGCCTATCACCCGATGCTGCAGCGGGGCGACTTCGACGTCGCCATGGACTTCCAGTGCAGCTTCGTCGTCGAGCCCGACATGGACATCGACAAGTTCCAGTCCGTCGGGATCTCCGACCGCAACTTCGGCCGCTACAAGGATCCGGTCCTCGACGATCTGTTCATGAAGCAGGCGCGCGCGCTGGATCCCGAGGAGCGCAAGCGCTATCTGCGCGCGTTCGAGAAGCGGCTGCTCGACGAGGAAGCGCACTACCTGTGGACGCTGCAAAACCACCGCATCGTTCCGCACAGCGCGAAGGTGCGCGGCTGGACGATCACGCCGAGCCACTTTCTGAATCAGCAGCTCGACACGGTGTGGCTGGCGGAGTAGTGTGCCGAGTCAGTTAGAAAGCGAAAGCGCAGTGGTCGTCCCCGGCGGAAGACTGGAGATCCAGCCATGTCGACTCTGGTGAAGCTCTTCCCAATCGTTCTGGCCGCTCTGTTCCTGACTCTTGTGCTCGGTCCGGATGCCCCGGCAAACGCCGAGGTCTTCGACGTGACCAACCTGGTCACCGACGATCAATCGGTCAATGCCGCGCAGCTCACCGATCCACACCTGAAGAACGCGTGGGGAATCTCTCATTCCTCCGGGAGTCCGTTCTGGGTTTCGTCCAACGGAGGGGGAGTGGCGGTTCTCTACAGCGTGAATCCGACCACGAACCTCACGACCAAGGTGTTGGTGGGGTCGCCGCCGTCGGACGTGATGATTCCCGGCGCGGGGACGGTGACTGGTCAGGCGTTCAATTCGGCCGGGAGTCCCGCGTTCAACGGTGACGCTTTCCTCTTCGTCAGCGAGGACGGGACGATCTCCGGCTGGCGCGGAGCGCTCGGGAACGCCGCGGAAACTCTCCAGCTCGCCTCCGCCGCCAACGTATACAAGGGGACCACGCAGGTGATGGTCGGCGGTCATGCGTACCTCCTCTCGGCCAACTTCAGGGCCGGCACGATCGACGTGCTCAAGGGAGACGCGGCGGCGCCCGAGCTGGCGGGGAAGTTCACCGACCCGAACCTCCCGTCGGGCTTTGCGCCGTTCAACGTTCAGGTGCTGGGCGGCAAGATCTATGTCGCCTATGCCCAGCAGGACGCGGCCAAGCACGATGACGTGGCGGGGGCGGGCCATGGCTTCGTGACCGAATTCGACACCAACGGAAACTTCCTGAGGCGGATTGCGACCCAGGGTACGCTCGACTCGCCGTGGGGGCTGGCGATCGCGCCCATATCGTTCGGCGCGCTCGCCGGCGACCTGCTGGTCGGCAATTTCGGCGATGGGCGCATCAACGTTTTCAATCTTACGACGCTGACTTCAGACGGCCAACTCCCGGGAGCGAACGGCACTCCGCTGGACATCGATGGGTTGTGGGCCCTCATCCCCGGGAACGACGGCAATGGTGGCAATTCGAGCTCGATCTACTTCTCGGCTGGCCCGGGAGACGAGATGCACGGCCTCTTCGGCGTGATCGCCGCGGTGCCGGAACCGTCTACGGCGCTCCTGCTCCTCTCTGGCATCGGGACGGGATGGCTCGTGCTGAGGCGGCGACGGAGCGGCGCCTAGTCGCGAAAGTGCGGCATCACCTCGCGCGCGAACAATTCCATCGAGCGGCGGATCTTGTCCTGCGCCAAGCCGCCGAAGTTCATCCAGCAGAGCACGTGACCGACGCCGAGCGCGCGCATCGCCTCGATCTTGCGCGCGACGGTTTCGGGTGAGCCGAAGGCGACCGTCTCGCGTACGAGATCGTCCCAGTTGATCTTGGCCAGGCGCTCGGCGAGCTGGCGGAAGTGCGGCTGCAGGCTCGGATGCGCCTCTTCGATGCGGTCGGGAATGACGAAGCGCCGGAACGATTCCTGGTACCACAGCTCCGCGTCCTTCGACTCGGCCTGCGCCTGCGCGTCCGTCGGCGCCACGTAGATCTGGCGTGACACACCCCAGCGCGTCAACAGTGACGTAATCTCGGCCTCCGAGCGTCCTGCCTTGCGCGCGGCGGTGACGTACGCCTCGCGATTGGTGAGGAGCTGCTGCTCGGCATTGCCGCGCAGCACGGAGTTCAGCATCGGCCAGCCGCGCGCGGCGGTGCCCTCGATGCTCTCCTTGCTGCCGCACACCTGGTAGACGGGCGGGTGCGGCTTCTGCACCGGCTTGGGGATCACGCGCGTGTCGCGGACGGTGAAGAAGCGGCCTTCGTACGAGAACGGCTCCGTCTGCGTCCACGCCTGCGTGATGATCTCGACGGCTTCCTCGAAGCGGTCGCGATTCTCCTGCTGCGGCACGTTGTAGCCGCGGAACTCGGCCGGGCGATTGCCGCGGCCGAAGCCGACTTCGAGCCGGCCACGCGACACGATATCGACGAGCGCCGTTTGTTCGGCCAGGCGCAGCGGATGGTGGAACGGCAGGATGGCCGCTGCGAGCCCGATGCGGACGCGACGCGTGCGTGAGGCGGCGACGGCGGCGAGCGTCCCGGGATCCACCGCGAGTCCGTAATCGATGAAATGGTGCTCGGTCAGCCAGATCTGATCGAAGCCGAGCTCCTCCGTCCACTCCATCTGCTCGAGCTCGCGGTGCACGACCTCGTCGTGGCTCAGCCACGGCACGGCCTGGAAGAAATAAAAGGTCCCGAAGCGCATGGGCGTGGTCTCTCCTCTCACCGCATCGCTCGGCGCCGCTCACGCCGATCACTCATGCGACATCGGGTATACCATGGCCCGCGATGACCGAGCCCGTCCGCATCCACCTGCGCGTTCCCGGAACGGCGCCGATGGCCGACCTCATGCGCCTGATCCGATCCATCGAGGCAGCGGGGTTCGACGGTGCCGGCATTCTCGACAGCCAGCTGCTGTCGCGCGACACGTTCGTCGTTCTCGGTCAGGCCGCGACGAGTACGTCTCGGATCACGCTATTTCCGGCAGTCACCAACCCGTTCACGCGCCATGCGTCGGTGCTCGCGGGTGCGATCCAGACGATCGAAGAGCTGGCGCCGGGCCGCGTGAAATTCGTCATCGGCACCGGCTACACCTCGGCCAGCACGATCGGTCGCAAGCCCGCGACGCTTGCGGAGATGCGCGCGTGCATTGGCACGGTGCGCGCGCTGCTCGCCGGCGAAACGACGAACTTCGACGGCACACCCGGACGGCTCGGCTATGCGTCCAGGCGCCGGATCCCGATCGTGATGGCCGCCTCGGGTCCGAAGGCGATCGAGCTCGCGGGCGAGATCGCCGACGGCGTGCTGCTGCTGGTGGGCTTCAACCACGGCATCGTCGACAAGGCGCTCGAGCATCTCGAGCGCGGCGCCAAGCGTTCGGGCCGCCGCGTCGAGGATCTCGAAATCATCTGGGCGGTCCGCGTCGGCCTGGCGTCGACGACGACCGAGGCGCGGCGGCTCGCGCGGCCGACGGCCGTGCACTGGGGCGTGTTGCGCTGGGGCGGCCATTGGGTCGAGCCGGCCGGCCTGCGCCTGCCGAAGCTCGAGATTCCGGACGCCGTCTCGAAGATCTATCCCGACCTCTCGCACGCGCACGACTGGGAGGCGGCCATCGCGGCGACGTCGTTCGTGCCCGACGACGTCGTGGCGCAGCTCTGCGACGCGATCGGGCTCGTCGGCACGCCGGCGGACTGCGCCGCTCGCATCGTCGAGATGACCAAGCTCGGCGCGCGCAAGCTGTACCTGATGCCGCTACTCACGTTCGGACTGCCGGAGCAGGAACTCGTCGCCTTCAGAGATGTTGTATTCCCGAGGCTGGCCGCGGCAGGCGTTCGCCCGGCACGCTGACCAAGACCCACATCCAAGGAGGCATCCATGCGAACCGTGATGGCAGTGGTGGTGGCAGCGGCGCTCGGTCTGGCGCTGGTCGGGTCGGTGCAGGCGCTGGAGGTGGGCGACAAGGCGCCCGACTTCACGCTCAATGGCCCCGACGGCAAGCCGGTCAAGCTCGGCGACCTGACGGCGAAGGGGCCGGTGGTCCTCTATACGTTCGTCGCGGCGTTCACCAGCACCTGAACGAAGGAAGTGGCGGGCTTCGACGCGGCGCTGCCGCAGTTCGAAGCCGCCGGCGCCCAGGTCGTGGGCGTGAGTGGCGATGCGTGGCAGGCTCTCGCGGCGTGGAAGAAGGAAAACAACATCAAGCATCTGCAGCTGTCCGACTTCCGGCGCCAGATGTTGCCCGCGTACGGCGCGCTCGTCACAGACGAGAGCAGCCCGATTTTCCGCTATCCCAAGCGCGCGTACTTCATCATCGGGCGCGACGGCACGGTCAAGTACGTCAAGGTGCTCGAGAACCCCACCATGCTCCTCGAGCCCTCCGAAGTGCTCGCCGCATTGAAGGCCAGCGCCGCGTAGACGGCGTCAGTCCGCTCGCGTTCGGCCGACGCAATCCGCGCGCGCCGAACGCGAGCAGCGCCGCCGCCAGCCACGCCAGCGCGCCGTAGAACATATACGCGCCGGGCAGGCTCACGGCGGCCAGTGCCCCCGTCGCCAGCGGGCTCGCCGCCGTCCCGAACTGCAGGCCGAACGCGAGCCATCCGAACGCCGCGCCGCGATGCTCGCTCGGCACGATCTCGGCGCCGAGCGTGTACGCCAGCGTGATGGCGCCGCCGAGGCAAAGACCGGCGAGCGCGCGCAGCACGAGCAGCGTCGGCCAGCTGCGCGCCAATGCCATCGACGCACAGAGTGGGCCGCCGATCAGCAGCACGAGCATCAGCAGCTGCGCGGCGGGAATGCCGCGCGTGAGACGCGCGGCGACATTGGACGAGACCGTGGCCGCGACCGCGGCCACCGAGATGATCGTGCCCGACACCGCGGCGACGGCCTCCACACCGGGCAGTTGATTGACTTGCAGCGGGATGAGCAGCCCGAGCCCGCGGTCCAGGAATTGCGCGATGAGCAGTAGCGCGATGACCACCGGGAAGTTGCGCTGGCGTATCACGTCGCGCAGGCGCAGCGGCGACGCCGTGGAAGCGGCCGCCCGGCCGGGCCCCACCTCGCGAAACAGCACGATGAGCGCGATCAGCGCGAGCGCGCACATGCCCGCCGTCACGAAGAACGCGTAGCGGATGCCGAAGTGCGAGGCGACGTAGCCGCCGGCGGCGGGGCCGACGGCGTTGCTGAGCAGCTGCGCTGACTGCAGCATCGCGATCACGGTCGGCACGCGGTCGGGGGGCGCCGACACGCTGGCCAGTGCCATGGCCATCGGCGTGAAGCCGGCGAAGAAGCCCTGCACGATCCGCGCGACGAGGAACTGCTGTACGGACGTCACGAGGCCCATGGCCGTGATGATCACGACGAAGCCGCCCAGCGAGCGGATGAGCATCATCTTGCGCCCGAAGCGATCGGCCAGCCGCCCGACGAGCGGGCCGAGCAATCCCGACACGGCCGGTGTGACGCCCGCCAGCACGCCCGACCACAGCGCGATGCTTCGCGGATCCGTGACGCCGAGCTCGTGAACGTAGAGCGGCAGGAACGGCGAGAAGAACTGAAAGCCGACGAACGCCACGAACACCGTCAGCGTCAGCGCCCAGACGTTGCGCTGCCAGCCGGAGAGCGCACGCACCAGTCAGCCGCCGAGGTAGGCGCGCTGGACGCGCGGGTCGGCCAGCAGCGCGTCGCGGTCGCCGGCGAGCACCACGCGGCCCGTTTCCAGCACGTAGCCGCGATCGCACAGCTCCAGCGCCTCGACGACGCGCTGCTCGACGAGCAGGACGGTCAGCCGCCGCTCGCGCCGAATGCGGTCGATCGTCTCGAAGATCTGCTCGACGATGCGCGGGCCGAGCCCCTGCGACGGCTCGTCGAGCAGCAGCAGCTCGGGCTGCGCCATGAGGCCGCGACCGAGCGCCAGCATCTGTTGCTCGCCGCCCGAGAGCGAGCCGGCCAGCTGGCGCTCGCGCTCTCGCAAGATCGGAAACAGCTCTAGCACCGTCGCGAGCGACTCGGTTCGGCGCCTGCGCGCCGCGCGCCGATACGAGCCGAGCTCCAGGTTCTCGCGCACAGTCAGCGTGGGGAAGACGCGGCGGCCCTCCGGCACGTGGGCGATGCCCAGCGCCGCGCGCTCGCTCGCGCGCAGGCGTGCGACGTCGCGTCCCTGGTAGGCGACGCGGCCTTCGCTCGCGGCGACGGTGCCGGAGATCGCCTTGAGCAGCGTCGTCTTGCCCGCGCCGTTCGGGCCGACGAGCGTGACGAACTCGCCGGCGCCGACCTCCAGCGTGACGCCGGTGAGCGCATGCAGGCCGCCGTATGTCACACCGAGCCCCGTGATGCTCAGCATGCCGGCGTTCCCATGCGCGCCAGCCAGCGCTTGCCGAGATAGGCTTCGACGACGACCGGGTTGCGCGTGACCTCCGCTGGCGCGCCCTCGGCGAGCCGCCGGCCCTGGTCCAGCACGAGGAGCCGATCGGCCAGGCGCAGCAGTGCCTGCATCGTGTGCTCGATGATGACGACGGTAACCCCGCCGGCGCGCACGCGGCGGATCATCGCGATCATGACGTCGACGCCGTCGGTGGACAGCCCCGCCAGTGGCTCGTCGAGCAGCACGAGGCGTGGCGCCGTCGCGAGACAGCGCGCCAGCTCCATCAGTCGGAGCTCGAGGGTGGTGAGGCCGCCGGGGAAGGCGTCGGCGCGATCGCCGAGTCCCACGCGGCTCAGCGCGTCGCCCGCGATCGCGCGCGCGCGGCCGACCGCGCGCTCGCCAACGAAGGCGCCGACCATGACGTTCTCGAGCACCGACAGCCGAGGAAATGTGCGAACGACCTGGAACGTGCGGCCCAATCCGCGCCGACACAGCCCGCTCGGCCGCAGCCCCGTGACCGTCTCGCCGCGAAAGCGGATGGTGCCGCGGTCGGGCAGCAAGAATCCGTTCAGCACGTTGAACAGCGTCGTCTTGCCGGCGCCGTTCGGGCCGATCACGCCCAGGATCTCGCGCTCGCGCACGTCGAAGCTGACCTCGGACAGCGCTTGCAGCCCGATGAACGCCTTCCACACGTCGCGCACTTCCAGCAGCACCGTGGACGTCGGCGCGCTCGCCGGCGTCGTGTCCATCGGCGGCAGCGTCACCGCTCGCGCGGGCGCCGCGCGGCGCTCTGCGCGCGCGCGGACCGCCTGCCGCACGCGCCAGTAGAGGCCTTCGGGCGCGCCCAGCATGATGAGCATCAGCGCCGCGCCGTACACCACGCCCTGGATGCCGGGCAGGCGGTCGCCCACGGTCGAATCGAGCACCTCGCTGACCGGCACCATGATGGCGGCCCCAATCAGCGGCCCCCACAGCGTGCCGATACCGCCGACGAGCGAGACCACGAGCGTTTGCGAGATGACGAGCAATCCGAACACGGCGTCCGGCGTGACGATGAACAGGATCGCGTGGATGTAGACGGCGCCCACGACGGCCGCCGGCGCCGCGCTCAGCACGTACGCGGCCATCTTCGCGCGGAAGGCATCGACGCCCATGGCCTCGGCCGCCTGCTCGTTTTCTTTCACCGCGCGCAGCCGGTAGCCCAGCCGCGACGTCTCGATGGCTCGGGAGAGCACCAGCGTGGCCGCGAGCACGCCGAGCGCGAGGAGGTCGAACGAGCGTGGCTCGCTGAATTGCATGAACCACGCGGGCCGCTCGCGCATCATCGGGATCGCGACCTCCTGGTAGCCGAGCCAGTCCATCACGATGCGGAAGATCAGCGGGTAGGCGAGGGTCGCGAGGCCGAAGTAGATGCCGGCCAGCCGAAACGTCGGCAGGCCGATCAGCAGCGCGGCGAGCACGGCGACGGCTACCGCGATGCCCATGCCGATCCACGGCGTGAGCGCGAGCTTCACGACGAGCAGCACGGTGACGTAGGCGCCGATCCCGAAGAACACCTGGTGACCGAACGAGATCTGTCCCGCGTAGCCGCTGATGATGTTCCAGGCCAATCCCATCGCCGCCCACAGGAACACGAGCGTGAGCACGCGGTGGTGATAGCGCTCCTGGAGCACGAGCGCGAGCACCAGACCGAACGCGACCACCGCCGCGATCGCAAGCCAGCTTCGCGCGTGCGACGGCATCAGACCGTGCGCGCGCGCCGACCGAACAGGCCCTGCGGCCGGAGGTAGAGGACGAGCAAGAACACGATGAAGACACCGGTGTTCTGCAGCTGAAACGGCAGGGCCAGCAGCGTGAGCGACTGCACGAGGCCGATGACCAGGCCGCCGACGAACGCGCCGGGGATGCTGCCGAGCCCGCCGAGCACGACGGCGACGAACATCAGCACGATGAAGTTCACGGCCACGCTCGGCTCGATCGGATAGTAGGTGGCGAGCAATCCACCGGCGGCGGCCACGAGCGCGATGCCGGCGCCGAAGGCGAGGCCGTGCATCGCGCGCACGTCGATGCCCTGATAGCTGGCGGCCTCCGGATCGTCCGCGGCCGCCCGCAGCGCGCGGCCGGCATCGGTGCGCGTGAGAAATAGCCACAGCGCCGCCGCCAGCACCAGCGCCATCGCGAACGCGTAGGAGCGCGCCTCGTTCAGCAAGATCGGCCCCACCGTGAAGGCCTGCGTGGCGTACGCGGTGCGTATGCCGCGCGGTGTGGGCGTGAGGATCATCGTGGTTGCGTTGGTGATGACCAGCGAGAGTCCGAGCGTGAGGATCAGCTGCGCGTCCATCTGCCGCTGGGGATCCCCGCCGCCGGTGACGCGCGCGAGCAGCCCGCGGTGGACGATCCAGCCGAGGACGAAGAACGGCGGGATCGTGAGCAGCGCGCCGAGCAGCGGATCGACGCCGGCCAGCGCGTAGAAATACGTCAGGTACATCCCGAGCATCATGAAGTCGCCCTGCGCGAAGTTCACGACGCGCATGACACCGAAGATCAGGGCGAGACCGATGCTCATCAGCGCATACACGCCTCCGACGAGCAGTCCGGTGGCGACGTACTGGGCGAGCTCAGCGACGACCACCGGTGAGTGCCGCGGCCCGGCCTACTTGTGCCAGGCGACCGGCCGCGTGGCGACGGCCGTCGGCACCACGGTGAACGGCTCGCCGCCCTGCCACTGCACGATGAGCGGTGTGGCGCCGACGCGGCGGCCGCGCTCGTCGAACTTGACGCGGTTCGGATAAAAGGAGGTCGCCGCCGGCCCCGATGTCACATCGATCTTCGCGAGCGCGTCGCGGATGGCCTTGGGATCTGCCGACTTGGCCTGCTCGATCGCCTCCTTGATCAGCCACACGTGGCCGTAGGTGCACAGCGGATCCTGGGTCATGAACGGCTCGCCTGTGCGCTGCGTGAATCGCTTGACGATCTCCTCCTGGCCCTTCATCGGATGCGTCGCGACGACGGTCTGGATGCTGTCGAGCATCTCCTTACCGAGCGTCTTGACGTACTCCGGCGTCACCAGCCAGGCGCCGACGCCCTGGATCGGCGCCTTCACGCTGAACTCCTTGACCTTCTGTAGTACCTGGATCGAGTCGGGGAAGTTCGTCGCGCCGTAGAACACGATGTCGGGTTGAGTGGCGCGCAGCTTCTGCGCGATGGCCGTGGCGTCGGCCAGCGGCGGCGTCCACACCTCGTCGACGACGAGCTCGATGCCTTTGGCGGCCAGCAGCTTCTCGCGCAGCGGCTTGAAGAAGAACACGGTGGCGGCCGTGTTGTCGCCGACGATGGCGGCCTTCTTGATCGGACGGTTGTTCTTCTTCGCCAGCTCGGTGACGAGCTCGAGCGCCTGCTCGGCCTGCACGGAGGACACCGGCGAGGTCTGGAACGTGTACTTGAAGCCGCGCTCGGTGATGCTGTCCGCGTACGACAGCGTCAGCCACGGCACCTGCAGCCGCTCGGCCACCTCGGTCACGCCGAGCGTGAACGACGACAGCCACGAGCCGATGCCCGCGCTGATCTTCTCGCGCGTCAACACGCGCTGCGCGGCGCTCACCGCCTTCTCGACGCTGTCGCCGGCGTCGGCCTCGCGCAGCACGATCTTGGCGCCGCCGAGCGCCTTGATGCCGCCCTGACTGTTGATCTCCTCGATCGCCATGTCGGCGCCCATCTTCTTGAGCTGGCCCTGCCGCGCCCACCGGCCGGACAGCGGGGCCACGAGCGCGATCTTGACGTCCTCCGCGGCCGGCGCGGGTGGGACGACCAGCGCCGCGGCGGCGACGAGGATCAGGAGCACGGTGACGGCGAGCCTGCCGATCCGAAGCGACATCGGAATCTCCTTCCGTAAAGGAGGCGGTAGTCGTGCGATGCGCGCGACTATAACACCTGCGCCAGGCGCCCACCGCTGGCACTCGGGCGTCCGCTGATCTACGATGCGTCCTCGAAAGGGGCCAACCATGACGGCGAAAAAGGGAACGGGACTGCTGATGGTGTGGGCCGACGTGCCGGCGGACAAGGAGGCGGAGTTCAACCGCTGGTACAACGAAGAGCATCTCGCCGAGCGCCTCGCGATTGCCGGCTTCTTGAGCGGCGCGCGCTACGAGGCGGTGAAGGGTGGGCCCAAGCACCTCGCCGTGTACGAGCTGGAAAGCCCGGCCGTGCTGGAGAGCGAGGCCTATAAGAAGGTCCAGGCCAACCCGACGCCGTGGACGCAGCGGTCGGGGCCGCAGGCGATCGCGACGACGTTCATCCGCAACATCTATACGATGATCCACCCGCGTGCGGTCATGCCGTCGATCGCGGCCAGCGGGATGGCGCCGGCCCTACAGCTGGGGCGTATGGACGTTCCCGCCGAGATCGATGCCGAATGGAACGAGTGGTACAACACGGTCTACGTGCCGAATTACGAAAAAGTGCCCGGCGTCATCCGCGGCCGTCGCCATCGCGCCGTGGTCGGGACGCCGACGTACCTGACCTTCTACGAGTTCGAGCACCCGCGTGTTTCGGAAACTCCCGAGTGGCACGCGCAGCGCAACGCCGTCGCGGCCTCGGAGCGTATGCGCGGCTACATGCGCCACGCGCCGGGCTCGCCCGGTGTGTACACGAAAACCTTCGAGATCAAAAAATGACGAGGCGCGCCACGGGTGCCCCGGGGCGCGCCGAACGCGGGGGGGTGTGGGGGGCCATGTCGGGGCCCCCCACCTCTAAAGACCTCACGCTGGAGCGCGACGGCCGCGTGGCCGTCGTGACGATCGATCGCGCGTCGGATCAGAACCGTCTCACCCGTGAGGTGCTGCTGGGCCTCGAGGACATCGTCCGCGGCCTCGCGGGCGATGACGAGACGCAGGCGGTCGTGCTCACCGGCGCCGGGTCGGAATTCTTCTCGATGGGAATCCTGAGTCCCGTCGTGCGCGCCAGTTACGGCAAAGAGCAGGTCCTCGAGCTCGTGCGGACGGCGAACCGCGTGTACGACGCGCTGGAGGCATTGCCGCAGATCGTGATCGCCGCGCTCAACGGCGCGGCGCGCGCGGGGGCCGCCGAGCTCTCGCTCGCCTGCGACATCCGTCTGGCGGCGGCGCACGCGACGTTCGCGCTGCCCGAGGCGCTGTGGGGCGGATTCCCGGGCGCCGGCGGTCCGGTGCGATTGCCCGCGCTGGTTGGTCGCGCGCGAGCGCTGGAGATCATCTGCACCGGCCGCGAGCTCGGCGCGGCGGAGTTGGAGCGGCTCGGGCTCGTGCTCGGCGTCTACCCGGCCGACCGCCTGATGCTCGAGGCGCGCGCGCTGGCGCAGCGCATCGCGGCCAGTGGCCCACTCGCGACGCGCGGCGCGAAGCGTATCGTCGGCACGCGGCTCTACGCCGGCTTCGGCGAGGCGCGCGCGCTCTCCGACACGCTTCGCTACGCGTTCGAGCGCAGCCAGGACGTCGACGAGGGCGCGGCCGCGCACCGCGAGGGACGAACGCCGCGCTTCACCGGGCGCTGAGCGATGCGGCCGCAGAGCCGGACGCTGGGCGCGCTCATCGACGAGATGGCGGCGGCACGACCGGACGCCGAGGCCGTGGTCTTTCGCGGCGAGCGGCTCACGTACGCGGCGCTGCGCGATCGGGCCGACACGCTCGCCCGCGCGCTGCTCGCGCTCGGCGTGCGCAAGGACGATCGCGTCGCCGTCTTGCTGCCGAATCGTACCGAGTGGCTCGTCGCGGCCGTCGCCGCTGCCAAGCTCGGCGCACTCACGGTCGCCCTCAGCACGTTCTCGACGGCGCGCGAGGTGGGATGGACGCTCGAGCACGCGCAGCCGCGCGTCATCGTGACGATGGAGGCCTTTCGCGGCCACGAGTATCTGCGCGCGATCCGCGACGTCTGTCCCGAGCTCGCGCACTCCGCGCCGGGCGCATTGCACAGCGAGCGGCTGCCGGAGCTGCGCGCGGTGATCGGCATCGACTCACGACGTCACGACGGCGTCTATCCGTGGGCGGATGCTCTCGATCGGGCGTGTGATGTGCGGCCGGCGGCGCTGGCGTCCGCGCAGGCGGCGGTGAGCGACGCCGACGTGTGCTTCATCCTCTATACGTCCGGATCCACGGCGACGCCGAAGGGCGTCATGCTGACCCACGGTGGGGTGATCGCCAACGGCTTCGACATCGGCGAGCGCCAGCATCTCACCGCCGCCGACCGCGTGTGGCTCGCGGTGCCGCTCTTCTGGTCGTTCGGAGCGGCCAACGCGCTGCCCGCCATCGTCACGCACGGCGGCGCGCTCGTGCTGCAGGAAAGCTTCGAGCCGGGCGAGGCGCTGGCGCTGCTCGACGGCGAGCGCTGCAGCGTCTACTACGGCATGGCGAACATGGCGCGTGCGCTGCTCGAGCATCCCGACCGGCCGCGGCGCGCCCTGGCTTCCATGCGCACGGGATTGACGATCGGCCTGCCTGAGGACCTCACGATGACGATGGAGGCCGTCAACGCGCGCCAGCTGTGCAACGTGTACGGCGCGACCGAAACGTACGGCAACTGCGCGGTGACGGATGCCGAGGATCCACTGGAGTTACGGTCGACGACGCAGGGCCTTGCGCTGCCCGGTATGCACATCCGCGCCGTGGATCCCGCTACCGACCGGCCGCTGCCACCGAACGAGGTCGGCGAGCTCCGCGTGAAGGGCTGGGTGACGCCCGGCTATTATCGCGACGCCGAGCAAACCCGCGTTGCCTTCGACGCCGACGGCTTTTTCAAGACCGGCGATCTGGGAGCGATTGGCGACGACGGTCGCGTACGCTTCCGCGGCCGGCTCAAGGAGATGATCAAGACGGGCGGCATCAACGTCGCGCCCCTCGAAGTGGAGGCCGTGTTGCTCTCGCACCCGGCGGTGAAGCAGGCCTATGTCGTGGGGCTTGCCGATCGCGGCAAGGGCGAGATCGCGGCGGCGGCCATCGAGCTGCACGCCGGCGCCACGGCGAGCGTCGAGACGCTGACCGCCTTCTGCCGCGAGCGGCTCGCCAGCTACAAGGTGCCCGCGCGCATCGTCTTCAGGAAGGCCGACGAATTTCCACGCACGGCGACGGGCAAGGTGCAGAAGCCCCGCTTGCGTGAAGAGCTGGAGCGTTCATGCGCGCCCTGATCTGTCGCGAATGGGGTGATATCGGAAGGCTGAAGGTCGAAGACGTCGCGGCGCCGAAGCCAGGAGCCGGCCAGGTGCTGATCGACGTGAAGGCGACGGCGGTGAACTACGCCGACGCGATCATGGTCGCCGGCCGCTACCAGACGAAGCCGCCGCTGCCGTTCAGTCCCGGGCTCGAAACGGCGGGCGTGGTGGTGGCGTGCGGAGACGGCGTGACGCGCTTCGCGCCGGGCGACCGCGTGATGGCGATTCTCGCGTACGGCGGACTCGCCGAGATGGCGGTCGCAGACGAGGCGGAGACCTTCACTGTCCCCGACCGCATGCCGTTCGACGAGGCCGGTGCATTTCCGATCGCGTACTTCTCGAGTCACGTCGCGATCCGCTGGCAGGGACGACTCGAGCCCGGCGAGACGCTGCTGGTGCTGGGCGCCGCGGGCGGCGTCGGGCTCACTGCGGTGGAGATCGGCAAAGCGATGGGCGCGCGGGTCATCGCGGGCGCGAGCAGCGCCGAGAAGCTGGCGGTCGCGCGCGAGCGGGGCGCCGACGAGACCGTCAACTACGCGACGGAAAATCTCACCGAGCGCGTGCTGGCGTTGACGGGCGGCAAGGGCGCCGACGTGTGCTTCGATCCCGTCGGCGGCGAGTTGTTCGACGCGGCGCTCTCCGCGCTCGGCTGGGGCGGACGCATCCTGCTCGTCGGCTTCGTCGGCGGCGTGCAGCAGATCGCCGCCAATCGACTGCTCGTCAAGCA
>Ga0066695_10000265_pt1 | contig 14604 bp, 10 predicted proteins | sample GraSoiAngelo_144_FD_66452 | JGI IMG/M metagenome (GOLD analysis project Ga0066695, IMG submission 66452) | Grasslands soil microbial communities from the Angelo Coastal Reserve, California, USA - 14_1009_02_40cm | ecosystem: Environmental > Terrestrial > Soil > Grasslands | place: USA...
TTATGGCGGTTCCGACTGCATTTATCCGTGGTATTCGTTGGGCAAGACGGGCTTCCACTTCGGCGTCGATTTCCCGGATACCATCAAAGACTTCGGCCAAGCCAACCAATACCAGCAGACGACGCAGTGTGGAGGTCCCTTCGGCTCGAATTCAACGTACTGCGACACGATCCTGAAATGATCTGAGTCGACGCAGCCGGGTGGCACACCCTACGGTTTTCAGGGGGCAGGGTTTTGTTCTACGAATCGTGCAAGTCTACCCGGCATCGACTTTCCGCTGTATTCATTTGTGAAGGAGATGTGGCTCCCAAAATGGGTTACCCCACTTTTCCTTTGACTTTTCTTTGTTTTATGGTATGCTGATTAGCAGGTAAACCTATGTCACATTCTGGGGGTCGACATTATTATTGCATCCGCAGGCGCCCCCCCACCCCCCGATAACCCATTTAGAATCGACACCTACAGGGGTGCCCGTAAGTGTTGAGTGTTGATTCTGATATGAAACGACCGGTCAAGCACTATCCTCTATTTTGTTTTCTTCCTCCTGCAAGGGATGTCCTGAGCAAGCACACCGAGTCGAAGGATCTTCGTTCCCGACACATCTATCCCATGGAGCATCGCGAGCGGGAGCGACTCGGTGGAACATGGGCATGCCGCCTGCTCAACTCTTCTCGGCGAACTCCGCGTTAATTCTTTTTCTTCAACTTTCAACTGTCGACTGTCAACCTCTTCCAGAAGTTCACGCCTCACGCGCTTCTCAATGACCCAGCCGCCGCACACAATCCCGAAGCATCTCCGCCTCCCACGCCGGCCGCCTCGGATTCTTCGGATGCGTCAGGTCAGAAGGAATGCTCCCAACGAGATGCAGAAACACGGCAGCGGAATGTTTGTACGCCGGAATCGGTTCGCGAAACGCCACGTTCCCCAAATATTGCAGCGCATCGGATAGCGCGTAATATACTGGATCGCCTGTCTCCCACAACCGGTCGCGCTCCGCAAATTTCTCTGGAGCGAACGTCGCCAGTCCCAGTAAATAGTCGGATCCATATTCGATCATGTCGATGCCCAGATCGTTCCCCGTGTAAACGCGGAAATCCGGCCGGTGCGCGCCGCGAAGCTTCAGCCGCTCGAGTTCAATCAGCCGGTCGAGCGAAGAATGTTTCATCCCCTTGATTTCCGGAATATCCATCAACCGCCGGAAAGTTTCTTCATCAAAAATCTCTCCGTTCGTTGCGAACATGGGTCCCAGCTCAAACGCCAGCACGTGCGAATATCCCCTGCACACTGCCGCATAAGTCCCCGCCTTTTCCGCGGAAGATTTCCCGTGGAGCCGGCTCGTCTGGAACAAAATCGGAATTCCGCCATGCGCAACAATAGCGTCCATCTGTTTTCGATAAAGCGCGACGACCTCGCCGTCCTGCCCTTCGATATACGCGCCGCCCACAAAAGGCGCATCTTTGCCGAGCGCCTCCCGAGTCCAGCGCAGTACTTCCAGTTTTTCGGCTTCGCCCAAATAGTTGACGTATCCAGTGTCCATGTTCACCGCGTTCATCAATCCGGCGCGCTGTGTGGCCTGCAAATGTTTCTGAAAAGCTTCGACTGCGATTCGCCCATCCGCTTCAAACGGCAAAAGCGCCGCCGCGATTCCCTGCACTTTGCGCCGAAGCTGTCGCCCCTCGGCGATGGATTCCATCTTCATCGCCCCGCCTTCGCAACTCTTAACTGCTCCGCAAGTTCGGAACTCTTGTAGTAGCTGTCGAGCGGATAGCAGCCTGAAGGCAAACCTTTGCGGGGCGCGGTCGTGCAATCGCTGAACGTTCTGCAAATTCGCTTATGCTGAATCTCATTTCCTTCCGTGGCATCCCACAGAATCTCGGGATACGCCAATACCATCCGCCCTAACCCTGCGAAATCCGTCCATCCTTCGTGCACCGCCGCTTGCGCCACATGCGGCAGAAAATCCTGTAAATAGCTGTATGCCGTTCCTACAAAAATCAAATTCGGAAATCGTTGTTTCAATTCTCGCGTAACGCTCATCTGCTGCGCCACGCCAAACAGTGGATCTTCCGGTGGCTGATATCCGTCCGATGGCGGATAAAGCGCCGGCCGCTGAATGTGCGGATTGTAATAAGGACTCCCCGCCGTGATATTCACCAGGCGAATGTCCAATTCTTCCAGCAACGACAAGAATTGCATCGTTTCCGTCAGATCCATCTGGGTGGGGTCGCGCTGCTTCACTCCGAATCCCCACCGGTACGGAATCAAATTTTCCCGGGATTCCGGAATTCCCGGCCCCAGTTTTCCATTGCCTGACAAAGCGGGATCAGGGCGAAACGGCACCGAATCAAATGCAGAAAACCGCACGCCAATGTGCATTCCTGGCGCCATCGACCGGATTCCTTGCACCACTTCTCGCAGGAATCGCGTGCGATTCTCAAAACTTCCGCCGTACTTCCCTTCCCGCGTATGCGCGCTCAGAAACTCGTGCCCCAGGTAACCGTGGCAATGCTTGACGTCTACAAAATCGAAACTTAATTCGTGAGCCATTTTCGCGGCGCGATGAAAATTTTCAATGATGGCTCCAATCTCTCCATCGGTCAGAATCGGATACTCACGAGGCAATCCCAATCTGCGGTCCAGGATCGGGTGATGATAAAGGATGCACGGCTCCGGCTTGTTTTGCGCGTTCGGCCGGCAAAATCTTCCGGAGTGTGTTAATTGCAATCCGATGAGCAGTCCTTCATCCGATTCCGTTGTCCTGCGGTGCTCTTCGATCAGAACTTCTCGCAACTTCGCGATTCCTTTCCGCGTGTGCTCTGCCGTCACGAGTTGATTCGGATTCGCGCGCCCCTCGTGAGAAACCGCAACGGCTTCCCCTCCCCAAATTAATTTTCCGCCGCTCTGGCCGAATCTTTTCCAGCGGCGGATGGTGTGCTCGCTGGGATTCCCATCCGCGGTTCCGTCCCAGCCCTCCATGGGCTGAACGGCGATGCGATTGCCGATTTTGATTTCTCCGCGAACCAGCGGTTTTCTCAACGATGATTCAGCGCCGCACACAATTTCGCTGTCGCAAGGAATATTCAATCGCAGCGATTGCACGTGCTCCTGAAATCGCGCTACGTCCTTCAGAGCTCCAAGACGCAGGATCGGCTTCGCGCTCATGCGGATTGCTTTCCTCTGGGCAGCATCGCCGCAGACGCCGCGCCCAGCAAACCCAGGGCGACCAGCACGAGAAAGCCTGCGGAATAACTTCCTGTCGTGTCGCGCAAGCGACCAACGAGCCACGGCGACACTGCTTCCGCCACGCTTCCCGCAGTCAAAATAACTCCGAGCAGGCGGCCAAGGAGTTGCACACCGAAAATCTCCGCGGTCATCAGCGGAACGATCATATAGTCGCCGCCAAGGCCAATCCCAAACACCGCGGCGAAAATGTAGATGGCCGCCGGCGCCCGCCCCGCAAATAACAGCGGAATCGCCGCCGCAACAAGAATGTAAATCAGCACCATGACGTATTTTTTTGGAAAGCGGTCGGCCAGCCAGCCCATGAGCAGGCGCCCGGCAATGCTGAAGGCGAGGACCAGCGACAAAATGCGCGCGGCCTGGCCTTGCGCGAAGTGAAGATCGAGACTTAGAAACAGTTTCAAGTTCTGTTGCGCGCCACTGACTGCGGCAATCGAAAACATGCTGCCGAGCGTCAGCAGAAAAAAAGGAACTGTGGTGAACGCGTTTCGCGCTTCAGTGAATTCAGCGAGCGCAACGGGCGAGACGCTCGTTTTCGCGTGATACGGCTTTTTCGCCTGCGGCGGCTCTTTCGCGAGCAACGCCGCGGGAAGAGCAATCACCAAAATCAAAAATCCGAGCGCTCGAAGCGCCGCTTGCCAGCCAAAGTGTTGCACCAGAGTGTGCGAAATCCACGGCACCGCCGCTCCGCCCAGCCCAATTCCCAAATAAGCAAATCCCATCGCCTTTCCACGGGACCGTTCGAACCAACGCGACAATAGCACCTGGCTGGGCAGCGGACCTCCGCAAACGTAACCCAGCGCATTCAGCATGTAGAAAAAATAAAACATGCCCAGCGTCGAGATGCTTCCCAGTCCAATCAGCGCCGCACCCGCCATCAAAATTCCCGCCAGCATGAGCCGGCGCGGCCCAAAGCGGTCCACCATCCATCCGGCGAAGAATCCGAACAACGGTCCCACCACCAATTTGCTCAGAGCGTTTCCAGAAGTGACCTGCCCGCGGGTCCAGCCAAACTGCTGCACCATGAAGTCGTAATAAAACGGAAGGCCCCAGAGGGCCATGCCGACAATGCAAAACAGAACGGTGAATGCGGCCGCTGTGACCTGGAACGATCCACGATTCCATTCGGCCGGCGGAGCAAGGTCTGCGGCAATAAAATTTGCCGAGTTACTCGCCTCTTGCATAGCTGGCGTGCGAATTTGCGCTGTCACCTGGGTCCCCGTCTGCGTTTCAAATATTGAACGTGAAAATGCGGCTCTTGACAAACTAGGGCATGCTAAAGATTCTTGGTCTCGAAGTCGAGGAACATCTCCATTCAATGCATTCGAATTCGCTAAACGATGCTTTCACCAGCGGCAAAAGGAGAAAACCATGAGCGCGACCCGGCGTCAACTATTTTCGATGCTTCCTGTAGTGCTGATCCCTTCCATCCTTCAGGAAGCGGGTACCGCTGCGAAAGAAAACGCAATGCCCTCGGCGGTGTATCCCTTCGAAAAGCTGCCGGTTCGAACGCCGAACGGCGCGCAGATTCGCAATGTATTGAAGGGCAAGCTCGCCACTGGAGAATCGCTGGAGGTGCATGAAACGACGCTGCCGCCGGGCGGCATGCCTCATCCACCACATCATCACGTGCATTCGGAGATGTGGCTCGTCCGAGAAGGAACCGTGGAACTTACCATTAACGGCACGAGCTCGCGCTTTGGGCCAGGCTCCGCGGGGTTCGTGCATTCGAACGATGAACACGGGATCAAGAATGTGGGTGATACTCCGGCAACTTATTTTGTAGTAGCGGTCGGCCCCGGCGCGAGTTAGCCGCAAGGGTGGAGACTAATAGCCCTTCACTTTGACGACCAGGTAATTGAACTGGTGCGCGCCATCGAGCAGTAGCTGGTGCGGCATCCGCGCCGGGATGCGAACGACGTCTCCGGCGACGAGCTTGCGCCGAAAGCCGCCTTGAATCGTGCCGTTGCGTTTTTCATGCGGCGCGACAGTTTCGCCATTCAGCAGCGTTCCGCCAACGACCAACGTCGCCGAGCCGGATTGCACGAAGAAGACGTCGGCTTGAGTCTCGTGCCATTCGGGTTGGCCGTCCGCTTCCCTGTGAACCAGCAGGAAACTTTCGTTGGGATAATCGGTGAGTTGTTTCACGGCAAGGTGGTGCGGATCGGAGGCCGCATCGGCGCTCAGAGATTGCGTGACATGACCTAGGGCAGACGCAGACCAATGCCCGACGCCCTCCGGAGTGGGTTCATCGGAGCGCGCGAGCAGAAACGGAATTGCAAGCAAGGAAAGCAGAGCGAGTTTTTTTGTCATGCGCGCCTCACCGGGACTCGACACGCCGTTATTTCTTACCACAAAAATCGGGGCGCCCTCGAAAGGCGCCCCGACGTTTCCTCTCTCGTGGAGGGGGTCAGAAGAAGAGTTTTAGCGCCAATTGGCCGATGCGCGGGTCGCCAGCCTGGCCTGCCCGAAACGTTCCGAAAGCGCCGGCACTGAGCTTCTGGAAATTCGTGATGCTTGGCTGAGAGCCGGCGCCTGAGGGCACTTCCTCGTCAAAAAAGTTCACGCGGTTAAAAACGTTGAAAAATTCAGCTCGGAATTGAAGTCTCCAGCGTTCTGTGAAAGTGAAACTCTTGGAGAGTCCCATGTCCCAGTTGTACTTGCCGGGCATTCGAAAGGCATTCTTACCTGTAGCACCGTACGTGCCGACTGAAGCCGCGTTCGTTGCAAAAGCGGCCTTGTTAAGCCAGCTCACACAATTTGTCGTGGTGCCGCATTGGGTTGTGCCGTAAGGACTGACTCCTGCCACCAACGTGCCGCGATCTTGGCCGAGTCCGGTACCGGAAAGTTCCGCTCCCTGCAGAACCGTGAACGGGCGGCCGGTCTGCGCGGCAACGAGCCCGCTGTACTGCCACCCCCCGAAGGCGTGGTGCAAGAACCCTTTGGATCCGGAGAAAGCAGGAAGCTCCCAAACGAAAGAAGAGACGAAGCGATGGGTGTGATCAAATTCCGAAGGCCCGCGATCGAATTGATGCCGCAAAGGGTCATCCCACGGGCGAGCGGAGAAGCCAGCATCGAAACCTGTGACGCCAGCTACCGGGGGGAGATCGTCGATGCTCTTTGACCAGGTGTAACTACCGAGAATGGTCACGCCGTGAGTCATACGCCTCTCTGCTGACAACTGGAGGGAATGGTAGTTGGCGTTGATGTCCTGCGAATCCTGCTGAACCTGGGAAAACAAATTACTCGGAGTAATGCCCAAGGAAGCTGCAATGGCGTTCAATCTGAGGGTGCCTTTCGTTCCCGTAGGAGAAAAAGGCGCTGGATCTAAGTTCAGCGTTTCCGTGAGGTGCGTGCTGCGGGAGCCGACATAGGCTGCGCGCACGAGGATGGTGGAGGGCAATTGGCGCTCGATAGCCAGGTTCCAGTTGTAAACGGTGGGGACCTGGTAGTTGTTTGCTGGGTCCCAACTCAAATATAGGCCGCCAAGGGCAAATGCAGAGTTCTTAGGCGGCGGAAACGGAGATGGAAAAAGATTGGCCTGCGGGGTGCAATTCTGAGCCGTCTGGGTCGAGGAAAGGGTGCAAAGCGGATCGGTGAGCGTTCCGGGGTTGACGACGCCAGTGCTGAAAATGAGCTGAGGACTGAAGGGGGTCTGATCCACAAAGCGGTTGTTGATGATGCCAGTAATGCGGCTGTTGTAGAAAATGCCGGCTCCGCCACGGATGCTGGTCTTACCATCACCGAAAACGTCATAAGCAAACCCAATACGCGGCGCAAAATTCTTGAGACTGGCGTTGATTCCATAAGGGGGAACGCCGGGATCACCAGGGAAATACACGCCCGGGGGCGCATTAGGGAATTGCGTCGAACGGACATTGGCGCTCAATCCGTCCAGCCGGAACTGTTGGACACGCCCTTTGATTTCTCGCCAAGGAAGAGCCGGTTCGTAGCGGAGCCCGAGATTCAATGTCAGGCGGTGAGTCACTCTGAAATTATCCTGGGCATATACGCCACCGAAGATGTCGCGGTTGTTCTTGAATTCTCCCGCGCCCTGACGGAACGCAAAGTTGCCGCTGTAGTCGCAAAGCTTGCCCGCAAGAAAATTATTAAAGACTACTTGACTTGCGGTCTGGCCTGCGCCTGGAGCTGGGTTACAGAAGCTAAATTCCGCGGGCTGGAAGAACAGGTTGTTTAGATCGATGCGGCTGCGTTCAAGAATGCCGCCAAAACGGAAGTCGTGTTTCCCTTTCACCCAACTGACATCATCGCTCCAGGTGAAATTGTTTCGGACAAATGCTGCTTGGGGGTTATCACCAAAGCTGAATCCACCGTTCACGCGAATTTGCTGAATCGCATGCGCGGTGGGCTGAAATGGAATCATAGAGCCGAGACTCTGAACGCTGGGCACTGTGCTATCCGGACCGCGGCTGGCTTTTTCACGGGCGTAGCTGAATCGAAAATCATTAAGAAGAGAGGGCCTGAGCACGTGGGACTCGTGAATCAAGTAATTCTGGTTGGCGATCTTCGAACCGTCCGCATATGTCAGAATATTCGTGGGGACAAAAACCGCAGCTTTGCTGAAATAGTTGTAGTCGTACCGAACCGAGAGCCGGTCTTTCTGACTAAAAGCATGGTCCACCCGGCCGAGTACCTCGTTGAAATTCTGCCTATCCGGCCGGACAAAGGTGACGGAACGCGAAGTAGGCTGGAGGGGAAGAAGCGGCAGCAGATTTGCCACTGTCGGATCAATGGTGCCTCCGCCCGCCGTGAACGCTGTGATGTCGGCTTGCGAGGGCACGGTCGAGCTTGTGGGACTCCCCAGGTTCCGCAGGCGAGTACCTTGGAATCCCGCAAAGAAAAACGTCTTGTCGTGAATAATGGGACCGCCGACGGTTCCTCCGAACTGATTGCGTTTGAGCTGATCCCGCCCGTTGTCTTTGAGGTTGAAAGGCGCAAAGAAGTTCCTGGCGTTGAAAACGGAATTGCGCAGAAACTCAAACACATCGCCGTGAAAATTGTTGGTGCCGGATTTGGTGATGACATTCACTACCGCTCCGGCGTTCTGCCCGTATTCCGAACTGTAGTTACTGGTCTGGACGCTGAACTCCTGAAGCGCGTCGGGAAACGGAAACGGCTGATTGACGTTAGTGTATTCGTCTACGTAGTTTCCGCCGTCGAGCTGGTAGCTGACCATATCCTGGCGCGCGCCGTTGGCCGAAATCGTGACGGCCCCGGGAAACGTCTTTGTCGTGCCTTGGTCGGCGCCTCCATTGGCAGAGTACACAGCGCCCGGCACCAGCAAAGTGAGCTTCGCCGCGTTGCGGCCCTCCAGAGGCATCTCAACTAGGCGCTGTTGTTCGATGACCTGTTTCAACGTTGAAGTGGCGGTGTCCACCTGCAGCGCGTTTCCAGAAACCACAACGACTTCGGTCGTCATGCCCAGCTTCAAGCCGACGTTCACCGTGAGGGTTTGATCCGCAAGCAGGACGATTCTGGATTCCCTGGAGGTGCTAAATCCGTTTGCTTCGACCGACAGGTCGTAAGTTGCCGGCTGAAGAGAGGGGATGACAAAGAGGCCCTCCGCATCCGCGAGAGCCGTGCGGGAGAAGCCAGTCCCCACCTGGAGAGCAGTCACTTTGGCATTGGCGACGGAAGCGCCTCCGGGGTCGGTGATCCTGCCAGCGATGCTGCCTAGACCCTGCGCTTGCGAAGAAACCGCAACGAACAGGAGAACAAGAAGAACAAACAAGACATGCTTCTTCATTTTCTGCCTACCCTTTCGAGGCGTGCCGGAACGAGAGTCCGGGCCGGCCCGACGAATGACCATCGAATGCGGCAGTCCTCGACGAAATAGCCGCGCACAAAACCCCAAAGCTGAATTGAACGAAGAACTCACCCGACGATTACTTTGGCCGATCGTCACACTCAGCCTTTTGAATCGTGGTATTGGAAGGGACATTAGGAGCGCAAGAGCCGTTAGTCAATCTGGAAATTTTAAAGCAGTGCTTTAGCCAGACTAAATCAGAGGCGCTTGCAAGTTCAGTATTGTCAAACATGATTGTGGAGTTTTCGGTGGGCGTGCGGGCGGGATACGCTATGATGGCCCCCGCAAACGGCCGCATTCCATGCCACAAACAGAGCTTCGCAGCGAAAAAATACCTCGCCGGCGGTGGACGATTGCGCTTCTGTTAGGCGCCGGAATTCTGGTCAATTATTTTGATCGCGTGAATCTTTCCGTTTCGCGGGATGCGCTCGAAGCTTCGTTTGGAATTTCCGCGGTGATGTTCGGGTACCTCTCAAGCGCATACAACTGGACGTACGCAATGCTCCAGCTGCCTTCCGGGCTGCTGCTGGATCGCTTTGGCGTGCGCCGCGTTGGAATCGTCAGCACGGTGATTTGGAGCGTAGCTTCTTTCGCCGCAGCCATTTCCACGGGCGTTGGCAGTTTGTTTGGGGCGCGTTTCCTCCTGGGGATCGGCGAAGCTCCGACATTTCCGGCGAATGCGAAAGCGACCGGCTACTGGTTCCCCAAAAACGAACGCAGCCTGGCCACGGCCATGTTTGATTCTGCGGCGAAATTTTCTTCGGCGGTTGGAATACCCGTGCTGGGCCTCTTGTTGTGGCGATTCGGCTGGCGATGGAATTTTGCGGCGACCGGCATCATTAGTCTTCTGTATTTCGCGCTGTTCTATGCCATCTATCGAAATCCGAGCGAGGATAAATTACTGACAGCCGCGGAGCGCGAGTTCATCGCCAGGGGCGGAGCGCAGCCGGAAGATCGCGCGAGAGCCGCCAAAGGAGCTCCTCTCGTCTACTTGCTGCGACAGCGTAAAGTGTGGGGCTTGGCCCTGGGTTTCGCGTCGTACAACTACACTTTCTATCTGCTCTTGACCTGGCTGCCCTCTTATCTCTCGTCCAGCCTGCACGTGGACTTGCTGCATTCGGCGCTCTATACCAGCGTGCCCTGGTTGTTCGCAACGTTTACCGACCTTGTGGTGGGTGGGTGGCTCGTGGACACATTGGTCCAGCGGGGATGGAGCGCAACACGAGTTCGACAAGTGGTGCTTGTCGGCGGAACAGCTTTCGGTCTGGGGATTCTCGGCACCGCGCACGCGCACAGTCCTGTCACCGCACTTTTTTGGATCAGCATGTCGATCGGAGGATTGTCCGCGGCTTCACCGGTGGGATGGTCGATCCCGTCGCTGATTGCGCCGCGAGAAAGCGTTGGCACGCTCGGAGGAATTCTCAATTTCTGCAATCAACTTGCCGGGATTGCTGCGCCGATTTTTACGGGCTATATCGTACAAGCGACACATTCCTTCGCCGGCGCGTTTATCGGCGCAACAGCTTTTCTGGTTCTGGGGATCGGTGGTTACGTATTTTTGCTGGGGCGGATCGAAGCGATCCCTGAACCGGCATAAAATAAATTTCCAAGAGCGCGACGTGCTCTGGAAAAGTTTGATCTAGCGGGAGTCTGGAGGCTTCTCTGGGGACGCGGCCAGGGCGCGGGTTGCGCCGGTGGAGATTCCGCCGTCCACCAGCAAAGTTTGCCCCGTCACGTAGCGGCTGGACTCCGCCGCAAGGAAAACCATAGCAGCGTCTAGATCATTCGGCTGGCCGGGGCGTTTGAGCGGAATGCGATCGCAGAGATACTCGACCCACTCTTTATTCTCGTAAAGAATTTTATTTTGTTCGGTGCGAAACCATCCTGGGGCCAGGCAATTCACGGTGATGCCGTGTTTGCCCCAGTCGTCCGCGAGGCTCATGGTCAACTGACGGATTCCGCCGCGGCTTGCACCGTAGGGGCCCAGTCCGGCGTATCCGGCAACGCTGGTAACCGAGCCAATGTTGATGATCCGTCCATAACGCCGCGGAATCATGAGGCGGGCCACGGCTTGGGCGACAAAAAAACTGCCGCGCAGATTGGTATCGAGAATCAGATTCCAATCCTCCCACGTGACTTCAAGGGCGGGCTTTCGGACATTGCATCCGGCGTTGTTCACCAGAATATCAATATGAGCGAAAGCGGATTCGGCGTCGGCGACCATCTGCTGAATGCTCGAAAGATGGCGGACGTCGAGCTGCAGCGAAACAGCGCGGCGCCCGATGGATTTTATTTCTGATTCAAACGTGAGCAAGTGGTCGCGATTGCGGCTGGTGAGGACGAGGTCGGCGCCAGCTTTGGCCAGGGCACGGGCCAGATTCTGGCCGAGGCCGCGGCTGGTGCCGGTCACAATAGCTACGCGGCCGGTAAGATCGAAGAGCTCGTTCTTCATGGAAATGAAATCACAAAACAGTTCCGGGAGTGAGGACGACTTTCATCAGGTTTGGCTCGCGCGAGTACAGCCGCTCAAACCACTGTGGCCCGTCATCGAGAGGGGCGATGGCGGTGATAAGCGGTTTTACTTTGATGGCGCCGCTGGTCAGCAGCTCGATGGCCCGAGGGTATTCTCCGGCAGAGGCGCATGAGCCTTGGAGGCGAACCTGGCGCGTCACGGCTTTTTGCAGCGGCAAGGTTACTTCAGGAGTGATATTGCCGACCAGAGTGACTGTTCCACCCTTGCGAACAGAATTTACGGCGGCGCGGACAGTTGCGTCAATGCCGACGGCTTCAACGGCAACGTCGACGCCGGCGTTGTTCGTGAGGCGGAGAACTTGGGAAACTAAATCATCGCCAGTGGCATGCAGAGTTTCGGTGGCGCCGACTTCTTTAGCAAGTTTCAAGCGCGAGGCATCCACGTCGGCAACGTATGCGGTTGAACAGCCAGCGGCGCGCAGGGCTTGCAGGGTGAGCAGCCCAATCATTCCAGCACCCAGAACGAGAGCTTGATTGCCGGAAGAAATTCTTGAGAGCCCCACCGCGTGAACCGCGACGGCTACGGCCTCCAGCATGGCCGCTTCGGAAAAAGAAAGACTGTCCGGCAAGTGATACACAATTCGCTGCGGAACAATCACGTATTCCGCGAAAGCCCCTGCACAACTGTAATCGGAGCAGGAAACTCCGAGCACGCGGCGTTGGTCGCAGAGATTGATTTCTCCGCGAGCGCAATAGCGACACGTTCCGCAAGAGATCGTCGAATCAAAAGTGACTCGATCGCCTTCGGCCCATCCGGTTACTTGCGGTCCGACTTTCGCGACGCGGCCGGCAGCTTCATGGCCCATAACGATTGGCGGAATGCGCCGGCCGGAGGAGCCGTCGTAGCCATGCACGTCGCTGCCGCAAATACCGCAAGCCGCAACCTTGACTAAAATCTCACCCGGCCCGGGAACGGGGTTGGGAAGATCGGTAATCTCCAGATGACGGTATTTTGAGAGCAGCAGGGCCTTCATAGAGATGTCAGGATCACGGGGCCAGTTTCTTCCAAAGGCGAATCTGTGCAACTTTCCGCTTCTCTTATGCCTGACGTCCGAGAAAATGTAAAGTTCTGAGGCGCGATCCACAGGATGGCTCCCGCCTGTCAGCGATGCGCCCGGTCCGTACCGGGCGTTGCGGGGGGGGATGGCGGCGGATAGAATGCCTACCAAGGCGCCGCTGAGGCATAACCTTGGTCAACAGGTTGGTCGGCAGAATTGAGACGGCCCGCATGGCGAATTTTTCGCGCAAAGCCCTCGCTGCAACGAGGCCAATGAAAAAACAATTTCTTGCGGCCCGGATCGCTGCAGTTGGCGCCCTGCTGGGTATTTTTGCTGAGGTGGCCTGCGCGCAAAGTACTTCTCCATCGCAGGCGCAAATGAACACCGTACAAGGCACGGTGCGGAGTTCGGCTGGAGAGTCGCTCGCGGGAGTAGTCGTGCGGCTGGAGGAAAAGGAGCAGTCCATCTCTTTCGAAACGAAATCCAACATGAATGGGAGTTTTGTTTTTTCAGAAGTGAGGCCGGGCGTCTACACAGTTAGGGCGGAAAAATCGGGATGGCGTGAGTGCGTCTCGAATCCGCTAGTTCTAAATGCGGGAGACAAGAAACGCGTTGATCTGGTCCTTGAATCCTTGGCTGCGGATCATGCCGGAGCTCCTGGCACATCCAGTTCTTCCAAGGCTGCGGCAGCGGCGATGGAATTTGACGACAGGCCGAACTTCACGATCGCCGGAGTTACGGATTGGAATAATGCAGGGATGCATGGATCGGACGTGAATGTACGAACGAGCGAAGCTTTGGCAAAGGAAACGTTGGCGCTCAAAAACAGCGGGCTGGTTGAAAGTTCCGCAGTGGATAGCAAAGCTGGAACGACGTCCCTGAACTCCGTCGAATCCAAGGGACAATTGCTTGGAGCTCGTGAGAATGCGCGAAGGATGCTGGCGAAGGCGGATACTGCCGACGGGCATCGGCTGCTCGGCGAACTTAACGAACGATTGGGTGACCCGCTGGAAGCGGTGCGCGAACATGAGCGGGCGGCTCACATGGACCCGAGCGAGCAGAACTATTTCGAGTGGGGGACCGAGCTCCTGCTTCATCGAGCGGACGAACCAGCCGTAGAAGTCTTTACGAAGGGGTCGCACGCGCATCCGGAGTCTGCGCGAATGCTGGCGGGACTGGGGGCGGCGCTCTTCACCGCGGGCAATACGGAGGAAGCGGCGCGGCGGCTCTGCGAAGCCTCGGACTTGAAGCCGACAGATCCTACGCCCTATGTTTTCCTGGTAAAAATGGCGAAGGGGACGCCCGCTCTGCCGCCCTGCGCGGAACAAAAGCTGGCACGCTTTGTGAGAGAACAGCCTGAGAATGCTTTAGCGAACTATTATTATGGTGTGGCACTGTGGAAGCGCGACCGAGGATCAGAGAATGCGGTAGGCTTGCAGCAAGCCGAAACGCTGTTCGAAAAAGCGGCGAGCATCGATCCCCAACTTGGCGAGGCTTATCTACAACTGGGGATTTTGCATTCCGAGCGGGGCGATTTCCAGCAGGCGATTCGCGATTACAAGAGGGCGATCGAGGTGAGCCCGCGACTTAGTGAAGCTCATTACCGGCTGGGTGTAGCCTACCGGCGAACCAAGGAAGAATCGAAGGCGGAGGAGGAGTTTCAAGAGTACGAGAAAATGGAAAAAGCGGAGACCGCTGAAATCGAACGCCAGCGGCGGGAACTTAGGCAATTTCTGGTCATTTTAAAGGAGCAACCGGCATCTTCTTCGTCTCGTTGAAAATTAAAATCTCCTATTTTGACTTGGCGTTGACGGGTGCGACGATCCCGGCGCCTTCGCGGATTGTCAGGATCTGATTGGCTTTCACCTGCTTGAACTGTTCGACCTTCTGAGTAGTGGGCCACTTCACTTCGATAAGATCGACCATTTGAGATTTTCCCAAGCCGAAGTGCAGTCGCAGGTCGTTCTGTGACATGACGCTGGAGCCACTGTGGACTTCGTCGATCTG
>Ga0066695_10000266_pt1 | contig 14598 bp, 12 predicted proteins | sample GraSoiAngelo_144_FD_66452 | JGI IMG/M metagenome (GOLD analysis project Ga0066695, IMG submission 66452) | Grasslands soil microbial communities from the Angelo Coastal Reserve, California, USA - 14_1009_02_40cm | ecosystem: Environmental > Terrestrial > Soil > Grasslands | place: USA...
CTAAGGGCTGAGGGCTAAGGGCTAAGGGCTGATGGCTAAGAAAATTCGCGTGGTGATCGCGAAGCCTGGCCTCGATGGCCACGACCGCGGGGCCAAGGTCATTGCGCGCGCGCTGCGCGATGCGGGCATGGAGGTCATCTACACCGGTCTCCGGCAGACGCCCGAGATGATCGCCGCGGCAGCATTGCAGGAAGACGCGGACGTCATCGGCCTGTCGATTCTGTCCGGCGCGCACAATCACATCGCGCCCCGCCTCATGCAGCTCCTGAAGGACAAGGGGCTCGACGATGTGCTCGTCGTGATTGGGGGCATCATTCCCGATGTGGACATCCCCGCACTCCACCAGATCGGCGTCAAAGGGATCTTCCTGCCGGGGACGCCGATGGCGGAGATCATCGGCTTCATCAACAGCCACACTCGGGCCCGCGTGTAATGGCCGGCCAAAGTCGGCCCCTACACAGGACGAGCCTCCCTGCCGATAGAGCCAAGGTGCCGTACACCCTTCTTCTTGCGGACGACAGCGTCACCATCCAGAGGGTCATCGAGCTGACGTTTGCCGACGAGGACGTGCAGGTGATCGCCGTCAGCGACGGTGACCAGGCGATCGAGCGGCTCGAGGCCTCGCCGCCGGACATCGTGCTTGCCGACATCGGGATGCCCGGCCGCAACGGCTACGAAGTGGCGCAGTACATGCACGAGTCACCGAAGCTGGCGCACATTCCGGTTGTCCTGCTGACGGGTGCATTCGAGCCCGTCGATCAGGAGCGCGCCGCCGCCGCGGGGTGCGACGGGGTGCTCGCCAAGCCATTCGAGCCGCAGCTGGTGATCGGCCGCGTCAAGGAGTTGCTGGCCAGGAACCGTGTGCCGCCGTCGCTCGACAACGATATCGCGGCGCCTCTGACCACGCCTGGCGATCATACGCTCGTCGACCAGTCGTTTGCCGGGTTGCCGCCGCCTCCGTCGCCTGCGCCGTCGCCGCCCGGGGAGCTCGACGACTATTTCGATCGCCTCGATGCCGCGTTTTCGAACCTGTCAGCAGGTACTCCACCGCCCGCGCCGTCGCAACCTGCCCCATCGTCGTCGCCGGCGGCCGACCTCGAAATCAACTGGTTCGGCCCTGCCCCAGGAGAGGCGACGCCCGCGACGGAGTCGTGGGACCTGCCGGCTCCGGCGACCGAGTGGTGGGAACCGCCGGCACCCGTGACGGCTGCCGAGACGCCGCCGGATCTCCCGCTGTCGTACGCGTCGGCGTCACCTGCCGTCCAGGCCACAACGCCTGCAGCCGCCGTACCGTTCGAGACGGCTGCGACGTTCGAATGGGTCGCACCGTTTGAGCCGGCCGCCCCCACGTCATCCGTCGCGTCTCCCGAATGGGTCGCACGTGCCGGGCATCCTGCACTCGCGGCACCTGTTGCGTCTCGGCCCGCGTGGTCTGCGGCGAAGCCAGTGGAATTGCCGTCGCTCGCCGATGCCTTCGCCGCCCTCCTCGCCGCCGAACAGGGCGAGCCGTCGCCCCCGATCGCGCCTGCCTGGCCGGCGCCGGCGCCCTCGGCCCCGGTTGTCGCCGAGGACCTCATCGAGGAGGTCACCCACCGCGTCCTCGATCGCCTCTCCGACCAGGTCGTCCGCGAAACGGTGGCCGACATCATCACGAAAGTCGCCGAACGCCTCGTGCTCGAAGAGATCGAGCGGATCAAGGCTTCTTTGAAATAGTTGGTGACTTGGTGAGTTGGTGACTTGGTGACTTGGTGACTTGGTGACTTGGTGACTTGGTGACTTGGTGACTTGGAATTCACCAACTCACCAATTCGCCAACTCACCAATTCGCCAACTCACCAATTTCTGTATACGATCTTCTGATGCCGTCGCCGCCGCCGCCGCTGACGAGCCTGGATCCCGCTCGTCTGCGGCTGCCTGACAAGCCGGCCCTCGAGGGGCTGGAGGCCAGGTGGATGCCGCGCTGGGAAGAGTCCGGCGTCTACCGGTTCGACCGCACGCGACCGCGCGCGGAGGTCTTCTCGATCGACACGCCGCCGCCGACGGTCAGCGGATCGTTGCACGTCGGCCACGTCTTCTCGTACACGCACACCGACGTGGTCGCCCGGTTCCATCGCATGCGCGGCAGGGCGGTGTTTTATCCGATGGGATGGGACGACAACGGTCTGCCGACCGAGCGCCGCGTGCAGAACTACTACGGCGTGCGGTGCGACCCGTCGCTGCCCTACGATCCGTCGTTCAAGCCGCCGCCGCAGCCGCCCAAGCCGCCGGTGTCGGTGTCGCGCCCGAACTTCATCGAGCTCTGTGCGCGGCTGACGGCGGAAGACGAGAAGGCCTTCGAGCAGCTCTGGAAGACCCTGGGGTTGTCGGTCGACTGGTCGATGACCTACGCGACGATCGGCAGGCGCGCGCAGCGCGTCTCGCAGCTCGCGTTTCTCCACCTGCTGAAGCGCGGCCTCGCGTATCAAGTGGAGGCACCGACGCTCTGGGACATCGATTTCAAGACCGCGGTCGCGCAGGCCGAGCTCGAGGATCGCGAGATGCCTGGCGCCTACCACCGGATCAAATTCGGGCTCCCGTCTGATGTGGCGTCCCCCCTGGGCCGGACCATCGAAATCGATACAACGCGGCCGGAGCTGATTCCCGCCTGCGTCGCACTCGTTGCGCATCCCGACGATGAGCGGTATCAATCGCTCTTTGGCACGGACGTGGTGACGCCGCTCTTCGGTGTGCGCGTGCCGGTGAAGGCGCATGCGCTTGCCGATCCGGCAAAAGGCAGCGGCATCGCCATGATCTGCACATTCGGCGACATCACCGACGTCACGTGGTGGCGCGAGCTGAGCCTGCCGGTGCGCGCGGTGATTCAAGCCGACGGCACGATGCGGGAGGTGACGTGGGGTGCGCCGGGCTGGGAATCAACCGACGCCGATCGCGCGCAGCGTGTCTACGACAATCTCGCGCACCTGCCGGCGGCGAAGGCACGGCAGAAGATCGTGGAGCACCTGCGCGAGAGCGGCGATCTGGTCGGCGAGCCGCGGGCGATCACCCACGCCGTGAAGTTCTATGAAAAGGGCGACCGGCCGCTCGAAATCGTCACCAGCCGGCAATGGTTCTTCAAGACCATCGAGCTCCGCGAGGCGCTGATCGCGCGGGGCCGCCAGCTGAAATGGCACCCGGAGTACATGCAAACGCGTTACGAAAACTGGGTGAACGGGCTGAACGGCGACTGGTGCGTCAGCCGTCAGCGGTTCTTCGGCGTGCCGTTCCCGGTCTGGTATCCGATGAGCGATCTGGGCCGCCTGGATTACGACCGTCCGATCGCGGCGCGCGAGGACCAGTTGCCGGTCGACCCATCGACCGACGTGCCGCCGGGCTATCGTACCGATCAGCGCGGCGTCGCGGGCGGCTTCGCTGGCGACCCCGACGTCATGGACACGTGGGCCACCTCGTCGCTCTCGCCGTATATCGTCTGCGGCTGGCCGGACGAAGCGGATCTCTTCAGCCGGACATTCCCGATGGACTTGCGTCCCCAGGCGCACGACATCATTCGCACGTGGCTCTTTTCTTCGGTCCTGCGCGCGCACATCGAGCACGACTCGGTGCCGTGGGCGCACGCCGCGATTTCCGGCTGGGTTCTCGATCCCGACCGTAAGAAGATGTCGAAGTCGAAGGGCAACGTGGTGACGCCGCTCGCACTCCTCCAGGAGCACGGGTCCGACGGCGTCCGGTACTGGGCGGCCAGCGGGCGTCCGGGGACCGACACCGCCTTCGACCCTGGCCAGATGCGGGTCGGCCGCCGGCTCGCGATCAAGATTCTGAACGCATCGAAGTTCGCGCTCGCGGCGGCCGAGCCGCAAGGCCGGATCACGGCGCCGGTCGATCGCGCGATGATCCGCAATCTGTCGGCGCTCGTCGCCGAGGTCACCGAGGCGTTCGACGGGTACGACTACGCGCGCGTCCTGCAGCGGACGGAAACGTTTTTCTGGCGCTTCTGCGACGATTACCTGGAATTGGTGAAAGGCAGACGCTACGGCGACCAGGGCGCGGACGGCGCGGGCTCGGCAAACCACGCGCTCGCCGCCGCGCTGTCGGTGATGCTCAGGCTCTTCGCGCCGTTCCTTCCCTTCGTCACCGAAGAAGTGTGGTCGTGGTGGCGCGAAGGCTCGATCCACCGCGCGCCGTGGCCGACCCCGGCGGAGCTCGACGCGCTCGTCGGCGGCGGACCGCCGGCGACCCTCGACGAGCGTATGTACCAGTGGTCGACCGAGGTGCTGTTCGAGGTTCGAAAGCAGCGGTCGGAGGCGAAGCAGCCGCTCAAGGTGCCGATTGCGAAGGTGACGGTGAAAGCCGACGAGACGACCGTGGCGTTGATGCCGATTGTCGAGGCCGATCTGAAATCCGCGCTGCGCGTGCAAGCCTTCGAGTCGTCGGTGGGCGACCCGACGGAGATTCTCGTCCGCGGGTACGAAGCTGGTCCGAGCTGAAGTGTTGTTCTTGGAACCTTTAGATCAGTCCCTCTACCGGGACATCGTGCGCCGCGCGCTCGATGAAGACCTGCGCGACGGCGACATCACGACCGAGGCAACGGTCGCCGCGGCGCAAATGGCCCGCGGGGTGTTCCTCGTGAAAGCCGATTGCGTGCTGGCCGGCCTCGAGGTCGCCTTCGAGGCGTTCCGGCAAATCGAGCCCGGCGTGCGCACGAAGGCGCGTAAACGCGACGGCGATTGGTGCCGCGCGGGCGGGCAGAACGGCGAGATCGCGGAGGTGTTCGGCACGGCCCGTGCCCTGGTTGTCGGCGAGCGCACCGCGCTCAATTTTCTTCAGCGGCTCTCGGGCATCGCCACGCGCGCGCGCCGGTTCGTCGAGGCGGGCGGCGGAGCCATCACGATCCTCGACACGCGGAAGACGACCCCGACGCTGCGGGTGCTGGAAAAGTACGCCGTCCGGGCGGGCGGCGCCTCGAATCATCGCGCGGGCCTTTTCGACGCCATTCTCATCAAGGACAATCACATCAACCTGGCCGGCGGCGTCACAGCCGCCGTCGAACGCGCACGCGCGCACAGGCCGGGAATGCCCGTCGAAATCGAAGCCGAGACGCTCGGTCAGGTTGACGAAGCGCTCGCGGCCGGCGCCGAGACCATTCTCGTGGACAACATGTCGACCGCCGACATCCGCGACGCCGTCGCTCGCGCGAAGGGCCGCGCCAGGATCGAGATATCCGGCGGCGTCACGCTCGAGCGCATCCCCGAACTCGCCGCGACCGGCGCCGACTGCGTGTCGGTCGGCGCGCTCACGCATTCCGCGCCCGCGATAGACATCAGCTTTGAAATCGAACCCACCTGACGAGGACGGCACCGCTGAAGCAGTGCCCTACGAGCCGGAGGACGGCACCGCTGAAGCGGTGCCCTACGAGCCGCAGCCCTGCGAGGCGCCGCGAGAGCTCGCCGAGGCGATCGAGCGCGCGCGGCCACGTCTGGGCCGGCTCGCTTCGTCGTTGCTGTTCTTTCCGACGATTGGATCGACCAACGACGCCGCCCTCGCATGGAGCGCGAAGCCGTCAGCCGGGCGTCCCGTCCTCGAAGGGACCGCGAACGCTGCAACCGAGCGGCTCGCCCTCGAACGGAGCGCGAAGGCTTTAGCCGAGCGTTCAGGCGCGCGATCCGAAGGGCTCGTCGTCGTGGCCGACGAGCAGACCGCGGGACGCGGGCGGCGAGGGCACTCGTGGTTTTCACCGGCCGGCTCGGGTCTGTACGTCTCGGTCGTCCTTACGCCTGGCACCGCGCGAGTCGATCCGCCGCGCGCCACGATGCTGCTGACGCTGACGGCCGGCGTCGCGCTCGTCGAAGGCGTCGAGGCCGCTACGGGTTTGCGCGTCGATCTCAAGTGGCCGAACGATCTCCAGGTCTCGCGACGAAAGCTCGGCGGCATCCTCGCCGAAGCGACGAGCATCGGCTCGACCACCGGCTCCGTCGTCGCCGGCTACGGCATCAACGTCGCGTCGGCGGCCTTGCCGCCGGATCTTGGCGACCTGGCCACATCGCTCGAGTCCGAGTTGGGACGTCCGGTCGACCGACACCATCTGCTCGTCGAGACGCTCGTCGCGCTTTCGCGCCGGTACGAGGATCTGCTGGCCGGGCGGTTCGATGCTATTCTCGACGCCTGGCGCCAGTACGCGCCGGCGGCGTCCGGCGCGCGCGTCAACTGGACGACGGCGGCCGGTGCGGAAACCGGCGTGACCGCCGGCATAGACGACTTCGGAGCGTTGCTCGTCCGCGTGGGCGATCATATGGAGCGGATCGTTTCCGGCGAAGTGATCTGGTTGTGATGCTGGTCGCACGCCGAGGACACCAAGGACACCATCCTTTGCTTTTATGCTCCTCGCTATTGACGTAGGCAACACCAACATCGTGCTCGGCGTCTTCGATGGTGCGACGCTCGTCCAGAGCTGGCGGCTGCAGACCGTGCGCGAGCGGACGTCCGACGAGCTCGGTCTGCTGGTCGATGGGCTCTTCGCGCACAGCCGGATCGAGCGTGTGCGGATCCGCGGCGTCATGCTGGGATCAGTCGTGCCGCCGCTGACGGGAACGATCCGCGCCATGGTGCAGCGGTATTTCGGCGTGACCGCGATCACCGTCGAACCGGGTGTCAACACCCTGATGCCGATCCTCTACGAGGTCCCGTCCGAAGTCGGCGCCGATCGCATCGTCAACGCCGTGGCCGCCTATGAGAAATTCGGCCAGGACTCCGGGCGGCCGCTGATCGTTGTCGACTTCGGGACGGCGACCACGCTCGACGCGATCACCGCGGCGGGTGAATACCTCGGCGGCGCGATCTGTCCCGGCGTGCAGATTTCGGCCGACGCACTGTTCCAGCGCGCCGCCCGGCTGCCGCGCATCGACGTGCGCAAGCCGACGCGGGTCGTTGGCCGCACGACCGTCAGCGCCATGGAGTCCGGGCTGTTCTACGGCTATGTCGGGATGGTCGAGGGTCTCGTCCGCAGGATGAGCGACGAGCTCGGCGGCAACGCGGTCTCGGTCGCGACGGGGGGGCTCGCGGAGATGATCGCGCCGGAGACGACGCTCATTCAGCATGTCGATCCCGACCTGACGCTCCACGGGCTGAGAATCGTGTGGGAACGGAACCAGACCTAGTCATTGCTGAATTCAGATTGCGGATTGCAGACTATTGCCGCGAGATAGAGACGTATCTCTGTCGAAAAAACGACGGCCATCTGATCCGGGTCGTCGGTCCTTCCTTCGAGCTCGTGTCCGGCTGGGCCGAGCGGGGAGTGCCGCTCAAGGTGACCTGCAAGGGCATCGATCGGTACTTCGAGCGCTATTACCGGAAGGGGCCGCGCCGCAGGCCGGTGAAGATCGATTTCTGCGAGGCGGACGTGCTCGACGTGTTCGACGAATGGAGGAGAGCCACGGGGATCGTCAACGTCGCGGGCTCCCAATCGAGCGGCGACGGCTCGGCGGAAGACGATCGCTCAGCTGAAAGCCTCGCGCTCCGCAGCAGGCGAACGTCGCTGCCGGCGCATATCGAGCGTGTCCTCTTGCGCCTGACGTCGGCGCGCGCGAGCGGTGCGCTCGGTGTGCCGTTCGACGCGCTGGTCGATCGCGTGTCGGCGGAGCTCGACGCGGCCCGCGGGAGGGCCGGCGGTGTTCGAGGAGAAGCGCGTCAGGCGCTGATCGAGCGGCTGTCGGCGCTGGACACCGAGCTGCTGCAGCAGGCGCGCGCGGCGCTCGACGATGCCGCGCGCGTGTCGTTCGCGCGCGAGGCGGACGAGGAGCTGTCTGGATTCCGCGCCGGGATGACCGCCGAGGCGTTCGCGCGCGCGCGCGATTCGGTCATCGACCGGCTCGTGCGCGAACACTATGGACTGCCGGCGATCTCGTTCGCGTAACGATGCTGAAGCCTGGTGAAGCAATCCCCCTGACGATTGACAGCCCGGCCGCCGGCGGCCGGATGCTCGCGCGGGTGAATGGACAGGTCGTCCTGGTCGCGGGCGCCATCCCCGGCGAACGCGTGATCGCGCGCGTCGATCGCGTATCCAGGGGTGTCGTGTTCGCCGACACGCTGGACGTGAACGCGCCGTCGCCGGATCGCCGTCAGCCGTTCGGCGACCCTCTGTGCGGCGGCGGCGTCTACAGCCACATCGCATATTCCCGGCAACTCCAGATCAAGGGCCAGATCATCGCCGACGCGTTCAGGCGCATCGGCCGGCTGGAGCTCCCGGCGCCCGTCCGCGTCGCCCCTTCCCCGGAAGATGGGTATCGGATGCGCGCGCGGCTGCACGTGCGCGGCTCCCGCCTCGGGTTCTTTCGTGAAAGCACCCACGAGGTGTGCGACGCGCGGGTGACGCGTCAACTCCTGCTCCCGACCTGCGACGCGCTCGACCGGTTGGGCGCGGCGATCCGATCGGCAGGCCTGGAGGCGATCCGCGAGATCGACCTGTCGGAGAACGTGGATGCGTCCGACCGCGTTGTCCATCTGGATGCCGCCGCGACGATCGATGCGGCCGCGATCGAGCGTCTCGCCGCGATCGACGGGCTCACGGGCGTCGCGTCCGCGTTCGGCGTGTGCGGCAACGCGTATGTGACCGACCGCCTCACCCTCGGCGATGGCGCCCCGGTGGCCTTGCGGCGCCACGTGCTGGCGTTCTTCCAGGGCAACCGTCACCTGCTGGGCCATCTGGTGACCCACGTCCTCGATCAGGCGCGGGCGGAGGGCGAGGTCGTCGACCTGTACGCGGGCGTTGGAGTTTTTGCGGTGAGCCTTGCGGCCTCTCGCGGCGTGCGCGTGACGGCGGTCGAAGGCGATCGCTACGCGGCGGCCGATCTCGCCGCGAATGCGGAAGCGGCGGGCGGCTCGATCGTGGCGGTCCACCAGTCGGTCGAACACTTTCTCGAGAGTGCGGACCTCCGCGCCGGGACCATCATCGTCGATCCGCCGCGCACCGGCCTGTCGCGCGAGGCGCTGAACGGCGCGCTGCGGTTGGACGCGCCTCGTGTGATCTACGTCTCGTGCGACGTCGCCACTCTTGCCCGCGACGTCCGCCGCATGGTCGACGCCGGCTACACGATCGATCGCGCGGATGCGTTCGATCTGTTTCCGAACACGCCGCACGTCGAGACGGTCGTCGTGTTCACGCGAAGATGAGGATTTCATCTCCGTCGGGTCCGCCTTCAGGCGGACTTGGTCAAAGACTGGAGGGCGAGCCTTTCAGGCGAGCCGATCCGCCCGGCGGAAAGACTCGCGCTCCTGACGTGGGAGGTGTGGTGCAGGCCTTCAGGCCTGTCGCGTCGACGCCTCGACGAACCCTTCGAAGAGCGGGCGGAATTCTCCGGTGCGGAAGAAGTTCTCCGGGTGCCACTGGACGCCGAGGCAGAAGCGCGAAGCGGGATCTTCGATCGCTTCGATCACGCCGTCGGGAGCCGTGGCGGAGACCTTGAAGCCGCGCGCCAGGTCCTTCACCGACTGGTGGTGGCGGCTGTTCACCTCGCAGGTGTCGGCGTCCGCCAGCCGCTCGCGCATCAGCGTCGACAGCAGCGAGTCCTTCTCGATCCACACTTCGTGCGCCAGCGAGTAGGCCTCGTTGGGGGGCACCGGCAGGCTGTGCGTCAGCGCGCCCGCGAGCTGCGACGGGATGTCCTGCACGAGCGTGCCGCCGCAGGCGACGTTCAACACCTGCACGCCGCGGCAGATCGCGAGAATCGGCAGTTGCCGCGCGCGCGCCGCCTCGATCAACGCGATCTCGAACGCGTCGCGGCCCGTCTCGGCTTCGACGACCGTCGGGTGCGGCGGCTCGCCGTAGCGCGACGGCGCGACGTCGTCGCCGCCGGTCAGCATCAGCCCGTCGATCCCGGTCAGCGCCTGCTCGACGGCCATCGAGGAATCGAGAATCCGCGGCTCGCCTCCGACGTGGAGAATCGATTGCCGGTAATCCTCGAGCTTGCGGCAGGTGGCAATACCGATGACAGCCATAATTACATTCGACCCGGCACTTCGATGCCCATGAGGTCCAGGGCGCGCGTCAGCTGCGCGCGCACGTATGCGACGCCAGCCGCCCGCCAACGCTTCCGATCGACCCGCTCTTCGTTGAGGATCGGGTACCGATGGTAGAACGCGTTGAACGTCTGCGCCAGCCCGAAGGTGTATTTGGCCAGCGCGGAGAATTCGAGCGACCGTACCACCTGTTCGACGACCTCGTCGAGGCGTGACGCCTCGAAAACGAGCGCCCACAATGTATCTTCCCCCGGCTCGAGCGAGTCGCCCTGGCCGAGCATTTCGTCGGCCGGAGTCTGGTCGAGCACCGCCAGCACGTCGGCCTCCGACAGCCCTTCACGCTCCTGGAGCTTGTTGAGGATGTTGTTGGCGCGGACGACGGCGTACTGCAGATAGGGCCCGGTTTCCCCCTCGAAGCTGAGCGCCTCCTCGATGTCGAATACGATCAGCTTGCCGCGCGAATACTTCAGCATGAAGTAGCGGATCGCCGCGACGGCAATCTGTGCGCCGACGCGCTCGCAGTCTCCCGGCGTGAATTCAGGATTGCGCCTGGCGACTTCGGCGCTCGCTTTGGCTGTGAGCAGGTCGAGGAGATCGTCGATTTTGACGCCCAGCCCCTTGCGCCCCGCGACCTCCACGAACGGCTTCTTCGCCTCCTCGCTCTCCGCGGCCGTTTCGTAACCGAGCTCGCGCGCGGTTGCGTGCGAAAGCCCGACCATCTCGTACGAGAAGTGGATGGAGTTCTCGGCTTCCGTCGGGTGACCGAGCGTCCGCAACGCCTGGCTGAGCAGCGCCTGCAGATACATCTGTCGCGAATCGATGACGTTGAAGATGCGCGCGGCGTGGCCGAACGGCGGCGCGCCCGGATCCCCGTCGTCCGACGTCGTGGACCAGAGCGGCCGGCCGTCAGCCTGCGTCGCGAACAGGCGATAGCGAAAGTCGAGCCCGAGCAGCCCGAACTTCCAGAACTGGTTCGCGAGATCCTTGCCGACGTATGTCACGACGCCGTTCGAGCGGACGATCACTTTCTCGCGCGACTCGTCATCGTCGGTGGCGGGCTCAACGTCGTCGCGACGCTCGGCTGAGGCCTTCGCGCTGCCGTCTTCGATGCGCATCACCCAGCATCCGGCCAGCTTGCCCTCGGTCTGCAGGAAGACCGCGCCCTGGGCCTTGAGGGTCTCGAACGCGTGCGTCCAGAAGTGCAGCCGCAGGATATCGCCCTCGTATGTCAGCAGGTCGTAGCCGATATTCAAGCGGGCCATCGTCTTCAGATGCGTCCGCACGATCCGGTCGACGATGAACGCGCCCATCGCGGCCGTGTCGTTGCCGCCATGCTCCAGATCGTGCAGGACGGCGGCGCGCACCGCGAGCCGCGACTTGTCGCCTTCGTTCCACCCGCTCACCTTCGAGTACAGGTCCCAGCAGTAGTAGTCGAAGCGCGTCGAGTCGGCGATCTGCCGCACCTCGTCCATCGTGCGACGCTCCAGCTCCCGGAACCCGACGATGATGTCGGCGACCTGCACGCCCATGTCGTCGATGTAGTTCTGCGTCTCAACCGGCGTGCCCCGAAACCGCAGCGCCCGCACCAGCGTGTCGCCCAGGGTGGCGTTGCGCAGGTGACCGACGTGCGCCGCCTTGTTCGGGTTGATCGCCGTATGCTCGACGATTGTTTTCTCCGTGGGCGCGCGGTCGGGCTGGACCTGCTGCCGGAGGCGCGGAACGAGAAACGCCAGCCGGTCGAGGTACAGATTCAGATAGCCGTTGGGCGCCGCTTCGACCCGAGCCACGCCGGGAGTGCGGCCGACCGCCTGCGCCAGCTCCTGCGCGATCGCGCGCGGTGCCTTGCGGAGCGTCCGCGCCAACTGAAAGGCGACCGGCACGGCGAGATCGCCCATCGCGCGGGTCGGCGGCACTTCCACGGCGAAAGGCGGCACGTCGGGCATGCCGAACCGCTGCCGGATCGCCTCGGCAATCGCGTCGTGAACCCGTCGTTGAACACTCAGAATCATGTACCGATCGCACGGCGAGCGCCCGGAAGCGCACGCTAAGCTCGTGATACGATTACAGTTCGTGACCTTGAAGCGCCTCGAGACCTGCGTGCTCGGCCGGCGTGTTCACGTTGGCGAGCAGCCGGTACCGATCGCCGAACCGGTCGATCTCTTCGGCCGTCACCACGCGCGTCCGCATGGCGGCGACGAGATCGCGCATCGCCAGCCGGCGGCCGGCGAGCCGCGCGGCCACCGGCTCCAGGCAACCGCGCGTGTACACGGCGCACAGCGGATGATAGCCGCGCTCCGTCTGCGGCACGACGATGTCGACCTCGCCCGCAAGGGAGAACAGGTACGCGATGAACGGGGCGGTCACGTACGGCATGTCGCAAGCGATCACGAAGACGGTGTCGCCGCGCGCTTCCAGGAGGGCTGCGTGAAGGCCGCCGAGCGGGCCGCACCCCGGCACGAGGTCGGTGACCACACGTGGACCGGGGCTTTGTGTGCCGCCATCTCGCACGACATCAGTTGCCCGGACGACGAGGACATCGCCGGTCAGCGACGAGAGCTCGGCGACCTGGCGATCGAAGATCGTACGGCCGTCCACCAGCAGGGCGCCTTTGTCGGTCCCGCCAAAGCGGCTCGCCAGACCGCCGGCGAGGATCGCTGCGCTTCGCGTGCTCTGTCTCATTGCTCAGTCATGATCTTACTCTGACATGCGAGAAGTCGGCATCGGCCGCGTGCTTGTCGCCAGTCTCCATCAGGGTATCGCGGACATTCTGCCCACGCGGCTAGGCTTCTATGAAAACTGGCTCAATGCCGAGGGGCTGCGCGAGGGGACGATCGGCCTTGCGCCGCTCTACGCGGTGCTGAGCTTTCTCCGGCGGGAAGGCGACGCGTACCGGATAATCACGACGCGCGCGGGTGAGTACGCCGCGGAGTGGACGGTGCAGTCGATGCATTCGACGCATCGCGCGATAATCAAGGCCGCGCCGGTCTGGCTGCGCAGGTGGATGCTGCTGCGTCTCGCGTCGCGGCTGGTGCGGAACAGCTACAAGGGCAGCCGCGCGATTTTGCACGTGCGCCGCGGGACGGCGAGCATCGATCTGCGGGCATCGGTGTTCTGCCAGGTGCGCGAGCCGGTGCCGCTTCCCCTCTGCGGGTTTTATGCGGCCGCGTTCACCCGGCTGCTTGGGCTGTTCGACATCGGCGCCCGAACCGACGTCGTCGCGTGCCGTGGCACCGGCGAGCCGAAGTGTGTGTTGAAGGTGGCGCTCGGCAACGGTCAGCCGGTTGAGCGCGCGGAGGCGCCGTGAAGCGCTGTGTCACCGCGCTGGTCGTGGCAGTCGCGCTGTGCTCACCTCGCGCCGAGGCCGATCCTTCGCCCCTCGCCCTGACGGTATCGCCCCTCGACCTCGCGCGGGGCGACCGTGAGCCTGTCGAACGGTTGAAGGGCGAGCGCTCAGGGCAGGCCCTTCACCTTCGCTCGGGGCAGGCGGGCGCCGCCCCGACGACTCGGATCGTCCCGCCTTCGCGCATCCTCGTGATGCCCTTCGAGAACCTCAAACGCGAAGGCCGTATCTTCTGGCTCGCCGAGGCCTCGGCGGTCCTGCTGACCGACGATCTCAACGCGCTCGGCGCGAACGCGATCACGCGTCAGGAGCGGCAGCAGGCGTTCGAGCGACTGCAGGTCCCCCTGGTGGCCGCCCTCACCGACGCCACGGTGATTCGAATTGGTCAGCTCGTGGGGGCGGCCGAGGTCGTCGTCGGATCGATCCAACTCGAGAGCGACGCGCTCGTGGTGCGCGCGCGGAGCATCGCGCTTGACACGGGACGCGTACAGGCCGACGTGACCGATCGGGGCCCGCTGGCTGAGCTGTTCAGGACCTTCGAGCGGATCGCTCGGCGCATGGCGCCGCCGTCCTCCAGGTCGTCGGAGGAGATCGAGCGGCAGCATCCACCGATCGCGGTCTTCGAGGATTTCGTCAAGGGACTGCTGGCCGAAACGCCGGCGACCGCGATCAACTACCTGAATTCCGCGCTCGCCCGGCAGCCGTCGTTCGATCGCGCGCGCCTCGCGTTGTGGGACATCTACGTGGAGCAGGGCGACCACGCGCTCGCGCTCGCGGTGGTGGCCCCCGTGCGCGACGAGTCCCCGTGGGCGCCGCGCGCCCGATTCCTCGCCGGGCTCTCGCAGCTCAACCTGAAGAAGCTCGACGAAGCCTTCGAGACGTTCAAGGCGCTGCCCGACGCGGAGTCGACGCCGACCGTCCTGAACAACCTCGGCGTCGTGCAGCTTCGTCGCGGCCCCACGCCGTCGAACGGCCAGGCGACCGACTACTTCGCCAAAGCCGCGAACGCCGACCCCGCCGAAGCGGACTACGTGTTCAATCTCGGATACGCCTACTGGCTGGACCGCGATCCGCAGGCGGCGATCTACTGGCTGCGCGAGGCGGTGCGGCGCAATCCGGCCGATGCCGACGCGCACTTCGTCCTCGGCGCGGCGCTCGCCGCCGCCGGCAACGCCTCTGAAGCCACACGCGAGCGCGAGCTGGCGAGGCGCCTGTCGTCGGCGTATGAGTCGAACAGGCGGCCGGGTGGCGAG
>Ga0066695_10000267_pt1 | contig 14576 bp, 9 predicted proteins | sample GraSoiAngelo_144_FD_66452 | JGI IMG/M metagenome (GOLD analysis project Ga0066695, IMG submission 66452) | Grasslands soil microbial communities from the Angelo Coastal Reserve, California, USA - 14_1009_02_40cm | ecosystem: Environmental > Terrestrial > Soil > Grasslands | place: USA...
CTACCAAAGATAGCGCTCGTTTTTGATCTCACCATCTTTAAGTGGGGCCGAGGCTCTTCAAGCAATAGCTTGAAGAGCCTCGGCCGGCATGTCCGCAGGCAGATCCTGCGGGTCGTTTGGTTACAAGGAGCCAAGGAACTTGATCAACTGGTTCTTCTGCGCGTCTATCAAACCACGAAAGTTATTGGCTGCATCGGTCGCCTGGCCGGCATGGCGCAGGATCGCAAGGCGAAAAGTCAGGGATTCGCCGTCGTGCATGAGCCGGTCGCGCGTGCGCACACCCCAGAGCGGAGCGGTGCGCATCTGGTTGGCCGTGGCCTGACCGCCATTCTGCACGATGCCATCCCCGGTTCCAATGTCGTGCAACAAAAAGTCGCCGAACGGGTGAATGCTCTTGCTGCCGAGAGCAGGCGGAACGGTGAACTGACCCCCATTGATCGGAGCGCCCGCCTGGGCCGTCTGGATGGTGCGGGTGTGACACGTGCCGCATCCTACAGAGTCGAACAGCCCGGAGCCGGCCGCAATATCGGGATCCGGGTTGCGGCCGGTTTCTGCGCCGGCACCGCGCGGCGGAGCCTTCGTAGCCCTCATGAACTCGGCGAAGTCGAAGATATCGTTCCTCGTGTCTTCGGGGTCGGGCACGGTATCGAAAGGTGGGAAGTTGACCGGGTTCCCCATGGAGGTGTTCTCGGTCGGGTTGAAACGATTCGTGATGCCCATCTCGTTCAGGTAGGCATCGCTCGAGAACGAAAGCAGGCTGGCATGCTGGTTCTTCCACCCGAAGCGTCCTGCTCGCAGAGCGCCGTTGGGGTCCTCAAGCACCGGGACACGGATGAGGGTGCCTTGCTGGGCCAGAGGCTGAGCGTCGCGGATGGTCCTCAGCGTCTCGTCGGCGATGCACTCGACGAAGCCGTCGCCCAGCGTGTTGAGCGACGTCCGGAAAGTTCTAACCTCCTCTCCGAGCGGTACACGCTCCTGGATCGACGCGTCAATCGCGCGGTCGTTGATGAGCGAACCGCCTGGCGCGTCGACAAAGTTGCCGTTGGCGGCGACGTGTCCTGCTCTCAGCTCGGTGACCTGGCTGATCGCGCCTGTGACAGGGTTCTGGTGGCATTCGCGGCACGACTGGGCGTTGTAAACGGGCCCGAGACCGTCCGCTATTTGCTCGACGTCCTCGAACGACGCCTTTGCTTTGTTGAACTCGACCTGACTGACAAACCCGTTGGTCAGATTGTCGAAGCCGGTAGGGGCTTCGGGTGCGGCAACAATAGATTGACCCTCGACCATGCTCTTGATCGGCAGGAAGAGTGTCGCCCCGAACAACACCACGACCAAAACCTTCAGCCCTTTCATCTCACGTTCCTCCTTCTGCAAGAAGCTGGTTGCTTGAAAACAGTCGTCTACGTGCTGAGTTTGAAAAAACGGCCTGCACTCCCGAGCCTGGCCCGGTTGTGGGGGGGGGTGACTTGGTCCAGAATTAGGGTCTCCACTCCATGCTTCCCGTACCAGAACAGATCCGGCTGGTGCGGTTCTGCGGGAGAGAGACCATCGGATCCCCAAAATTGTCTTTCGAGGACCCACTACAGGATTGAAGCTCGACGAGCTGAGCCAGGGCACTCCGGCCTGCGGGGCCAGACGCGCGCTCCACGCTCGCATCTTCCAGACTGGCATCAAGAAGCTTGTCGATGAACACGCGCTTCTTCGCTGCCAGGACGCGCTTCAACTGCTCGCGGTGCACGCTTCCATCTGCGCTCTCCAGAAGGACTGCGTCCACCTTGGGACAGAAGGGCGGGTTCGCCAGCTTCGGCTGATCTCGCAGTTGCGCCGTAAAGCGTTCAATCCTGTTCGCGCTTGGTTCCAATAGGAGCGCCCCCTTTCTGATCCAAAAGCGTCTTACTTACTACTGTGGAGAACCACAGAATCGACATGAATAATCCGCAGTGGTCAACTTGGTGGACGGATCTTCGTGGCATGGCCGTCTCGGCCATGCCCAGGATTCACAAGGAAAAGCCTTTCGCGGTTCTTAGGGCTCGCGCAGAGATAAATTCCCATTTTGGCGCGAGCGCCGGGCGGGCAGATGCGAGGCGCCGCGACGAAGGCGCTGTCGGACATCGTCGAGGAGCGGCAACAACGCCGATACGCGCCCTTCGCCGCCGCGCCCCTCCGGGCTGCGGCCGCAGGCCTGCAGCAAAATGGGAAGGTATTTCTGCGCGAGCCCTTAGCGTCTTCGTGTCTTTGTGGTGAATTCTGCGCGGTCTTTACCGCTAAGACGCGAAGACGCAAAGAAGCGCGAACTCCGAACGCGAACGGCGTGGTGAATCAAAATGGCCTGAGGTAGAATTACGGCCTGCGAGGAAATTCCCGACATGAATGGTGGATCTCCGGGTCGCATGGCGCTCGTGATCGTGGCTCTGCTGGCATCGGTCTGCGTGGCGTGGGGGCAGGCGACCTCCGGCACGATCCTCGGCCGCGTCGCGGACGCCACAGGATCTCCGGTTGCCGGTGTTTCGGTCACTGTTGTTCGATCGGAAACCGGGGCAGAACGCAAAACCTCCACGGCCGGGAACGGCGAGTTCGTGGTGCCGCTGCTGGAGGCGGGCCTCTACAAAGTCGTCGCCTCGCGCCAGGGCTTTCAAACTTCCGTCCGCGAGGGCATCCGTCTGGAGCTCGACGAGAAGGCCCGCGTGGATCTGGTTCTAGAGGTAGGCCCGATCGAGCAGATCATAACCGTGCAAGGGGACGCGTCCTTCCTTCAGCCCGGGACGTCTTCGCTCGGGACGCTGATCGACTCGAATTACGTCCTGGACCTTCCCCTCAACGGCCGCGAGTTTCTTCAACTGGGACTGCTGTCGCCGGGGAGCACACCGCCGGCCCCCGGCTCGGAGCTCTCGACGCAGAGCGCGAGCGGCCTGCATTTCAACGGCGCGCGCGAATCCGCCAACAATTTCCTGCTCGACGGAGTGGATAACAACGACTGGTTCATCAACCGGATCGTCGTCAGCCCCTCGGTCGAGCTCATTCAGGAATTCAAAGTGCAGGCGAGCGGTTACAGCGCGGAATTCGGCCGGAACGGCGGCGCGCAGATCCTGGTCGTCACGCGCGGCGGGGGCAACCGGTTCCACGGGAGTTTCTACGAATTCCTACGCAACGCGGCCCTGGATGCAAAAAACTTTTTCGATCTGCCGGGCACGAAGATCCCGCAGTTCCAGCGCAACCAATACGGCGCATTCGCAGGGGGTCCGCTGTTCCCCAACCGCACGTTCATCGCCGCCGGTTACGAGGGGACGCGCGTGCGTCAGGCGAGCACCCGGGCCGCGCGAGTGCCGACGGCGGCCGAGAAGTCGGGTGACTTCTCGGCGCTGGGAAGTGAAGTCCTTGACCCGTTCACACAGCAGCCCTTTCCCGGAAACCGAATACCAGCGGAGCGCGTGGATCCCATAGGAAGTGCGATTGCCCGTCTCTATCCCGATCCTAACCGCGCGGACCCGCAGGCCAATTTCGTCGCGGCGCCCGTCGGACGAAATGATATCGACCAGGTTTCCCTGCGGGTGGACCATCAGATATCGAGAGCCGATTCCCTTTTCGCGCGCTACAGCTTTGCGCGCGAGGACAGCCTCGATCCTTTCAACGAAGGGGTCACCAACCTCCCCGGCTTCGGCAGCCTGATTGTAGGACGGGCGCAGAGTCTCGCGCTTTCAGAAACCCACAGCTTCAGCCCGGCCGTGCTGAACGAATTCCGTTTCGGATTCAACCGCCTCCGCCGCGAGGTCCTGCAGGAGAATGTCCAGAAGGACCTGGCCGGCACCCTCGGCATCGGAGGAACGTCCCGCGATCCCATCGACTTCGGCATGCCTGCCATCGTCGTCCCGGGATTCGACCGCCTGGCGGACAATATTGCGCTTCCCATCGTGCGCCACGACAACACCTGGCAGTGGTTCGAGAGCATGACCTGGATCCGGAGAAATCATTCCTTGAAATTCGGCGCGGACATCCGGAGATTCCAGGTAAACGGCTTTGACCACGTGTTTTCTCGAGGGCAACTTATTTTCCAGCCCACGTTCACAGGGTACCCGCTGGCGGATCTTCTGCTGGGTCTCCCTACGGTCGCCATTCGCGGGCTCAACAACAACCCGGAGGCTTTGCGCGCCGGATCTTACAACTTTTTTATGCAGGACGACTGGAGACTGCGTCCCGGACTCACATTCAACCTGGGGCTGCGGTACGAGCTCAACTCGCCGCCGGTGGACAAGTTCGATCAAATGGCGCTCTTCGACACGACGCGGCGGCGCATCGTCCGAGTCGGAACGGAGGGATTTTCCCGCTCCGGGCTGCGCGCGGACCGCAACAACTACGCCCCTCGCGCGGGGCTGAGCTGGAGCCCGGGGCGCGATTCGCGGACGGTGGTGCGTACCGCTTACGGAGTCTTCTACGATTCGAACACGCTGGTCACAAACTCGAGCCTCTATTTCAACCCGCCCTTTTTCGTGCTCGGTCTTTTCGTCCCCAGCGCAAATAGCCTTCTGCGGCTGTCAGACCCGTTCCCCAGCGGCGCGGGATTCCAGCCCCCGCCGACAGTGAACAGCCTCGCGCCCGATTTCAAAGACGCCTATCTCCAGCACTGGCACCTGACGGTGGAAAGAGAGCTCGGGGGCAATACAGTCGCGCGTGTGGGCTACGTAGGGTCCAAAGGGACCCGCCTGGTACGGCGCCGCAACCTGAATCAGCCCCCGCCGGCGGCCGGCCCGGTGGACGAGCGCCGCCTCATTCAAGGGGTGGCTGACGTGACGCTGATCGAACCCACGTCGAACTCCGCGTATCACGCGCTTCAGGCCAGTGTGGAGCGGCGCTTCGCGGGGTCGATACACTTTCTCGGCGCCTACAGTTTCTCGCGCTCGATCGACGATACGTCGGACTTTCTGGCCACAAACGGCGATGACAACTACCCTCAGGACAGCGCGCGGCTCTTTCTCGAACGAGGACTGTCAAACTTCCATCTGAAGCACCGCCTCACATTCACGGGCCTGTTCGGCCTTCCGTCCTTCCATGCCCAGGGAATAACCGGGCACATACTGAACAACTGGCAGTTCGGCACGATCACCTCGCTGCAGTCCGGCTTTCCCTTCACTCCGCGGCTGAGCCGGGACAACAGCAATACGGGAAATGTCGGCGGCGTGTTCGGGTCTGACCGTCCGGATCTGACGGGAAGTCCGCGGCTGGAGCGGCAGACTCCGGACCGTTTCTTCAACACGGAGGCGTTCTCCCTGCCGCCCCCTTACAGTTTTGGCAACAGCGGCCGCAACATCCTGACGGGGCCCGGGCTGGTCAATTTTGACATCTCGCTGCACAAGCGCTTTGCCCTCGCCGGCGAACAGCGGGTGGAGTTTCGCGCAGAGCTTTTCAATCTGTTCAATACACCGCCTCTCGGCTTGCCTGCGCGGGAGGCGGACCAGCCCGCGACGTTCGGCAAAATTCTTTCCGCCGGACCCGCGCGCCAGATCCAATTCGCCCTCAAGCTGATCTTTTAGCCGGATTTAGCCACAGAGACACGGAGAAAATCTTGCCTCTGTGTCTCCGTGTCTCTGTGGCTAAAGAGTTCGGTTGCCTTCGGTGTTGCAACTCTGCTCCTTTTGCAATACGCTACCTCAAAAAGACGTGGTCCAATGAAAGTTGCCTTCGCACCAGACATCCTTGCCGGCTCGCTGGTTCTCTGGATAGCTTTCGGGGCCGCCGTTTTCAACGGCGCGGGTCGAAGCGGACCCAAAGGCCCCGCGAGAAGGCGCAGAGCACAAAAGGACAAATGGCAGATGCTGTTCGAAAAGTACCCGCAGCCCACTTGGGTCTTTGACCAGGAGACTCTCCATTTCCTGGCCGTCAGCCAGCGCGCGGTCCGCCACTACGGTTACTCCAGTCAGGAATTTCTTTCGATGACCATCAAGGACATCTCCCTCGATGACGATGTTCCCCGTTTCCTGGAGTGCCTTGAGGCAACCGGGGAACCTCCGGATTCGACGGGCATATGGACGCACCGGAAGAAAGACGGAAGTTTCATTGACGTGGAAATCTTTCTCGAGCGGATTGACTTCGGAGGGAAACCTGCCTGGCTGGAAGTGGCCTACGATGTCACAGGCCCCTACCGGGCCGGCGACGTCCTCCTGAAACGGAACCAGACACTGCAAACGATCTTCGATCGCATCCCGGTGATGATTACGCTCTACGATTCCTCCGGAAAAATTCAATGGGCCAATCAAGAGGGGTCGCGAGTCCTGGGCTGGTCTCCAGAGGAACTGCAACAGATCGATCTGCTCGAGGCCTCTTGCCCGGATGCGGAGTCCAGCCAGGAAGCCTTGAAGTTCATGCTCGAAGCTCCCCCCGAATGGCGCGACTTCAAGCTTCGGACTCGATATGGGCACACCGTGGACACCTCCTGGACCAGTATCCGGTTGCCCGACGGGAGCTGCATCGGACTGGGGAAAGACGTTACGCAGCAGAAGCGCGTGGAGGACGCGCTGGTTACCGTCGAAGCCACTCTCCGCGAGATGACGGTCTCGATTTCGGATTGTCTGTGGAGCGCGGAAGTGGACAGTCAGGGGAGATCCGCCGGGCGGCGCTTTTCCCCCGTCGAGCGAAAGATCACGCGCAAACCTCCGAGATTTTTCATGGTGAGCCCCGGGAAGTGGTTGGGCATTATCCATCCGGAAGACAGGGCTCAAATGAAGCAAGCTTTGCAGAAACTTTTGGAGCGACGATTTCTTCGCGAGGGAGAGGAATGCCGGATCTTCCGGACCGGCGGGGCAAGCGGCAGCGCTGTCGCGACCGCGCTGGGCAGCGAGCGAACTCGCCTGGACGGTGCCGCGGGGGACATTACTTATCGCAAGCGGGCGGAAGAGACCGTGCGCAAACTCTCGGGGCGGCTCCTCCGTTTGCAGGATGAGGAGCGAAGGCGTTTGGCGCGGGAGCTGCACGAGGTTACCGCGCAGAGTCTGGGCGCCCTGATCATGAACCTGGGCCTCGTGCAGCAGGCCGAGCGCACGCTCGGAAACAGAGAGCGCAGAGCCCTCACGGAAAGCCTGGCCATCGCAAAAGAATGCTCCAAGCAAGTCCGCACTTTCTCCTATCTGTTGCATCCACCCCTGCTGGACGAGCTCGGATTGGCTTCCGCGCTGAACTGGTTCGTCGAAGGGTTCAGAAGCCGCAGCGGCATTCAGGTCGATATCGAGCTGCCAGAGGACCTGGGACGGCTTCCACAAGAAGTGGAAACTACCCTGTTCCGCGTCGTCCAGGAGTGTTTCACAAACATCCTGCGGCACTCCGGGAGTTCCAGCGCCTCGGTTCGGGTGGCCTCCCATTCGAACCAGGTGACCCTGGAAGTTGCAGATCGAGGGAAGGGCATTGGTTCCGACGTGTTAAAGAAGGTTCGGAGAAATCCTGCCAGCCTGGGTGTGGGCATATCGGGAATGCAGGAACGCCTCCGGCAGCTCGGCGGCACGTTGGAAATTGATTCGAACAGCTCTGGAACGAAGGTCCGCGCGATTGTTCCGGCCACCAAAACGGGACAATGAAAGCCGTCCGGATTCTGATCGTCGACGACCACGAGATTGTAAGGAGGGGCCTGCGAGCCCTGCTTTCCAGCCGCAGCAAGTGGGAAGTTGTCGCCGAGGCGGCAACCGGCCGTGAAGCGGTAGAGTCCGCGAGAAGGCTGAAGCCGGACATTGTGATACTGGACATAACAATGCCGGATTCCAACGGCCTGGACGCGGCGCGAATCATCTCCAGAGAACTTCCCAAAACAGAAATTCTCATCCTGACCATGCATGAGTCCCTGCAGCTCGCGCGCGAGGTGATAAACGTCGGCGCCCGAGGCTGCGTGCTGAAATCCGACGCCGAAAGCGAGCTCTTGACCGCTGTCGAAACCTTGAGCCAGCACAGAACCTATATCTCGAAACGTCTCGCCGAAATGGTCGTCGAGGGCTTCTTCGACAAGACGACCGGGCTGGGCGGAGATCAAACACCGCGGCCGGAGCTGACCTCGAGGGAGCGCAGCGTCGTGCAGCTTCTGGCCAAAGGCAAAAGCAACAAGGAAGTGGCCCAGGCCCTGGGCATCAGCGTGAAGACTGTGGAGACGCACCGGGGTCACGTCATGCGCAAACTGAATCTCCATTCCATCACCGACCTGGTTCACTACGCGATCCGCAGTCACATCGTCGAACCCTGAAAAAAAGGGGCAGAGGGGCAGAGGGAAACCGACCTCAGGGCTTCGCATTGATCTTCGACTTAACCCTCCGCCCCTCGGCTCCTCTGCCCCATAAGGTAACCTACGTAAGGTATCTGCCTGATTGCGGTCAAAGCCGCTTTGGGAGTACAAGGTCTCTCCAGATTGGGCATTAACTTAATATCCAATTGACACCGCTGTAGCGACCCGCCATCCCCCTTCGCATGTCGCTGCGAGAGGGGGACGATTGTCCGCCATATTCTTTGAGAGCACCCTGATTCGAGAGCCTCAAAACGCGATCAATCTCATGGCCAACGTGCTGGAGGCATCGACGAATTCCTCCATCATCGCCAACTGCCGCGATGCCGCCGGACGCCTCCAGGGTGTGTTTGCCGCGGCCCGCGACATTACGGAACAGGCCCAGCTCCAGACCCAGCGGGCAGAAGAGCGGGCTTACAACCGCGACTTGATTGAAGCTTCGTTGGACGGTCTGATCACGGTGGATCCGCTGCTCAACATCACGGACGTCAATGAGACCATGTGCGAGATGTCCGGTTATTCGCGCATCCACCCTATCGGATCTGCATTTCCCGACTACTTTGTTGATTCCCGGAGGGCCGCTGAAGGCGTGCGACTGACCCTCGACAAGGGCGCCGTCACCAACTACGAGCTCACGCTGAAGAAGAGTGACGGGGGCGCGATTCTCGTTTCCTTCAACGCGGCAATCTTCACGAACCAGTCCGGGGTCGTGCACGGAATTTTCGCCGGCGTGCGCGACATCACAAAACAATCGCAGCTGCAAACCCAACTCGCCGAGGAGCGAGCTTATAACAGCGGCCTGATCGAGGCGTCCGTAGACGGCCTGGTCACGGTGGACGAATCGATGACGGTCATCGACGTCAACGAGACCATGTGCCGGATGGCTGGACGGCCGCGCAATCAGCTCGTAGGCTCCTCTTTCCCCTCCTGCTTCACCGATCCCCAACGCGCTGCGGAAGGTGTCCGTCTCACCTTCCAGCAGGGTGCCGTTACCAACTACGTGCTCAACCTCCAGGGCCCTGACGGGCATCACATCCCCGTGTCCTTCAATGCCGCGGCCTTCCGAGGCCCGGCAGGAGAGGTCCGGGGGATCTTCGCCAGTGCCCAGGACATCACTGCCCAGAAGCAGTTGGAGCAGCAGCTGCGAGATTCTCAGTTTTACACCCGATCGCTGATCGAGTCGAACATCGACGCACTGATGACGACCGATCCGCTCGGCGTCATCACCGACGTCAACCGGCAGATGGAAGCCCTCACCGGCTACACACTGGCCGAGCTCGTCGGCACGGCTTTTGCCGATTACTTCACCGATCCGGGCCCCGCGCGCGGAGGCGTGCAGCAGACCTTCGAAGCCGGGGTGGTCACTGAATACGCCCTCACGCTCGTGGCCCGGTCCCGTCGCCTGCCTGCTCCAGTTTTCGTTCAACGCGTCGGCTGACCTTCCGGGAACGGCCCGACCTGATCGTCTGCGACAATCCGGATTTTTGTTTGTCGTGAAAAAAGACTGAAAAAAGAACCGCTGGCTCGATCCTCAGGGTGCTGGTAGAATCTGAAACGGGATCGGTACCCGTTAAGGAAGTCTTACCCACAACCAAGGGTTATCAGAGGAGGAGTGGTATGAAGAAAACAGCTGTTCTGTGTTTGCTGGTATTCCTTTTGTCCGCTGTAGGCGTCTATGCGGGCGAGTGGACCGGATATATCGCCGATGCGAACTGTGCAGCCAAGAAGGGAGAGGATGCCGGTCACGCGGGCTGCGCCAAGAGCTGTATCGGCAAGGGCGCGGCTGCTGTCCTCGCCGCGGGCGGCAAGGTCTACACCCTGGACAAGCAGGATGTAGCAAAGAAGTTGGCAGGAGAGAAGGTCGTTGTAAAAGGCGAGATGAACCAGGACGGGACGGCAATCAAGGTCGACAGCATCGAAAAAGCCGAAACCTAGAACCTTTGATTGCGGATTGACGATTGCGGATTGCGGATTGCGGATTGTCACGACCGAAACTGGTCGCCAATTCCAATCCGCAATCCGAAACCCGCGATTCAACGATAGGTCATCGTGAGCGGGTCGGGCAGAGGGATCCGGGTGATCTTTCCATCCTTCGCCATTTTGGTGAAAGAGTACTCGGGCCTGTCCGGTTCACCCTTCAGCATCTCGTCCACATTCCCCACTGCCAGTATCACCAGCCTGTCCGGCTGTATGTATTTCTGAGCCACGCGCAGAATATCGTCCACCGTCACCGCGCGGATTCTGTCCCGATACGTCTCCCAATATTTGGGATCGCGGCCGGTAAACTCATCGTCGGCGAAGGTCCCCGCAATGGCGGCGGCCGAAGAGAAGAAACGCGGAAATATCTCGATGGCATTGTTCTTCACTGTTTCCAGCTCTTCCTCCGTGACTTTTACGGTCCGGATTTTCCGAATCTCGTCGAGCACAATCCCGGCGGCCCGGGCGCAGGTCGGGTTCTTCGATTGGAATCCAACCCGGAAAGTCCCCTCATAGTAGACGCCTGGAACGAACGACGATCCGGCATCGTAGGCCAATCCTTCATCGGAGCGCACGCGGCTCATGATCCTGGAAGTAAATCCTGAGCCTCCCAGGAGGTCATTCATCATGTCGATGGCAAAGGCATCCGGGTTGTCGCGCATGATTCCCAGATGCCCCAGGGAAACGCGGCTTTGGTTCACATCCGGTTTGTGCACCATGTAGACCCCGGGCACCGGCGTGTGATTGGGTTTTGGCACCGGGGGCACGGGTTCTTTCAGGACGGTCCAGCCGGCCATGGCGTGTTCCAGTTTGGTCTTCATCTCCGCGGTTTTGAAGTCTCCCGAAACCGCAAAAATGAAGTTTCCCGGGTGGTAGTACTTCTTGTGAAAAGCAATCAGGTCTTCGCGCGTGAGAGACTCTATCGACGCTTTGGTGCTGTAGACACTGGTGAAGTGCTTGTCCCCGCGCATCAGACGATTCCATTCGCGGCCTTCGATGCTGTCCGTCCGGTCATTGCGGCGTTCCATCTGCTGCAGGTGCTGGCTCTTGTACAGGTCCAGCCGGTTCTGCTGAAAGGCAGGCCGCCGCAGCATCTCGAAGAAAAGCTCGAGAGCTTTGTCCACGTCCTTCGCTAGGAAGTTGACCGACGCCTGGCCGGACGTGCCCCCTATGTAGCTCGACAGATTCGCGGCGAGAAAATCCGCCTCCTCGTCGAACTCTTCTGCCTTCCACCGCGACGTGCCGCCCGAGCGGAGCTGGCTTCCCACGGCGGCCGCCACCCCCTCCTTTCCCTGCGGATCGAGATAACCGCCGGTCCGGATCGTCACTGACATGTTGACGAGCGGGAGGACATGGTCCTCGACAAAGTACCCGGCCACGCCGTTGCCCAGGACCTGCCGGTATTCGGCGCGCCTGGGAGGCGTATAGTCCAGCTTGGGGAACTTCAATTCTCGCGGATGCGCAGGAATCTGTCCGGCGCTCTGGCCGAGAGCCAGGGGGGCAATGAGCAGGAAAAGGCTCACTCCAACAAGCGTCCACAGTTTCTTCTTGTCCTCGATCCGGCGCTTCTTACAGTAGCGATATCTTCTCGAAGGGTGTCGCCGGGTTCGCTCTACGCAAGTGCCGAAGGCCCGGCAGTGAGTTAGATGCCCACTTCCCACGGGCGGGACGGCCAGGCCACGCGACTGCGCCGCGCCTTCGGCGCTCAGGGGTTGTGACACCCGATTCCCCTCCCGCTGACGCGGGAGGCTAACTACTGCCGGCCCTTCGGGCCTTAAATTGGTCAAGTTATCCCTTTCGGCGGACGATCCACACCATATCGAACAGGGCCTCCGAGCTTCGGGCCGTAAGTTGATCAAGTTATCCCTTTCGGTGCGGGTGATACTGTCTGAATCGCGCCTCTCGGTCACGGCTTCCCTCCAATCTTTTCCTGCACCAGCGTCTTGACGGTCTGGAGGAACTGTTTCTTTTCCGGGGGCGCGGAGCCTTCCTGTTGCTGGACCTGCTGGAGCAGCAAGCGGGCCTGTTCGACCGGCATTCGGGCCAGCGCGTTTTTCAGCTCCCGGACCTGGGCCTTCTCTTCGTCATTGAGTCCGGTCAGCAGCGGGTCTTCCTCTCCCGGAGCAGCTTTCTTTGTGTAGTAGAGAGCGACCGCTCGCTTCTCCGGCTTGAAATATTGATTGGCAACGCGCTGAATGTCGCCGGCCGTAACGTCATCGATCTTCCTGGGGTCTTCGTTGAAAGACTGCCATCCTCGATTGCTCTCGGCGAGGAGCAGTTGAAGCATCAGAGAGAAATTCTTCTGAAGCCTCCGAAAATTGTCGGCCGCGAACCCGTTCTTGACTTTTTGCAGCTCGCGCTCGCTTACCTTTTCTTTCTGAAGCTTCTCCACTTCCTTGTAGAGGGCCTGTTCTACCTGCTCCGGAGCGCTGCCGGGTTTCGCGACGCCGCTCAGCTCGAAGTACCCCTCCCACTTCAATCCGTTCTGGCCTCCCGAGACGCTGTTGGCGATCTTCTGCTCCAGGACCAGAGACTTGTAAAGCCGTCCGGTTCGGCCGGTGAGGAGCGAGCCGAGAACTACCAGGGCCGGTTCGTCCTTGTGTCCGTCAGCCGTTGACGGATACCGGATCTCGACCTCGGGATTTGTTTCGGCGAAGGCAATCATTCTCTTTTCAGCCAGATGCTCCACTTCTCGCGTGCGCACCGGCGGCTGTCCCTGCGGATTGCGCTTGAGCCGCCCGAAGTACCGGTCCGCGAGAGCCCTGGCCTGGGCCGGGTCGAAGTCCCCCACCAGACACGCCGAGACATTGTTGGGCGCGTAGTTGACGGCGAAATACGCCAGGGCTTCCTCGCGCGTAATGCCCTCCAGATCGCTGGGCCAGCCCACGACCGGCCATTGGTACGGGGAAGCCACCCAGAACGTGGACTCGAACTCCTCCTCGAACTTCCCGGTCGGAGTGCTTTCGGTGCGCAAGCGGCGCTCTTCACGGACAACGTCGCGTTCGGAGTAGAACTCGCGAAACACGGGATTCAACAGACGGTCCGATTCCATCCAGAACCAGAGCTCGATCTTGTTGGCCGGCACGTTGATGAAATAAACCGTAAGATCGCGTTCCGTAAAGGCATTCATCCCGCTCGCGCCGGCCGCCGTATAGATCTTGTCGAACTCGTTCTTGACCAGGAGGTCCTTCTCCTGCTTTTCCAGCCCGGCAAATTCATCCAGCAGCTGCTGGTGGCGGGGCGAGCGGTTCTTCGGGTCCGTCAAGTCGGAGATCTCCCCCAGCCGCAGCCTGCGGTTCTGCTCCTCTTCCTCCTTGCGCAGCTCGGCCTTTACGGCATCCATGCGCGCCATGATCTCCAAATCCTTGTTGATGTCCGTGGTCCCGATCGCATGCGTGCCTTTAAACATCATGTGCTCGAAAAGGTGCGAGATTCCGGTTATTCCGGGCCTTTCGTTGACGGAGCCGACTCTGGCGACCCAGCCCGCCGCTATGTTCGGGTCCCCTTTCCGAGGAACCATCAGCAGTTTCATCCCGTTCTGAAGCGCATATTCCTGAACGGACACCTGCTGCGCCCTCAGACCGGACGCCAGACTCACGATCAAGAAAAAGAGGAGACTCGCATTTACACGCATAAAGTACCCCAGCTCCAAAATTCTTTGCGTCTTCGCGTCTTTGTGGTGAAAACAGGTTACGGCGCATTCACCACGAAGACGCAAAGACGCGAAGAATCGCTAAGAAGAACTTTTAGTCGCAAGTTTTGTCAGGCTCGCTCAACGATGCTGCGCAACCTCGGAACGAACGTCACGCAGCCTCCCCGTGTTGCGCGGCCTTGCGCGGCGGCGCTGGATCCAATAAATCAGGGCACCAGCGCCAAACACCGCCAGGGCTGCCGGAACGGCCCAGGACTCATCGTAGACTGCCCAGGGTAATCCTACGGCGATCCCCCAGTAATGCAGAACAGTGTAAGTCCAGAAAATGTAAAACCCGACGCCCAGAATCAGCGCAAGCACCGACAGATTGACAATCCGATTGCGCTGGCGGCGCGCTTCGTCGAGGGTGCAGACCCCCTGTTTACGGAAATAGATCACGAGCGCCGCAATGAAGCAGGCGATCGCCGCGGCCCGAAAATACCACCTGTACTCTCCGTAGAGGATGTTTCCCCAGCTGTTCGCTGCCGAGACGGTCGCCAGCCCGAGCAAGATCATGACGATCGGCGTCAGGCAGCAGAGGCCCCCTATCAGCGCGAAGAGGCTGGAGAGCCCCAATACGCTCTTCCCATCCCGTCCTTTGTCCATACCGCCAAGCAGCATAACAAATAAAGATAAGGCCTTCCGCCTTCTGCCTTCTGC